>Ga0335072_10013836_pt1 | contig 11475 bp, 10 predicted proteins | sample Lox_Sample_21_FD_206725 | JGI IMG/M metagenome (GOLD analysis project Ga0335072, IMG submission 206725) | Soil microbial communities from Loxahatchee National Wildlife Refuge, Florida, United States - Lox_Sample_2.1 | ecosystem: Environmental > Terrestrial > Soil > Wetlands | place: USA...
GGCCTGACAGCCACCGTGGCGGACCTGGTCACGCTCATGATCACGCTGTCGGACAATACGGCGACGAACATGCTCATCGGCCTATGTGGCGGCGCTGAGGCGGTTACGGCCGCCCTGGCGGAGCTCGGGTTCGGCGGCATCCGGCTGAACCGGCCCATCCTGATGACGCCGCAGCGTCTCGACCCGCCGTTGCTACCGGAGACGACCACGAAGGTACGCATGCCGGCGGCGAGCGGCCCGCTGGCGACCGCGAGCCCGGCCGAACTCTGCCGGCTCATGGCCGCGCTCGAGGCCGGGAGCGTGGTCGATGCGCAGGCCAGCGCCCAGATCATCGGCGTGCTGCGGCATCAGCAGTCGCATCCGCTGTTCCCGCGGGCGTTCACCAGCGTGGCCGAGCCCAACGACCCGCCCGGGCCTGACGGCCCGGCCATCGCGAGCAAAGCCGGCTGGACTAGCGGCCGGCGGGTCGAGACGGGCCTGCTCTACCTGCCCGGTGACGGCGGCACGATTGCCTACGCGGCCGCTGCCGAGAATCTGGCGGACCAGAGCATGACGGCACTTGCTGAGGGTGATGAGCTGCTGGGCCGGCTCGGCGCAGTGGTGCTCGCACGCTGGTGGCCGGGTCCGCGGCCGGTACCGATCCGGCCAGGCTGGCTGCCCGGCGCAGCAGCACGCTGATCGCAGCGCCAGACACGACCGGAGCGCTCCGCCGACGCCGTCTCAGACGTTGAAGCCGAGGGCGCGCAGCTGCTCGCGGCCGTCCTCGGTGATCTTCTCCGGACCCCACGGCGGCAGCCAAACCCAGTTGATGCGGAAGTCCTGCACCAGGCCCTCGAGCGCCACCCGCGTCTGGTCCTCGATCACGTCGGTGAGCGGGCAGGCCGCGCTCGTCAGTGTCATGTCGATGGTCGCGGTGCGGTCCGGGTCGACGGTGACGCCGTAGACCAGGCCCAGATCGACGACGTTGACGCCAAGCTCCGGGTCGACGACGTCGCGCAAGGCCTCCAGCAGGTCCTCGAGCTCCGGGTCCGTCGCGGTCGCGACGCCACCCGACATGTCCATCGGGCCGGCAGCCTCTGCTCCGGTAAGTCCAGTCTCCGCAGGCACGGCCTCAGCGTGCTCAGCGGCCGTCTCCGGACTGTGGTCTGTCATGCCTGCACCTCGTCCTTATCTGTGCCCGCTGAGCGGCCTGCACCCGCTGCATCGTCGCCATCGGAGGCCCCGTCGCGCGCGCTCAGCGCCCGGGCGGTCGCGTCCTTCCACGCCATCCACGGAAGCAGCGCGCACTTGATGCGTGCCGGGTACTTCGAGACTCCCTCGAAGGCCACGGCATCGCCCAGCACGTCCTCATCGGGCTCTGCCTCGCCGCGCGACTGCATCAGCCTGAGGAACTCGTCGCTGATGGCCATCGCCTCTCCTACTGTCTTGCCGAGGATCATGTCCGCCATCACCGACGCACTGGCCTGGCTGATCGAGCAGCCGAGCGATTCGTAGGACACGTCAGCCAGGGCAGGCTCGCAGCCTGCGTCTTTCAGGGAGACCCGCAGCGTCACCTCGTCGCCGCAGGTGGGGTTGACGTGCTGTACCTGGGCGTCGAACGGCTCCCGGAGGCCGGCATGCAGTGGCCTGCGGTAGTGCTCCAGGATGATCTCCTGGTACATCGACTCGAGCTCCATCACGCCACCTTCAACAGCGATGACCTGGCCTGATGTTCCGGACTTCGGGCACGTTTCCCGCCGGAACCTCCTTATGCCGCCCCGAAGAACTTCTGCGCCTGCCGGATCCCGTCCGCCAGCGCATCGACCTCCTCGTGGGTGTTGTACACGTAGAACGTTGCCCTGGTGCTGGACTGGGCCCCGAGGGCTCTGTGCAACGGCCAGGCGCAATGATGCCCGGTCCGAACGGCGATTCCGAGCTCGTCCAGCACCTGCCCGGCGTCGTGCGGATGAATCCCGTCCAGCACAAACGAGACTGCCCCGCCACGATGATCAGTATCCAGCGGGCCCAGGATCCGGAGTCCGGAAATGCCGGACAGTGCCTCCAGGGCGTGCGATGTCAGTGCCTCCTCGTGGGCCGCTACGTTCCGCATGCCGAGGGCGTCGAGGTAATCGCACGCAGCTGCAAGCCCGACGGCCTGCGCTGCGGCGGGAACGCCCGCCTCGAAGCGCTCTGGCGGCGGCAGGAAGGTGGAGCCCTCCATCCGCACGATTTCGATCATCGACCCGCCAGTCACGTACGGGGGCATTGCCTCCAGCAGTTCGCGCCGCGCCCAGAGCACGCCGATGCCGGAGGGACCGAGCATCTTGTGCCCGGAGAAGACCAGGAAGTCAGCCCCGAGCGTCCGCACGTCCACTGGCTGGTGCGGGACCGACTGGGCGCCGTCCGCCAGCACCAGCGCACCCTGAGCGTGGGCGGCCGCGGCGATCTGAGCGACCGGCGGTACGACACCCGTGACATTGGACTGATGGGTGACCGCGACGACTTTCGTCCGGCTGTTGATGAGCTCGTCCATGGTGCTCAGGTCGAGCCGCCCGTCCGGACGGAGCCCGAACCAGCGAAGCGTCGCGCCGGTCCGCTGGCATAGCTGCTGCCACGGAACGAGGTTCGCGTGGTGCTCGGCCTCGGTGACTAGCACCTCGTCGCCCGGCCCGAGCGCGAACCGGCTCGCCTCCGGACCCGAGGTCGCGGCATTGCTCATCGAATAGGCGACGAGGTTCACCGCCTCTGTCGCGCTCTTGGTGAAGACGATCTCACCCGGATCAGCGTGCAGGAACGCGGCAATTCGCGCGCGGGAGCTCTCGTAGGCGTCGGTCGCCTCTTCACCGAGCAGGTGCGCACCCCGGTGAGCCGCGGCGTTGTGCGTCGTGTAGAAGTCGCGCTCAGCGTCCAGGACCTGGCGCGGCTTGTGCGAGGTCGCGCCCGAGTCCAGGTAGATGAGGTGATGACCGCCGCGGACAGCCCGGCCGAGGATCGGGAAGTCGGCCCGGATGGCCTCGATGTCCAGCGGTCGTCCGACGGCCGTACTCGCCGTGGCCATCACCGGGCTCACCTCACTGGGCGCGGTCACGCGGATGCGCCTGCCTTGAGGAACCGCTCGTAACCGCTGGTCTCCAGCTCTTCGGCCAGCTCCGAGCCGCCTTCCTCGACGATTCGCCCGGCCACGAATACGTGCACGAAGTCGGGCTGCACGTACCGGAGGATCCGGGTGTAGTGGGTGATCAGCAAGATCGCGTGCGAGGGGTCCTCGCGGAAGCGGTTGATCCCCGCCGAGACGACCTTGAGCGCGTCGATGTCCAGGCCGGAGTCGGTCTCGTCGAGGATCGCGACCTTGGGGTTCAGAAGCTCGAGCTGCAGGATCTCGTGCCGCTTCTTCTCGCCGCCGGAGAAGCCCTCGTTGAGGTTCCGCTGCGCGAACTCCGGGTCCATCTGCAGTTGCTCCATCGCCTCCCGGAGATCCTTGGCAAAGGTGCGGATCTTCGGCGCCTCGCCACGGACGGCGGTGATGGCGGTCCGCAGGAAGTTGGACACCGAGACGCCAGGCACCTCCACCGGATACTGCATGGCGAGGAACAGCCCGGCCCGCGCACGGGCGTCCACGCTCATCGTGAGCACGTCTTCGCCGTCGAGCGTGATCGAGCCCTGGGTGACGGTGTACTTCGGGTGACCCGCAATGGCGTACGCAAGCGTGGTCTTGCCCGATCCGTTCGGTCCCATGATCGCGTGTGTCTGGCCTGCCGAGATGGTCAGGTCGACGCCGCGCAGAACTTCACGGCTCTCCCCCGCAGCGTCCGTCACGCTGGCGTGCAGGTCACGGATCTCTAGGGTGGACATCTATGGTTTCTCCCGATCTGGGTGTCTGCTTCTTCAGGCTGTCTGTGGTGACGTCACGGCGACGAGAACGTCATCGCCGTCGATCTTGACTGGATAAGTCGGGACCGGCTTAGTGGCCGGCGGCCCGGTCGGCTTCCCGGTGCGCAGGTCGAAGCACGAGCCGTGCAGCCAGCACTCGACCGTGTGGTCGTAGATCTCACCTTCGGAAAGCGGGACCTCCTCGTGCGAGCACACGTCATGCAGGGCGAACACCTCGTCGCCGGTCCGCACCAGGGCAACTGGCACGCCGGCGACCTCGATGCCGAGTGCGCCCTCGTCCGGCAGGTCGGACAGCGCGCACGCGCGCGCGAACTCGGTCATGCCAGCTCCGCCTCGACAGCAGCGGTAATGCGGTCCCGCAGCTCCGGCACCTCGATCTGGTCGATCAGCTGGCCGAAGAAGCCGCGGATCACCAGCTTCCTGGCCTCGAGGAACGGGATCCCGCGCGCCATCAGGTAGAACAGGTGCTGGTCCTCAAGGCGCCCGCTGGCGCTGGCGTGACCCGCGCCGGTTACCTCGCCGGTGAGGATCTCCAGATTCGGCACGGAGTCCACCCGCGTGCCGTCGGTAAGGACCAGGTTCCGGTTGTACTCGTAGGTGTCCGTACCGACCGCCTCAGCGCGGATGACGACGTCGCCAATCCAGACGGCGTGGGCGTCGTCTCCCTGCAGGGCGCCCTTGTAGCTCACCCGGCTGCGGCAGTTCCGCTCTGCGTGGTCCACGAACAGCCGGTGCTCCAGATGCTGTCCGGCATCCGCGAAGTACAGCCCGCGCAGCTCGGCGTCTCCACCAGGCCCGGCGTACCGGACTGACGGCGCGAGCCGCACGACCGACCCGCCCAGCGTGACCGCCGTGTGCGCAAGCTTCGCATCCCGGCCGAGCCTGGCGTGATGATGCGACAGGTGCACCGCATCGTCCGCCCACCCCTGCAGCGACACGACCGTCAAGGCGGCCCCGTCGCCAACCAGCAACTCGACGTTGTCGGCATAGGTTGCGCTGCCTGAGTGATCAAGCACGACCACGGCGCGCGCGTTCGGCTTCACGTCAATAACCGTGTGCCCGAAGGCCGCGCCGTCCGCGCTCTCCCCTCGGACAGTCACGTGTGTCGGCAGACCAGACTCGAAGTTCGCTGCAACGGAGATCAGCGTCGCTTCGCGGAAGTCCGCAAAGGCCCGGGCGCTGACCCGGTCTGCGGGAACGTAGGCGGTGCCGAGCCTGGAGTCACCATGTTCCAGGCTTTCAATGGTGACTCCAGGTGCGGCATCGACTGCGACGCTGACCTTACCGTCGCCCAGCGGGCCGTCCGTCTGCAGACCGCGAAGGCGGCGCAGCGGAGTGAACCTCCACTCCTCCTCGCGCCCCGACGGCACGGCGAAGTCGGCGGGGTCGAACGACTGCCGCTCGTGCAGCCTGGAAACAGGAGCCGTCTCGACGGCCCCCTGCAGGCCTGCCATTAGCCGACCGCTCCTTCCATCTGCAGCTCGATCAGCCGGTTCAGCTCCAGCGCGTACTCCATCGGCAGCTCGCGAGCGATGGGCTCGACGAAGCCGCGCACGATGGTCGCCATCGCCTCGTCCTCGGTCATGCCGCGGCTCATGAGGTAGAACAGCTGATCCTCGGACACCTTCGAGACGGTCGCCTCGTGGCCCATCTCGACGTCGTCCTCCCGCACGTCCACGTACGGGTAGGTGTCCGACCGGCTGACCGTGTCGATCAGCAGCGCGTCGCACTTCACCGTGGACTTGGAATGCTCGGCGCCCTCCTGGACCTGGACAAGTCCGCGGTAGGAGGTCCTGCCGCCCGCGCGCGCGACCGACTTGGACACGATGGTCGAGGAGGTGTTCGGCGCGCAGTGCACCATCTTGGCGCCCGCGTCCTGGTGCTGACCTGCGCCAGCGAAGGCCACCGACAGCGTCTCGCCCTTCGCGTGCTCGCCCATGAGGTAGACCGCCGGGTACTTCATCGTGACCTTGGAGCCGATGTTGCCGTCGATCCACTCCATGGTCGCCCCCTCGTGCGCGACGGCACGCTTGGTGACCAGGTTGTAGACGTTGGCCGACCAGTTCTGGATGGTCGTGTAACGGCAGCGGGCGCCCTTCTTCACGATGATCTCGACGACTGCCGAGTGCAGCGAGTCCGACGAGTAGATCGGCGCGGTGCAGCCTTCCACGTAGTGGACGTAGGCATCCTCGTCGACGATGATCAGCGTGCGCTCGAACTGGCCCATGTTCTCGGTGTTGATCCGGAAGTAAGCCTGCAGCGGGATCTCCACCTGCACGCCCTTCGGCACGTAAATGAAGCTGCCGCCTGACCACACCGAGGTGTTGAGCGCGGCGAACTTGTTGTCGCCGACCGGGATGACCGTCGCGAAGTACTCCTGGAACAGATCCGGGTGTTCTCTGAGAGCCGTGTCCGTATCGAGAAAGATTACACCCTTTTCTTCCAGATCTTCGCGTATTTTGTGGTATACGACCTCAGATTCATACTGCGCGGCCACGCCCGCGATGAGGCGCTGCTTCTCCGCCTCCGGGATGCCCAGCTTGTCGTAGGTGTTCTTGATGTCTGCCGGGAGCTCATCCCAGCTCGCCGCCTGCTTCTCGGTCGACCGGACGAAGTACTTGATGTGGTCGAAGTCGATGTTCGACAGGTCGGAGCCCCAGGTGGGCAGGGGCTTGCGGTCGAAGAGCTTCAGGCCCTTCAGCCGGAGATCCAGCATCCACTCCGGTTCGTTCTTTTTCGCCGAGATGTCCCGGACGACATCCTCATTCAGGCCGCGGCGCGCGGAAGCTCCGGCCGCGTCCGAGTCGGACCAGCCGAACTTATAGCGGTCCAGGCCGTCAAGCTCCGGGTGGGCGGTAGTGGTCATGCGGAGATTCCTCCGACCTCGTTTGTCGTGCGGTTATGCACCAGGTCTGGTGCCGTCACATGCGTGGTACAGATTCCGTCGCCGTGAGCGATGGTCGCGAGACGCTGCACGGGAGTCCCGAGCAGGCGGCCGAATGCCTCGGTCTCCGCCTCGCACAGCTGCGGGTACCTGGCGGCGACGTGAGCCACCGGGCAGTGGTGCTGGCACAGCTGCTCGCCACCAGCCCCGGCCGGCGATCCCGAGGCCGACGCCGCATAGCCGTCAGCCGACAGGGCCTCCGCTAGTACTCGTACCCGTTCTGACAGTGGTGCCGACTCCAGCGTCTGCTGATAGCGCCGCTCGAGCTCGGAGATCTGCCGACGGGCGAACTCGGCGACAGCGCCGGGTCCGGCCCGCTCCGCCAGGAAGCGGAGCGCGCTTGTGGCCAGGTCGTCGTAGGCGTGCTCGAACGCGCTGCGCCCGGCGTCGGTGATCGCAAACAACCGCGCCGGCCTGCCGCGGCCCCGGCCCGCGTACACGCGCGCGCTCCTGGCTTCGACCAGGCCATCTGCCTGCAAGTTGTCCAGATGCCGCCGCACCGCGGCCGGTGTGAGGCCCAGCCGGGCCGACAGACCTGCGGCAGTGACCGGGCCGTTCTCTAGGATGAGACGGGCAATCCGGGCACGGGTGCCTGATTCCGAGCCGATCCCGTTCCCGGTCGACGGCACGGAACTGGCGGGAGCAGCCCCCAGTACAGCACCGTCTCCGGTGCCGTGACGCGCTGAATCTGCTACTCCCACGTATTTCACAACATCATTGTGCCGTAATTAGTTCCGCGCCCGCAATCGGGTCCGCCGTGCTGCCTGTCACACCCTGGGCATGGTCAGGCGATCATGGTCCGCGGCCGGTGACTATGCAGGGTCTTGCCCCTATCGGGTGACGCCGCTGATGTGGTGCCGTCGGCATGCAGTTGTATGGTCCAGGCCCAGCGGTGAATGGCGATCTGGTGGTGGAACCGGCACAGCAAGATCATGTTCCACAGCGCATGCGGCCCGCCCCTGGCCCTCGGCGTGATGTGATGCACGTCGCACACGACGGCGGGCTGATCACAGCCGGGGAAACGGCAGTGCCGGTCCCTCCTGCGCACCGCCCTGCGCAAGTGCAGCGGGATCGTATCGAAGCTGGACGGGATTTCCAGCGGCAGGCTCACTGCCGACGGCGTCCAGGTGGCACCGCGGCGCAGGTACCGGGCATAGCCCTTCGGCCCCGACAGCAGCTCCACGGCCAGGCCCAGCGCATCCCCGAACTGCCCGGCCGCAGCCTTCGCCGCAGCCTTCGCGGCGGCGTCCCGCAGCGCCCGCGTTTCGGCGCTATCCGGATCCGCGAGCTTCTCCAGCAGGCTGCGGTCCACGGTGCCGGTGATGACCGGCTGCACGACGGCGTCGCAGGTGTCCCCGTCGGCGTCGCCGCCGATCAGGTCCTGCAGGGTGATGTCCAGTTCGAGGTGGACCGGCTGCCCGGCCCGCTGCGGCAGCATCCCCGCGCCGATCAGCCGCACGCAAGCCTCCTCCAGCGCGTCGTGCTGACGCTGCGCCAGGCTCCGATCGTCCTCCGGCCCCCGAACGCCCGACAGGGAATCCAGGACGGCCTGGACCGCGGCGGCGCAGCGGGCGGTCAGGTCTCCCTCCAGCCGCCCCGCATCCTCGAACGTCTTCGCCAGCCGCAGGGACCGGTCCTCAAACCCGTCATCCTCCGGGTCAGCGGCGGCGTGCTCACGGCGCAGCTCCTCCGCGAGAGCAGCCAGATCAGACAGGTCCGCGCCCAGGCTCATCGACGCCAGCAGCTGGCCGTCGGCGTCTCCGCGCACATCGTCGGGGAGCCGGTCGGTCCATTCGATCAGCTGACGCGCCCACGACACCGACACGAGGCCATCCGCCAGCGCCGCCGCGATGGCCGGGTGGGCGTCAAGGCGCCGCTTCCACGCCACGCTCGCCGCGGCGGCACGCTTGGTCGCCCGGCACTGCCAGGACAGCCACGCTCGCGGCGAGCGGTGCCCATCCCCGTTCAGGCCCCCGCCCGGCACGCAGAACGCCGTCAGGACGCGGGCGTGCGCCGCAACCTGGCGCGCCTCCGCAACCGCCAGAGCCCGCAGGCAATCCGCCTGCACGCCCTCACCCCACCCGGCCGGGTCATCATGAGCAAGGAACTCAAACCCCGCGCGCAGGAACGACAAAGCCTGCAGAGCATCCGCAGCGCGCGGACTACCGTCGGCAGCCGTGGTGTCCTCTTCCGGGTTGACGGCATCGCCCACGGCGTCGTCGCCGGCCGCGGAGCTGCCCGGCGCCGGGATGTCAGCGGGGCTGCCCTCACCGGCAGAGCTCGAAGCCGCAGCGCTGAAGGCGGATGCGGAACCACTGGCACTGGCCGGGGCGAATGCGCCTGCCGACATGCCCGAGACCGTCGACACACTTCCGTGCGTCCTCGCCCTGCTGGCCTTCCGCGCTATGCGCGCGGCCGCGCGGCCGCGCCCCGCGGCAGAACCGCCAGCCGCATCCGGGCTCGCCGCCGGCGACGACGCGGGGAAGCCAGCCGCGGGGAAGCCAGACGCGGGGAAGCCATCAGTGAGCACGCCACCAGCGGAAGCGTCACGCCCGACACCCGGAATGTCCCAGCCCGGATCCGACATGACCGCCTCCCTTCGCCGACTCAGCTATCCGCTCACACGTTCGATAATATCGCTCCCCAGTGACACTATTCGAGCCATTATCCGGCCATTGCAGCGCCCGGGGCCGGGCCGGGGCGCCGGAGGTGACGAGCGCTGCGCCGGTGCACCGGTCGGCTGCAGAGCGTTTGCCCGGCAGCTTGCCTATGGTGATTTGTCCGGGAAGCGTGTCATGATGACGCCATGAGCGACGGCGCGGCGACCGCCAGGCGCATGTGGACGCTTTTCGAGCCAGTGCACGTCATCAGCTACTTCGCTCAGCCGCCGAGAGCTGCGTTCGAACAGGCGGGCCTACGCGGTTACTGGCGCGGATACTTCGCCGGCCGGGCGGCTCCCATCGGCCGGGTCGGCGCCGCGCCGGTCCTGGCCGCCTTCTTCTCCTTCGCGCCGGCGATGGTGACCAGAGCACTTCCTGCCGTCTGGGAGCTGATCAGCCCGGAGCAGGCACTCGCCGTCCGCCAGGCAGGCGCAGTCGCGGCCCTGCGCGAGCTCCTTGACCTGGGTGAGACGGCGCTAGTACCCGCCGACGTGGCCGAAGCCGCTCGCCGGCTGAGTGACACGGCGTCCGGGCTCGACGTCGCGGGGCGGACGCTGGGTGCGTCAAACGCGGCGCTGCCTGTTCCGGACGAGCCGCTCGCGAGGCTCTGGCACGCAGCCACGCTGCTGCGCGAGCACCGCGGCGACGGGCACATCGCGGCTCTGGTGGCCGCCGACCTCGACGGGCCGGAGGCGCTCGCTCTGCGCGCCGGCCTCGACATCGCGGCAACCCGGGCCAGCCGCGAACCCGGGATGTGGCGGAGGGAAGAGCTCCAGCGAGCCCGCGGCTGGACCGACGATGAGTGGGACGCAGCCGCCAGCCGGCTGGCCGACCGCGGATTGCTCCAGCCCGGCGGCGCGGTCACAGCCGCCGGTGCGCAGCTGCACCGGGAGATCGAGGCTGTCACCGACGCCGCTGCGGCCCGGCAGTGGGCCGGGCAGTCCGACAGCGAGGCTGACAAGCTCGCCGCCCTTCTGCTGCCGATCGCGCGCGCGTGCGCCACTGTGCTGCCGTTCCCGAACCCGGTCGGCGTGCCCGCACCCCGCTGACGATCTTCCGAGCAGTCCCCCGAGCAATTCCGGAGCCTGGACATGAGCACCCTGCAGCGGCCTGCGCTCGCCGACCTCGCGGACCCGGCAGTCCTGCCTGATCCGTATCCCGTGCTGGCTGCCCTCCGCGAGGTATCGCCATTCGCTCAGTTCGACAATGCACTCGTCGTCGTGGCCCGGCACGCTGACTGCTCGGCCGTACTGCGGCACCCGAACGCGAGCAGCGAACGCGGCAACTCACTCCTCGCCGGCGGCGCACGGCGCGTTCGTGAGCGCCCGTCCTTCCTGTCCCTTGACCCGCCCGATCACACGCGGCTGCGGCGCCTGGTCTCGAAGGCATTCACGCCGCGCACGATCGCCCGGCTCGAGCCCAGGATCCGGCAGATCACCGGCGAGCTGCTCGATGCCGCCGCCGCCGCTGGCCAACTGGAAGTTGTCAGCCAGCTCGCCTACCCGCTCCCGGTAAGGATCATCTCGGAGATGCTCGGGGTCCCGCTTGAGGACCATCCGCGCTTCGCGGGCTGGTCGGCGCGACTGGCCAGCTCCCTGCAACCGGACTTCGGCCTTGATCCGCAAGGAGCCCGGGCGCGCGCGGACGCAGCGCAGGTCGCCCGCGACGAGTTCGCCGGCTACTTCCGGGAGCTGATCGCGCGCCGCCGGGCCGACCCGGCGGCGGACTTGCTTTCGGAGATGATCCGGGTCGAGCACGCCGGGGAAATGCTGACCGAGGACGAGCTCATCGCCACCTGCGTCCTGCTGCTCGTCGCCGGACACGAGACAACAGTCGGCCTCATCTCGAACGCGATCCTTGCTCTCCTCCGCCATCCGGATCAGCTTGCGCTGCTGCGTGACGATCCTGACCTGGCCGCGGGGGCCGTCGAGGAGACGCTGCGCTATGACGCACCCGTCCAGCTGACCGGACGCGTTGCCCGTGGCGGCATGGACATCGGCC
>Ga0335072_10013837_pt1 | contig 11474 bp, 11 predicted proteins | sample Lox_Sample_21_FD_206725 | JGI IMG/M metagenome (GOLD analysis project Ga0335072, IMG submission 206725) | Soil microbial communities from Loxahatchee National Wildlife Refuge, Florida, United States - Lox_Sample_2.1 | ecosystem: Environmental > Terrestrial > Soil > Wetlands | place: USA...
GAGGAATTCGCGCCGATCTGGAAGCGGCGGGCAAGCCCATCGGCCCGAACGACCTGCTCATCGCCGCCCATGCTTGTGCGCTTGGAGCCGTCCTCGTGACCGCGAATGTCGCCGAATTCACCCGCATCCGGCGGCTGAAGGTCGAGAACTGGCTGACATAGGTCCCGCGAGGAGGCAGGAAAGCGGCCCGCGCGGCTCCCGCTCCTTAACCCTATTGCTTTGATTTCGAGCCGCGATTTCGGCTGTGAGGACAATCCATTAACCTGCGGGTAACGACGGCGCCCGTTTCATGGCGGGGTGGACTTTCGGCGCCTGCGCGCTTAATAAGTTCGGTCGAATGCGGGGAGATCGATGAGTTCAATCATTCGGCGCGGGACCGCCGTTGGTGTGGCCGTCGCGGCATGCGCCTTGATCGCCGGGTGCGACGATTCCGAGCTCGCTCAAGGCCCGGGCCGCTCGGAGCAGCCGATTTCCGCCGCCACGCTCGCCGAGATGGAGAAGCTCGACACCACGCCGTCGTCGCCGACGCTCATCCGCACTTACAAGAAGGAGGCTGAGCTCGAAATCTGGAAAATGAAGTCGAACGGCGAATACGCGCTGCTCAAGACCTATCCGATGTGCCGATGGTCGGGACAGCTAGGTCCGAAGAAGCGCGAAGGCGACATGCAGGTGCCGGAGGGCTTCTACTCGATCGCGCCGGGGCAGATGAATCCCCAGTCCCACTATTATCTGGCGTTCAACGTCGGCTATCCCAACGCCTACGACCGGGCTTATGACCGCACCGGCGGCAACGTCATGGTGCATGGGGTCTGTTCGTCCGCCGGCTGCTTCTCGATGACCGACGAGCAGGTCGCCGACATCTACGCGATCGCTCGCGATTCCTTCCGCGGCGGCCAGCGGGAGATCCAGCTTGAGTCCTATCCGTTCCACATGACGGCCGAGAACATGGCCAAGTTCCGGCTCGATCCGAACATCGCTTTCTGGAAGAACCTTAAAGAAGGTTCGGACCATTTCGAGGTCACCAAGACCGAGCCGTCCGTCCTGGTTTGCGGCAAGCGCTATATCTTCGACGCGACCGCGAGCGGCGAAGTCTCCGCCAAGGCGCCGTGCCCAGCGCTCAAGCGCGACGAAAGCGTCGAGGCTTTGGTCGCGGAGAAGGAACAGAAGGACGACGCCAAGGTGGCGGAGCTGGTCGCCTCCGGCGTCAAGCCCATCCGCCTCGTCTACGCCGACGGCGGGCAAAATCCGGTTTTCGCCGGCTATAAGGATGAGAGCGACCCGGATGCGCTGGCCACCGGACCGCGGGAGGTCGTTCTCAGCGAACGGACGAAGCCGGCGCCGGCGGCGGTCAGGATCGACGTGGCTGACGCGGACAAGAAGCGCGCCGCGCCGGCGAGCATTGCGCCCGCACCTGTCGAGGCGGCGCAGCCCGTCCCAGTTACGGTCGCGGCCATCTCGGCCCCGGCCCCCCATTCCGGCGGAATGCTCGGCGGGTTGGCCGGCGGCGCGAAGAATGTCCAGAGATGGCTGCATCTTGGCGGAGAGCAGCCAGCGCCGCTGCCGCCGCAGCCCGTCGACGCCGCCGCGGCGGCCGATCCCGATCAGCCGGCACTCGCGGACCCGCCGCTCCCCCCGCGCCGCGACGAGGCTGTGCATATGGCGTCGCTGCATTCATCGCCAACCCCGCCAGCGCGGCGACCAGACCCGGCTGACGCGTCCGACTCTTCCGATATGGCAGCCCCATCGGCGCAATAGCGTGGGTTCGCGCCCTCAGAGAGGCGCGCGGCGCGCATCCCCGATTCGGCTCGAGAGCCGGGAAACGAGGCGAGCTTTTTCGTCGGCGTCGGCGAGCGCGCGCGTCGGCACGACGATCGGGGCGCCGTGGCGCGGCCATACGTAGATGAGGCCGCCGGCGTCTTCGGCCGCTTCGCACTCATCGTAACGCAGGCGCGTCGTCCGGCCGTCGACCTCGAGCGACAGGGCATCGTCGTCGAACGTCGCCGTGAGCGCGCCCGCCGATTGAAGCCGCGCGATTGCGGCGCGGCCGTGCCCGCGCGCGCTGCGAATGCGCCAGTGGGACATGAGCCGCTGGATCATGAACGCGGCGGCGGCAAGGATGATCGTGGCCTCCGCAGCGCGGCGGCTGATAAGACCGGTCAAGCCGAGTACGGAAGCGAAGGCCATGATGAGCACAAAGGCGGCGAGCGGCGCAACGTGCCTTACAAGCAATCCGCTCTTAAGCGCCATCCGCAGCCCTGCGCGAGCGGCGGCTGCTTCCGCTTCGGCGGGCGCGAGCGTGAAAGCGTAAGGGCCGAACGAATCGGCGCCGCCGTCCGCCGTCGTCATGGCTCGCCCGGGGCCTTGGCGACCAGCGCCAGCGCATGCAGACCGTCGGCGAATTCCGCCGTCAGGAGGTCATAAACGAGACGGTGCCGCTCGACGCGGCTCACGCGCTCGAACCTGGTCGACACCACCCGGACGCGATAGTGCGTGCCGCCGCCTTCGCGCGCGCCCGCATGTCCCGCGTGACGATCGGACTCATCGACCACATCAAGAGAGATCGGATCGAGCGCCTCCATGAGCCGCGCGACAATTCTCTCCTGCATGATCATGGGTCCGGCACTCCCGTTAAGCGGATCGCGACCCTACATCTCGTATGCTGGGGCGCGGGCTTAAATACCCTGATTGACGCGGGCGACTGACGGGCTTTCCCCGAGGCCGGGCGTTTCTGGACTTGCCCGGCGGCGCCGGCGGTCATAAAGGTCATGGGCCATGGATCTGAACTCTCGTCTGTTCGACCGTATCCGGGTTAAGCCCGCCCCGCGCGCGCCGGAAAAGGCGCCGGCGACCCCTTGTTCGTATCCCGGCTGCGCAGCCGAAGGGATGTTCCGCGCGCCCAAGGGCCGCGAGCGCGAGGGCGAGTATTTCACCTTCTGCCGCGATCATGTGCGCGAATATAACGCTTCCTACGATTACTTTCGCGGCATGGACGACGCCTCGATGGCGAGGTTTCGTCAAGCCGACGCCGTCGGCCACCGTCCGACGTGGAAGCTCGGCGCGCGAGCGGCCGCGGCCGGCCATCCGATCGACGAATCCGTGTTCGCCGAGGCCCGCGCGGCGAGGCGGCGCGGAGCGCGCGGCAGGCCGCCGCAGAACGAGCCGCCGCCGCGCTACAACGCCCTGGCGATCAAGGCGCTGATGACCCTTGAACTTGGGGGCGACGCCACCCCGGCGAAGATCAAGACGCGCTACAAGGACCTCGTCAAACGCCATCATCCGGACGCCAACGGGGGCGATCGTTCGTCGGAAGACCGATTGCGCGAGATCATCCAGGCCTACAATTATCTACGCGCCAACAAGCTCGTCTGATCGCGGGTTGGCGCTTGGGCCTTCGTCGGGCCGATATAAGAGAGACATCGCCGCCTGATCAGCGAGCCGATGACGGCCCTGAGGACGCTCGAGACAAGGCGGGGCCGGGGTTCGCTTTTTGCGCGCGCCCGGAATTCGGTTAAGAGAATGACGCTCTCTTCCGGGCGCGGAAGAGCGTGGAGGACCTATGAATTCGATAAAAGCCCTGGTGGGCTCCGAACTTAAGCCCGGTCTGCCCGACACCCACATCTCGGTGCGAAAGGCGTTCGGCATCGATTCCGACATGGAGGCGCCGGCCTATTCGCAGGCCGACGAGCACGTGCCCGATTTCGATCCGGACTATCTGTTCGACAAGGACACGACGCTCGCGATCCTCGCCGGCTTCGCCTACAACCGCCGCGTCATGATCACCGGCTATCACGGCACTGGCAAGTCGACGCATATCGAGCAGACCGCCGCGCGCCTCAACTGGCCTTGCGTGCGCATCAACCTCGACAGCCACGTCTCGCGCATCGATCTCGTCGGCAAGGACGCAATCGTGCTCAAGGACGGCAAGCAGGTCACCGAATTCCGCGACGGAATGCTGCCGTGGGCGATCCAGAACAATATCGCTCTATGCTTCGACGAGTATGACGCCGGGCGCCCCGACGTGATGTTCGTCATCCAGCGGGTGCTCGAGGTCTCGGGCCGCCTGACCCTGCTCGACCAGCGCCGCGTCATTCGGCCGCACCCGGGGTTCCGTCTGTTCGCGACCGCCAACACGGTCGGCCTCGGCGACACCTCCGGCCTCTATCACGGCACCCAGCAGATCAACCAGGGCCAGATGGACCGCTGGTCGATCGTCGCCACGCTCAACTACCTCCCGCACGACAAGGAGGTCGACATCGTGCTCGCCAAGTCGCCCGCGTACCGGGCGCGCAAGGACGGGCGCGACACGGTCAACAAGATGGTTCGGGTCGCCGATCTCACGCGCAACGCCTTCATCAACGGCGATCTGTCGACGGTGATGAGTCCGCGCACCGTCATCACCTGGGCGGAGAACGCGGAGATCTTCAAGGACATCGGTTTTGCTTTCCGCCTGACCTTCCTCAACAAGTGCGACGAGCTCGAGCGGGCGCTGGTCGCCGAGTTCTATCAGCGCTGCTTCGGCCAGGAACTGCCGGAGAGCGCGCTGAACGTCGCCCTGAGCTGAGGGACCTTTACGAACGACGCAATGGCCAAAAGCGCGGTCCGGGAGGAGACGAAGCGGCCTCCGGCGAAGGAAGCCGACCTTTACGCCTGGGCGCTCCATCAAGCCGAACTCTTGCGCGCTGGCCGGCTTTCGGAAATCGACGCCGACGGAATCGCGGAGGAGATCGATGACGTGGGCGAGGAGCAATATCACCGGCTCGAAAGCGCGCTGCGTGTTGTGATGCTCAATCTCCTGAAGTGGGGTCATCAGCCGGACCGGCGCAGCCGCTCGTGGACGTTGACGGTCCGTCAGCACCGACGACACGCCCAGCGGCAGTTGCGAAACAACCCTGGCCTGAAATCGCAACTCGATAAAGCGCTCGAAAGCGCGTACGAAGACGCGAGGATCGAGGCCTCGGCCGAAACCGATCTGCCGCTCAGCGTCTTTCCTGTGCGCCGCCCCTTCGACTACGCCGAGATCATGGAGCGTTCGATCGTCTGGCCCGGCGACGAGGAGTAAGCCTGGGTCGCGCGAATCGAGCCGGACGAGGGCTACGAGCGCATGAGCGATTTTCCGGCCCCTGCTAAGCCCCTGCGACTGCTCGCCATCTCTGGAAGCCTGCGCCGCGCCTCCACCAATACGGCCGCGTTGGAGGCGCTGGCCAAGCTGGCGCCCGAGGGCGTCAAAGTGCTCCTCTACCGGGACCTTGGCCTGCTGCCGCCGTTCAATCCGGACGACGATGTCGAGGACAAGCCAAAGCCCGAACCGGTCGAGACGCTGCGCGCGCTGATCGCCGCGAGCGACGCGCTCGTCATCGCCGCCCCCGAATATGCGCACGGGCTCCCGGGCGTGCTGAAGAACGCGCTCGACTGGCTGGTGGCGAGCGAGACCTTCGCCGGCAAGCCCACGGCCCTCATCAATGCGTCGCCGCGCGCGTTCCACGCGCAGGCGTCCTTACGCGAGATCCTGTCCACGATGGCCGCGCGCCTCACGCCCGAAGCGTTCATCACGTTGCCGCTGACGGGCAAGACAATCAGCGCCGCGGAGCTGCTCGCGGATCCGGCGAACGCCGGACGCCTCCGCCAGGGGCTCGACATTCTCTGCGGAATGCTGCGCGATCAGTAAGCGAGAGTTACGGCGCTTCGGCGAGGGCCGCCTCCCGTGGGCGCCGTTAAAGCCGCTTCTCGAACCAGTGATCGGCATAAGTGTTGTCATTGAAGCGGGGGATTTCCCGGTAGCCCTCGCGCCGGTAAAGCGCATGGGCTTCGGTCAGCGCACGATTGGTGTCCAGGCGCAGGGTCTTCAATCCCGCCTCGCGCGCCGCGGCTTCGAGCGTTCGCAGCACACGCCGGGCGACGCCCAATCCGCGAGCGGAGGGCGCGGTCCACACCCGCTTGATCTCTCCCGTCACCTTGTCGAGGCGCTTGAAGCCGCCGCATCCGACCGCGTCGCTATCGAGCCGGGCGATCACAAAAAGACCCGACGGAGGGCTCATGTCCTCGGCGCGGGCGGAATCATCGGCGCCAGCGTCAAAGCCGCCCTCGAAACGCGCCTCGAGCTCGCGGAAGTACGCATCGAGACAATTGCGCGCATCGGCGCTGTCTGGCGCTTCGGCGGCGACCTTGACCAACGCGGCTCGGATCAGCCGCTCAACCTCGCCCATCGCGCTCACGAGGCGGTTCCGCTCCGAGGCGTCGAGCGGCTCCAGCATCGACGCCGCGAGTCTATCCGAGAGGCTGTCGTAGGCCGCGCGCTCCGCGCTTCCTCTTCGCGTCAGGCTCACGCGGCGGCGGCGACCGTCGCCAGGCTCTTTCGTCACCGTGATCAGCCCCTGTTTCGCGAGCGATTGCATGAGGCGGCTGAGATAGCCGGAATCGAGTCCGAGCTTGCCGCGCAGCATACGGACGTCCACCCCATCGGCGCCGATTTCGAACAGGAGCCTAGCCTCCGCCAGCGGACGGCCTCGGCGCAGATAATCGATCTCGAGCGCGCCGACGCGCTGAGTGACGGCTCGGTTGAAGCGGCGAATTTGCCTGAGCTGGCTTTCGTCCATTCTCTGACTTTAGTCAGATATCAGTTTGTTTCAAGTCGCGCCCGGTCGCCCCCAAGGCTTTCGCCCATCGGTTGCGGGCCTCGGGCGGCGCTGCAAAGACAAAGAAGGTCAGCGCCGACCCGGAACGCCGCGCCGGATATTGTGATCGGCGCCCGGGCGCAACGGCGCAAGGGAACCGATTGCAGCCAAGCCGGAATCGGGGTTACACTGAACCTCAGCGCTACCGGCGCGCGCCGTCCGCCGTGCTCCTTAATCTCGCATCGCGGCTCGCGCCCAAGAAAAAGCGTCCATGCCGGCGCGCTGCGCGGAACGCGGCGGCGCCGAAAACGTTGAGGGCTATGGGGCTCCTTGGGTTAGGGAGACTATGATGCCAAACGTGGAATACGCACTAGCGTCGGGGCACTCGGTCCGCCATCTCGACGTTTCGCCGATGATCGCCGCGCTTCGGTTCCAGCCGTCCGATTTCGAATACGCTCATGGCTGGCTGAACCATGTGCCAAGTCGCCATCGCTTCCAGTTCGACCGGAAGGGCCGGGTGACGATCGACGCCCTTTGCGGCTGCGCGGCCATGTCGGTGAGGCCCGAGCAGGCCGACGAACTCCATTCGATGTTCAAGACCTGGCGGCAAAACTATTGGCTGCCTTTGGAGCAGAACCGGGAGTTCGCGTCGCACTTCAAAGAGCCAAACGGGTGGGTAAGATTGTTCCGCGATATCCGTATGGCCTGGCGGCGCTTCCGGCGCGAGGTCGAGCCGGTGACGATTCCCGTCGAAGCCGTGTCGGCGACCCCGGCGGAATAGACCTCGGTCTCGAAACCGCTCCGTTCTCCTCGGAGCGGCGTCAGTGCGTTCCGCGACCCCCCGCGGCGCCGGTCGCGTCGTGGGGACTTGCGGCTCGTGTCGTTGATCCGGACACCGCGTCGCATAGTGAACTCGGCGCGCGGAGTGCTACTAAGCCCTGCGGGCAGCCGCGAAAGGGACCGCCTCAGACAATCCCCGATGACGAACCGGCGACGGCGGGGCGCTCCTTCGCTTTGATCTTGCGATAGTTCGACGCTCGATAGACGGCGATCGGGTCGATCGCGCCGCCGTTGCGCAGGCGGGCTTCCGCTAAAATCGGCGACACGTCGGCGATGAAGCCGGCTTTCAAAATACGGTGCGCCAGCATGACGTCGTTCTCGTCTTGCGCCGCGGCCAGCGCGTCCCGATCGACGAGCAGCGCTTGTGCATAGGCGCGCTGCGTTTCCATCGCCGAGGCCATCAGGCTCTCGATCGGATCGGTGACGTTGTGCGATTGGTCGAGCATGTAGGCCGGGTCGAAACTCGGCGCGTTGCGATGGCCGGCATCCACGAGCTCGTTGAAGATGAGGAACAGGCGGAACGGGTCGATGGCGCCGGTGTCGAGGTCGTCGTCGCCATATTTCGAATCGTTGAAATGGAAGCCGGCGAGCCGGCGCGCGCGAATGAGCCGCGCCACGATCTGCTCGATATTGACGTTCGGCGCATGGTGCCCGAGATCGACGAGGCAACAGGCCTTCGGCCCCAGCACCTCGGCCGCCGTGAGGCTCGTGCCCCAGTCCGAAATGACGGTTGAATAGAACGCCGGCTCGTAGAGTTTGTGCTCGATGAACACCCGCCAGCCGGCGGGCAGGCGCGCGTAGATCTCGGCCATCGATTCGAGATACCAGTCGAACACGCGATTGAAATTGAATTGGCCTGGAAAGTTCGACCCGTCGGCGATCCAGACCGTCAGCGCCTTCGAGCCGAGCTTCCGGCCGATGTCGATGCACTCGACATTGTGCGCGACCGCCTGATCGCGCACCCCTTTTTGACTGTGGGCCAGCGAGCCGAATTTGTACGAGAGCTGTTGGCCGTCGACGTCCTGAAAGGTGTTGGAATTGACTGCGTCGAAACCGACCCCGAGCAACGCGGCGCGTTCGGTCAATTCGCGATAATCGTCGACCTTGTCCCACGGAAGATGCGGCGAGCAGGTCGGCGTCGCGCGCGCGAGTTGATGGATTGTCGCGCAATCCTCGAGCTTGTCGAAGATCCCGCGCGGCTCGCCCAGCCCAGGAAAGCGCGCAAAGCGCGTGCCGCCCGTGCCGACCCCCCAGGTAGGAACGGCGACCGCAAAGGCGGCGACTTTTGCGGTCACTGCCCCGATATCGACGCCGGCGCGTTCGAGGCGCCGGGCGAGCACCGCATAGTCCTCCGCCTGCATAGGCCCGAGCTTGGCGTTCTCCTCGGCGATCAGCCTGTCAGGGATGCGGTAGGACATCGGGTTCCTCCCATTGCGCCGTCATCGCGAGCGAAGCGATGCGATCCAGGGGACGTGAGGCGCGCCTGACGACTCCTGGATTGCTTCGTCGCCATAGCCCGTCCGGAAGGACGGGCGTCTTTCGACGCCCTTCGGGCTCCTCGCAATGACAGCCTTCTCTAGCGAGCAAAGCTCACCGCGTTGCCGGCGTCGACGTTGAGGATATTGCCGGTGCTTTTGGCGGAGAGATCGGAGGCGAAGTAATAGACCGCCTCCGCGATGTCCTCCGGATAAACCGACCGTTTCAACAGCGAGCGCTGCCGGTAGACCTCTTCGAGCTCGTCTTCGCCCACCTTGTTCGACGCCGCGCGTTGCGCCCGCCATTCCCCCTGCCAGATCTTCGAGCCGCGCAACACGGCGTCCGGATTGACCGTATTGGCGCGAATGCCGAACGGGGCGCCTTCGAGCGCAAGACAGCGCGCAAGATGAACCTCCGCCGCCTTGGCGGCGCAATAGGCTGACGCGCCCGGCGAGGCGGCGAGCGCGTTCTTGGAGGCGATGAACACGATGGCGCCGCCGAGCCCCTGCTCCTTCATGATCCGATAGCCGCCGCGGGCGGAGAGAAAATATCCGGTGGCGAGGATCGAAATGTTGCGGTTCCAAAGTTCCAGCGAAGTGTCCTCGAACGCCGCAGCCGACGCGATGCCGGCGTTGGCGACGACGATGTCCATGCCGCCGAAGGCGAGGAGGGCCTCGTGAAACGCCGCGTCGACCGCCGCCTCACTCGTCACGTCGACATGGATTCCCGCGACCGCGTCCTTGCCGAAGCGCTTGCCGAAATCGGCGACCGCCGTATCGAGGCTTTGGGCGTCGATGTCGGCGAGCACGACGCAGGCGCCCTCGCCCATGAGCCGAGCCGCGATCGCCTTGCCGATGCCGCCCGCGCCTCCCGTCACCAGTGCGACCCGCCCGGCCAGCGATTTCGGCTTCGGCAGGCGCTGAAGCTTGGCCTCTTCCAGAGCCCAATATTCGATATTGAACGCTTCCTGTTCCTCAAGTCCGACATAGCGGCCGACGCTGGTCGCGCCGCGCATCACGTTGATCGCGTTGACGTAGAATTCGGAGGCCACGCGGGCGGTCGACTTGTCCTTGGCGAACGACAGCATGCCGACGCCGGGGACGAGATAGATGACCGGGTTCGGATCGCGCATCGCCGGCGAGTCCGGCCGCTTGCAGCGCTCATAATAGCCGGCGTAATCGGCGCGATACCCGTCGAGATCCTTGTCGAGCGAGCCGATGACTGCGTCGAGGTTGCGCGCGCTCGGGTCGAAGGGCAGCACCAGCGGGCGGATCTTCGTTCTGAGGAAGTGGTCCGGGCAGGACGTGCCCAGCGCCGCCAGGGGCTCGAGCTCGCGCGAATTGACAAACTCCAGCACCGCCGGCGCGTCGGTGAAGTGCCCGATCTTGCGCTCGCTCGCGGAGATGTGTTTGCGAATAGCCGGCAAGAGTTTCGCCGCGACATCGCGCCGGTCGGCGCGTGACAGGGCCTCGACCCGTGGACCGCCGAAGGCCGCTCCCCTCGCGTTCGCGCCGAGCCATTGGGCGGCCTTGTTGATCATCTCGAGCGTGGTCCGATAGCATTCCCTCGACGTGGGCCCCCAGGTGAAGAGGCCGTGGCCGCCGAGCACCACGCCTTTCAGGCTCGGGTTGGCCTCAGCCATCGCGCCGAGCTTGAGCCCGAGATCGAAGCCCGGCCGCTGCCATGGCAGGAAGCCGAGCTCGCCGCCGTAAATCTCGCGTGTCAGCGCTTCGGCGCGCTCGCTCGCCGCGATCGCGATCACCGCGTCGGCGTGGACGTGATCGACATGGCGGTGGGGCACAAAGCCATGCAGCGTCGTGTCGATCGACGTTGCGCGCGGATTGAGGTTGAAGGTGCAGTGGTTATAGAGCGCCACCATCTCGTCCTCGTGCTCAAGGCCGCGATAGATCGATTTCAAGCTGAGCAGCTTGTCGAGATAGAGCGTCGAGAAGCCGTCGAGCTTCATCGAGCCGATGTCGCCGCCGGAGCCCTTGACCCAAAGCACTTCAGTCGGCGCGCCGGTCAGCGGATCGGCGGCGGTCACCTTGGCCGACGTGTTGCCGCCGCCGAAATTGGTGATGCGCAAGTCGCCGCCGAGCAGATTGGAGCGATAGAGGAGCTGGCCGGGTTCATCGAGCGACGCTGCGCGCTCGTCGTCCCAGAGGTCTGGCAAAGGAGCGTCAAAACGAAGCTGGTCGCCGCCCATGGCCGTTCCTCTCGATGCTGCGCGATTTTCAGCGACTCATAGGCAAACGATCGAATCGCGTCAATGTTTTTGCGCGATCGCGCACCGTGGTGAGCGAGTTTGATCGGCGTTGATTGACATGGCTTGGGGCCTTGTGGCAGTGAGAGCGGCAACGATCAAACGGCCGAGGGAACGACAAGGCTCATGCGCGAGAGACAGCGCGTCGAAATCGTCCGCGATCTGCTCGTCGCGCAAGGCTTCCTCTCAATTGCCGATCTCATGGCCGCGACGGGCGTATCCGCCGCCTCGGCGCGACGCGACGCTGGACGCTTGGCGGCGGCCGGCTACGGCGAGCGGGTCTA
>Ga0335072_10013838_pt1 | contig 11474 bp, 7 predicted proteins | sample Lox_Sample_21_FD_206725 | JGI IMG/M metagenome (GOLD analysis project Ga0335072, IMG submission 206725) | Soil microbial communities from Loxahatchee National Wildlife Refuge, Florida, United States - Lox_Sample_2.1 | ecosystem: Environmental > Terrestrial > Soil > Wetlands | place: USA: Florida...
CTTCGCGACCAACTGCTTCGAAGGAGACGTGAGCTTTACCGACGATTTGCAGCGGATCTCACAAGCCGTTATGGGCGCATATTTGTAAACGATATTCGACTGGGACTGCTGACGGTTAGATCAGCCTCCGCTAACAGTCTGATGCCAGCCCAACGGCACCACAGGTTCATTGCGGCACTCAGTGTTCTGTATAGGGTCCTGCAGAGCGCGTGCGAGAAACGCGGAGCGACATTCAAATTCGTAAGATGCCCAAGCGCGACTGCTTCGTGTAGTTCATGTGGGACCAAAGACGATTGGGATGCCAAAACGGAACTGACCCACCAATGCTCAAAGTGCGGACAATCGTGGGACCAAGACCTCAACGCCGCAAAGAATGTTCTGACTAAAGGGCTGGCGCTTGGGCAGGAGGTGCCGGAAACGTAGGCTCAACCGCTCAACTGCCCAGCCGCCAGAATTCCACCCACGCCGAGGGATCCGCAGGGGGCTGCGCCGTAGCCGATGAGCAGTCGCTCCGAGGGACGTAGGCTCTTGTGAACCGCTTACGCCTCGGAGCGGGCGACCGGCTCGGGATCGCCCACGCCAAAGATACGATTGAACAGGTCCTCGCCGTGGCTGGTAGGCAACGGTTCGCCTTCCGTCAGCCGATACGTCCGCCGACCGTCCGGCAGCCTCTCGGCGCGAAGGAATATTGCCGTATCCATCTTGGAGAGATAGAACCCGTGCGCCAAATCGAACAGGTGCGTCACGTAAAACACCTTAACGCCCATCTCCAGCAACGCGCGGACAATTTGGCGCGCGATTTCCGAGCCTTCGCGCTCATTTGTCGAGGCGAATGACTCGTTGAGCAGGATGACGCTTTGGGAGTGGATCTTACTGACGATTCCACTCATCCTATTGAGCTCCTCGTCGAGCTTTCCACTCTTCATGGTGGCGTCTTCCTCGCGTTTGTAGTGCGTAAAGACGCCATCGCATAGATTCGCGCGGAAAGAGCTCGCCGGTACGAACATTCCGCATTGCATCATCAAATGAGCTAATCCAACGCTTCGCAGGAATGTTGATTTGCCCCCTCGGTTCGCGCCGGTGACCATTACCAGTGCCCTGCCATCGGCATATACTTCGTTTCCGACAGCACGGCCTTTGATCGTCAGGCTCAGGCAGACATCATACAAGCCTTTTGTGGAAAACACCGTGCTGCCGATTGAAACGGGTTCGGGCAGACAAAATGGTTCCTTTTTGCGGGCGAGTTCGTCTCGCAAGTTTAGACACCCGATGTAGAATCCCAGTTCCTGACGCAGCATGGCGAAAAAGCTGAGAATGTGATCTGTGGATTGACCAAGCGCAGCAGCAACATTGGCAATACCCCGACCGCTCAATTCCCTCAGGGCATTGAAACCAGCTTCATCACGGTCGGCGATTTCGTAAAAATAGCTCGACGGCTCTTTGAGTCCCAGACGCTGCTCGACCCAGCCCTGAAACCGCTCGGTCCATCGTTGATTCGTTTGCGCAGGCTTTCGAAGCACATAGTTTATCCCGATGTTGCCTTTCCCAAGCGTGGCGCTCATCAGGAGGCCGTCGCGGAGTTCCAGGCGCCGCAGATGATCCTCGACTCTCATCAGGTACTCGTCGTCGAGCTCCCGTGCGATCATGGCAAAAAATCGGGAGAGGCCTTCGGACTGGAACCTGCCGCCGTCTTCGTCGGCAATGTGCCTCAGTTCTTTGAGCAGCTCGATGAAAATCTGGAGGACCTCTACGGAACGATGTAAGGTCGCTTCCGGATACCTCGTCGAGGTCCCCCAGTTCCAGACTTTCCGTTCCCGATCGAGGGCCTCCACGGCGATGCGGTACATCTCCCGGATGACATCCGGCCGCTCCAGGCAGTCGGCCAGGATGTGCTGGCGGTAGAAAATCGCCTCCTGGGTATGCAGGCTCGCTAAAACGGCCTTTCTCGCTACCTCCAGTAAGAACTTGTCCTCGACCGACATCGCTCGGAGGAGGGTTTCGAGTTCCAAATCCTGGATCAAGTCGGCGGCATTCGGAGGCATCTCCTCGTTGCCGAAGTCGCGGTCCTGGTACATCAATAACGCTTTCATGATGCTACCCGCTCCTTCGCGCCAGCAGCGATCCGTTCCTTTACACCGTCGTACGTGAGGTGATATTTCTCCGCGATCGCGACGGCATAGGCGAGCCCGTCGGCACGCTTTCGGACTACTTTGAATGTCCGTTGCGCCGGATCCGTGGGATTGACGGTGCTCACCATGCTGACGGTTGTTCGACCGAAAGATGCCATTTCGTCCAGGAATGTGACCGAGACGCACAACATATCAAGCTCAATGACACGCTCCATGATTTGCTTGCTGAGAAATAGCGCATCGTTCAGTGTGGTGGACAGGAAGCTTTCGTTCATGATAAGAACGCTCCGGGGGGTGGCGCTTTCAAGGATGCGGTGAATCCTGAGGAGATCGTCCTCCAGCTTCCCGCTCAGGTTCTGAATGTCCTCCTCCCGCTCGAAATGCGTGAACATCTCGTCAAATAGGAAGAGCCGTGCTTCTGACCCAGGGACTGGGCAACCGATCGCTGCAAGGTAGTGAAGCTGACCAAAAACCCGCGCGAAGGTGGTTTTGCCACCCTGATTGGGTCCGGACACGACGATGATACGTTCCGGGTCCTGCAAGAAAAAATCGTTTTGGACTACGGGTCGATTCTCGCGGATCAACCGATTCGCCAGGGCCAGGTCGAAGACGTCGTTACCATTGATTTCCTTCGAACGATCGGTGACGGTCGGATGGCAAACTGGCAGGCCAGCTCGTTTGATGCCCCCGAGGTGTTCCAGACAGGCCACGTAGAACTGGACTTCCCGGTCGAACCGTGCAACGGTGCTATCGATGTAGTCGCGATGGTGGACGTAGTGCGCTTCTAGAGCAGAAAAGACCTCCGGATACCATCGGGCGACCAAATCGAGGATCGCCGCCTCAACATGGTTCATGTCCACCGTGGACGGAAACTTGAAGGAATATTCCTTGGGTGCTCCCTGTTTGAACTTCTCAAAAGTGTCGAGCACGTCCGCGCCGTAGTCCGGTTCCCCCCCGTAACGGCTGACATGGATGCGTTTGCCCTCAATGAAGAGGCTGTACATGATTCCGGAAAGGTCTTCCTTCAACTTCTGCGTTTCGGAGGCAAGGGAGTTGAAGTCTGATGATTCGACGTAGCCCGATAGATAGCTCTGAATGCCGAGTAGGCCGCGCGACGTGAGATTTGCAGATGCGAATTGAGCGGCCAAACGCCGGACAGCCCCGCAGTACATCTCCACTGCGTCTAGGAACCAGCTTTGCTTCTGACGCGCGTAATACAATTTCCCGACCTGCGTGAGGTGTCCGCGCACTGTTCGCATGTCTTGAGCAAACGCTTGGACATATCCGAATATGGACTCGTTCTCAAGGTCCCGGAAAACATCGTAGCGGTAATTGATCGACTCTACGCGCCGGAGTGGTGTGTGGAAAAAAGGTTTGAGATTGTATTCGTCGCGGCCGGCCGTTATGGACTCGACGATCTGATCGAGGTTCAGATCGCTGAAAAATTCAGGCGCACCTCGGGCTTCGAAATCCGAATCAAGTTCCGAATCCTCTGCGAATAGGATGCTGTGGCGATCCAGCGCGGTCTCGCGCTCAGGGGCCCCCATTGGCATGGCTTACTCCTAGCGACTTAAATCGTCACAGGAGTCATCTTCCCCCTCAAGTAGGGACAGGGGCGGTTTGCGGTGGACTCCAACACCCACCTTTTTCCCCAGTATCCCAGGGGGTAGATGCCATGTCAAACAGGCTGCGGTATGCAGTAGGGTAGCGGCCTTTCGCGCCGCCGACGTCCGTCCGAAATCGGAGTTTGACGTCTTCTGTGCATCCGGAGATAATAGAGTGGGTGTTGGAGTTCACCTTCAACCGCCGCTAAGGCAAATGACTCCTGTCGGGGAAATATCCCTGGAGGAGTGATTTGCGCCAGCGAAGACACCGCCGAATCGCACGGGGACAGCTGAACCAGAATTCTGCTGCTCTTGCTACGCGCCGCAAACTCCATTCCTCTCCGCATCACCACCACATCAAGGAGATGAATACGGCACTATGAGCAAATTTGTTTATTCCTTCGCCGCCGGCAACGCGGATGGCGACGGACAGATGAAAGATGTCCTGGGTGGCAAAGGCGCAGGCCTTGCCGAAATGTCGCGTGCTGGTGTACCGGTCCCCCCTGGCTTTACGATCTCGACGGATGCCTGCCGCGTTTACACTGCCAACGGTAATCGGTTGACCACCGAGATCGAGGAAGAAATCCGGCATGCGCTTTCCCTCCTCGAAGAGCGGATGGGCCAAAGGCTCGGCGACGCGAATGACCCCCTGTTGGTGAGCGTACGTTCAGGCGCAAAATTCTCGATGCCCGGCATGATGGACACTGTGCTGAACCTCGGGTTGAATGACGAGACTGTCAAGGCCTTGGAAGCGCGCAGCGGGAATGCGCGCTTCGCTTACGACTGTTACCGACGGTTCATTCAAATGTTTGGAACGGTAGTGCTGGAGGTGCCGAAGGGCGATTTTGACCGCATCTTCGACGGTCAGAAGCGCAAAGCGAAAGCGAAACTCGATACGGACCTAACGGCTGACGACCTCAAAGGCGTCATCGCGGACTATAAGAGGCTGATCGAGAAAAAGACCGGAGACCCTTTCCCCCAGGACGCGTACCAGCAGCTCGCGCTAGCGCGTGACGCCGTCTTCCGCTCATGGAATGGCGCTAGGGCCGTGCATTATCGGCGGATTAACAAGATTCCTGACGATCTCGGTACGGCCGTCAATGTGGTTTCGATGGTTTTCGGAAACCTCGGGGAGACGTCTGGCACCGGGGTCGGCTTCACGCGGAACCCCGCGACCGGCGCCAAGGAGTTCTACGGCGAGTTTCTGGTAAACGCGCAGGGCGAGGATGTAGTCGCCGGCATCCGCACTCCTACTCCAATCGCAGAACTCAAGAACGCGATGCCAGCAGTCTACGAGCAACTGCGCGAGATCACTTCCAATCTTGAAAAGCACTACCGCGACGTTCAAGATTTCGAGTTCACGATTCAAGACCAAAAGCTGTACATGCTTCAGACGCGAAACGGAAAACGCACCGGTCCGGCTGCTGTGAAAATCGCGGTTGACATGGTCAACGAGGGCCTGATCTCAAAGAAGGAGGCCGTGCTGCGGGTTGACCCGATGCAGCTTGATCAGCTGCTCCATCCGGTGATCGTGCCCGAATCCCGGAAAACCCTCCAGAAGATTGCGGCGGGGCTTCCCGCCTCACCGGGAGCCGCGGTTGGGAGGATCGTCTTCACCGCTGACGAAGCGGTCGAAACTGCCAAGAAGACTCCTGTAATTCTGGTCCGTGCGGAAACGGTTCCTGACGACATCCACGGGATGGACGCGGCAAAGGGCATTCTGACCTCCCGCGGCGGCATGACAAGTCATGCTGCCGTGGTGGCGCGTGGCATGGGAACTCCCTGCGTCGCCGGAGCGGGGGCAATCAACGTGGATGAGCACAGAAAGCAGATCACAGTGGCGATCGCCGATGGCGAGTCCGTGTCGCTGCAGGAAGGCGACTGGATCTCCCTCGACGGTTCGACTGGAGATGTGTTTGCCGGCCAGGCTGACACTGCCGAACCTGACCCGAAATCGGGTGAATTCGCGGAGTTCATGGGTTGGGTGGACGAATTTCGCGGCGAATTCGGCGTACGGGCGAATGCCGATATTCCGCGCGATGCGAAAGTCGCGCGCAAATTCGGCGCTGAGGGCATCGGTCTTTGCCGAACCGAGCACATGTTCTTTGCCCCGGACCGAATCCAGCACATGCAGGCCATGATCATGGCGCGGGATGAGAAGGCGCGGCGCAGGTCCATCCTGAAGCTTTTGCCGATGCAGCGTAGGGACTTTGCCGGTTTGTTCGAAGCTATGGATGGTTTTCCGGTCGTGATCCGCACACTCGATCCGCCGCTTCACGAATTTCTGCCGAAGCGCGAACAGTTGATGGTCGACCTAGCCAAGCTGCCAAGCGCCGATGCCAAGGCGAAAGCCGAGATGGCGACGCGCTACAACACCACGCCGGGCGATCTCAAAGAACTTCTGCCGGTGTTGCTGCAGCGAGTCGAAGAATTGCATGAGTTCAACCCCATGCTGGGACTGCGTGGATGTCGCCTCGGGATTCTCTATCCGGAGATCACGGAGATGCAGGCACGCGCGATCTTCGAGGCGGTTGTCCAGGTTGCCAAGAAAGGCGTGCACGTCATTCCCGAGGTGATGATCCCGCTGATTGGGAGTGTAACGGAACTGGTCCATCAAAAGCAGATTGTCGTAAAGACCGCCGACGCAGTATTGGGGAACGCGGGTCTCGAGGATCAGAAGTACATGGTTGGCACGATGATCGAGATCCCCAGGGCAGCGTTGACGGCCGACGAAGTGGCCACGGAAGCCGAATTCTTTAGCTTCGGCACGAATGACCTGACCCAGACCGTGCTGGGTATCTCGCGTGACGATTATGTGAAGTTCTCAAAATCCTACGAGGATTTGAAGTTGTTTAAAGCCGACCCGTTTGCAGTGCTCGACCAGAACGGCGTGGGCAAGTTGATCCGGCAAGCCGTCGAACTTGGCCGGCGAGCGCGGCCCAACCTCGAAGTCGGAATATGCGGCGAACATGGAGGGGAGCCAAGCTCGGTGGAGTTCTGTTACCGGGTTGGCATGAACTACGTTTCGTGCTCGCCTTACCGCTTGCCAATTGCCCGTTTGGCGGCGGCGCAGGCCGCGATAAGCGGTGGGGACAAAGCGGAAGCAATGCGAACGGCGTAGGCCGTATGTAGAGGGCCAGGCCACGGCGCCTCGGAAGGGACTCTTAAACATGTCAGTACCTCTCCCAGCTTTTCTACTTCGAGCCGGATGGCAGACAGACGAAGGCCATGGATACATGGCCCTCATTCTCGGAATCAGCGTGCTCTGCCTCATCGTGGCATTTCTCTTCGCCCGTTATGTCTTGAGCCAGGATGCAGGAACGAAGGAGATGCAGAAGATCTCGAACGCCATCAAAGCTGGCGCCGAAGCGTTCCTGAACCGTCAGTATAAGACGATCGTCGCTCTGGCCGCTGGGTTGGCGGTTATCATTTTTCTGGGCTATTTCTTCGGGAAGAATGATGGAGCACTGGCGTTCCGCATGACGTTCTCGTTCGTACTTGGCGCAATCTGCTCGCTGGCCGCCGGTTTCTGTGGGATGTTTGTCTCCATTCGGACGAACATCCGGGCCGCATCCGCTTGCCGCAGCAGCCTGAACAGGGGCCTCCAGATTGCCCTTCGCGGCGGAGCGGTGACCGGCCTCAGCGTAGTGGCACTCTCGCTCCTCGGAGTGGGTATCTTGTTTCTGATCTTCGGCGGCCTCGATCCGGCCCACACCAAGGAAGTGCCAACACAGATTGTGGCTTTCGGGTTTGGGGCGAGCTTCGTAGCGCTGTTTGCGCAACTTGGCGGCGGGATTTACACCAAGGCAGCCGATGTTGGCGCTGACCTGGTAGGGAAGGTGGAGGCGGGCATTCCGGAGGATGATCCCCGCAATCCGGCCGTGATCGCCGACTTGGTGGGCGACAATGTGGGCGATTGCGCCGGCCGTGGCGCGGACCTTTTCGAATCTACCGCCGCCGAGAACATTGGCGCCATGATTCTCGGCGTAGGGCTCTATCCGGTGTTCGGAATCAAGGGCATCTTGTTTCCCCTACTAGCTCGCGCCTTTGGTCTTATCGCATCCATTGCAGGCGTCATGACGGTAAAGACGAAAGAAGACGGCGATCCGATGAGGGCGCTCAATCGCGGCTATTACGTCACAACCGTTCTGGCGGTGATCGGCTTTTTCCTGGCGGTCGAGCTGCTGTTGGGTGGAAACCTGTACCTGTTCGGCGCCGGCGTGATCGGCATCGTCATGAGCTTCCTGTTCGTGTTTATCACACAGTACTACACTGAATACAAATATCGTCCGGTCTTATCCATCGCCGAGTCTTGCAAGACCGGCGCCGCGACGACCATGATTACGGGGCTGTCGGTGGGGCTCGAGTGCCCAGCCATTCCGGTACTGGTGATCTCAGGAGCCATCCTGGGATCGTACTATCTTGGCAAAATCGGACTGCCGGGGCTCTCGGAGCAGGTTGCCGGCCTATATGGAACGGCAATCGCCACCATGGGAATGCTCTCCACGTGCGCCTATATTCTCGCAATGGACACGTTCGGACCGATCACCGACAACGCGGGCGGCATTATCGAAATGTCGCAGCAGCCTGAGGAGATTCGGCGGCGGACGGACCGTTTGGACGCGGTGGGCAATACGACCAAAGCCCTGACCAAGGGCTATGCGATCGGCAGCGCCGCGCTGGCTGCATTTCTCCTGTTTTCCGCCTACATCGATGAAGTGAAGATGGCGCTGCAAAAGACCGGCAGGGCCATTGAGAACTTCTCCATCGATATCGGGCACGTACCAGTGTTCGCCGCGGCGCTGATCGGAGCAATGGTCGTTTTTCTGTTTGCCTCGCTCGCCATCCGTGCCGTTGGACGGACCGCCCAAACTGTCATCACCGAGGTCCGGCGGCAGTTCAAGGCGAACCCTGGAATCATGAAGGGCACATCCGATCCGGACTACGGCACGTGCGTGGATATCGTTACGAAGTCGGCATTGAAGGCGATGGTGGTTCCTGGCATTCTGCCCGTGGTTAGCCCCGTTGCTGTTGGCTTGATCTTCCGGCACTTCACTCAGGTGCCTGGGGGAACGCCCGTCGGGGCCGCTTCGGTTGCCGCGTTCCTGATGGTCGGGACCATGACCGGCGTCCTGCTTGCTCTGATGATGAACAATGGCGGCGCAGCTTGGGACAACGCCAAGAAATATATCGAAACCGGCGTGTTCGGCGGCAAAGGGTCGGATGCCCACAAGGCCGCGGTGGTCGGCGACACAGTTGGCGACCCGTTCAAGGACACCGCGGGGCCATCGTTGCACGTGCTCATCAAACTCCTGAGCACAATCACGCTCGTGGCGGCGCCTCTCTTTTTCTGAGCGCATGATCCAGTGGGCTTGGCCTCGACGGCGCGCCAGCATCTAGAGCCTCCGCAGGTTTCGAAGCTCGGGGTGGTCGGTCCTTCACTGACATGAGATTAGCTCGCTCAATGAGCCTCTTCGTTGCGATCGGGGCCCTTTGGTCAGCCGCTATTTTGATGGCGGCGGCTGTCCTAGCGGCCCTTTTTCCGAGTACCGCGGCAATGGTTCGGGGTGCAGGACTCGCAGTCTGTACGGCGCTTGCGGCAAACAAGATGTTCGAGGCCAGCCAGGCTTTTAGGTGCCCTAATAGCGAGGAACTCTTTCGGAAGGCGCTTGCTCAGGGAGTGGGGGCTTTTCTGGTGATCGTTGTTGGCACCCTAATCTCGTTTCATTGAAATTGATTCCGTACCTGCGTGGCGCGAAGAAACTTCAGCATACCGGAGGGATCGGACTAACCCGATTCGCCGACCATCGATTCAGCTATCCGCGTGCAGGTGGATCGTCGTTCTGGAGGACAATGACTGTAATATTGTCGGGTCCACCTGCTTTGCGCGCTGCTTCGACCATCAGATGACACTTCCAGTCTGGCGGGTGACTTCCCATCATGATCTCTGCAATCTCGCTATCCGAAACGACGTCGTGCAAACCATCGGTGCAAAGCAGTATGCGAGTATCTGCATTAAGCGGCAGCTTTACGGAATTCACTCGAAAGTGTCCTTCCGAACCGACAGCCACGGTTAATACGTGACGCCACGGATGCCCTTTTAATTGCGTCGCGGACAACCCGAGATTTCTGCCCATCTCGTTCACCCACGTTTGGTCCACACTCATGTACTGGCACCCTTCTCTGTTAAAAACATAAGCTCGGCTATCTCCGACGTTGGCGAGGCAAACTGCATCTTGGTCGCACAAGGCTGCCACGAGTGTGGAACCCATTCCACTCAAAGCACTGTCGTGTGCAGCCACGGTTAGCACATTCGAATGTGCTCGTCCAAATGCCTGACACAACGCTGAAAGTTCTTTTCCGGAATTCTGGCGGAAGTAGTCGACAACCGATTCTGTAGCGAGACTGGCGGCAACTTCACCGGCTTGAGCGCCGCCCATTCCGTCGGCAACCATATACAGACCGATATCATCCGCAAGTTTGAAAACGTCTTCGTTGTTGCGCCTAACGCAACCGATATTCGACAGGCCAAATGCGCGCAGCATAAGAGAAGATGCCTTCCAATAGGAGTCATCTTCCCTTTCGGGCGGTTGTTCACGGCGAACTCCAACGCCTGCGTGCTCAATCAAGTATACTGCAACGGCCGGCAGATGCGCGGCCCGGGATGATGGGCGACGCACCCAATCCCAGCAAATCTTCGGCCTATGAAGTCGACCTGAACGGGAGTGCCGACATCTTCCCGCCAAATTATTAGGGCGTGATGTCAGCTCGCCCAGTCGACAAACTGTGTGTGAGATAGCGCGGCTCCGGCTGTTTGCGCCGATTTCGGATGAGTCCGTCTTCTCCGCTAAACAGTACTTCGCCAGGGAGGGTCTATCCCCAGGGGAGCCACTTCTCAGGGTCGGGCCCGGTTTTTAGGCGTTATACATCCATGTGCCATGAACCATGTTTCTTACTAGGCGACAACATACTTTATCGTCTGGTAAAAGACGGCCGGGTCGCCGACGTTATAACGAGCGGACATACCTCGATTCATCCCTTCGGCTGCGATATCGGCTTGGACTATTTCAGGTAGGCTCTCAGGGCGTGGATCAGGTCGTCGGCCGCCTGGGTCTGCTCATCGGTCGCTGTCTTCTTCGGATCAAGAACGTGAAAGCGGATGTGTCCCTCGATCACCTCGGCCATAAGGGCGTCCATAGCACCCCGGCAAGCGGAGATGTTATGCAACACCTCGGAGCATTCGGCCTCCTGGTCGAGTGCCTTTTCGACGGCCTCAACCTGCCCTCGGATTCGTCGTACGCGATTGAGTAGTTTCTTCTTCTCCTCGGTCGTGTGAGCCATGAAAAAACCTCGTTTCGGATCTTGACAAGTATACCCCGCCGGGTATACCCTCATCAAGGATTACGAAAATTCCTGAAGAAAGGAGACCCGTTAATGTCTGATGGCAGTGACAGTCTACAGCGGTGCGAGGAAATATCCGGTACCGAGTCAGCGGAGCCTCCGTCTTCCTATGGCCTTAGCCGGCCGCAGCTTTCAGAGCACGAGTCCGAGCGCGCTCGGAAGGCTTGAAAGCTCCCTGATCCCCGTTTGGACTTGCCGAAGGCTAGTCTGAAAAACGCCCTCCGCCGCTGATTATCGACTGTGATCGGCTTGCGATCCCGAACTGGCGGGCGCAGCACAAGGGCATCCTCTGCCCAGGTGTCGCGCCTCGCCTAAAAGAGGATACGTGTGCCCGCTGTTG
>Ga0335072_10013839_pt1 | contig 11473 bp, 11 predicted proteins | sample Lox_Sample_21_FD_206725 | JGI IMG/M metagenome (GOLD analysis project Ga0335072, IMG submission 206725) | Soil microbial communities from Loxahatchee National Wildlife Refuge, Florida, United States - Lox_Sample_2.1 | ecosystem: Environmental > Terrestrial > Soil > Wetlands | place: USA...
GCCGCGCGGCCTGAACACAGTTTTCGATCGACATCGTGTCCCGCAGGTCCGCGTAGTGGAGCTTAATGCGTGCGCCGACATTCGCTTCGTCAAGATGGGCGGAAATATTATCGAGCGGGCTCCGCCAACGAAGCATGCCGTGGATTTCCCAGTCCGTCTTCTCGATGAGATAGTCCAATAGATGCGAGCCGACCATTCCCGTGATGCCTGTGATCAGGGCGCGCTTGGTCATTTTCCCTCTCGTATTGGCTACAGGCGTTGGGGTGAGTTAGGCGTCGAACAAGGATCTCAGGATCATCGACTGATGATCCCCGCTCCATGATCCTCGAGACAGATCTTGACAAAACTCTTTTGTCCGAAGGTCTCGATCATTTTTGCCTGAACATGCTCAGGCGCCATGAACAGCAGAAAGCCGCCGCCGCCCGCGCCGCACAATTTGCCGCCATAGGCGCCGAGACGCATCGCTTCGTCATAGGTCGCGTCGATCTTCGGCAAGGACACGGAGGTCGAGAATCTGCGCTTTGCTTCCCAGCCTTCGCTCACGAGCTTGCCCAGATCGCGAAGCATGGTTTGCGGGTTCCGCCCCTCCAGCACTCGCAAGCCCTCATGGCAGAGCTCAACCAGGCGGGAAAGATCCTTGTGAATCTTCTTTTCCTCGGTATTCTTCAGCTGCTCTTGCACCATTGTCGATGCGTGTCGTTGAATGCCTGTGTAGACAAGGCAGAGCGACCGATCCAGCGCATCCCGGCACTCAGTCGCCATTTGAGCGGGGCGAATCGTAAAGTCGTCCTTGTGGAACTGATAAAGGTTGAGCCCGCCGAACGCGGCGTGGATTTGATCCTGTATGCCGACGTTTTCCTTTAAAAGATCTCGTTCCGTGTAGACCGCGCGCTTGAAGAGATCGAATTTTGTGATGGAGCGACCGCTCAGGTGCTCCATCAGCGCGATGAAGCCGACGGTGAACGACGACGAGCTTCCCAACCCGGAATTGCCCGGCAGGTCAGAAATAATGGCGACGTTCAGCGGCTCGTCATAACGCATGTCAAGCAGCGTAGCGCGGATCACATTGTGTTTTATGTCTTTGACGCGATCAACGCCTTCCACGATCCGGTAAGTTATACGATATCGGTGTTCTGCAAAATCGGCCATAGGCAGCGCGATCGTATAGATGTACTTGTCGATCGAAGCTCCAAGCACTGCGCCTGGATAGTCCTGAAAATACGTTGGGTAGTCGGTGCCGCCGCCGAAAAAGCTGATCCGAAGCGGGGATCTCGAGATGTTGATCACTGAAGCCGTCCCCTGCCAAAGGCCAAGATTACAATCCAGCGTGCTTGGGGAAGTTCCTCCCGGAATGTAGGCCGTGGGGAGCCGCGTTCATACTCAACAACGCCGCCTCTGATCTCGAACGCCCAACGGACGTCTCGAAATCACCCCCGTCTGAACATGGTGTTGATTGCCGGCTGAAACTCATACCATGGCGGCGCCCGACGGGTCCAGTTGACGGGATCGAGGGTTCGCCCAGTCGCAAGTTCCGAGGAGGAAAGGCCCAAACGACACTCTGTCTGATGTCGGCTAAGCCGGCGACAGTCGATGAGATCAGCCAAAGCGCTGGGTTGTCTTCAGTTCGTGGGGCAAGTCTTGCCGCAAACCGGCGCGAGCGGGCGCCCGGCCGACCTGGCGCTCCTTCTGCATCAGGGGAAACTCGATCGCGGCCCCGGTGGCGAGATGATCGAAAACCTGTTCGGCGCGCCGTCGCCAGGAATGATGTTCGCGCACGAACACGCCGGCGGCGTCCACAGCGCGCTGGTTATTCGGATTGCTTCGATCCTCGTCGAGGCGTTTGGCCAGGTCCGAACCATCCGGCGACACTTGACAGAACGCGTCCGTGGGCAGGATCGACTCGTATTCGCCGCTACGGGGCAAGACGCCGAGCAATCGCGTCCCCGCCGCCAGCCCTTCAAAGTAGCGCATGACCAGCGGACTGAACCCGCCCGTGCGCTTGGGGTCGTCCAGATCGGGGGGAGTGGCCACGTAATATTGCGCGCTCGAGGTCAATCGTCCGATCTCCTCGGCCGGCAATCCTTCGCCTTGAGGATAGACGTAGCGGAGGCCACGGGCTTTGCAATACGCAAGCAAAGCTTGGTGCAGCGGCTCATAGCGGCGGCCTAGCCAAAAGGCGAAAATCGATTTTTCCTCCTTCCGGGGATAGAAAACATCGGTGTGGGCGCCGAACGGCAGCCAAACAAATTTCGCCAGCGGAAATCTGCGCTTCAGTTCCTCCATCGACTCGCGATAAGCGACAAAGCACGGATCGAGGCGTTCGACCGTGGCGACAAGGCCGATCTTGGTCAGCGAAGGCTTCCAGGCGTCAAGGATGAAATTGGACCTGCGGGCGCCCAGGTTCAAATACGATGCAAGGTGAATTGGACCGGTCGGACGGGTGGCGAGCTGAATCCAGAATAGCGCGTCGCAGTCCTTCACCTGGGCGCGAACCTCTCGCCACTCGCTGCGCCGCTCCCACGAGAGCGGCGGCGGCGCGATCGTCCGAACGCCCGGCTGGGCGGCCAGTCCCGAAAACAGCGGCGGCAACAGCGTCGTCCAATAGACGCTCGGATTGAGCGCCGAGTTGGAAATCAGACCGAGTTCCATATCACCCCCGGAGGCGCCGCTCGTAAACGTTACTCCCCGAATAGCAAAGGCCGCAACGTCGCGCAGAGTCTCGCACCGCAACATTGCACGAGTTCGGCGACTTTGGCAAACCCTGGAACAGCTCCCCCGCCGCCACTCCAGTCTCTTCAGACCGCGCAAATCCGTGGAATCCTTGGCTTTTGCGCCGCGCGACTCGCCTGTACGCAAGGGCGCTAGCCGCAAGCGTCGCCCGACAGTTCTTTAGCCTCGCGGGTCCGGCGCGAAGCGCGGTCTCGAGCGGGATAGGAGCGAAAAAGCGGGTTGTTGCAGACGGAAACTTCAGCATTCGGCAAATCGTTCCAAACCCGTTAGAAGTACATAAACCGGCTCGTTGTTTGATGACGATCGTTTTCACCCCGGGGCGCGCGCTAAGGCATTAAGCCGAAAGTCGCGGGCCTCGACAGCTCTTGGGGCTTCCCCATGTCGCCACTGCGTCTTGATCGCCTGCTCGGCAACCGCCGCGGCAATGTCTCCATGATGTACGCGCTCGTCGCGCCGATCCTGGTGTTCGGTGCCGGGGCGGCGATCGATTACGGGCGCGCGGCGCAAATTCACACGAAGCTGAACGCCGCGGCCGACGCCGCCGCCCTCGCAGCGCTCACGCCCGCGATGCTGCAGCAGGACTCAAGCGTCGCCCAGGCCGCCGCGCTCAACATGTTCAACGGCCTGACCCAAAATCTGCCGGGCCTGACCGCCGGGGCGACGCAGGTGACGGTCAACGTCACAGTCGGCGCCACTCCGCTCACGCGCAATGTCGAAGTCAGCTACTCGACCTCGGTCAACACCATCTTCGCCCAAGTGCTGCATGTCAGCACGTTGCCGGTCTCGGGCGTTTCGGAGGCGAGCGCGCAGGCGCCGCCCAATATCGACTTCTACGTCCTGCTCGACAATTCGCCGTCGATGGCGCTGCCGGCCACGCAGGCCGGCATCACGCAAATGCAGAACCTGACGACGAAAGAGATCACCGGAGGCTGCGCCTTCGCCTGCCATCAGGCCAGCACCAACGCGAACTCCGATACGGAAGGCAACCCCTGCACCGACGGCACGACGCCGACCCTGAGCGCGCCTCCACCGTCGACGACGAAAGGCAGCGACTATTGCTCAACGAAGCACGGCACGCAGATCGATAACTACCAGCTTGCGCGCAACAACGGCATCACGCTCCGTCTGGACGAACTGAACAGCGGCATCTCGACCTTGCTCCAGACTGCGTCGACGACCTCGACGTCGACGACATTCGCGACCCCGCCGAAGTACCGGTTTTCGATCTATTCGATGGATTCCTTGTGGTCGATCGGGCTCACGCAATTGATGGCTTTGACATCGAGCTATACGTCGGGCTGGACGACCGCATCGGGCAATTTCGGCGTGATGGAGATGTATTCGAACAACAACGATTGCGCCAACTCAACATGCTCGTCGAGCACGACGACGCCGGGCGGCGACGTCGCCACCAATTACGACGATTCGCTCGGCAAGCTCAGCGAGGCGAGCTACATCCCCAACCCTGGCAATGGCACCAACCAGCCGGGCGACACCGCTCAGGAAGTGCTATTCATCATCACCGACGGCACCGAGGACGAAGAGAGCGCAGGAAGCCGCATCCAGCAAGCGATCAACGATCTCGGCAGCGCGCCCGGCGGCAACTCCAACAGCACGAACTGGTGCACCGCGATCAAGAATCGCGGGATCAAGATCGCAATCCTCTACACCGACTATCTGGCGGTGCCGACCAACAGCTGGTATGAGAGCTGGATCGCGCCGATCCAGTCGGACATCGGCCCGGCCCTCCAAGCTTGCGCCACGCCGGGCTTATTCTATGACGCGGGATTGGACTCCAGCAATCTTGGCGCGGATCTGGTCAAGCTGTTCAACGCGGCGTCGCAGTCGGGCTACCTGACCCAGTAAGCCGAGGCTCGCGGGCGCAAGCCTTCGGGTCGAGCCGCGACGGGAGGGCGCCGCATTTCGGAGCGAAAGGCGGCGCTTTTCGCGCGCCAAAGCGCGCGCCGCCCGGCCGAGAAGGCGGGTGAGAGGAATCCGGAAGGGAAAGGCTCGCTTCGTCCCATTCTCCCTGCTCGAAACGAACGATTTCGAAGGCGGCTGGATCGACGGTGGCAAGCGCGGCCGAGGCCTCTTCGGCCCGGTCAAGTTCTCGCATGGCTGTCGTCATCGCGCGGCGATTTTGCGAGTCCTGGCGCCGCGCACCCCGCGTCATGCGGGTTCGGGCCAAGAGAGGCGGACCGCCGACCGACTCGGAAATGGCGCCGCAAGCCATTGAAAGCCCTCAAAATGGACTCGGGGTCAAATGGCAATCCGCCGCCCGCTTTCCCTTCGGAAGGAGAGTCGATCAGGCGAACGGCGTATCAGAGGCTTGGACGGGTCACACACGCTTGGGACGCCGACGCGATCGGAGCCGCGACGCCGCTGAGCCCGGGCGCGGGCTGCTTCGAGTTGCTGGCTGTTCTTGCGGGCGCGGCGCCGGCCGCAGGCCGCGCCTCAGCTCCATCCGTCTGCCGAGGCATCCTCTATCAGTCCACGGTGATCGGGCTCGCCACGCGCGGGATCATGATGATCGAGTCGTGCAGGGTCATCGTCCCGACCGAGAAATAGATTCCGGCCGGCTGGAAGGGATAGCTCACCTCGCCGAGAACGACGTAATTGGTTGGAACGGAATTGGCGGGGATATTCCCGCAAGCGGGATTGTCGTTGGTTCCCGAGCCGGAAAAGGCGGAAGCGATCGATGAATCGAGCGTCAATTGCGTGCCGGTCGTCCGCTTTGTAGCGTTCGCGTTGGCCCAGCTGCCGCAGACCGTGCCAGTGACGGTCCCGTTCGAGCTGGTGACCAGCAGTTGCGACACAACCACCTGAACGGCGCTGGCGTCATAGGGGTACAGGATCAGGTTAGGATAGGCGAGGATCTGGTTGAGTTCGGCTGCGGTGATGGTGGATTGGTTGTTGTTGTTGGCTTGGGCGAAGATGTTTGCGACCGTGGTCGCGGCCAGCGTCACTCTGCGCTGCACTGTATAGGCTTGGCCGCCGTAGACGACCAGGCTCATCAGCATGCAGGCGAGCGGCAGGATGATCGCGAGCTCAACGGCCGCCAGGCCTTTGGCGTCGGCGAGGAACGCGAGCGCGGGGCGACGAAACAGGCGCGGAATGCGGGTTGTCCTGGTCATATTGCGGGGGCCGTCGGCTCGATGCGGAACACCTGGGTCGAGGTCATCAGCATTTTCCCATTGCCCATGTTCGCGAAATTGAGGCCAAGCGGGCCGCCGTAGACCGGCCACGGATACATCACCACCAGCAGCATGTCGGTGCCTGGGACCGCGCTGTTGGCGCCGACGTCGACCGCCGGCGAGCCCACGACGTTTCCGTTGGCGTCGAATGTCGGCAGCAGAGCGCTGAGATTTGTCGTGCCGGCGGGCAGAGGCTCGAGCTCGACGGTCACCTCCGAGCAGTTGAAAAGCGCGGTCAGCTCATTGCAGATTTCGGCCTGGAACTGCGCCGCCGTGAAGGTCGACGAATCGGTCTGATTGGTGAGAACGACCCTCGCCGACTGCTCCGCGGCCGATTCGAAGAACGCCTTGACCAGGAAGATCGTCCCCGCCTGCAGAGTGGCGAGCACGATGCCGAGGAAAATCGGAAAAACCAGCGCGAATTCGACCGCGGGCGAGCCGGTTTCGTCGCCCGCGAGCTTTCGCGTGAGGCGGCTCGCGCCAGCGAAGAACTTGCCCACGAATCTCATCGTCGCCAGACCACGACCCTCGTTTTGACGGCGAATCCTGCGCGCGAAGGCCTTACCCCGGTCTTATCCTCGACGCGTAATTTTGCCGAAGATGCGAGACAATCGGCGCGCGGATCGGCAAGAGTGCGGTCTTTCGTTATTAACGTTATCAACGCGCGTAGAATGGCGCATGGCTTGACCCGCCTCAGGTCCGCGCCGGCGGCGTTCAGCGAGACGGGCGGGGATCGCCGACGGGCGCGGCCGGGCCGCCGCCGATCGCGCGAATCCTTGGCGTGGTCCACGGCCCGCTGATGTCAAGCGTGAGGCGCGCGGCGTCTTGAGACGCCTCGCCGGCTTCGTTCGTCTGTAAGACCAAAGGGCGAGGCTTACGGCGCGATGCCCCGTTCCGGCCTGCGCCGGATCGGGCCGAGAGGGAATTGGGCGGCTCCGGCCGGCTGGCGCAACCGGCTTCACATATCCGTGAGGGCGAGCGCTTTGCGGCCTAAAGGCGGCGGAGGGCGGGCGAGGACCGGCGGGAAACCCCGCTTGCGCCATTAATTCGCTGTTAAAGCCTTTCACTCAGCCTCTTCGGACGGCGGCGCCTGGCGCCGCGGCTTGCGAGTCAACGGAGTTTAGGCAGCCCTCATGCGCAACGATTATTTTGAGGTTATCCCTGACGCGGGCGCCGAGCGCAGCGCCGGCAGCGTGCTCGCCCGCATCTATCACGATATCGGCCTCGCCGCGGTCGCCGAGGCGTTGAGACTGCCCGCCGACAGCTTTGAGCCGGAGATGATCGAGTCGCTCGAACGGGGCGAGCTCTATCTGCTTCCACCCGCGCTTGCGCGAGCTGAAACGGACGCGTAAGCAGACGCCCAGCGAACGAGCGCCTGAGGCGAGCGCAACCGATGGTTCACTTGACGAGGCGCCGGCTCATCGTCGGCGCCGGCATGGCGGCCGTGTCGCTTTCGCTCTCGAGTTACGCGACTGCGTATGAGACCGGCTCGGCGCTGACCCTCGCCGAATATGCGCCGCGGCTCCACGATTGGCCGGATGGTCTCGAACTCAAGATCGCGGTCATCGCCGATATTCACGCATGCTACCCCTGGATGCCGGAAGAGCGGGTGGGCGACATCGTGGATCTCGCCAACGCGCAGCAGCCGGATCTCACGGTGCTGCTCGGCGACTACGTGTGCACGCATCAGTTGGTATCCGGATATGTGCCGCCCGGCGCCTGGGCGGAGCAGTTGGCGCGCCTTGAGGCGCCGCTCGGCGTGTACTCGATTCTCGGCAATCACGACTGGTGGTCGGCGGCCATTCCGACCGATCCGCCGGACAATTCTCGGAGCATCCGGAGCGCGCTCGCCGCGGCGGGCGTTCCGGTGCTGGAAAATCAGTCGGTGCGATTGTCTCGAGCCGGGCGGCCCTTCTGGCTGATCGGACTGGGAGACCTGCTGGCGCATGCGCCTCATCGCCGCCATGGGCGCGGCGCCGACGATCTCAAGGGCGCCATGCGCGCGATCAACGACGACGCGCCGGCGATCCTGCTCGTTCATGAGCCTTACTTCTTCCCGCGGGTTCCCGACCGGATCGCGCTCACGCTTGCGGGCCACACGCATGGCGGGCAGGTCAATTTTCCGATCGTCGGCGCGCCGGTGCATTTTCTCAAACGCAGCATGGGAAGATTCATCTACGGAGAATATGCGCTCGGCGAGCGGCGGATGATCGTTTCGGGCGGGCTCGGAACGTCATTGGCGCCGGTGCGCGTGCTGCGCCCGCCGGAAGTGGTGATGGTGAAGCTCGGCGGCGAGAGCCTCAGCGCCTGAGCGCGCCCCTCCGGTCCTATTCGAACAGGATTGGCGCGATCGAGGCGACCAGCAGCGTCGCCATCGTCCAATTGAAAGGCCGGGTCAGTCGCGGATCCGTGAGCAGGCGGCGGAGCGAGGCGCCGAAAAGCATCCAAGCGCTGGCGCAGGGGACCGCGATCAACGCGCATAGCGCAGCGATGAAGAGAACGCTGCGCAGATAGCCGTCGATTACGCCGCCGTAGGTCGCGAGCGCGCTCAACGCCATCACCCAGGCCTTGGGATTCACCCACTGAAAGGCGGCCGCGGCGAGAAAGCCGATGGGACGGCCGCCGGCCTCGACCTCGCCGATGGGCTTGGCGAGCGCGATCTTGAGCGCAAGCCAGATCATATAAGCCGAGCCGGCGATCCTCATGACCGGGAGGATCCCCGGAAAGCGCTCGAACAGGATATCGAGTCCAAGCCCGACAACCGCGATCATCAGCCCGAAGCCCAGGATCACGCCGGCCAGATGCGGCAGGGTGCGTCCTAACCCGTATTTTACGCCCGACGTCATCAGCATCAGGTTGTTGGGCCCGGGCGTGATTCCCGCGACGAAGGCGAACGCGGCGAGCGCCCAAAGGATTTCAGGATGAACGGTCAACGCGGATGCTCCGCCGGACAAGCTACGCGATCAGAGCGTGGTCGCGTCCTGGTCGCCGTGGTCGTCCTTGCGCGCCGGGCGGCCGCCGCCGCGCCGCGCCCTGCGGCCAGCCTCGAAGGCCGCCTGCGCGAGCCCGGTGAACGGGCTCGCCAGCGCGCTTAAGCGGTCCACGCCCGCGGCCGCCCGCTCGCCGCGCGTCAAAACGCGGTCCAGTTCCGCCATGGTCTTGGATAGAGCCGGGTCTTCGTCGTCGAGCCAGACCTGGATCACCCGGCCCCATGCGAGCGCCAGGCCCTGAAGCTTAATGGCGCCGGCCGCGCCCTGCGCTTCAATCCCGGCCGCCTCGAGCATGAAGCGCATGGAATTCGTCGTCGCCTGATTCATCGCGAGCGCCGCCACAGGCTCGCGCCTGAGCCATGCGATCGCCTCGCGAACGCCCTCGCGATAAGGCGCCATCGCCTCGAGCCGGCGCATCAGCACGTCGAACAAGCGCTCGCGCGGGCTTTCATCCGCGAGCTCTCCCGTATCCTCAGCCAGAACGGCGCGGTCGATGCGGCGCGAGAAGCCTGAGAGCACGGCGCCCTTGGAAGGGAAGGCGTCGCGGAAATCAGCGAGCGAGACGCCGGCGGCCTTGCAGATGTCACGGATCGAAATGTCTTCGAAGCGCGTTTTCGCCGCGAGCTCCATCAGCGCGTCGACGATTTTGCCGCGCGCGTCGGTGGGCGCCGGCTTGCCCTCGCTTTTCGGTCTCGTCGCCATCGGCGCCCTCCTCTGTCACGATCTTTAAGACAATGTACGCGTTCAAGCCGCCGCCGCCAAGGAACCCCGTCAGCCCGCCATCTCCGCGGCGCGGGCGCGGGCCGCCGCGGTTGCCCGGATCAGGAGATCCTCGAGCCCCGGGGCGCCCTGCAGCACCGCGAGCGCGGCGGCGGTCGTGCCGCCCGGTGAAGTGACGTTCTGGCGCAGCGTCGCGGCCGAGGTCGCGCTCTCATGGGCCATGAGCTCGGCCGCGCCCTCGACCGTGCCGCGCGCGAGGCTCATCGACAGGTCCGCCGGAAGGCCCAGTCTCTCCGCCGCCGCGGCGAGCGCCTCGGTGAGCGCGAACACATAGGCCGGGCCCGAGCCGGAGATCGCGGTCACCGCATCGATTAAGCCCTCGTCCTCGAGCCAGAAGAACGAGCCGACCGCGCCAAGCAGGCGCTCGCACCAGCGCCGCCCATCCGCGCCGACCGCCGCGTTGGCGAAAGCCGCGGTGACGCCTCGGCCGATCGCGGCCGGCGTATTGGGCATCGCCCGGACGACCGCCCTCGCCCGAGGAAGGCGCGCCATGAGGTTGGCGATGGTCTTGCCGGCGATGATCGACAGCAGGAGCGTCCTCTCGGCCGCGAGCGCGGCGATCTGCGGCGCGGCCTGATCGAGGCTCTGCGGCTTGACCGCAAGCGCGAGCATATCGGGCGGGGCTTCGATGCGAGGATTGAGCGCAACGCCGCGGTTCTGGGCGAGCGAAGCGATCTCCGGCGACGGATTGGGCTCGACAATCGTCAGCGAGGCGCCGGGGAGACCGGCGTTGAGCCAGCCCCGCGCCATCGCTCCGCCCATTTTCCCGGCCCCGACCAGAACGAGGCGCGCCGGCCATTGGGTCATTCTGCACTCCCGGTCGGGTTAAGCGAGTAGGGGAACATTTGCTCGATTGTCGCATTTTTGCCTCGGTCGGCAAGTTTCGCATACGACATTGGAACAAGCGGTTGCACACAACCGGGACGTTTCGCTAAAAGGCTTTGTGGCGAAACCTTGGATCAGGACATCCAGGCGTCGCTCGCGGTTTCGTGAACAGCTCCCGGCGTTTACGCACGGTAACTTTCGTGAAACCGTTAAGTTTTATGGTAAGAAAATCGTTAGCGGTGCGATCGACGGGGCGGGCGATGAAAACGAATGCGGTGATTGTGGGGCTTGTGCTGGCCATGGCGGCCATGATGAGCGGCTGCTCGCCGGTCATTCAAGCGGGACTTCCCGATCCGCAGCTCACGCCGCGCGACAAGCAGATGATGGCGCTTGCCGAGCCGGACGAAAGGACGATCCCCGCCAGCCGCAGCATCGTCCAATATTCGACCCCGGAGAAGCCGGGCACCATCATCGTCAACACCAACACAAATTATCTTTATTTCGTCCTGCCGCACGGCCAGGCGATCCAATACCGGATCGCGAGCGGCGCTGAGTATATGGGATGGACCGGTCGCGCCGAGGTCGGAGCGATGAAGGAATGGCCGACCTGGATGCCGACCGCCTCGATCATGGAGCGCTGGCCGCAGTTCCAGGTCTATAAGCAACACGGACCGTTGCAGGGCCAGTGGGACAATCCACTCGGCGCGCGCGCCCTCTATCTCTTCAGGGACAATCGTGACACGCTCATCCGCATCCACGGCACCAACGAGCCCTCGGAAATCGGGGGGCATGTGTCCTCGGGCTGCATCCGGATGCGCGACATGAACATAATCGACCTCTATAACCGGGTGCATATCGGCACGCCGGTCGTGGTGATTTAAGCGGCGGATTGCGACACGCTGATCCGCATCCACGGCGCCAATGAGCCGTCGGAGATCGGGAAGCGCGTGTCCT
>Ga0335072_10013840_pt1 | contig 11473 bp, 12 predicted proteins | sample Lox_Sample_21_FD_206725 | JGI IMG/M metagenome (GOLD analysis project Ga0335072, IMG submission 206725) | Soil microbial communities from Loxahatchee National Wildlife Refuge, Florida, United States - Lox_Sample_2.1 | ecosystem: Environmental > Terrestrial > Soil > Wetlands | place: USA...
GCTGCGCGGCGCGAGCGGCTTCTTCGTCCTGCAGGGTGTAGGGCCCGGGCAACGCAGCAGTCTTGTTCGGCATTTCTTGCGCAACTTCCTGCGGGGCAGCTGCGGAAGTTCTCTTCGAATAGATCCGGAACGAAACCACCAAGTCGAGTGCAACCGGAACCGGCTTGCCATCTTTTAATGCCGGCTGGAAGGTGGCTTTGCGAATGGTTTGCTCGGCATTTTCATCGAGCCCGAAGCCGATTGGTCTACCCGCAATGACGGCTTCAACCTTTCCGTCTGCGCCGATAAGGGCGTGGTACATCGCAATCCCCGCCACACCGTTCGCCTGGGCGAACTCGTTTGACGGCGGATCGACCACCGAGATCAGCTTTGCCTTTTGGTCCACGCTGTTCTCATTGAAAATGCTGGCGCCTATCGGCTTGATGTCAGCCTTGGCTGCGGCGGCCTGGTAATAGAGCTTCCAGAAGTCTGGCATCGCGGAAACCATACGATCGTCGATGCCCTGCGAGAAGACCTTGTCGAGTGCCGTGAGCAGAAGCTGCGAAGCATGCGCCGGGGAGGTGGTGGTCGTCACTCTTTTTCCGTTGGAGCGATTATCCGCAGGAATGTCCATGGACTTCCGAGTGGAATCCGCAGCAGGTTCAGAAGGATCGTTGGCCGCAGTCTCGGCTGCCGGTTGTTTTGCCTGATTGACGCTTCCTGATGTGCGGTCGTCATCTTTCTGGTTGCCCTTGTGCTTCTCTTTCTTTTTTTTCGGAATCTCAACCTGCTCGCGGTCGAAGGAGATGCGCACGATCTTTTTCCTGGGCGTGATTTTCACACGGTCCGTCGCCTTGGTGGGATCCTCGTAGGGAGCGGCGCCGAGAAAGTGTAGGCCATAGCGATCGCCCTCGAGTTCGAGTTTGTGCTTGGAGAGCTTGACCTTGTTGATCTGGATCTGGCTCAGCGTGAACGAGCCTTGTGCGGAATGGCCGGTTAGCAGGCCCTGCTCATCGAATTCGAGATTGTTGTCCTGATAGCCGGAGCGCAGATAGAGCGTCTTGCCAATCAGCATCTGCCTGAGCTGCTCGTCCTTGATTTCGCCGCCGATCGTCGGGATGGAGAAGGATCCCGCACTCAAAGTAGGGTTCTTGTCGGCGGATTTTTGAACGGCGGAAGGCTTGATGATTCCCTGGTTATTGGCGGAATCAGTCAGTGCAGGGGCGGGTACCTCGGTCGGGGTAGCTGAAGGAGTTGTTGGTACGGAAGGGGAAGACTGTACTGGCGGATTTTCGGGTTGTGGAGCGGGTGACTGCCCAATTGCGCCCGCCAGGCTTAGCAGCGCGATTGCCGATCCAATGCCGGCTATGCGACCTGATTTCGAGGAGGCTGATTTTGCCCGAAGAGCGTCGATGAAAGAACGCATCCGCCCACCTTTCGCTAAAGCAAAAACCACGGCTATTGTGCCATGCCGAACTATGCAGTGGTCGCCGCTTTCTTCTTGCTCTCACCAATCATGAAGTACTTATCGAGGGGACCGTGATTGTTCGCCTCCTGATGAGGAGGCTCTTGAATAAATCGGCTCTGGTTCTGCTGAGCCCAATGTAGCAAGGTTGTGTTTCAGTCAGAAACGATGCTGTGATTTTGCAAGTTATTCAGCTTTCATAATGTAACGTTACGTTGGCCCCGCCTGAGCCGCCACAGAATACGGCGGAACAGACCCAGTGCTCGTCGGTTATCAGCGGCCTGTAAACGCATTCGACGCAACAAGACTCGAAGATCAAGCCGATTGGCGCGTTGCATCATTGCGGGCGAGTATTCTGCTGCGATCATTACCTCTTCGATAAGCCCAGCAAGAATGTCGAGATTGCCTGAGGGCGTCATCAGCTGATTGCCTGTCGGCGCAATGTTGTCGGTGTCTGCCTGATCGATCGCGACGTCGGTGGAATCGTAAGCGGTGCGCACCGCTAATTCATAGAGAACGATGGCCGCCGCCTGGCCAAGGTTCATCGAAGGTTGTTGCGGGTCAGTTGGGATCTGCACAAGAAAGTGGCACCAGGACAAATCCTCGCGCGTGAGGCCGTGCTTTTCCGGGCCAAAGACAACGGCAATGCGCCCTCCTCGATGTAATTCTGCTTTCACGAGCGGCACGATTTCATCGGTGCGGACTACCGGTTGTTCGGGTTTGCGGTGAGTTAGAGTTCCCGTGCCGAGGACGAGGTTGCAGTCGTGCACTGCTTCCGCGAGAGTCTGAGATTCATTTGCGTGCTGCAGCAGTTCGGCGGATCCCACGGCAGAACGAGCTTCACGCCAGTGCGGTTCGTATGGCGAAACCGCGTTCAGCCGCCGGAAGCCGAAGTTGGCCATGGCGCGCGCTACTGCACCAATATTCAAGGGGTTGCGCGGCGAGACGAGGACAACCTCGATGCGATCGCGTTGTTGTTGGGTGAGCAACGATCGATTCTACGGCAATTCCTGAGTTGGTGTGACCGTTTCCAAAGTTGGTGCAAGGCAGCCACTTTCTCATGGTTGCGATCGACTTGGGTGAGGCGGCTTCGGCTACAGTGTCAGGCATTGCTATAGAACCTGGCGACTGTGCATCGCACTGGAACGCAAATTGCGAGTACACCAGTGTTCGACGAGATGAGCGCGGACCTCAAATCCGATCTGGAGGAAAGGAGAGCAAGGCATGGCTCACGTATATACATTACAGTTTCTACATCGGGTAAATGAAGACGGCACAATCGATTCCATCTGTTGTGACTGCTTTACAACGGTTGCGACAAGGTTTTCCAAGCGGGACCTGGAGCTCGAGGAGAAGGAGCACAATTGTGATTCCTTGCTACTCGAGCGATATAAAAGTTTCGGGCATCGTGAAAATTCTTCCCTGTTGATTTCTCATCCACAGGGGCGCGGGTCTCGATAGTTTGAGCAGATCGGCGAAAGTTTGGCAAAGGGAGGGATCGCCGGCCGCGCGAGAAGATCTGCTTTTCCGGGGCGAGTTTTCTTTGTGGTCTTTTTTTGACATTTCTTATTGATGTTGCTTAAGTTAGTGGATTTTTTTGTGGCGCTTTTTCGCGCGTTTCAGCACGGTTTTGACCCGGATACCGAGGGGGCAGGGTTCTCCCCACGCTGTGCGGAAGCGATTCTGACCTTCAACGCCGCAGGCGAGTTAAAGGATGCGTGGTTTTTCTGCTGGTTGAAGGATAGCGAAAACACCGGAAAGGCACTGCAAGCGAACGACAGGATTCGTGTGCTTGTTTCGAACGAGTTAGCCGAAATTTGCGTTGAAGCGGCTTGACAGCGAGAGAAGTGAGCCGGGGACAGCGCCCGAGAAAATGCGGCTATCGATGCCTGGAGATTGGGCGCAACGTCACTGTCCCAGCCTGTTTTGGCAGGCCGGGACGCGTGCCGGTCACTTGACGTTGATGGTGTATTCCTTGCTCTGGAGAGAGTTGTCTTCCCCAGCGGCGTAGACGGTGACCTTATGGGTGCCCGCCGGCAGAGTAATGGTGCCATCGAGGAACGCGGCATGGGAATAGTCGCGGGCAAACTGCTGATATTTCTTTTCTCCGTCTACCCAGAGTTCCATCCGATGCATGAGCGGTAACCCAGCGGCGGAGAGGCTGAAGGGCGTATGGGTGGTGGTGTAGCTGGCGGGCGAGCATACGTGGATGCCGGTGGCCGAAGCCGGAACAGGGCACCCGCCGAACCACCCCGAGGTGTCATTGAGGAAGAAGTGCGCGGTCGGCTGGTTATCACTGAATACGTCGGCGAGGATATCGGCGCCGTTGTGGACGGTGGCGTGGATAGCCTGCGCGGTAAGATCAAGGCCGCCAGACTCATCGGTATAGATCACTTCTTCCGGATTGAATTCGCGGTTGCCCTTGCCGGTGAGCACCACGATTCGGCGCGTGTTGCCGCCTCCGTTTTCCTGCATGCTTTCGACGACGACCAGGTCGGCCTTGCCATCGCCGTTGAAGTCCGCCTGATCCGCTGCGGGGAGATTGGATTGACTGCCGGTCGCGCTGGGGACCGGGTAACCTTCGAGCGGAATCGCGGTTTCAGTTACCGTACGGTTGGCCGTGCCATAGATCACGAAAAGGTCTTTGAAATAAGTATTCTCCTGCGTGGTTGAGTTGTAGCCGAAGCCAGCGCCAACCAGATCCGTTTTGCCATCGCTGTCGATGTCCATGGGAAAAAGAATTGGTGAGTGCGCAACCGAGACCTTGGTTTGGGCGGAAAAATGTCCGTGGCTGTCGCCATAGCAGATGGTCGGCTGTCCGCCCTGGATATAGATGTCGGCCTTACCATCTCCATCGAAATCCCCAACAACCATCTGACTCGCCGAGGGTGTAGCGGTGACCGGACCTGCAGTAAAGCCCCCCACGTGGTTGTTGAACAGGACATGGATTTGGCCCTGATTACCGGACACTGTCGTCATGTAGGCGAGATCGAGGTAGCCATCATGGTTGAAATCACCGGCCACCATACTGTACACAGGGCTCGATAGCTGATGGGTGTTCTGCAGGTGGAACCCGCCGTGCTTGTCATTGAGATATTCGTAGAAATAACTCCCGCCGCTCCAGGTGACGAGGTCCGGATATCCGTCGTTGTTGATGTCGATAAGCACGATGTTCTGCGCGACGGCATTCGGAGAGGCATAGAAGACAGGCGCCGCGTAGGCGTCGTCCCCTGTGCTTAGGACTACGGTGAATCCGCTGGGTCCCATTGGGGCCACGGTGGGATAGACCAGGTCTTCCCGACCGTCGTTGTTGAGATCAGCGTGCGTATAGGTGGTGTTGCCTGCATAGGTTCGTTGACCGAAGGTGAGGGTCTGGGCGTGCGATACGAAAACGAGACTCCCGACCGCAACTGCCGCGGTCATAACACGAAAAGCGGGATTCATGAGTGGGACTCCTGAGAGAAGAATGCGTGCTAAACCAATGAGTAGGAACGCGCCGCCAGCGAGCAGGAGACGGGGCAAGGCTGATCGAACACCCAGGTTGGATGCGAAATCAGCACTGGCGAGATTGCTTGCCGCGTCAGCGGCGCGCCATCATCTTGAGGGTTCAGGGCGTCTCACCGGCCATTGGGAAGGTTAGATTTTTTGTTCCACGGAAGCGCGGAAAAGACAACGGCAGGCCATTCCACGCCGGAAGGGATAACAACCGTGAAGGCCGCCTAGTTGTCGGAAGGTCTTTCGGCGGAGTCGATCACGTAGGTCGTCAAATCTACCCTGCGCGGTTCGAACTTCATACCCAAATCCTCCTCAATTTCTCCCATCGCGTCATCATCGTCATTGCGCGGCATACGGAACGAGAGATCGTAGTGGCCCTTCAGGCCAGTCTTGTCGATCACGGTGCGGTCCGCGTGGCTGCTGCCCTGTATCTGCCCGAGTGCCGCACTCATTGTCACTGCTGTCCCACTGCACCGATCGCCGTTGCACGTGATCACGCCAGGGAAGGGTTTGCCGGGATTTTCCCGGTCATAACGATTCATAGCCTCGATCCAGTCGCCTTCCATGGCAGGCGGCGCAGATACTTCCTTCACCTTTGCACCGCCCTTGGCCTGCACCAGTAGATATACGGGTGTCGGTCGAATCTCGGTGTGGAGCTTGAGGCGGAACCGCTCCTCCAACAGTGCTTGCACCATCGGACGCATGCGATTAGACAGCTCTCCGGTGGATAGGCCCGTGAACGAAGGATCATCTACCTTTGCCACGATGTCCCATTCCTGCGAGTCGATCCAGCCGCTACCGCCAGACACAATCTGAGGCAGTGGGCTTCCGTGGGCATAGGCAAACCCAACCAGGGATTTCAACGACATTCTGCGCACCTCGAAGGTGCCGCCATTCATTCGGACACCCATCCAGTCGCTCTGCTGGCCCGATCTATCCCCCGACGGTCTAATGCTCGCTACATCGAACTTTGTCGGCGCGGTGGCCGGTTGGGGGTTGGATTGGCTCTGCGCACCCTCTGGCCCGATGAGGATGGCGAGCACCAAGGCGAGCAAGGGACTGCTGTAGGTTCGCACCATGGTTACCGTCTTTCGCGGCTGCGACGATCGTACGCCCGTCCCGATACTATGCTTTTTGCCTCGCCAGTTCGGCGACAAGCAAACGGGATGATGGGCTCGTCCAACACCTAATTCTCAGAAGGTGGTTGAACGTGGTCAATGACGAATGTCTTAACCGGACCGCGTCCACGGGCTATCTTGAGACCGAGTCGGTCTACCACGCCATGGACGGCGGAGACGACGTCGCTGTTGCCGGGATCATCTGTCGGCAAATCGAAATCGTAGGAACCGGTAATTCCGGTTTCATTCAGAACGGGAACTCTGAGATACCCGCTAAGCCTTTGCGCGAAGTAATCAGTGGTGGTGTTGATACCCTCAGCCTCGCCATCGGCGATTCCACCCTGCTTTATAACCACAATCGCCCGAGGATCAGCGGTCGGGTCTTTGGGCGGTTTGAGTTGGAGCGGTTTGCTGCCGCGGGTGAGAATAAACACTTCTCCTTCCTTTGTCTCAAAGTGGAATTTAAAGCCGAAGCGATCGCGCAGCAGGCTCTGAAGCATGAGTCGCTGTTCTCGCGTAGGTTCCACGTTGGCAACTCTGATCTGGCGCGAAGAAGAAGTTTCAGGTGGAACGGCGTTTATCTCGAACCACTGCGAAGCTGTCGAGTCTCGGACGCCTGCGATTTGATAGTACTGGAGATCGAACGCATACTTCGCGAGCATCGGAATGGTTCCGCCAAAGAAGACGCGCCCTCCCGGCTCACCATAGAAGCCGGCTTTCCGATCCGCACCCGGAACCGGTGGTTTTATCGTAGCCGCGTCAAAGGCAGGCAGATCATCGGAAACGGAGCCGGTTTGCAAAGGGGCTGCTGCCGGCGCAATCGCGAGGAGAGAAGAGAGAAGAAAAATGGATGATGTTCGGAGCATCGTGAGTTCTCTCTCCTGAAATAATAGAGCTTTTGGAACTTCCGGTAGAGTCACCGGGGACTTGGAGGTAAGCATTTTTGCGAGGGTGGATCCGTGAAAGGCAACTGCCGGTCCCTCCACTTCGGCCTCGGCGGGCAGATCTTCACTTGAGTGAAAAAGATGGGTTGGCGAAAAGTGATATATGCATATCAGGGGTGCCGGGATGTCTCTTGAGGGCGGGTTTCTGGATCTAATTAATCAAAATCGCGATTGGGAAGAGTCGGGACGGCGGTTATTGCGGATTCTTCAAGAGGTCAAAGAAAGAGTCGGCGAATCCTCGATGCGGATTACGGAGGAGGGTGAAGTGTTCCTGCATCCTGACGCGAGTCGAATTCTTCACGAGCCTGGCAATGAGGGGCCGTTGGAGTTTTTGCGATGTATTGAGCGCACAGGAATGGCCAAAGACTGGAAATGATCTCGCGAACGCTTGAGAATGTGTATGTCGGTGCATTTTGGACCAACGCTTGATTTGCGGGCAGTTCGGCGAGTTGCAGTAAGCCGGAACGCTGACGATCTTCGTCGACCCGGTAAAAATGCGAGCGCAGATCCTTCGTCCCCTTCGCGCTGCTCAGGGTCCTCAGGATGACAACTTTGATCTAGTTTGCGGTGCTGGGTTGCTACACTGCTTGCACGCATGATCCCCGACACGCTTTCCCTGGATGAAGAGATTGAGCAGCTCTGCACGACGGCTCGCAACTGCTACGCGCGTGGGTGGGTGCCTGCGACAAGCGGCAATTTCAGTGTGCGTTGGGAAGGCCGGATCTTTATCACGCCGACCGGTCTGGACAAGGGCACACTCTCGCCCGAGGACCTGCTCGAGATCGATTTGCAAGGGTCGGCAATTGCAGGGAAGGGTAAACCGTCGGCCGAGACGAGTCTGCATACGGTGATTTATCGCGACCGGGTGCATGCGCGGGCGATTCTGCATGTGCACACCATCTGGAACACGTTACTCTCCGGCAAATCTCTGTCCACGGGTTACGTTTCACTGCAGGGATACGAGCTGCTGAAGGGGCTTGCGGGAGTGGCGACGCACGAGCATACGGAACGCGTGCCGATTATTGAAAACACACAGGAATACGTGTCATTGGCGGAGAAGCTGAGGAATCTGTTGAGCGCGAATCCTGAAGCGCATGGGGTTTTGTTGAGTCGTCACGGGCTTTATACTTGGGGTGAGTCGGTGGCTGAAGCGCGCCGTCACCTGGAGGCACTCGAATTTCTGTTCGAGGTGGAGGGGCGGCGGCTGACCGGCGGATTCTAATCCCATGTCTCAAAATCGAGATATGGGGCACCCAGCGAGTCAGCAAGTCAGCGGAGGGTTCTCCGCAATGCGGTCTCGCGCAAGGAGCTGACGATGGCAGTTCTTCGCTTCCCCGAAACGGACCGGCTTTTTGAAGATGAAGCGGCTATTCGAAGCGAGCTTAGCGCGCTGGGAATTGATTACGAACGCTGGAGTCTCGATCGCATGGGTAACGATGCGACTGCCGAAGATGTTCTTGCGGCCTACATGGATGAGATTGAAGAGATGAAGCGCCGCGGCGGGTATGTCACTGCCGATGTGATTGACGTGAATCCCGCGACGCCGAATCTGGATGCGATGCTGGCGAAGTTTGACAAGGAACACACGCACTCGGAAGACGAAGTGCGCTTCATTCTGGCCGGCCGGGGAATCTTTTTTCTGAATATCGATGGGCGCGTGGCATCGGTTGAGGTCGGGCCGGGCGATATGCTGCGCGTGCCGAGCGGAACCACGCATTGGTTCACGCTTTGCGAAGATCGCCGCATCCGCGCGATCCGCTGGTTTCAGGACACCACGGGCTGGACCCCGCATTACACCGGATCCGGTGTTGATCAGAGCTATCAGCCGCTCTGCTTTGGGCCTGCGTACCTGGGACCGCGCGCGGCCACTGGCATTCGCGTATGACGCGAAAACTGCAGAATCACCGCAAAGAGCGGGACTTGAATGTGGCGAAGAATGATTCCAATGACAAGGGCGAGTCATTGAAGGCTCCCAAGCTGTTTTTGCTGGATGTCGAGGGCACCATCGCTCCCATTTCGCTGGTGTACGACCAGCTCTTTCCGTATGCACGCAGCCACTTTCAGGATTTCCTGCAACAGCACTGTTCCGATACCGGCGTGATCAACGATTTGAAGCTGCTTGCTGAGGAGAGTGCCGATGAAGCGGATGCAACCGCTCCGAAGTTCTCCACGCCCGAGTACTGGGATGAGGCGATTCCATATCTGAACTGGCTGATGGATCGCGATCGTAAATCGACTGCGCTGAAGAGCCTGCAGGGACGCATCTGGAGGGGCGGATTCGAGCGCGACGAATTGACGGGGACCCTGTTTGAAGACGTTCCACCGGCGCTGGAGCGATGGTCTACGGCAGCGAACGTGGCGATCTACTCATCGGGCTCTGTTGCGGCGCAGATGCTGCTGTTTCGGCACTCCAATTTCGGCGATCTCACACCGCTGATTGCCGGCTACTTCGATACGCGAACGGGGCCGAAGACGGAAAAGGAGAGCTACGAATCAATCGCCAGCGCCATGAACTGCGAGCCGGGCGAGATTATGTTCTTTTCCGATGTGGTTCGCGAGCTCGACCCGGCGCGAGAGGCCGGATGCCATACACGCCTGGTGATGCGCGAGGGAAATGCGCACATCGCGGACGCACATCGACACCGGCGAATCAAAAGCTTCAAGGTGCTGTAGGCTTAGTCAACTCGCGAATTTGTTGTCCCTCGAATCAGCCCTGACCGGAAGCGAATCAAAGATCCATGCTCGACTGGACGAATCCTGCCACTACCGCGCTGAACGAGATCCGGACCGCGCCGATTGTGCGCTTTTCCGTGCTCGCACTCAGTTCGATCTTCTTTCTCGTGGATCCCTTCGCGGCGATCCCATCGTTTCTGGCCATCACCGAGAGCGCCGATCCAGCGCGCCGCAAACGCATGGCGCGGAAGGCGACGATCACGTGCTTCATCGTGCTGACGAGCTTTGCGCTGGCCGGGCAGCTGATCTTCAAGATGTTCGGAATCACGCTGCCGGCGTTTGAAATTGCGGGCGGCCTGATCCTGCTGCTGATTGGACTCGACATGCTGGAGGCGCGCCGCTCTGCTACGCAGGAGGCGCAGGGCGATACCGAAGAGGGCGCAGCCAAGGAAGATGCGGGAATTGTGCCGCTTGGAATTCCCATGCTGGCCGGGCCGGGCGCCATCTCGTCGGTGATGGTGCTGGTGGGGCCGGTTCCCAGCATTCTGCACTGGCAGATGGGGGCTGTGCTGGGGTCGATTGCTATCACGTGTTTTATCAGCTATTTAGTGCTGGCTGGGGCGGGCCGGATACGGATGGTGCTGGGGGAGACGGGCATTCGCATTCTGGTCAGAATCATGGGTTTGCTGCTGGTGGCGCTGGCCATGCAATTTTTCGTGAATGGGCTGACGGATCTGGGGATCATTTCGCGGCCATAACGGCCGGAGAGGCGCATTTCTCGGCGTGTCGGCCCATCGGCTGATCGGAGCGAAGTGAAAAGCAGACCGTTTCGGTCGAATTTGCATGAGGATTTCAGCCTGATTGGCGTGGCTTTGGAGCTGTTTCCCACAGAATCGGAGGCCTTTCCACAGGCGGCTTTGGGTTGCGTGATTTGGGGTCCATTGTTATTCTCAGGAAGTCGCAAGCAGCGCGTGAAATCAAGCGTTTTTGCGATTTGCATCCGAGAGTAGCCTGTGTTACTCTTAAAAAGTTGCAGATGAGCAGTGGAGCCTCCCGGTGGCCGTGTGGCCTGCCCTTTAAGGGAAGTGGGAAGCCGGTTCGTAGGGTTAGATGAGGAAGCGTTAGTCGCACCCCTAACCCCTGTAGGGAATCCCACAGAGAACAAACCCATTGCATGACCCAGGAGGCCAGCCCTCTTGTGCGCGCGAAATGCGCCAGGTATTTGTGCCGGTCGCTCTTTGAGAATTTGCGCTGTGCGAGCTTTTTTGCAGCTGGATTGTCTGTGCTGCGGAATGTAATGAATGCGGAAAGTGCTTTATTCATCGATCGATTTCGCTTAGTGTTTACGGGCTAGATTCTTTTTGAATACTGCCTTGACATGATGCCGGAAGTTCGATAGTTTTAGAAAGTTCGCGCAAAAACGCCAGTAGTCGCTACGGAGTAGGATTTTGGCGTGCGCATCAAGTTCGAGGACAACCTCAGCGACACAGTTGAGGCCTCGATCCAAGCGGCCCCGCTCAGGCGGTCAGCCATAAGGATCTTTGACAATAAGGTTGAACGTGCCAGTCGTGAGAAACGATCAGGTTTGGCTTGATCATTCTCACAAGGTAAGGCGTCTCGGCTTTCGAGCCCGAGACGCGGCCGAATCCCCCGACCTCCGTCGGGTGGTGAGGCAACAGGTTTCAAACGAGAGTTTGATCCTGGCTCAGAATCAACGCTGGCGGCGTGCCTAACACATGCAAGTCGAACGAGAAAGTGGAGCAATCCATGAGTAAAGTGGCGCACGGGTGAGTAACACG
>Ga0335072_10013841_pt1 | contig 11473 bp, 17 predicted proteins | sample Lox_Sample_21_FD_206725 | JGI IMG/M metagenome (GOLD analysis project Ga0335072, IMG submission 206725) | Soil microbial communities from Loxahatchee National Wildlife Refuge, Florida, United States - Lox_Sample_2.1 | ecosystem: Environmental > Terrestrial > Soil > Wetlands | place: USA...
ACGACCGGTGGTCTCAGTATGAGGGGTGGGCATGGGGCGCTGGCTCATTCTCCCCGGTCTTGAAGGTTCAAGGACGATGAGAAACATCTTTAGAGTACCACAGAGGCTCCTCCACGTGGGTTTTGGGACGATCTTGCAGGTCTTGTTCGAAACCGGTGGGCGGGCAACCTCACAAGCACCCACCCACACACCATGGGTAGCAGCTGCCGCGGAAGGAGAATCGACGTCCGCGTTCGTCCGAGCGAAATTGTGTCTTGCGAAGCCGATTTTTTCTTTTTCGTTCCGTTTTCCCCCTGCGTCCTGTCGTCATCCGGGGCTAATTTTGGGGATCACCGTACTCCATCCAGCTCAAATGAGACAGAAACAGAATCCACTTGTATCACGCTGCGTACCCTTGTTCCCTTTTCCCCTGAGCGCTAAGGGCCAAAATAAAAGACTCGGCCCCGCTCGACGCTGCGAATTCGAGGCGGAGCGTAGGCAGCAACGCAGGCGCACGGCCGATCAACCCGTGCGGCATTTTTGTGATTGGACGCAGGAAGTGCGGCACTCAGCTTGCTGTGCCGGCCTGTGCCAAAAACATCAGCTGCGCTTCACAGGCTGCCCTATCATCCTCCACCCAGTGTTCGGCACCGACGGGGAAGCAAGAGGGCTGAGTGTCAACGCGCGGAGACTCAGGCTGTTCTTGGTGACGATCTCCCAACTCTTTCGCAAATCTGGAACAAACGCCAGAAAATCCCCATCACGAAAATCATCCAGGTGAGGCGGCACAGGGAGGCGCACCGTGGTAGCCCTCAGGACCCTCGGTCGAGGTGTGGATGATGGGCGGGATCAGCTGGGCCCTGCCTGCAGGTTGTGCGGCCGGTGGACCCAAATGGGTCACGCAGGAGTTGGAGGCCTCGAGGGAGCCAAAAAGGGCCGCGTCGAAGGGAGCAAAGGCCGCGAGGATCGAGGATTGGGGGGGTTGATCGGAGTGCATTGGGAGAGGCAAGGCGGATTTCGAAGCAGCTAGTGGAGACTCGAGGGGGGCCTGATGCGGCAGAGAAGGATGCAGGCAGTAGTGCGTGATGCACGACGGATGCATCAGGGCGACGGAGGTGAGAAAGAAAACAGGTTGATGGATAGAGACTTGGGAAGGGGACGAGGGTTCTTATAGACGTCAAAAGCGGCGGCGCGCCCACCCCGCGACCATACCCGAAACGGTCAGGCCTAAAACCGGAGGCGGATTTCCCGGCAACAACTTAACGGGATAAATCTCTTCTGAATACCTACTCCCACCCAATTTTGGCAGCTCTGAAGCCACAAGCAGCAACAATGGACCCTATCAGCATAACAGGCACAATAATCGCTGTGCTGCAGATAACATCCTCGGTAATTTCAATCTGCTATGACTACCGCGCGGGCGTAGAGTCTGCGTCTCGCGAAGTAATCCAAATCACGAATGAACTTAACTCCCTCCGCGAGGTTTTAGAATCTCTCCTTCTGGTCGTTGAAAAGTTCCAATCAAACAATGGCAAAGATGGTTCAAGGCTAGCGACGTTTGAGTCATTAATGGGAGAAGGAGGACCGTTGATGACTTGTAAAACAGAGTTGGAGAGATTGAGAAGCAAATTGGAGCCGGAAAAGGGATGGAGGAAAATACGGAGTAATTTGGTTTGGCCGTTTAAGGAGGGGGAGGTTAGGAAGACGTTGGACGGATTGGAGAGATTGAAGGGGACGATGGGGTTTGCGCTTTCAGTGGACCAGGCGTGAGTTTATCTATCCTACTTGGTGGGTCGAAGGGAAGCGGGATGGGAATGTGAAGTTGCTGATTGTGTGTTTGTGGATAGAGCGTTGAGTCTTGCGATCAAGAATGATGTGGAGGATTTGACCGGGATGTTTCAGAGGCATGGCGCTGGTATGTGGAGTAATCAGATTCATTGAGCTGACGAGAGCTGATGTTTGAACTAGATCAACAACGCCAGGCGATCTCTAAATGGCTTGCAGCTCCTGATCCATTTGCGAACCATGTCGCAAATCGTAAGAAGCGTCAGCCAAATACAGGGACTTGGTTGTTGACAAGTAAGCCTTATGAGCACTGGCTCCATGGGCAGAAGTCGTTTCTTTGGCTGTACGGTATTCGTAAGTGATCTTGAGAAACCACCCTGGGTTGCTGGCTGACATGGCATGGTAGCGGGGAGTGGAAAAACTGTACTTTGGTCAGTCGATTGCACCATGTTATGTACATGGACTGAAAGCAAGATTTAGCTCCACTGTCATCGAGCACCTGGTCCAGTATTGCCAGAAAATGCCTCAAACAGCTGTTGCATACTTCTATTTTGACTTTAACGACACTGGCAAACAAGACACAGCCTCTCTCGTGAGGTCGCTGATCACCCAACTATTAGCACAATGCGAGCTAATACCCCAGCCATTGCTCGACCTCTACCAAGCCCACGGAAATGGCACCAAGCCTGCCGAAGAGCAAGCTCTTACGGCGACTTTGCGGAACATGGTTCTGGTGTATCACGATGTCTACCTTGTATTTGATGCCCTAGATGAAAGCACTAATTGTGAAGAAGTCTTAGAGTTCATCCACATGATCCAAAGTTGGGAACTTTCCTACCTTCATCTCACAGTCACCAGCCGACAGTTACCGGAAATTGAGGAGTCGCTGGCAGATTTGATCACTGACAAGATCTGCCTGCATGATTCCGAACTGAATAAGGATATCATTCTCTACGTCGCCGACAAGCTTGAAAACGACAAGACAATAGCCAAATGGCCAATTGAAATCAAACGGCAGATCCAAGCGAAATTGCTGGCGGAGCAGGACGGAATGTAAGTCCTTCCATTCCAATCTATTAGGTTTATTCATCATCATGCCCAGGTTTCAGTGGGTAATATGTCAACTCGACATGTTACGACGTTGCACGTCCATCAGCGCCATCCGCAAAGCCATGTCAGCACTCCCAAAAAGCTTGGACGAAACCTACGACCGAATCTTATTGGGCATTGATGAGATTCATCAGCCAGAAGTAATGAAGGTCCTACGTGCCTTGACAGTATCCATGAGTCAGTTGACTCTAGAAGAAATTGTTGAAATTCTCGCCGTCGATCTGGATGCGACGCCTCCACGGTTTGAGCCAGACTCCCGTCTGCTTGACCCTCGAACGATCTTATCAATGTGTTCTTCTCTGGTGACAACTTCCAGACCAGAGCAATGGGACGCACTCGGTAGCAAGACCTTGAGACTCGCCCACGCTTCTGTCGCTGATTATCTGACACGACCAAATCCTTCCGGCCCCTCACAGTTCCATTTCACCAGAAACTCTGCCTCCCAATTTCTCGCCCAGACATGCCTTGCATACCTCTTGAATCCAGAGTTCTCCGGGGGTGATAATGGGCTCACCCGCACAGAGGTGAAGCAGAGACTAAAGACTTTTCCATTTTTACGACACACCGCCAGTTTCTGGCCAAAATATCTGAAAAAAGAAGCGGGTGATCCAGAGGAACATCTCACCCCGCGCACAAAAGAGATCCTTCAAATGTTCTTCTCGACAAGCAAGTTACCGAATGGGGGAAACTTCGCTGCTTGGGTTCGGATGTTGATCCCAAGTTCTCCAGCAAGCCATGTGCAAAACACTCACCCGCTTTACTATGCTGCATCATACGGCCTCATTGAAGTTGTGCGCATCATCCTCGACACTGAGGAAGGACTTGACATCAACGCACTTGGAGGACGTGCTCATGCTACTGCGCTTCATGTTGCTGTATACAGAGACCACATCGATGTCGCTCGGTTACTTCTGGAAAGAGGAGCGGAACCGAACATTCGGAATAATGTCAATGAATCTCCGATGTATTGGGCATGCGCGAATGGAAATGGGAAGATGCAGGCCCTTTTGGAGCAATATGGAGCTGGCCCTTCAAGGGATGCGATTTGGAATAGGTTTAGTAGGGGTCGGGAACGAGTACCTGATGCGCGGTCGGCTTCAGGCCTTGAATGGATAGAGTATTGATCAACTTAGGGCAATCATTGAATGCGACTCTTTGTCGCTGATCTCTCCATCATTGCATGGGCCTGAACGCGCCTCGTGTCCGGTAACGACGCTCGCGCTGGGTGGTTCGTGGGGAGGGGCCGGACAGAGAGTCTTTTCGTAGATTCTAGTCAATCAATATTAGGATTGTCCACACGAGTGTCATGTAGTCACCTTGGCGTTGCAACACCCTCTGCCTGTTTATCCACCCTATTAGGTATGACCCTGACGCGCCCTTGGCCACGCTCACATATTTCTCTCTTCGACAGTACTGACTGATAGACGGCACTGGCTTCTGTAGAGTCTGCGTGAGGTAGTAAGGACAATGTAGAGGAGAATGTAAAGGATTAGGCAATGGTCCGGCGGACCACGACCTGGACGACGTAAAGACTGCGGTTTGGACTTGACAGTCTATCAAAATCCTGATGAGCGGTGACTTCAACTCAACTTCAGTCAATTGGGTTAGGGCAGATCACTCACTGGAGCAGATGCTGCTAAAATGGTAGCAGATAGGGCTGGAACCATTCGGAGGCACCATGACACACCACCGCATGCCACCCAATACAGTGGTATGCCGACCAATACGGCAAGGCGTGGGGGAGAAATCGGAATTTTCCGAACATCAAAGTCGCGGGTATACACCTCATAGGTATATACCTTGTAGGCGTACATCTTACAGGCTTGCGTCTCTTACAGATGTGTGCAACTCGTGGGCGTGCAGGTTTTGACTTTCGGAAATTTTTGGTTTGTCCCCGTCGGCATCCTGTGTTGGGTGGCACGTGGTGGTGTGTTATGGTGCCCCTGAATGGTACCGAGATAGGGCAGGGAAGAGCAGTAAGGCGCCCAGCAGGCAGGTAGCTAGGCCAGATACCCCAGGGGACAGTAATGGCGCCATTGTACCTGATACACCTTCCGCTGGTAGGCGAGTCGCAGGGAGATACGACTGTAACTCTACCTGTAGGACGCCTGAACGTCTCCAAGGAATCCCAGGGCTAATCCCTACACTGAGATACAAATCCTAAGGTACGCCTGAAGGTCAGGTACAGCCTCCGGTCTCAGTCTTTGCTGAAGTTGGTTGTGGGTGCAATTTGATGGTCGGAGTTGATTACCCCGAAGCACTCTGGAGATTGGGGCCGTAAGTATGCCTGCAGGACGAGGGGCCATGTCTGTGTCAAAAGAGCAGGGTTCTGACCGACATGATAATATCGAGCCGATCTAGGTAACCTGGCTAACCTAAGGACCTCATTCATCCGCTATGCCTCACGTAGCCTTAAATTCTTCACACGAACAACTTTCAACTTGTCACCGGCCGAGAAAGTGCTAGGCTTGGCGCACTGGCCTAAGCAGGGATTTGATGGGTTGTATCATTTTTACCCAGGATTTCAGTTAGTGCTCTCAGTTATCAAGGCGAGGCTTGCTAATACCTTGAACTCGACCTCTTTGGCTTCGAGGCTAAGAATCATTTTCATATTAGGAAGGTACTGCCATGGAAGTGACAGACATCGCTGGCGTACACCACACCAATGCGGTCTTACCAATGTTCCACCCTTGCCGTACCACTTAGCTTGGTACGACAAACCCCAGCTAAGCCCCGGCCAACCCACCTTCATCCATCATGGCGGACCCAGTCCACAAGCTCCACCGTCCCGAGCTCCCGTACCACCACTGGGATCGATCGCCCCGCCTGGCCTGATCATCTGTTCCAACTGAGTTAGGTTGGAGCCGAACCCCCGCCCCGACTAGACTGCCTATACCTAAACCCCAGACTGTTTGCATTCCGTTTCCGTTCTCCACGCAGCGTCTTTAATCCCTTACGCTACATAGCTAGATCGTACGTTCATAGTGTTCTCAATCGAATTACTTTTTCCTACCCTACCTACAGTTCCGTAACAGGTACAACCAGAGGTGTGATGTAGTAGAAAATGAATGTATTTGACTCCATAATGTACAAATTTCGGCCCTGCTGTTGAAGCGTGTTAGACTTACCGTTGACCCTGTTATTGAGGCTATCAACCTCGCCGCTGTCCACTGCTTCTGCTTCTTAAAAGAGCGTAGGGAAGTCGTTTTCGCCCGACATTCCTACCCACTAAGTAGCTCCTCCAAAACCATTTCATTCCCCACCAGGAGTACCGTCGGCGTGTTGCCAGGTCTTCAAGGCCTCCGAATCGTTGCACTGACCAGCAGCGTGGTCAATGATCATGAACCGCTAGCCGCACTTGTACGTCCCATAATTGGGATCGTCGAAGAGAGGGTTTTAGGGATTATGGGCTGCAAAGGACTCCCTGTCACTGCTGTCAGAGTCGTAACGATCCATTAGGCTGACGGCGGTGAGGCTGATTAACACATTTGTAGACAAGGAAGATGGGATAAGAGCGCCTCGATCTACCCGCTTACAGCCACAGAGCCTAAGCCCCCTCCGACCGTTTAGTGCGGTCGCACTTTACGATCAACGTGAATAACACCTGTTCCTTCTTCAACAATCATACCGAGAAGAAGAAAAGGGAAAAAAAGTCCCAACCTACGTGATTCCGTGCGATTTTCTATCCATCAAAGACTGTTAAATGTCTCACAGTATTTAGATCGCGACTTGACTTAGTTCTCAGTATCGTAATCTTTAATTCGTGTATTTTTTATGCAGCTAACGATCGGAGGTGCTTATGCATTGTACCTTTACGCCACAACCACCCCTTACCCGCCCCCTGGAGGCTACTACCTCCCGACCTCACCCTCGGGGACCCCTGGCCAAGGTGACCTCGGTAACTGATAAAGGATGCCGAGAATGGCGCCTCAGAAGTTACCAGACACACACGCAGTTTCGCCCTTCATTATCGTTGAACCATTCGAACGTTAAAAAGGACATCGTAGCCACCATCAATTGTAAGCTATACGCCTGCATCGCTCGTGCGAGCCTTATCCAAGAATTATCGCGCCGCTCAGAAGCCCCTACTTCCTAACAAAAGTCCCCATATTCTTGTAATCCAAGCCTCCCCGTCCCGCAATCAGCTCCACCGTTGTGACATTCACTGTGCTTTCTGTCTTGGTATAGTATTCACTATCATCACTCAAAACTGCAATCATGCTGTTTATCACTCTTCTACCCCTCCTCTCGATCCTCCCATCTTTGGCTCTTTCAGCAAACTCAGTATGCTACTCGATGGACGGGCAAGTGCTGAGCGACCACTACAAACCATGCAACCCAAATGCCGAGTTCAGCGCCTGCTGCGCCTTGAACGGCACCTCCCCGGATAACGACATCTGCTTGTCTACAGGCCTATGCCAAAGCACCTCTGGATGGTTCGCAGGCTTCATCTGGGCCGACGGCTGCACCGACCAAACAGGCCAGGCGGTAGCATGTCCGAACGTTTGTGCCCACAGTACGGACCTAATCAACCTGCACCATAACATTTTCTCTTGGCTAATCCTCCTTTCTTTGCAGTGCCGGCACAATACTCCTTTAACGTTCTCCAATGCAACCCCGGCACCTTCTGCTGCCGCGCCGGCTACGATAAAACAAACTGCTGCAACAACACCGACGCCCTCGTCCAAACCTCCCACATCGGCACCCTCCTCCTCCCCAACGGCGCCGAGGTAAACACGACCTATTCCCCCCCTTCCAACTCCTCGCCGAATACCGCGAAAGCAACCTGTTCAACCGCTGCTGTTGGGGGTGCCCTCGGCGCCGTCCTCGCAGCCGTCCTCATCGGCGCTGCAGTCGCGCTGTTCTTCCTGCTGAACAAACGGAAGGCGATGAAAAAGTCGCTCGCGGAGGTACAAGGTCAGAGGGATGCGGCGATCGAGCAAGTCAAGCAACAACCGAAGATGGACTACTTCACGACACCGGACCAGGCAAGTCAGCTGTCTTATGGGGCGCAGTACGTGCATCAGAACCCGCAGGAGATGGAAGTGAGTCAGTATAATGAGTTGAGTAACGAGGCTCCCGAGAGGGAGCTGAGTACGGAGAGGAATTGAGGTCGGTACCTGAGAACGAGATCATGACTGAATAGGAATTGTAGACCTGATGTGAAGCCCTTCTCTTATCTGAGTTGACCCTGTCAGTTCGTGACGATGTGCATTTCCAACTCAGTGACTTCCTGTTCGCCGACGGAGCGTATGTCTGCTCAGACTGAAGCCATTGGGGTACTGTCGTTCCTTGTTTCGAATACAAAGTCAATTACATCATATCATGTTGAGGGTTGAGCAAATTTTGGTGTGAGATCTTATCGATTTTTGATCTCATAATCGTACTTGCCCTGACGACTCAGTACCAAAGCCAGGTTGTTCACGCTCGTCAGTGTGGATGGATATTCTTTATCCAGCACCGTCTCGGTCAGCCTAAGTGCATATCGATGTAACTCATCCACCTGATCGTACTTGCCCTGATCCCTTAACGCCAACGCCAGATTGTTCATGCTCGTCAGTATGACGTCATGCTATGCCAAGCCTGCCAAGAAATCTATCGATAAGACCCCCGTTGGACGGGAGAAAGTGTTGATTCCTCCCTTCAGCGTTCAGTCTCTGTACGAAGTAGAGCTGAAATTACCATTACGCACACGCCTAGCACGTTGAACGCATGCGAGACGCATGCAAAACCCGTAGAGAAGTCTATTGCCACTCTAGCCCTTCGGCTCCGCTGACAAGATAGATCCTCTTTGTTCAGCACCGTCTCATACAGCCGTAGTGCTTGTCGATATATCTCTTCCGCCTCCTCGTACTTGCCCTGATCACCCAACATCAACGCCAGGTTGTTTACGCTCCCCAATATGTCAGGATGCTCTTTGCTAAGCACGGTCTCTCTCAACCCAGTCTCAAGCTACAAAACTTCACCTTGGAAGCATCTACTATTGCCGCACTGCACTATAACACACTTATTGAGGGCCGTAACGGAAAACAACGCCCATAGTTGCCATCAGGAGCCTACCCATCCTGTGTTGAATGTGACAGAACAATTTCAGGCCTTGCCAGCTCGTTAGCCCTTCTCGGAATGGGATTCTGACAAATCATGCCCGCAGCCGCCATCGACAACAGCGACGACGAATCATACCTCAACCTCGAATTTTTCCTGCTGGATGCGCCGATGGTGGACGTTGTCATCACGACGCGATATACACGAGCGGCGGAGATGACGACGCTAGATGCGATCGAGGCGAGGAAGATGGAGACCAAGGAGGCGGCGAAGTTGTTTCGGAAATGCGCAAAGCTGCAGTCTCCTGGAGTAGATATGAAAATGGAAATAGTCCAGATCGTGACGGAATTATGGAGGCTCGCGCTGGCGATCGCGCTAGCGGGATCCTATGTTGTGGCAACACCACGGTTATGGTTGGACATCCGCTTATATGTGCCGGAGTACCGCTGACGACGAATACAGTTACTGGGCATGAAGGCAAAGAAGGGAGTCCCAACCCAGCACCGATTCGTTTTCCGCTTCCTCGTGGGAGCTGAGCCTAGTCATCGATTCTAACTCAGCGTATCAAAGAATGCCATCCTAATCTCCCATTATTATCCTGACGCAGTCTGACAGGAATCAGCTTATTTTTCGTCGCCAAATGGTGTCTAACATGGAATATGGACCATAAAACGGCATCTGGAGCCTTCACTCGCTGTCAGAGACTAGCAACGAACAGGTGCATCGGACGCCTGAGTTGAAGGCCTTTCCGGTTTGTTTGGACGATGATCGAAGCCCATTCGAGGCGGTTTTGGTGTACATGGGATGTGAGGAGGCTATGGTATATCTTCATAGCTTTGTGAAGGAGCTTTTGGTTGGCAAGTCTACTCTATCGTTCATACTTTCTACCGAACTAGATACTGACTTATTGATTTGACAGAGCTTTGTTCCAAGATCGAAGAAGTCAACGTCGGCGCGATCAACCGGAAGCTCCGAGTATCTCTTTTCTTTCCAAATAGACATCACATCGATCCATCAGACCCCCTCTTCCACAATCTCTATGGAGCCACACTCAAAAATGGAGAGATATGGGCAATAGACACCACTGAGGCACAATATGGATACGCGGGTCCTATGTATCCCTAGAATGACTTCGAGCAACATAAGTCAAGCAAAATCAACGGAGAATGCGAGTTCAGCTACATTCGTCACCAGGTCTTCCAGTCATACGGAATGTTCCCTGCGAGACACATGATTGCCCAGAAGATGGAGAAGCAAGATCTTGCCAAAGCGCTTGAAGAGAAGGTTCCTGTATGGGTTCCGGAATATGGAGGTAAATTGAACGCCATACTGAGAGGTTCGGATGCTGCCTTCAAGCAAGCCAAAAACAGGTTCTTAGATCAAGTTGGAAGACCATCTCAAAATATCTATGATCAAGCTGTACACTCCAGAGCAGATCACGAGAAGGAATAAGGTTGTTGAGTGCCAGCTCTTCCGGAACATGAAGGATCTTAACAGCCAGAAAAGGTTGGAAGGCTTTATAAGGTTCATGGCTTCTGCAATAGGCAGACCCAGATCAACATGGCTTCCCTTGAATTGCGCGGGAGCACCACTCACATTAGGTGTTCAGTGTGGCATACTCGCCGGACGGCAGGCTGCTGGCGTTGACATCCGAGGCAAGACGGCCAGACTCTAGGAGTGACTGATCGTCAGACGATTTCAATGTCTTAGCGAGTGGCAGAATCGACCTGGATGCTGGCAGCGTCGCCCTCGAGGCAGTCCACAACATGTCCTTCGGTATGACTGGTCAAAGGAGCTTCACAGTCACTTCACTTGCGCCTTGGTCCAGAAGTTCAGTAAGCAAGGGGAGAAAGCTTTCCATGGATCCTTTTTCGCTCTTGTCCAGGGCGTCAATGACACAATATATCATATGGAGTTGTAAGTTGATCACGATGTCTTTGAATATGGACCACAAAGAATCAAATGCTCAAAGTCATTGGCCCTCCCGAGAGTGAATGGGTCTGCATCGGTTCGGTTCTCGTTACGGCCATGCCGAAGGGTGATGGTCTTTGCAGAAGAGGTTGATGTGGGAGAGGTGAAGCACGTCAGACGAGCCGGCATCGAATTTGTCGAATCTATCCTTGGATGGAAGGGCCGTATTGAGGAACTTAGTAACAACAGCCCAGGGTACCAAACCTTCGATGGGTGAGCATACCATGCACGTCGGAAATGCTGGATAAAAAGGTAAGGATGACATGTGCGAATGGCAAGATGAAGCAACTATCGCAAACACCCTTTGTGCTAAGCGTCTCAGGACCTTCTCAAAGTTGTGCCAAACATGTCACTGTTAATGGTCATCGAACATCATCGAAGCCAGAACGGGTACGAAGCCGGTCTATTCACAGCAGACAGCATTTGCATGCTGGTCCACAGCGGGGAGTCTTTTGATTATCTGTAATACTCAGTTTATCTTGGCCTAGCTGCAATATACATATTGTTCTCTCGATATCACGCGACTATAGTAAGAGAAGGCGGAGTTCATGGATATTAGGAATGTATGCATTAAGATTTGATT
>Ga0335072_10013843_pt1 | contig 11472 bp, 9 predicted proteins | sample Lox_Sample_21_FD_206725 | JGI IMG/M metagenome (GOLD analysis project Ga0335072, IMG submission 206725) | Soil microbial communities from Loxahatchee National Wildlife Refuge, Florida, United States - Lox_Sample_2.1 | ecosystem: Environmental > Terrestrial > Soil > Wetlands | place: USA: Florida...
GCAAGCGGACCGCCGCCATGCCAGGAACCTCGATCGCCACCAGCCCTGACGGCTCGAAGGTCTACGTCGGCACGGGCAACGCGGGCGGCGACTCCATACCAGAGGTACAGGCCGGCGCGGTCGCCTACTCGGCAGCCACCGGCCGCCAGCTTTGGGCCACCACCTACACGGGCCCCGATCAACTCGTGCGCTGCACCCTCGCCGTCAGCCAGGACAGCCCGAAGATCTTCACCGCCTGCACCACCGACCGGTCCACTGCCCAGTACCTGACCATCGGGTACAGCGCTGCCAGCGGCCAGCAGTTGTGGCAGGCAACGTACGAGCTTGGCAGCTTCACCAGCACCGCGAGCGCGATCGTGGCGGGCGCGTCTTCTGTTTTCGTTACCGGTACAGCCAACGGGCACCTGGGCACTGTCGCCTACCAGGCAGGCACCGGGCATCAGCAGTGGGCTGCCCTCTACCCCACGCCGGGAGGCACGAGCGCGGCGGGCACCTCGATCACCGTGAGCCCTGACGGATCCACCGTTTACGCCGCCGGCGGCGCTAACTCCTCCTATGCCACCGTCGCGTACCGTGCCGCCACGGGCGCGCGCCTTTGGGGCCAGCAGTGGTACGGAGTCGGCGGCGGCGTCGGCTACTCCATCGCGGCCAGCCCGAACGGCAGCAGCGTCTTCGTCACCGGCGTCACCGGCTTCCCCCAGGGAGGACCGGGCTTCTACGGCGCGGCCTACGGCACCGTCGCCTACAAATCCTGACACCCGCGCGGCGGCGATCCCTCCGGGAGCCCCTCAATCCGGGGATCGAGGGCGGATGGACCCCTCAATCCCCGGATTGAGGGGGAGCCTTGGGGAGAGGGACCGCGCGGCGGCTCAGATTGACATGCCGCCGTCGACGGCGACGGTCGCTCCGGTGACGAAAGAGCTCTCGTCGCTGGCCAGGAACACCATTACCCTGGCAACTTCGTCGGGGTTCGCATGCCTGGCCAGCGGGATGAACGAGTCGAAGATGGCAGCGGCGGCAGCACGGTCGGCGCCGGTCGCGGCGACCTCGATCGAGTGCTGGAACTCGTTGTCGACCGGACCTGGATGGATCGTGTTGACCCTGATGCCCTTGGGCGCCGTTTCCTTGGCCAGTGTGCGCATCAGCCCGACGACCGCGTGCTTGGCCGTGGCATAGGCACAGATCCCGGGGTCCGAGGTCAGGCCAACCACGCTGGACGTGATGACGATGCTGGCACCAGGTCCCAGGTAAGGCAGCGAGTACTTGCACACGAGGAACGATCCCCGCACGTGTACCGCAAGCACCTGGTCAAAGACGTCCTCAGGGTATTCGGCGACCGGGGCGATCACTCCGCTGATCCCCGCGTTGCTCACCACCACGTCAAGGCGGCCGAAGTCGCTGGCCGCCTCGGCGATCGCGGCCTTCACCTGAACAACGTCGGTAACGTCAGCAACGGCCCAGCTCGCGGCGTCGCCGAGCGAAGCCGCGCCTGCGCGAAGCTCGTCGTCGAGCAGGCCGATCAGCCGGACCTGCGCCCCCTCGGCCAAGAAGGCGCGCGCCGTCGCCATCCCGATGCTGCCCTCGCCGCCGGTAATGATGGCAGCCCTGCCAAGCAGACGCTGTGAACTGGCCATGCCGCACATGCTCGCGGCCGAGCCGCCGCTCGTCTTGCACGTCAGCGCACGCTGCTTGACGGCCTGGGTACGACGTCGGTGATGACCAGCCCCTGGCTGGCTCGGTAGTCGCGGGGGCCCAACCCGTAAGTGGCCTTGAACAGCCGGCTGAAGTGCGCGGGATCCGGGTATCCCCACCGTGCGCCGACCGCCGCGACCGACCGCCCGGCCCATCGCGGATCACGCAAGTCGTGACCGCAGTGCTCAAGACGGCGCTGCCTGATCCAGCCGGCCACGGTCGTGCCGTTGGCGTGGAAGAGCTTGTGCAGCTGGCGAAGCGAGATGTGATGCGCGGCGGCGATCTGAGCCGGAGCCAGGTCCGCCTCACCCAGGTGATCCTCGATGAACGCCGTGATCTTGACCATCATCGCGCGGTGCGCGGCGTCGGGATCGCCTGGCGCGGAGTCGAGCCGCTCGGCGAGTACGGTCCCGAGCAGGTCAACGACATTTCCAGCGAGCCGGATGCCGATGCCAGGGCCAGGCGTATACACCTCGCCGAGCAGGTCGGCGACCTTGACGAGCAGCGGCCCGATCAGCGTGGCCATGCCCCCGGCCTCGCCTGGCAGCCTGGTCGCGGTCAGGCCGGCGAGCCGGTGCTGCGGCAAGCCGAGCATGTCCCTGGGGAAAACGAGCACGAGCATGCGGTGGGGATCACTGAACGCGAGCGTGTATGGCCTGTCGGTGTCGTAGAACGTGAAGTCGCCTGGCGTCAGCGTTGCCTCTCTGCCGTCCTGGATCAGCACGGATGTGCCGCGGAGCTGGACGCCGATCTTGTAACAGCCGGCCGGCGCCACCTTGACCAGGCGTGCGGTCCGGCGGGCCGTATGCGGCTCGGCGTGCACCTCGATCAGGCGCAGGCTGCCGAACTCTGTTCCCCGCAGCCGGCCGAGGAAGTCGCCGCCCCGCTCAGGAGTCGACACCTCAAGCGGGACGAACGTCTCGGACAGGACGTCCTTCCAGTAGTCGAACCGCTGGCCAGGCGGCAGGTCGATAGTCCGCGCGACATCCGGCATTGACCGCCTCCTCGGGTAATCGTCCTAGCTTGCTGACGTTATGCGCGGATGGTCAAGGGATGTGCCCGGTAGTGCAAGACCCGCGAGCACTTGTCCGGCTCTAATGAGGCAACCACGGGGTTCAACTCTCACTCGCGGAGCAAAGACAATGAACCAGCTGAGCAGGCGCGGTTTCCTCGGCGCCACTGGCCTCGCGGCCGGCGCCGGACTCGCGGGCGTCACCGGATGCTCAAGCGGGCTGAAGAGCTCTCCCTCAGCCGCTGGCGGCACCATCAAGATCGGGTTCATCAGCCCTGAGACCGGGCAGCTTTCCGTATTCACGCAGTCCAACGCCTACGTGCTGAGCCAGGTAAGGTCGGCGCTTGCCAAAGGCCTGACCATCGGCGGCAAGAAATACAAGGTGGAGATCATCGCCGCCGACAGCCAGTCGTCTTCGGCCCGCGCGGCCTCCGTAGCTTCGCAAATGGTGCAGCAGGACTCGGTGGACATGCTGCTCGCCACCGCGACCCCTGAGACCGTTATCCCTGTCTCCGCACAGGCCGAGGCCTCTGGCGTGCCGTGCGTCCTGACGATCTGTCCCTGGGAACAGTGGTATTACAAGAGCAACGGAACGGCTAATACGTTCAAATTTTCTTACATGTACTTCCTCGGCACGCAGGAGGAGACCGATTTGTTCGCGTCGGTCTGGCAGACCGCGAAAACAGACCACGTCGTGGGCGGCCTCTGGCCTGACGACGTCGACGGCGCGGGGTTCCAGAAGTACGTGACGCAGAAGGCACACAACCTCGGCTGGAAGGTCGTGCCGTCCGGCGCATACACAGATGGCCTTTCCGACTTCACGCCGATCATCTCCAAGTTCAAGAGCGCGGACGTGCAGATCCTGCACGCCGCCCCGATACCGCCCGACTTCATCACATTCTGGCGGCAGGCACATCAGAACGGCTTCCAGCCAAAGATCGCCTCCATCTCCAAGGCGCTGCTGTTCCCGAGCGCCGCCGCGGCCCTCGGCAAGCTCGTGACCAATGTCATGTCCCCGCTGTGGTGGACGCCGCAGTTCCCTTACAAGAGCTCGCTTGACGGAGTCACCGCATCGGCGTTCGCGGCCGGCTACAAGACGAAGACAGGCAATGAGTGGACCCAGCCGATGGGCTTCAACTACGCGATCTTCGAGATCGCCGTCGCCGCGCTCAAGGCGTCTGGCAACCCGAAGGACGGCGCTGCCGTCGCCCACGCACTGAGCACGCTCAAGGGCGAGGCAATCACCGGTGCCTACGACTTCGCGACTGGCCCGGTACCGCACGTATCCGAGGTTCCTGAACTGCTCGCGCAATGGCGGCTGGTGTCAGGCAGTTACCAGCTCGTCGTCATCAACAACTCCCTCCTTCCCGCGGTTCCTGTCGCGGGCTCACTCGAGCTGCTTTGAGCCAGTCGCCGTGGACCGGCCGGCGCTAGCGGTCACCGGACTCGCCAAGAGCTACGGGTCCCTGCCGGTGTTCAGCTCGGTCTCGCTCGCGGTCGCCGCGGGCGAGGCCGTCGGCATCGTGGGGCCCAACGGCGCGGGCAAGACCACGCTGCTCGACCTGCTCACGGGTACCGGGCGCAGCGACGCCGGCCGGGTCGTACTCAACGGGAGGGACGTGACCAGGCTGCCGCCGCCGCTTCGTGCCAGGATGGGCCTGTCCCGCACGTTCCAGGTGCCCAGGCCGCTCGGCGACCTGACCGTGTTCGAGAACGCGCTGACCGGTGCCACCCGGGCAGCGGGTCTGCACGGACGGCATGCCTACGATGCCGCCTACGAGGCTCTCTCGCTCACCGGCATGGCCGAACTGGCTAACGTTCGCGCGGGAACACTGCGGCTGCTTGACCGCAAGCGACTCGAACTGGCGCGGGCGCTCGCCATGGCGCCGAAGGTGCTGCTGCTCGACGAGATCGCCGGCGGTCTCAGCGACCCGGAGGCCGAAGTGCTGATCGGGACTATCCGCACCGTGAACTCGGCAGGCACGGCGATTGTCTGGGTCGAGCACGTGCTGCGAGTGCTCACCGCGGTCGTGACCAGGCTGGTGTGCCTGGCTGACGGGGAAATCATCGCCGACGGGGCACCGTCAGAAGTGCTTGCCAGCGATGCGGTGCACACTGCCTTCCTTGGCGGCGGGGTGCTATGAGGGCGCTGCTCGAAGTGCAGGGACTCGACGTCTGCTATGGCGACTTCCAGGCGCTCTTCGGTATCTCCCTGACGGTCGAGGGCGGCTCCGCGCTGGCTCTCGTCGGTGCCAACGGCGCGGGAAAGACCACCTTGCTCCGCTCGATCGCGGGTGCTCAGGCTACCTCGTCCGGGCTCATCAGGCATGAGGGCACGGACATCACGTCCGCACCGCCCTACCAGCGAGTCGCCCGCGGCATCGCCTTGGTACCAGAAGGCCGCAAGCTCTTCCCGAGCCTCACGGTCGAAGAGAACATCAAGGTCGGTGCCTCGGCCTCGGCTTCTGATGCCTGGCCCCTGACGCGCATCTACGATGCGTTCCCGCTGGTCGCCCGCTGCCGTAAGCGGCGCGCGTCGACCTTGTCAGGCGGCGAGCAGCAGGCCGTGGCGATCGCACGCGCACTAGCCTCTGGTCCTTCGCTGCTGCTGCTCGATGAGGTCTCGCTCGGCCTGGCCCCGAGAATCGTGGGAGAGCTTTACCAGATACTCGCGCAACTGCGCGAGGCCGGCGCCACGCTGGTGATCGTCGAGCAGGACCTGCGCCGCGCCATGTCCGCCTGCGACAGCCTCGTGTGCCTGCTCGAGGGGCGGGTCGCGCTGGCTGCCGCCGTGGCCGAGGTCAGCATCGATCAGGTCGTCGCCGCCTACTTCGGTGAGGTGCGATCATGACCTGGGTTAACTCCGTCGTCCAGGGGATGCTGCTCGGCGGCCAGTACGCGCTGATCGCCTGCGGGCTGTCGCTCGCCTTCGGTGTCATGCGCATCGTCAACCTCGCGCACGGCGACCTCGCTGTCTGCGGTGCCTACCTCGGGCTCGTGCTTTCTTCGGCGCTCGGGGTGCCCGTCTGGGTTACGCTTCCGCTGCTGCTCCCTGCCGCGTTCGCCGTCGGCGTCGCCTTGCAGTGGCTGCTGTTCGGGCGCGCCCTGCGGCGCGGCGTGCTCGCTCCTGTGCTCGTCACGTTCGGGCTCTCCGTGATGATCGAGAACCTGCTGCAGGTCGGGGCGACGTCAGACCCGCGCGGACTCAATGGCGGCTCGCTGGCACTGGCCAGCTTCCATCTCGGCAGTCTCGTGGTTTCCTGGCTGTTCATGACGGCCTTTCTTACCGCCTGCGCCGTGCTCACCTGCCTTCAGCTTGCGTTGTCCCGCACGTCGTGGGGCCGTAAGGTGCGTGCCACCGCCGATGACCTCGACACGGCGCGGCTGGTCGGGATCAAGGTGCAGCCGGTGTTCGCCAGCGTGGCCGGGGTAGCCGTCGCCACCGCCGCCCTAGCCGGGGTGTTCATCGGCACGATCGGCACCTTTGACCCTCTCGCCGGGACGAACACGCTGATCTTCGCGTTCGAGGCCGTCGTGATCGGCGGTATCGGCTCCCTGTGGGGAACTCTGGCAGGCGGGCTGGCACTCGGCGTGACGCAGGTCGTCGTCGGCCAGATCAACCAGGACTACGCGGTGCTCGCGGTTCACTTGCTGTTCCTCGCCGTGCTCACGGTCAGGCCTGGCGGACTGTTCACCAGCAGTCATGCGATCCGCGAGATCGGCGCGCAGGGAGCCGCAGGATGACGGCACAGGTCGCGGTCAGCCGCTGGAGCCGCACGGCTTCCGGCTTCACCGGGGTGAGCTTGCTTGTCGTGGCCTTCCTGGCGGCGGTCCCTTATGTTTTCGGCGGGCCCGCCGAACAGCCGCTGATTACCCTGCTCACCTTCATCGCGCTGGCGAGCATGTGGAACCTGCTGGCAGGCTTCAGCGGCCTGACCTCATTCGGCCAGCAGGCATACCTCGGACTCGGCGCCTACGCGCTGTACCTGATCGCCGAGCACGGGATAAACCCGTTCGCCGGCATCATCCCCGCGGCCATCGCCGCGGCGGTCATCTCCTTGCCGGTAGCCGGGCTGGTGCTGCGCCTGTCAGGCGGGTACTTCGCGGTGGCGACCCTGGTCGTCGCCGCCGTGTTCCAGATCGCGGCGACGCTGTCTCCCTCGGTCGGCGGTACCACGGGCGTGAGCCTACCGGGACTCGCCGGCTACAGCGACGTGCTCAGGGAGGCACTAATTTACTGGGCCACGCTCGCGGTCGCGGTCGTCAGCGTGGCCGGCGTGTACCTGCTCGTCAGGCGGACCTTCGGACTCGACGCCCGCGCGGTTAGCAGCGACCAGGTCGCGGCGGCCAGCGCGGGTGTCAGGGTCGGCCGGATCAGGCTGCTTGCGTACGTCGTCGCGGCCGGCCTGGCCGGAGCGGTCGGCGCGCTGATCGCGCTCCAGACCCTGTATGTCGAGCCGACTTCGGTCTTCAGCATCCAGTACAGCGTGGACATGCTGTTCATGGTGCTGATCGGCGGCGTGGGCACGATCGAGGGCCCGATCCTCGGCGCGCTGGTGTTGTTCGGGCTACAGGAAACCCTGTCCGCTTACGGCGCCTGGTACCTGGTCATCGTCGGCGGTCTCGCGGTCGGCGTCACGCTGATCGCCTCGCGCGGCATCTGGGGTTACGCCAGCGAGCGACTCGGCTGGTCGTTCCTCCCGATCGGCTACCAGGTCGGCCGCGAGTCCTGACAAGCGGCGCGTTCCGGACATTCCCCCAGTGCTTACCGCATCGGCGGCTCTCCGTTGTCGTTGCCGGGCCAGGGCCAGCGACATCTATGGCCAGTTGATGTTGTCCACGCCGCAACGCGGAGCCAGCGATGCTGCCGGCCCCAGGATGCCTGCGACATCGGTGGCTCCGCGATGCTGTTGCGGGGCCTGACGCACGGCGCCCGCGCCGCTGACCGACGCCTTAACGTGACGGTCGATCGTGGATGAGGGCCGCGTCATAATCCGTTTGCTGGCCGGCGGAAGGCCGGCCATCCTTGGCTGATGACAAGACCGCCGGAAGCGCTTACTCACGGGCAGGTTACCCTCCGCCGCTGGCGCCTTGAGGACGCCGCCGAGTTGCTCATCGCCATTACCGAGTCGCTCGACGAACTGAGGCCCTGGATGCCGTGGGCACAGGAGTACGACGGCGATAAGGCAGCGGAGTACCTGAGCAACAGCGCGGCGCAGTGGGATTCTGGCAGCGACTTCTCCTATGCGATCACTGTCGGTGATCGGATCGTGGGCAGCGCGGGCCTGCATCGGCGCGTGGGCGATGACGCGCTCGAGATCGGTTACTGGGTGCATAGTGGCTGGACAAAAAGAGGCATCGCGACCGACGCGGCCGCGGCGCTGACCGAGGCCGCCCTTGCGATGCCCGGCATCATGCGCGTGGAGATCTATCACGATGCCGCGAACGCGGCGAGCGGACGCATCCCGGCGAAGCTCGGTTACACGCGGCTCGGCGAGCGGCCGGCCCGTGACCTCGGCCCCACCGCACCCGGTCAGACCGGCATCGACGTGATCTGGCAGATCACCCGCTAGGGGCGCGCCTGGCGAGGGGGCCCCTCACTGTCGTCAGAGCAACAGGAAGGGGCCCCCGCCGATCCGGGTTCAGCCCTCGATCTTGCGCAGGGCGCTGATGAAGACCTGGCCGTTCGGCGTGCCGATGCCGGTCATGTTGTCATAGCCCTTGACGGTGACCTGACCGTCGTAGCCGAACATGTTCGGGTTCTGGTCGTCGAAGGTGAGCAGCGCCTCCCCGCCGCAGAAGGACACGGTGCACGCCTCGCCACGGTAGAACGCCAGGGTCTTGGAAGTAGAAGGAAGGATGTCGTGGAACGCTGGCGTTCCGTTGAGGTGGTAGAGGACGGGATCGGTAAACCCGAAGGCCTTGCGGCCCTGCTGGGCGTCGGCGATCATTCCTGCCACCAGCGGCGACGCCATGCTGGTGCCGCCGACCGTCAGCTTGATGAACTTCAGTCCCTTCTTGCTGCTGATGATGAGCCCGGTGCTGAAGCCGGTGTAAAGGTCCGCGTCGGCGGACAGGTCAGGCTCTGACCTGACCAGGCCAGGACGGTTCCCCGGCGTGGTGGCCATCGACCGCGGCACCACTCCGCGCTGGTAATGCGGCTGAGCCCAGAGAAGGCTCGGGCCGCCGCTGGTGGCACCGTCCTCGCCCGCGAGCACCCACTGCTTCTTGCGGGCGAAGGAGAAGCCGGTGGACCAGCCGGTCTCGAACAGGCGCTGGTTATGACTGCCGACCCCGAGAGAGGTGCCGCCCACCAGGATCGTGAACGGGTCGTCAGGGGTCTCCACGCCCGATGCGTCGCCCGACGCGAAGTACATGCCGACGCCTTGCGCGGCCGCGCGCACGAGATAGGCGTGCATGATGTTGGTGTCGATGGCCGGCTGGGTGTCGTCACCAGGCCCCCAGGAGTTGGAGCTGATGTTCGACAGCGGGTGGTGAGTGCTCCCCATGCCGTCGATGACGACAAGGTCGGCGTCGAACAGGCCCTGGAGGCCGAAGTCGCCGTTGTTGCAGCTATCGCCGCCGACCACGAGCTGGTTCGCGCCAGGCGCCATGTCATAAGAGGTCTCGACGTCAAGCTGCTCTTCCACGTCGAACGGGTCGCCGCAGGCGTTGCTTCCGAGCGACAGTTCGGTGTAATGGTTCGGGTCAGGCGCGGTGAAGTGCTGCGACGCCTCCAGGTCCTTCAGCGTCGTGAACATGTAAGGAGCCAGGCCGAGTTCGATAAGGGAGATCGTCTGCCCGCGACCGTTGTTGCTCGTGTTCATGCCGTAGGCGCCGCGTAGCTGCTGTGCGCCGTAGCCGCAGATCTGGGTCGGGAACGACGTGACCCCGAACTGCTTGGGCAGGCCGGAGATCTCATGCTGGCCGTAGTACTGCGAGCAGTGAGCCGCAGGCGCCTTGCCCGCGCCCTTAGGAGCGCGCATGAGCGGCAGCCTCGGCGCGGCGTTGTCCAGGCCGGTTACTCCGAGTACGTACTGCGACATCGACCTCGGGATGGCCAGGGGCCTGGCATTGGCCCTGAGCTGATAACGGCCGGCGTTCACGGTAGCCGATGACGGGTAATTCTCTAGCTGGGTCTTGAAGGCCGCGTCGATAGCCGACACGGAGCCGGTGGCCCGTACGTAGTTGCGCTGCGCGTCGGGCTGGAGGCTGGTGAAGCCCTGGCTGCGCAGCCATGACTCCACCGCGCGAGCGGCCGTCCTGCTGGCACCGAACCTCGCGGTGTAGGCGTCAGGGCTGAGGTAGTGGTGGAACAGCTTGTTGCCCGGCGTGCTCACCGCCGTCGCATACTGCTGCGCGGCGGTGAGGTGGCCTGGGCGCATCCAGACCTGGATGGTCAGCCGGGCGGAGCCCGCGACCGGTCCTGTCGGCCTGCTGTAGCTGGTGAACGGCACCGCGCTGCCAGGCAGCTGCAGGTAGCCGTGGACTGGCGCGGCCCCGGCGGTACCGCCCAGGCTCGTGACCGTCATGGCTGTGACCATCGCCGTCCCTGCGGCGAGGCTGACGACCCTGCGACCTATGGACACTGACTCTCCTCTGCCCTCGTACGCCCGCGAAATCCGGGCGAAATGAACCCGCAATACGCTGGCAAAGTAACACGCAATGCGCGCAATAGAAATCACGATTCAGAAACGGGGGACATTCGCCAAATAAACGACAGTTGCCCGTTTCAGGTCAGCCAGCGCACCCAGGTTCCGTGACTGTCACCAGTTCCGAGCGGCCGCCCGTCGCGGGCAAGCACGTGGAGGTGGCCGTCTGGTGCCGCCAACGGCAAGTCCGCCGTCCCCGCGACCACGCCGGGGCTTTCGCAAGACAGCCAGATCGCCCCGAGATCGCGGATGGCCGCGGCCACCGCCTCCCGCGACTCGGGGCGCACCTGATAGAGGACTGAACTGTGGTAGACGACCAGGGTCACTCCGGCCGGCGCCCGCGCCGCCAGCGCGGGCAGGTCCGTGAGCAGGTCGCCTTGATGCACGGCAGGCGGATCACGGCGAGCCGAGGCGATCGCGGCGGCGAGTCGTTCCGCGCGGTCACCTTCGCCCGGCCAGACCAGGCAGGACAGCCAGCGGACGTCGTCCTCGCTGGTAACGTCGAGCGGACTGAGGTCTAGGCCGGCCCGCCAGGCGATGTCGGGAACGCGCTCTGGAAGCGGCACAGGCCCTCTGGGTTCGCAGCGCAAGGTCGGTGCCGCCTCATCGCTGCCAGCGAGGCGGTATCCCCCATAGTCATATGAGTATCGGTCAAAAAGCATGATCAGCCCGGCGCTGGCACCGAGCTCGATCAGGGCGAGCGGTCCTTCGAGCTGGGCTAGCGCCGGAAGGAAGACCGCGCACCTGGCAGGCTCGTTGGTTTGCGTCCTGCGCTCCGCCATCACCTTCGCGAGCTCAGCGCCTGACTCCCTTACCAGGTCGCGCAGCCGCCCGAGGTCCGCAGGCGAGCCGAGCAAGTAACGCGCGGCCGCGAACAGCAGGTTCGGCTGCCGCTTGTCCCTGGGCAGCGAGGCAACGAACGGGGCCACGACCTCGTCCACGGCGACAGCTTCGGCGAGCGCCTCGTACGCAGGAGAGCGCCCGTGCGCCTCGGTTCTCGCGAACGCGCGGTACGTCTTCGCCACCGCCGCGATCGCTTCGCCGCCCGCACTCCTCACGCAGGCACCACAGGTCCTCCCGCCGATCAGCCGGCTTCTCGCATGGACGCGCTGGCGA
>Ga0335072_10013844_pt1 | contig 11472 bp, 10 predicted proteins | sample Lox_Sample_21_FD_206725 | JGI IMG/M metagenome (GOLD analysis project Ga0335072, IMG submission 206725) | Soil microbial communities from Loxahatchee National Wildlife Refuge, Florida, United States - Lox_Sample_2.1 | ecosystem: Environmental > Terrestrial > Soil > Wetlands | place: USA...
CGCGAGAGGGTGCGCCAGGCCGGCGGCGCGGTCGAAGCTGGGCCGGCCGATCCGCGTGGCTGGCGACTGCGAGTGACCCTCGGGCCCGGCGCCCTGTCGGCGTGACGATCAGGCTGCTCGTCGCCGACGATCAGGAGCTGGTGCGCAGCGCCCTGTGCGCCCTGCTCGACCTGCAGGACGACTTCGAAGTGGTGGCGTCGGTGGGACGGGGCGACGAGGTGGTGGAGCGAGCCCGGGCAGCCCGGGCGGACGTCGCTCTGCTCGACATCCAAATGCCCGGGCTCGACGGCCTGGCCACCGCAGCCGTGCTGGCGGACCAGATGCCCCAGTGCCGCGCCGTGATCCTCACCACCTTCGGACGGGCCGGCTACCTGCGGCGCGCCATGGAGGCGGGAGCGCAGGGCTTCGTGGTGAAGGACGCTCCGGCCGACGTGCTGGCCGACGCCATCCGCCGCGTCATGGCGGGCGAACGCGTGGTCGACCCCGAGCTGGCGGCGTCGACCCTGGCGGCCGGCGAGTCACCGCTGACCGCTCGCGAGCGCGACGTCCTCACCGTCGCCCGGTCCGGGGCGAGCGTGGCCGCCATTTCGGCCATGCTCTACCTGTCCGAGGGCACGGTGCGGAACTACCTGTCCTCGGCCATCGCCAAGACGGTGACCCGCAACCGTCAAGAGGCGGTACGCGTGGCCGACGAACGCGGCTGGCTCTGAGTGCCCCGCCGGGCCGGCGGTCGGCGCCGTTGACATTCTGTTGATCCCGCGCGCCTTGATATCTACAACCTGCTTACGCGCGATGGCGCACGATCAAGGAGGCAGACGGAGGTATCGACCATGTGGGAGCGCCTGCTCCTTGCCCTCGATCAGTTCGAACCAGGCGAAGGAGCGTTGGCCTTCACCGCCGGGATCGCACGCGAGTACGGGTCGCACGTCCACGTGCTGCATCTCCGCGAGCTCCACGGGATGGCGAGGGTCCAACCTCTCGAAACGGTCGAAGAGGCCGACCGGGTCGTGCAGCACGCGGCACGGACGCTGGCCGGGGTCGGCGTCCGTGCCGAAGGTCGCTCGCTCTCGGTGCCGCGGGATCACGTCGCCCGCTGCATCGTCGAAGAATCGGCATGGCGGGAGTGTGACGCAATCGTGCTGGGCTCGCGCCGGCTGGTCGGGATCGACCGGCTGTCCGGGCGCGGCACGCGCGAGCGTGTGCTCCGCCTGTCGTTCGTGCCCGTGCTGGTGGCACCGGCGCCGGCAGCCGCGTCAGAGGCACGCGGCGCCGTACGCGGGCGGCCCGACTTCTCGGATTATTCCGGCCGCGATCGCGGGCACCCTCGCCGCTGGGGTCCGCTGTAGCACGCCGTTCTATATTAGGATCGGAGGGTGCCCGCACCACGACCCACCGGTAGCCGAACCCCCGCGCCGGCGTCCACGCCCCCCCGGGCGCGCACACCGAGCGCCGGCATGGTCCCCGCGCTCCTCGATGCGGCGACCGAGCTCCTCGAGGCCGAGGGTCCCGACGCGCTCTCGGTGCGCCGGATCGCCGCCATGGCCAAGGTGGCCCCCATGGGCGTCTACAACCATTTCGAGTCGAAGTTCGGCATCGTCGACGCGCTCTTCAGGCGCGGATTCGAGCAACTGGCCGCGGCCCTGGAGGAGACCGGCACGGTCGGCGATCCCTACGACGCCCTGTGCCAGGCGGGACGCAGCTATCGGGCCCTGGCGGTGGCGCACCCCATGGTCTACCGGCTCATGTTCATGCGCAGCGTGCCGGGGTACGAGCCGAGCGAGGGGGCGCTGCACGCCGCCACCTCCGCCTTCGACGCCCTGGTGGCGGCGGTGGAGCGGGCGGTCTCGGCCGGCAGGCTCGCCGAGGGCCCGCCGGCGGACACCGCACAGGTGATCTGGGCCGCCATCCACGGGTGGGTATCGCTCGAGTTGCTCGGCATCGGCGTCATGGACGCACCGGACGTCGGCTACGAGCGCATGTGCATCACGGTGCTGCGAGGCCTGGCGCCCTAACCGTCCTCGCCGTCGAGCACCCACAGGCGCGCCGTGCACGCGTCGCAGAGTGGCCACGGGATCCCTTCGCTGACCAGTGCCGCGCCGGTCGCCGACCAGTGCTCGAGCGCGGCGGGGGAGAGATCGGTCGTCGTGACGCGGTAGGTGCGGCCGGGGTCGAGCCCGGCCGGCACCACGTGGCCCGACGCCACCGGTTCGCGCTCGAGCTGGTAGGCGAAGACCACCGCCCTCGACCGGTCCGGGGCGACGTAGGACAACGCGGCGCGACGGGCCGGGGGGACCAGTCGGTACAGGTCGCCCTGCTGGACCAGGGGCCGGACCAGGCGGTAGGTCTCCACCGCCCGCCGGCACACGGCACGCTCGGCGTCGCTCATGGCGGCGAAGTCGATGTCGAAGCCCAAGCGCGCGCTCATGGCGACGGCACAGCCGAAGGCGACCGGCCGGTTGCCCAGGCGGGTCACGTGGGCGGCGACGACCGAGGCGGGCACGAAGTGTGACGCCGCCCACTGCATGTGGAGCCGGTCCACGGGGTCCGTGTTGTCCGACAGCCAGACCTCGTGGAAGAAGCGCAACGTGCCGAGGTCGAATCGACCGCCACCCGACGCGCAGAGCATCAGCATCTGCTCGGGGTGCCGGCGCGCCACCTCGGCCATGAGGTCCCACGTGGCCCGGGCGTGATCGACCCAGAAGTTCGACTGCCGGTCCGCCGCCAGCGCGGAGGAACCGGGCTCGGTCAGGTGTCGATTGGCGTCCCACTTGAGGTAGCTGATGCCCGGCGTCTCGGTGAGCACGCGGTCGAAGACGCCCAGCACGAATCGGGCCACCTCGGGCCGGAGCACGTCGAGCGCATGCTGACCGCGCACCAGCCGGGGGCGGCGCTCGGGCTGCGACACGATCCACTCGGGATGGGCCGTGAACGTCGTCGAGGCGGGATTGACCATTTCGGGCTCGACCCAGAGGCCGAACCGCATGCCGCGGGCGCCGGCGTGGGCCGACACCGGAGCGAGGCCGCCCGGCAGCTTCACGCGGTTCACGTCCCAGTCGCCCAGGCCCGCGGTGTCGTCGTTGCGGGGATGCTCGGGAGCGAACCACCCGTCGTCGAGCAGGAAGAGCTCGGCTCCGATGTCCGCCGCGTGGTCGATCAGCCCGGTCAGGCGATCGCGGTCGAAGGAGAAGAAGGTGGCCTCCCAGTTGTTGGCCACAACGGGTCTCTCCGCCCCGCCATCGCGCACGACGGCGGAACGGATCCAGCGGTGGAGCCGCCGGCTCAGCTCACCGGTCCCCTCTGTGGACCACGCCCACACCTGTTCGGGAGTGCTGAAGCGCTGCCCGGGGTCGAGCACGTAGTCCGAGGCCGACGGATTGTGCCCGCACGTGACCCGTATGGCGCCCGCGTCCATTTCGAAGGCGACCCGGATGTTGCCACCCCAGGCCACGGCGCCGGCGAGCACGGTGCCCCCGTCTTCTGCGGGACGGCCCTCGCCGAGGAGGAAGAAGGGCGAGCAGCGCAGGTGGGGCCGGACGCCGCCGCGCGATTCGAGGACCTTGGTGCCGGGGGTGAGGGTCTCGGTGGTGGTGGACCATTCGGCGGACCAGTCGCTCCCGGCATGGTGGGTCAGAGTCGGCTCTGCGAGGACGAGGAGCGGCGCCGCGCTCGCCACCTCGTGCAGCGTGATGGCAGCGGATTGGGGGTTGGTCACCTCCACCCACTGGCGCAGGACGCCCTCGTCCCCGGTCTCGAAGCAGAGCCGGACCTCGACCGGGCAGTCCCGGTCACGCAGGACGACGACGGTCTTCGATCCGCTGACGTCGACGTCGTCGACGAGGAGCCTGGTGGTGGTCCGGCCGTCACCGTGGGTGATCCTCAGCGCCGGCGCGTGAAGAGGGTCCTCGTCGTAGGCGGGATACGCGAGCGGGTAGGCCTCCGGGGGGAGGTCGCCCCGCAGGCCCTCCATGTGAGCGCCGATCCGGGGCCCGAACCCGGCCTGGCGGAGGCGACCCCGGGTGTCGACGAGGAATCCGAAGCCGTCGACGCCCGCCGCCACGACCAGCCGGTCCGCATGGTTCGTCATGCTCGGGGGTCAGGTCCTCGAATCACGTGCGCCGGCACAGGAAGGACGTCACGGCATGCTCGTAGACGAAGGCCCCCGACCGGTCGATCACCCCCGATGCCCGGGTACGCACCCTTTCGTTCGCCCGGTCCCAGTCGACGGCCTCGCCGATCGTCGCCTCCACCACATCGTGGACGCTCTCGAGGCCCGGGAGCAGGACGTCGGGGTCGGTGATGGCGAACCCGCTCACGTGGCGCGCCGGCACCACGCGCTCGAAGTGGCGGTCGAGGATCTGCTTGCCGTTGCCGCTGTGGAAGGGGAGCGCAGGGAGTGCCCGCTCGAGGTGTCGCCCCGCGGCGTCCGACAGGGCCTCGCGGTAGAGCTCGTCCACCGCTGTCGGCGTGTCGTCGTTGGTGGTGACCAACAGCCACCCACCGGGTCGAAGGACGCGGCGCGCCTCGTCGAGCGCCACATCATGATCAGGCACGTGGTGGAGCGTGTGCAGGGCGAGGACGCCATCGAGCGTACCGCCGGCGATGGGAAGTGCCTGGGCATCGGCTTGCACGGCCGGCGTCGTGGCTTCCCCGGCCGTGGTCCGGGTGAGGCGGACCATCGCCATGGAGAGATCCACGGCACCGATCCACACCGACCCCGCCATCTGCTTCACACGGGTGTACCAGAGCCCGTTGCCACATCCGACGTCGAGCACCCTCTCGTGCCCTTCCAATTCCAGCCGCTGTAGCGGAGAGCCGCCGCGGCTGCGGGCCGGGTCCAGGTGGGCGAAGATCGACTGGCGTCGGGCCAGATTGTCCCCGGTGGCGTAGTGGGCGCGCTGCACCGGGCCCGACAAAATGTCGCTGTCGTCGGCCCCTGCCCTTGCGCCCACCCCGCGGCCCATGGCGCGATGGTACGGGGTGCGCCCGGGACCCTGATGGTCGGGACCTCTCCGTCAGCCGGCGTCTGCGTCGTCGGGGTCCATCGGCCACTGCGCCATGACGTCGTGGATGTTCCGGCCGCCACAGATGCCCTCGAGCTTCTCGAGGTCCTCCTCGGTGAGGACCGCCTCCACGTCCGTCCAGGAGTCCGCTCCACCGGTGAGGTGGACCTCGAGCACGTCCCAGACGGCCAGGCGGCGCTCGATCTCCTCGCGTTCGAACCCGAGAGCGGCGGGACCGCAGTGTTTGAGGGCCACCTTGCGACGGAGCATCTGGAGCAGGTCCTCCGACGGCAGCTCGACGGCGGAAGCCCAGGCCTCGTCGAAGGCCCGCTGCCCGTGCAGGCTCGAATGTCCGGCGTGCATCGGGCGCCTGGTCATCGTCGGGCCAGGAGGGTGTGCACCAGCGGGCTCCGCTCGGCCAACGCGCCCTCGAGTCGCTGCCGTTCGCTCCCCGGAGAGGTGAACCTCTCGGGCGAGGCGTCCAGTCCGAAGAACCGGGCCAGCCGGAGCAGGGCCCGGTCGTACTCGACCTCGACGGCAACGACCTCCTCGACGCCCACGTAGGGATCCGACTGGCACAGGTGCAGCCGGTCCGTGGCGTCGGCGAAATCCTCGACGGCCCGGCGGCAGTCCGCATCGTCGGCGATTGCCAGCGCTCTCGACAGGAGGTCGACGTACATCACCATGCCTCCAGCATCGGTCCCAAAAGGCGCCGATTTGTAGAGGCGGCGGTCCCTTTGGGGCCCGTGGGAGCGCTCAAACTCCCAGGTCAAGGTACTTGTGCCCTAGGGCAATCCCCCAATTGGGACCCACGGTCGCGGCACCGGGATCGCCCCGTCGGCGGTCCAGCTGCGGCAGAGTGGGTTCCTGCGACGCGCGTGCGTCACACAGGGCGAGGAGCGATGGTGGCGAGCGAGACACCCATGACCGCGACGGGCAGCGATCCCGTCGCGCATGCCGTCGACCTGTCCAAGACGTACGGGTCGGGCCAGGCGACCGTCCGGGCCCTCGACGCCGTCACGGTCGCGTTCGAACGGGGTCGCTTCACCGCGGTCATGGGCCCGTCGGGGTCGGGAAAGTCGACGCTGATGCACTGCATGGCCGGGTTGGACCGGCCGACCTCGGGTCAGACGTTCATTGCCGGCCGGGACATCGGGCAGCTCGACGACGCCGGCATGACCGAGTTGCGTCGAGATCACGTCGGCTTCGTCTTCCAGTCCTTCAACCTCGTCCCGACCCTCACCGCGGGCGAGAATGTCACGCTCCCTCTGGACCTGGCGGGCAAGAAGGTCGACAACGAGTGGTTCGCGTACCTGGTGGGTCGGCTCGGGATCGGCGACCGCCTGTCCCACCGGCCGGTTGAGATGTCCGGGGGGCAGCAGCAGCGGGTCGCCTGCGCCCGTGCGCTCATCAGCCGACCGGACCTGATCTTCGCCGACGAGCCGACCGGCAACCTGGACTCGAACTCGTCGGCGGAGATGCTCTCGTTCCTCCGGTCATCGGTCAGCGAGCTCGGCCAGTCCATCGTCATGGTGACCCATGATCCGCACGGGGCCGCCTTCGCCGACCGTGTGGTGTTCCTGGCCGACGGCAAGGTCGTCGACGAACTGCTGAGCCCCACGGCCGACGCCGTACTGGAACGAGTCCGGGCCCTGGGCACCTGACATGTGGCGGGTCACCATCAAGGGTCTGGTCGCGCACAAGCTCCGCCTCGCCCTGACCGCCATCGCCATTGTGCTGGGTGTCACCTTCATTGCCGGGACCTTCATCCTGACCGACACGCTGCACAACACCTTCACGACCCTCTTCAACAACGTGTACCAGAACGTCGACTTCCAGGTCCGCGGCGTCGCGCAGTTCTCCGATACGAACGGTGGTGCCGTCCGGAACCCGATTCCCCAGTCGATCCTCCAGACCGTGAGGGACATACCCGGCGTCGAGTCTGCTGCCGGGGGCGTGCAGGGCTATGCCCAGTTCGTCGGCCATGACGGGACTGCCATCTCCAGCGGGGGCGCGCCGACCCTCGGCCTCTCCTACGACCCCAGCGCGCGGAGCTCGGTGCTCCGCATTGTGGAGGGTGTCGCGCCCACGTCGTCGACGGGAGTCCTCATGGACCTCGCCACCGCACGCAAGCACGACTTCCACGTGGGCCAGAGGGTCCGGGTGCTGTTGGCCGGTCCGTCCCGCACCTTCACCATCACGGGACTGGTGAGGTTCGGAACGGCCGACAACCTGGCGGGCGCGACGATCGCCGCGTTCACGCTTCCGACGGCCCAGAAGCTCTTCGGCGAGGTGGGCCAGTTGGATGCCATCAATGTCGTGACGTCCCCGGGGGCGAACAAGGCGGCGGTCGAACGGGACATCGCCCGCCATCTGCCCCGGGGGGTCCAGGTCGTCACGGGACAGACGGTCGTGAACGAGCAGACGAACGACATCAACCAGGCCCTGTCGTTCTTCTCGACCGCGCTGGTGATCTTCGCCTTGATCTCCCTCTTCGTGGGCGCCTTCACCATCCTCAACACGTTCTCGATCATCGTCGGGCAGCGAACCAGGGAGCTCGCCCTGCTGCGGATCGTGGGGGCCCGGCGCCAACAGATCTTCCGCTCGGTGCTGCTCGAGGCGGGTCTGGTGGGTCTCGTCTCGTCCCTCGTCGGTCTCGGTCTCGGAGTGCTCGCCGCCTACGGCATCGAGGCGCTCCTCAAGGCGTTCGGGTTCGACCTCCCCGCAGGTCCGCTCGCCTTCGAGCCCCGTACCGTCGTGATCGCGCTGGCGGTCGGCACCGGAGTCACGGTCGTGGCTGCCATCAGCCCGGCCCGTCGCGCGGTGCGGATCCCGCCGGTGGCGGCCATCAACGACATGCAGGAGCTGACCGACGTGTCCTTCCGCCGCCGCTTCGCCTGGGGGGCATCCCTGGCGCTGTCCGGCGCCGCGGTGCTGGGTGCGGGCCTCGCCGCAGCGGCCGTCGCCCTGGTGGGGCTGGGCGCCGTGCTGCTCTTCGTCGGCGTCGCCATGCTGGCTCCGGCCATCGCCCGCCGGCTGGCGGGCGTGGTGGGGCGGCCACTCGCCGGTGCGCTCGGCGTGGCCGGCCGGCTCGGACGCGAGAACTCCATGCGGAGCCCCCGCCGGACCGCGCAGACCGCGTCGGCCCTCATGGTGGGCCTGGCCCTCGTTTCGGCCATCGCCGTCTTCGGGGCGTCGGCATCAGGGTCGACGACCAGCAGCGTCGACGATGCGGTCCGCGCCGATCTGCTGGTGTTGCCGACCAACAGCAACGGCTCGGGATCGATCGCCACCACCGTGCCGGCGGCGGTGTCCCATCTGCCCGGCGTCGTCACGTCGACGACGGTCTTCGGCGGCCAGTTCGAGTTCCGCCAGTCGCTCGAGACCCTGGCCGCCATTTCGACGCGCGGTCTCAGCGCCACCGTCATTCTCGACCTGACCTCGGGGTCCCTCTCCGCCCTGGGGCGCGGCGAGATGCTGATCGATTCCAACACCGCCCAGGCGGACCACCTGAGGACCGGTGACACCGTGGCGGTGAAGTTCGCCCGGACGGGGAACGGGCACGTGCGCATCGGGGGGATTTTCGAGCCGAACGCGCTCATCGGCAGTTACGTCGCGAGCGAGGGGTACTACGACGCCCACTTCGTGAACCCACAACCGGGCGGTGTCCTGTTGAAGACCGACGGGAGCTCATCGGTCCAGCGCGAGGTCCAACGGGCCCTGGCGCCGTACCCGAACGTGCAGGTCCAGACCAGGGCGCAATTCGAGAACACGCAGAGCGCGCAGGTCAACCAGCTGCTCGGCATCGTCTACGCCCTGCTCGCACTGGCCGTGCTCATCGCCCTCATCGGAATCGTCAACACGCTCATGCTGTCGGTCTTCGAGCGCACGCACGAAATAGGGCTCCTCCGCGCCGTCGGCATGAAGCGGCGCCAGGTTCGAGCGATGATCCGTTCCGAGTCCGTGATCATCGCCGTTTTCGGGGCCATCATCGGGATCGTCATCGGCACCGGTCTCGGAATCGCACTGGTGTCGTCGCTGCACTCCCAGGGGATCACAAAAACCGTGGTGCCCGGGGAGAGCATGATCGTCTTCCTGATCCTTTCGGCGCTCCTCGGACTCCTCGCCGCCAGCTGGCCGGCGCGGCGAGCCGCCAAACTCGACGTCCTGGCGGCCATCGCCGCCCAGTGACGGTGCCCGGAGGGAACACGGCTCCATGACCAGCGCCCACCATGACCATGGCCTGCCCCCTCCCTACGTCGAAGAGGTCGGGCCGGGCGTGTTCGCCTATGTGCAACCGGACGGCAGCTGGTGGATCAACAACACCGGGTTCGTGGCCGGCAGCCGGACCATCGTCTCCGTCGACACCTGCTCCACGGAGCAGAGGACCCGTGAGTACCTCGCCACCGTGGAGAGGGTCGCGGGTTCGGCGCCGCGGATTCTGGTGAACACGCACCATCACGGCGATCACACCAACGGGAACTGTCTGGTTCCCTTCGCCACCGTCATCGGTCACCACCGCTGCCGGGAGGAGATTCTGGCGACGGGCATACTCCGGCCCGAGGGCCTGTTCGAGCCGGTGGAATGGGGGGAGCTGGCGCCGGACCCGCCGTTCGTCACGTTCGCCGAGCGACTCGACCTCTTCGTCGACGACGTGAAGATCGAGCTGATCCATCTGACCGATGCGGCGCACACCACCAACGACGTGGTGGCCTGGATTCCCGAGCACAGGATCCTGTTCAGCGGGGATCTCGTGTTCAACGGAGGGACCCCGTTCGTCGTGATGGGTTCGGTGGCCGGCTCGCTCGAGGCCCTGGCCCTGCTGCGTGCGCTCGATCCCGCGGTGATCGTTCCCGGGCACGGGGCACCGGGCGGGCCCGAACTCCTCGAGACTCCTGTGGCGTACCTCCGCTGGCTCCAGGACGGCGCACAGCGCGCGTTCGAAGCCGGTCTCCCGCCGCTCGAGGCGGCGCGCCAGTTGGATCTGTCGCCGTTCGCGGAGCTCCTCGACCCCGAGAGGCTCGCCGGCAACCTGCACCGCGCCTACGCGGAGATCGGCGGAACCCCGCCCGGAGCGCCGATCGACCTTCTCCTTGCCTTCGGCGACATGGTCACGTTGAACGGCGGGCGGCCGCTGCGCTGCCGGGCCTGAGCCGGTCGCGCCATCGCACCCCGTTGGTACCATGGCGCTCCGGGGCGGTGGGGGTGGCTCGCAACGACCGCCGATCCGATGACCGCCGATCCGACGACAGCCGATCGATGGCACGGGGCGGGTGGATGGCAAGGGGCGGGTTGATGCCGAAGAGTTACGGGTGCAGTCGATGCTGGCGCGTGCTCGCGGCGTTGATGAGCGTGGTCGCACTCGCCAGCGGTGTGAGCTTTGTCGGGAGCGCAGGCGCATCGGCGGCCGGCTTTGTCGCCGTGGGAAGCGCAGAACAGGTGTACGTGACGGGCCTGCCCGCCGGGGGCCAGGCGTCACTGGTCAGTCCCGCCGGCAGGACCGTGTACACGCAGAGGGCGGACTCGCTCGGGGGCCTTCTCTTTCGCAACGTGTGGGCCGGGAGTGGCTACCGGGTGCGCCTCGACTCCAACGGACAGGAGTCCGGTCCGCTGGTGGTGCACACCGACCAGGCCGCTCCCTGGGATCCGGGCCTCTACGACCAGTCCATCTCCGACAGCGGGTACTCGTACCTCACGACACGCGACGGGACGAAGCTGGCGATCGACGTCCATCCGCCGACGAGCCCGGCCGGTGAGCCGGGACTGCCGGCAGGGACGCACCTCCCCGACGGCCCTGACTTCCTGCCGCCCTATCCAACCGTCATCGAGTATTCGGGATACGGCTATGCCGATCCGTCCGGTCCTCAGAACGGCATCGCCGTCCTGGCCAACCTCATGGGCTTCGCCGTGGTCGACGTGAACATGCGAGGCACCGGATGTTCGGGTGGAGCCTTCGACTTCTTCGAGCCCCTCCAGAATCTCGACGGGTACGACGTCATTGAGACGATCGCCCACCAGCCCTGGGTCCTGGGGCACAAGGTGGGCATGATCGGCATCTCCTACGGGGCCATCAGCCAGCTCTTCACGGCCCAGTTGGACCCGCCGGACCTCGAGGCCATCTCGCCCCTGTCGACCATCGACGCCACGGCCTCGACGCTGTACCCGGGGGGGATCCTCAACACGGGCTTCGCTGTCGCCTGGGCCGACGGGCGCCAGTCGGACGCCGAGCCTGCCGGTCCCGATGCCGGGCAGTCCTGGGCCTCTCAGAGGATCGAGGACGGTGACGCGACGTGCGCGGCGAACCAGGCCCTCCACGGGGAGGCCGATGACCTCGATGCCAAGATCGCGGCCAACTCGCACTACAACCCGGTGGTCGCCGACCCGCTGGATCCGGTGTCGTTCGTGGACAAAATCGACGTGCCCGTCTTCATGGCGTGTCAATGGGAGGACGAACAGACCGGCGGGCACTGCC
>Ga0335072_10013845_pt1 | contig 11471 bp, 6 predicted proteins | sample Lox_Sample_21_FD_206725 | JGI IMG/M metagenome (GOLD analysis project Ga0335072, IMG submission 206725) | Soil microbial communities from Loxahatchee National Wildlife Refuge, Florida, United States - Lox_Sample_2.1 | ecosystem: Environmental > Terrestrial > Soil > Wetlands | place: USA: Florida...
CCGCATTCCTGCAGGCCGATACTTATCGTTACAGCGGACACCACGTCGGCGACATCAATCGCGAATACTACCGCTCCAAACAGGAAGAGCAGCATTGGAAGACGGAGCGTGATCCGATTCATCTGCTCGCGAATTGGCTTATCGGGGAACGCCTGGCCGATGCGGCAGCACTCGACACCATCACCAGGGAATCGCGCCAGGAAATGGAAGCGGCCGTAAAGTTTGCGATCAATGCTCCCTACCCAACGGTCGACCAGGTGGAGCAAGACGTTTATGCCTGAAAGAGAACTTTCATTTGCACAAGCCATCCGCGAAGCCCTGGCGGAAGAGTTGCGGCGCGACTCTCGCGTGTGCATCTTCGGCGAAGATGTGGCCGAGGCCGGTACGCCTTTCAAGGTGCTTTCCGGCCTGGTGGAAGAGTTCGGCGCCGAGCGCGTGATTGACACTCCGATCTCTGAAGCCGGGTTCACAGGAATTGGAGTGGGAGCGGCAATGACCGGCCTGCGTCCCGTCGTCGACATCATGTTCGGCGACTTTCTGACTTTGACCATGGACCAGATGGTGAATCAGGCGGCCAAGGTTCACTACATGTCCGGCGGCCACTGGAATGTTCCCATGGTGATGCGCACCACGCTGGGTGCCACCAGGCGCTCAGCCGCACAGCATTCTCAATCTCTGCAAGCGTGGTTCAGTCATATTCCAGGGTTGAAGGTAGTTCTCCCTTCGACCCCTTACGATGCAAAGGGGCTATTGAAGACGGCGATCCGCGACGAGAATCCCGTCATCTTTTTTGAAGATAAAATGATGTACAAGCTCAAAGGGCCTGTGCCCGCGGACGACTACACGATTCCGCTCGGGAGTGCAGATGTGAAGCGCACCGGCGAAGACATCACTTTCGTCGCTACCAGCAGCATGGTGCAAGTCGCGCTCGGAGCTGCAACGCTTCTCGAGAAAGAGGGAATCAGCGCGGAAGTTGTCGATCCGCGCACAACCTGGCCTCTTGATGAGAACACGATCATTGAATCCGTAAAGAAAACTTCGCGCGCGATTGTCATGGATGAAGGTTACGGCCGCTACGGAGTGACCTCGGAAATCGCAGCCGTGATTGCGGAGAAGGCGTTCTTCGATCTTGACGCGCCGGTGAAACGCATGGGGGCAATGCACGTTCCGATTCCATTTTCTCCTCCGCTGGAAGATGTGACGGTTCCGACGGAAGAACAGGTATTCGAAACCGCAAGAGAAATGTGCGGAAAAGGCTAGCGCCGCCGTCCTCGCCGGCTGGCGCGAGGACGTCTCGCCCCGCTTAGTTAGTACCCCGAGCAATCGGCTCGGACTTAAGGAGTTCTTATGGCACTCAAAACTCATGGAACCATGGCAGTCGATTGGGAGAAGCGAATCGACTTCGACCGTTTGCGCCGCGAACGTCTGCAAAAGGCCAAGGATCTATTAGCAAAATCGTCCATGGGGTCGTTGCTCTGCTTCGACATGAACAACGTCCGCTATATCACCGCGACACACATCGGCACGTGGGCACAGGACAAGGCGAATCGCTTCACACTCCTTCCGCAAAATGATGAGCCCATTCTCTGGGATTTCGGATCAGCCGCAAAGCATCATCAGCTCAACTGTCCGTGGCTTGGCGAGCGTTCACGTCCCGGAATCTCGATGCTTCGCGGCGCCATGACTCCGGAGATGGGACGCGCCGAAGATGTCGCCCGAAAAATACGCATTGAACTCGAAATGCGCGGCTTGCACAAAGAGCCGGTCGGCATCGACATCATCGAGCCTCCAGTTTTATTCGCCTTGCAGCGCGAAGGTCTCGAAGTGGTCGATGGACAGGCGTTGATGTCCGAGGCGCGCGTTATCAAAACGCAGGACGAGATCTCTCTGCTCAACACTTCCGCCATGATGGTGGACGCAGCCTACGACGAACTCTACCGCGCCATGAAACCCGGCCTCCGCGAGAACGAAGCGGTCGGATTGGTCAGCAAGATTCTCTACGATCTTGGCTCGGAATATGTGGAAGCCGTAAACGCGATTTCCGGCGAGCGCTGCAATCCGCATCCGCATGTCTTTTCCGATCGTGTGCTCCGCCCGGGAGATCCCGTGTATTACGACATTCTTCATTCCTACATGGGATATCGCACCTGCTATTACCGCTGCTTTACTGTAGGCTACGCGTCGCACGCCATGGTCGATGCCTACAAGCGTTGTCGCGAATATCTCGATGCGGCGATCGAACTAGTTCGGCCGGGACGCACGACTGCAGAGATAGCCGCTGTATGGCCGAAAGCCGCAGAATTCGGATTTCCCAACGAAGAAGCCTGTTTCGCTCTGCAATATGGACACGGCATCGGGCTTGCGATTTGGGAGAAGCCAGTCATCAGCCGCCTGGTGTCGTTCGATCATCCGGTTGAGATCAAGCCCGGAATGGTGTTCGCGCTCGAGACATTCTGGCCATCGACTGACGGCTGGAGTGCCGCGCGCATCGAAGAAGAAATTGTTGTCACGCCGACTGGACACGAAGTCATCACTCGCTTCCCAGCTGAAGAGTTGCTCGTCGCCGGTGCTCACTATTTCACAGTGAACGGTCCGCTGCCGACGACGCGCGAAAGTGAAGCTCCACCGAGCGAGCGCGTTCTCGAAATGATTGAAACCACCGCTAAAACCGAGCGGGTTGGGGTTTCCAGCTGAAGGCCATAGCACAAGCCTTCCCCCACTGAACAACTATGGCCTTCAGCGTTGTCATGCCCGCTCTCGAAATGGCGCAGGAAACCGGCAAGCTTCTCGCCTGGCGCAAGAAGGAAGGCGACCGCGTTGCCAAGGGCGAACCTCTGCTCGAAATTGAAACTGACAAGGCAGTGGTTGAAGTCGAGGCGCCGGCCGACGGCGTTCTTGCCGGAATAAAAGCCTCGGAGGGAACGGACATCCCCGTCGGTCAAACCATCGCCTGGATTGTCGCCCCCGGCGAGCAACCACCTGAAGAAAGCGTTGCACCCGCCGTCCCGCCTGCGAGGGCGGTTTCTCAGCGCGCGAGTCATGCTCCACACTACATTGCCGACACCAGTCGTTCCGCGCAAGCCGCAGCGCCGAAAATCTCTCCCAAAGCTCGTCGTCTTGCGAAGGATCTCGGCGTTGACATCAACAAGATCGTTGGCTCAGGCGCCAGTGGTGAAATTTTGGCTTCGGACATTCAAGCCGTCGCCAATATGAAGACAAGCACCGTCCCTGCCAAAGATTCAGAGAAAATCGAACTTCCGACCTCTATCGGCCGCATCATGGCCGAACGCACAACTCAAGCTTGGACGACCGTTCCACATTTTTTTGTTCGGCGCGATGTCGATTCCACGGCCCTCAATCATCTGCGTGAGAAGCTTCTTCCAGAACTCAACCGCACTCACGGAATACGTATTACTCATACAGATTTGCTGGTGAAGTTGGTCGCGCGCGTCTTACGCAGCCATCCGCGCTTGAATGCCAGTTGGACTGAAGCCGGGATTCGTCTGCACCGTCACGTTAACATCACGCTTGCGATTGCCGTGAATGACGGTGTCGTCGCGACCACCATCCGGGATGCCGATTCCTTGACCCTAGCGGATATTGCCGCTCAACGCCGCGATCTATCGGAACGTGCAAAGCAGGGGAAGCTACGCCCCGCCGACATCGCGGACGCAACTTTCACGATCAGCAATCTCGGAATGTATGAGGTGGATGAGTTTTGTGCGATCATCACGTCTCCTCAGGCGGCGATTCTTGCCGTAGGAGCGATCCGCGATCGTGTCATTGTCGCAGATGGTCAACCTGCCATCCGCCCAATAATGACCCTCACTCTTTCCTGCGATCATCGCGTGGTGGATGGCGCACGCGCGGCTATGTTCCTGCGTGACTTGGCTGCTACCCTCAGCCATCCCGAAACCCTGGCCTGAAGTTCAGCTAAAAAAAAACCAGGCGGCAGATTGTCAGTTTCCGCCGCCATTATTCGAAGATCACGGCCGTCAATCCCGCGAAAATTACTAGCTATTCGGCGGTGCTGTCGAACTCTGCCCCCCATCATGATGCCGCCATTGTTCGTGACGGCTCTGCATCTCGTCCCATTTTTTTTGCTGATCAGGATCCAGGAGCGCCCGGATTTGATCGTTGCTAGTCTTGTGGATATCCATCATTTTGCTGCGGCGATCATCTTGAGAAAGCGAGGAGTCAGACCTCAGGCTCTCCATTTGCGACTGCTCTGACTTCAAAACTTCAAGTACTTTGGGCTGCTGATCAGACGTGAGTTTCAGTTGCTTCGTCAACATCTCGGTCCGTTTCTGCGGATCAAAATGCCGGCCCCTATGCTCGGGTCCTGACGGGGCAGATTGCTGATCGTTGGCATTGGCATTGCCGTTGTCCTGGCCAACAGCAATAAACGGGATCATCCCCAGGAGCCCCAACAAAACCATCCCAAGTAGTGTGCGTTTCAACATACTTCCTCCTCTAAGCCTTGGCTTGATTCTATGAACGGAATTATGGAGCCGAAGTTGCAGCAAGAGTTCCTCTTTTACGAACTTTTACGTAAGTCGGCCTTGTATCCGAGGCCTGCTCACAAATCTCTACGATTCAGATGAAAGGAGGGGGATATCATTTCTTGAGTATCCTGGGATTCCCTTTTTGTGCAAGAAGAGGTCACGAAGAGGTAATGATGTTTCTGCCCCGAGTCCTTTTGAAGACCCTATTTTGTGGCATGGCCCTGAGTGCCATGATCGGGTCTCTTCGTGCTCAGACTCAGTCGGCTCCAACACCGCCCGCGCGGCCGCAGCCTTCCGCATCCACAGTCCAATTTTCGGCCGGCGTCATTCACGGCCGGGTGAAGTCCGGCAATATGCCCATACCGGGTGCAGCTGTTTCGATGGCGCCCGGTTCCGCCCAACAAAGTCCCGGCCAGAAAATTGTTACTTGGACGGACGTCGATGGGAATTACTCGGCGAATGTTCCAACGGCCGGATCGTACACCGTGACAGTCCAGATGATGGCATTCGCCAGCACGAAGCAAGTAGTCGTCATCGATACCACGCACACGGATGCATCGGCAAACTTTGAACTAACGCTTGTGTCGCGCAGTCGCGAGACTTTCTCCGCACCTAGGCGCGTAGGCCAGGTGGGCGCCGGACGAGCCGGCTTTCAGACGCTTTCCACTCTTGAAAGTATGAGCGGACAAGATCAGGGCGCCAATTCAATGGCCGATGTCGTCCCCTCAGGCATGCCAGTCCCTGGATTGGATCCCAACAGCGCTACTGAGTCTATCGCGGTCTCAGGCAATACTTCCAATCCCCTGAATGGAATGAGTGGAGAAGAATTGCAGCAACGAATCAACGACGCTCGCGCTCAAGGCGGCGGATTTGGATCAGCAATCGCGTCGGGCGGTCCCGGAGGGCCGGGGGGGGTTGGAGGAGGAGGCGGCCGCGTGATGGCCATCGGACGGCGAGGATTCGACATTAATCATCCGCACGGATCCATTTACTACGGAATCGGCGATTCGGGGCTGAACGCAGCGCCCTATGCTCTTCTTGGACCGGCAACGAATCCGTCGTATGAGCAGAACAACTTTGGCGGTTCGATCGGCGGCCCGCTGAACATTCCCAAGGTCTATCACGGCGGCTCCAAGACGTTCTTTTTCGCGAACTACAACGGGCGGCGCGGTCAAAGTCCCTTCGACCAATTCTCGACCGTGCCCACTCTGCTTGAGCGGCAGGGCAACTTTTCTCAGACAACGTACTCCGGCACCAACAATCCAGTGCAGATTTTGAATCCAGCTACGAACGCTCCGTTTCCGTGTAATCCGACGTGCAATACGATCCCGCAAGGATCAATTAGTCCGATAGCTACCGGACTTCTAGCTTACATTCCGCAGCCCAATTTGCCCGGAGATTATCAGAACTTCCATTTCGTGACTTCGACAACCAGCGACAGCGACGATCTGAATGTCCGCGTGAATCATACTTTTGGGGCAGCCCCGCAGGGCGGCCGCCGCTGGGGACGCAACGCTTCGCGGAATAATCTGGTCCTTGGGTTCCATTACCACGGCTCGAGCGCGAATATTACGAATCCATTTCCCAGCGTCGGCGGCGGCACGAGCGTGCACGACTACGATGTACCTGTAGGCTACGTCAAGAGCATCGGGAAGCTCACCAACAGCTTGCGCTTCGACTTCAACCGTGCCCGCAGCAGCACGCAAAATCTCTACGCGTTCAACGATGACATTGATTCCACGCTCGGCATCAACGGAGTGTCGAGCAACCCGTTCGACTGGGGATTGCCGGGTCTCTCGTTTATGAATTTTGCAAGCCTGCAGGACACCAACCCGCAACTTGTCCGAAATCAGACGTACACGGTCTCAGACTATGTAGTCTGGAGTCACGGGAAGCACTACGTGCGATGGGGTGGCGATTTTCGTTGGGTTCAACTCAATACCGAAGCCAGCAACAACGCGCGAGGCTCCTTTCTTTTCAGTGGCATAAATAGCGGTTATGACTTCGCCGATTTCCTTTTGGGCCTTCCTCAATCAACTTCCGTCCAGTTCGGTGATGACAACTATCATTTCCGCGGCCACTACTGGGACTTGTACGCGCAAGACGAATGGAAAATTCGCGGTAATCTCACGCTGAACTTTGGCGTCCGCTACGAATATGTTTCACCTTTTACGGAACTGCATAATCAAATCGCGAATCTCGATCTCTCTCCGGGTGTACTGAATCCGCTGTCGGGCGCTCCTGCAGTCAGCATTGTGCTTCCAGGCCAGACCGGTCCATACAGCGGTAGTCTTCCAACTAGCTTGCTCCGGCCCGATCGTAATAATGTTGCTCCGCGAATCGGAATCGCGTGGAAGCCGCTCTCCAAAACAGTCGTCCGTGCCGGATACGGAATCAATTACAACACTGGCGCTTATCAAACGATCGTGCAGCAGTTGGCGTTTCAACCGCCGTTCTCTACGGCCGAAACCAACATTCAAACTGCTACTGGCGAGTTGACCCTCCAAAATGGCTTTCCGACTCCGGCGCCCGGAAGTATCACCAACACCTTTGCAGTGAATCCTAATTATCGTTTGGGATATGTGCAGATCCGCAATCTCGATATTCAACAGCAGATTCGCCCCACGCTGTTGCTGAACGTTGACTATACCGGGACCAAGGGCACCGCTCTCGACATACTGGAAGCTCCCAATCGCACGATTACATCATCAGGGATTCAAACTCGAATCATGGGTGTCCAGGCCTTCACTTATGAAAATTCCGTTGCGGATGCCGAAGCCAACGCTTTATCCGTGCGCTTGAGAAAGCGCCTGGCCAGCGGCTTCTCCATCGGCGGGATCTATACTTTTTCCAAATCGATCGACGATGCCTCGTCCATCGGCGCCGGCGCGACCTCCGCTGCCAGCACCCCCGGTCTCGGTGCGGGCGGGACCGGCGCGGTAGGAGGCGGCGCGGCTGGAGCCACAGCCTCTCCGGGAAGTGGAGCCAACAGCGTAGCGCAGAATCCTTTCGATCTTTCCGCTGAGCGCGGTCTTTCCAGCTTCAACGAGACGCATCGCTTTACTGCCGATTATCTTCTTGAACTTCCTTTTGGCCACGACAAACGCTGGCTGAGCGAAAATACTCCGCTGCGTGCGATTTTCGGGGACTGGCAGTGGAGCGGCGATTGGACTCTGGCTTCTGGACTTCCGTTTACGCCGCGCTTCGAAAACAATCCGAACGAACTGAATGGCGGGACGAACGGGACTCTCCGTCCCGATCTCGTTCCAGGTCAACCAATCCAGCTCTCGAATCCATCCATCGGAGAGTGGTTCAACACTGCCGCGTTCGCAAGTCCTCCAAATAATCAGTACGGCAACGCGCGGCGCAACAGCATCATCGGGCCGCCGACTCATAGCTTTGACATGGCATTGACGAAAGTCATCCCGCTGAAAGAGTCGCGCATGTTGGAAGTTCGCGCACAAGCCACAAACATTTTCAATATTCCGAATTATTCAAGCATCGATACGTCAGTGACTTCCCCGACATTTGGCAGGGTGACGGCGGTGGGCGCGATGCGGCAGATTACGATGACCGCCCGGTTCCGCTTCTGAGGAGTCGATCTTATGAGTTCTTCCCAAAACCGCTGCCCAGCGCAGGTTGTTGCGATCCTGCTTTCCTTCGCGCTGCTCTGCCCGATGCTCGCTTCTCAGGAGCAGACGGATTTCACCTATCGTGTTCAAAGTGAACTTGTGCTGGTCAATGTTACAGTTCGAGATAAGAACGGAAATTTTGTTCGCAATCTCAAGCCTGGCGATTTTACGATCCTGGAAGACAACAAACCGCAAAAGGTCGTTTCTTTCGACATAGAAGATGTCGACGCAATCGCAAATCAGAATGTTGCGCAGGCCAAGCCTCTGGCCGAATCGCCCTCGCTTACTCCTTCCCAGCCGACCGCAAATTCCCAACCAACTTCTGCGGATGAATTCAAAGACAAACGCCTGATCGTCTTGTTCTTCGATTTGTCCGCGATGGAGCCGGATGAAATCGATCGCGCCATTCAGTCAGCCGAACACTACGTCGACACCCAGATGGCGCCAGCCGATCTTGTCTCAATCGTATCCTTAGGCAGTTCGCTGTTGGTAAATCAGGATTTCACCGCTGACAAAGATCTGCTGAAGAAGCAGATTCAGGCGTTCGGAGAGGGAAGTGGTCAAGGATACGAAGAGGGCACAACCGGTACAACCGAAGGTACTCCCGACACCGGCCAGCCATTCACCGCCGATGACACCGAGTACAACATCTTCAATACCGATCGCCGCTTAGAGGCTTTACGCTCCGTAGCCGAGAAGCTCTCGCATTTGCAGCAGAAGAAATCACTGATTTATTTCTCCAGCGGGATGGATCGGACGGGAATTGAGAATCAATCGGAACTGCGCGCTGCCACCAATGCCGCTGTGCGCGCGAATCTTGCGATTTATACCATGGATCTTCGCGGCCTGCAGGCGCTCGTTGCCGGAGGTGAGGCCCAGAATGCGAGTCTCCGTGGCACGTCTGCTTATTCCGGACAGTCCATGATCAGCGCGCTGAACTCCAATTTCACAACCCAGGAGACGCTCGTTACTCTCGCCAGCGATACTGGAGGCCGCGCTTTCCTCGATTCAAACGATTTCACTCAAGTCTTCAAAGGAGTGCAGCAGGACACCTCCACTTACTATCTCCTCGGCTATAGGAGTACAAACTCGGCGAAAGACGGTCGTTACCGCCGTATCACCGTGAAAGTAAATGTGCCCGGAGTCAAAATCGATTACCGCAAGGGATATTACGCGCCCGCCGATTACCAGCATTCGAACAAAGAAGATAAAGAGCTTCAACTCCAGGAAGAGCTTGCTTCCGAGTTGCCGACCACCGATCTGCCCCTTTATTTGGGTGCAGCCTACTTTCGCTTGGAACCCAGCAAATTTTTCATCCCAATCTCATTAGTGGTACCTGGCTCCGAAATTCCTTTCGTGCATTCGAGCGACCGCGATAAGGCGACTCTCGATGTCATCGGTGAGGTGCTTGACGGCGATCATCATCCGGTCACAAGAATTCGCGACACCGTCAAACTGGCGATCAACACTTCCTCAGAGGTGCAAAAGAAAAATGTTCAATACAACACCTCCGTCAGCCTGCCTCCGGGAAAATACCATCTGAAGTTTGTTGTCCGCGAAAATCAAACTGGGCGCATGGGCTCATTCGAAACTGATTTGGAAGTGCCCGATCTCAAAAGCCAGCCGCTCAAGATGAGCTCCATCGTGCTCGCCAATCAACTCGAGACTGCGAAGAGGAGTTCAACTCCAAACCCACTCATCCGCGACGGCGAAGAAATCATCCCGAATGTCACTCATGTCTTTTCTGCCGGTCAGCACCTGCTGCTCTATTACGAAGTCTACGATCCCGGCCGCTTGAACAAAGATGCACCGCAGGACAAGTCAAACACAGCTTCTGTCCACTTGATTACGAATGTCGCGTTTTTCCGCGGAAAATCGCAGGTGTTCCAGAGTTCTCCCGTAGAGTTAAACGAGTTGAATGCACGCGACCGTAAGGCCGGCATCTTTCAGTTAGACCTGCCGCTCAACGGGCTGAAATCCGGCTTTTACACTTGTCAGGTGAACGTTGTAGATGATGCTGCCGGCCACTTTCTGTTCCCGAGATTCGCGCTCTTGATCCGCGCCGACAAGACAACCCAGACTTCACAGGTCCGATAAGATGGCCCCTTAAGATCGCCCGCCTAATTGACCTTTACTGTTGAATCACTTGACCTGCGTGCGGGTGCACTTGCTGGTTAGTGATTTCGCTGATGTTCCAACCGCCGCCCAGCGCCTTAACCAGATAGACCGAGTTCACCATCTGTTGGCCCAGCAACTGAGTTTGCAGTCGCTGATTGCTGAGCAACGTGGTTTGTGCGGTGATGACGTCGAGATAGTTCGTCACTCCGCCCACGTATCGATTGTTCGCGATCTCCAGGGCGCGACGGGCGTCATCAACCGCAGCAGCTTGTGTCGTTAACGCCTGTGAAACTGTCGACAAATTGCTTATGCCATCCTCAACTTGCTGAAATGCGGTGAGCACGGTTTGGCGGTAATTCGCGACCGATTGATCGTAGGCTGCGCGTGTAGCCGCAAGATTCGCGCGGTTCCGTCCGCCCTGCAGAATAGGCTCAAACGCATCTGCTCCGATCGACCAGAACAAGCTAGGAGCATTTACCAGCGTACTCAGGCTCGTGCTCTGCCATCCGCCCCCGGTTCCGCCCAACGTGATATGCGGATAGAACGCGGCCTTCGCCAGTCCGACCTGAGCATTTTCATACGCGATCTGTCGCTCGTACGAGGCAATATCCGGGCGCCGTTCTAACACATCGGATGGGACTCCCAGCGGTACTGGCGGGGGCGCTGCATTCAGCGGAGACACTGGAATGCTGAAGCTCGACGCAGGTTGGCCCACGAGAACCGCGATCGCATGCTCGTACTGTGCACGGGATTCCTGCACCAGAGCGGCTTGGGAAATAGTTGAATCCAATACTGTTGCCTGCTGCGCTACCTCGAGGCCGCTCGCGATGCCGCCATTGTGGCGCTGCTCCACCAGCTCTAGCCCTTTGCGCTGATAACCCACCGATTCCTCAACCACCTGGTATTCGGCATCGAGTTCGCGCAAGCTGAAGTAGTCCGCTGCCAGTTCAGCAGTCAAGACGAGCTGAGCATTTCCCAAATCAGCGGCCGTCGATTGCAGAGTGGCGTTTGCCGCTTCGACGCTGCGCCGCACCCGCCCAAACAGATCCGTCTCCCAAGTTAACGAAAAAGGAATCGTAAAAACATTCTCGGTATATGGTGGGACGATCTGGGTCACACCATTGACCGTAGTAGGCCCAAAGCCGTTCAGCGGACGATTTCCCGATCCGCGCTCACGGTATGCATTTGGATCTGTCGTAAGTTGGGGAAAGTAGCC
>Ga0335072_10013849_pt1 | contig 11470 bp, 8 predicted proteins | sample Lox_Sample_21_FD_206725 | JGI IMG/M metagenome (GOLD analysis project Ga0335072, IMG submission 206725) | Soil microbial communities from Loxahatchee National Wildlife Refuge, Florida, United States - Lox_Sample_2.1 | ecosystem: Environmental > Terrestrial > Soil > Wetlands | place: USA: Florida...
CGGGCGAGTTCCTCGATCATGTGCGCGTACACCCAGCGCAGGGTGAGCGGCCCGCGGCGATTGTGCAGCGCCAGGTCGTCCAGGTCGTACCCGGCAGCGGCGGCCCGCGACTCGGCGCAGGCGGCACGGAAATCTTCGGTGATCGAGGCAATACCGTCGGTCGCGGTCAGCCGGAAGCTGTCGTCGATGTCCTCGGGGATGCCCAGTTCGCGGCGGCTGCGACCGAGCAGAGCTACCTGGAACCAGACCCGCTCCGCGAAGGTCGCGTGCTTGACCAGCCCCAGCGGAGTGGTCAGCGACGGCACCAGGTGCGAGCGGGCCTCCTCCTCGGTGAGACCGGTGAGTGCCCCGGCCAGTTCCGACCGGTTGTCTTCGAGGAACGCTTCCAGTTGCTCCCGCTCGGCACCGATCAACATCTGTTCGCTGCGGCTTGACGAGGTGGCCATCGCACGATCGTAAGGCTGCGCCCGGCCCGCTGGTCAGCGGGCCAGCGCCGCGGCGAGGGCAGCGAACGCCAAGTCGGCATAATGCGTATCGGAGGAAGGCTATCGGCGCGAGATTAAGACCAGAGGTTGGCGCGGCACCGGGAGTGGGTGTGCTTATATCAACGGCCTCCGCGTCCAGACCCGAATTCCGCATTGACACGCAAACGCCAGCGCGGCAGCTCCGCCCGGCGCCAGCACGGTCGCGCCGGTAAGGGCGGGTGTGCTCCGTCCGCGCCTGCTCGCCGCGGACGGCCACATCTACGTCTGCGGTTCGCAGCCGATGCGCGACGCCGTTCGCGCGGCTTCGCCGCCGCCGGCCGCGAACCGCGCCGCTTCAACGAGATCGTGCTCGGGCTCGTCTTCCTGACCGCGGCGCTGATCTGCCGGTTCACCTCGATCACGAACACGCACATCGGCCGGTAGGACTCAGCGGGCAAATTCCTGAAATATTTAACGCCCCGCCACCATGGCCGGGTCGGTTCCGAATCGGCCACCTGGACGCGATCGCGCTCCGGTACGCCCCCGACGTAGCCGGAGGAGCGGATCTGCCCGCGCTCACCCACCTCGACACCGCGGCGCGCCATCGCGAGCTCCGGGTCTGCCGCGGCTACCGCCGGGCTGCCGATGCTGTTCTCGTTAATCGTCGTGATCGCCGGTCTGCGCCAGCACGCGGACATGGCACGGGGGCTGCGCCATGCTGGCCCGGGTGAGCGCGGGTGATCTGCGCATCCGTGTCCGGGGCTGCCCCCTCAGTCCCTCTCCGCCGCCCGACACCATCTGCGCGGCCGACGGGAGGGCAGTCACAGCCACCGCAAAAAGGAGCATAGTCACAGAAAAGAGCGCGAAAACGGCATGCTGCGGCCCGCCGCGGGCCACCAGGACTCCGCCGAAGAGCGGGCCTAGGGCCAGTGCCCCGAAAGAGGCCATACGGCTCACGCTCATCACCCGGGCAAGGGTGTTCTTCTCGGCCGTGTTCTGGATTACGTAGGTATCAACGGCGATGTTGCCGAGAGCGCCGGTGAAACCCAGGATCGCCATGGTGACGGCCAGGGCGATAATCGACTCTCCGCCCAAGAGGGCAAGAATGAGCAGCGCCGCGGCCCAGATCAGCATCTGGATCTTCAGCGGGGAATGACTGCGCCACGGGGGAAGGCGCCATCCCGCGACTGAGGCCGCCGCCCCCCCAGCCCCGGATGCTGCGAGCACTACACCGGTGTAAAACGGCGACAGATGCCGGAGATGGGCCTCGGCGAGGAAAACCATGATAAGTGCCTGGCCGATGAACGTCGCGCCGGCGGTCAGGGGCAGCGCGAGGCCAGCGAATCGATATTGGCGGAGCCACCGGAAGCCGTCACTGATTTCCGTGGCGAGGTTCCGGCTGGCGACCGGCTCGGCGGCGGTATACCGCGGCTCGTTCTTAACGTATAGCAGTGATCCAACCGAGACGAAAAACGATGCAACATCAAAGCTGAAGGGCAATATCCGCCATACCCCGAAAAGGAACCCGCCGAGAGGGCGGCCGACCAGAACGACCATATGGGTCCGTCCCTCGCTGCTTGCTAGCGCGGATGCCACTTGATCGGGCTTCACTAGCGCGCGGACGAAGCGCCGCTCGGCGAGTACGGAAAAAACTTCCAGGATCTCCTCGACAGCGGCCAGGACCGTGAGTGCGACCACGCTCTGATGGGTCAGGATCATAACCACGATGAGTGCGACAGCCACGCCGCGGGCGATCTCGCTGAACAGCATGGCGCGGCGCGGGTCCTCCGCCCGGTCGACCAGGGCACCGGCGGGAAGGTAAAACAGGAAGCTGGGCATGGTCGCGGCGAAGCACGCCCAGCCAGCGACGATGGGCGAGCCGGTCAGGGCAAGGACGAGCAGCGGGAAGGCAAGGGTCGATACCCGGCTGCCCAGCATGGAAACCGACGACCCGCGCAGCAGCACCCTGAAGCCACGGTTGGACCGCAGCACAGAGCCCGGGCCCGCGTGCTGGGTGGCTGCCGTGACCTCCGTCAAAGCCTCGGCCCTTGGTCGGATCGTATCGTGAGGAGATGAGCGTATCCGGTCTTCGGTGATACCGCGCGGGTAACGGCCGACTCTGGAGTGGTCCGGTGCGGAATCTTTGCGGGCAGACAGTTAAATGATGGATAGCGGTTTGCTCAGGTCGTCAAATTACTATTTCATGACGCCAGCCGGAGCAAATGATTCAAGTAAGAAATCCGGCTCTTATCGCGATTCACTGGCAAGCGCGGCCAGGGACTGTAACTATGCGGCCCGTACGCTGACGCCACGCCCGGCGGGCGGTGTTATGCACCTATTGTGGGTATCTTACATACTTTATGAGTATTTTGGGCTGCATCGTCGGCCAGCTCATGTGGTTCAATCCAGGTATGGGAGAGCAGCCGGAACCCGAATGGCCGGCGACTCTCGACGTTGCCGCGCTCCTAACCACGGGCTGGAGTCCGGTTCCGTTCAACGAGTTCATCGTGAAGATTCACAGCCGGTGCGACCTGGCCTGCGACTACTGCTATATGTACGAGCTGGCTGACCAATCCTGGCGCGACCAGGCCCGGCGCATGTCCACGGTGACCGCCGAACTCACCGCGATGCGAATCGGCGAGCACGTTCGCGCACACCGGCTGTCCAGCGTCGGCGTGGTCCTGCACGGCGGCGAGCCCTTGCTGGCAGGCCGGGAACTGATCTCCCACCTGGTGACGGCGGTCAGGGACGCCGTCGGCCCCGATGTCGCCGTGGACGTGAGCGCGCAGACTAACGCGGTCGGCCTGGACGACTCCTACCTCCACCTGTTTGATGAGTTCGGCATCAAGGTCGGGATCAGCCTGGACGGCACCGCGCAGGCCCATGACCGGCACCGGCGGTTCCCCAGCGGGCGAGGCAGCCATGCCGCAGTCGCCGCGGGCCTCGACAGATTAGTCGACCGGCGTTACCGGCACCTGTTCAGCGGATTGCTGTGCACGATCGACCTGCGCAACGACCCGGTAGAGACCTACGAGGCGCTGGCCGCGTTCGAGCCGCCGCAGGTCGATTTCTTGCTCCCGCACGGGACCTGGACGGCGCCGCCGCCCGGACGGCTCCCCTGCGCGACCGAGACACCGTACGCCGACTGGCTGATCGCGATCTTCGACCTGTGGTATCCGGCGCCGCGGATGCGGATCCGGTTCTTCGAGCAGATAATGCGGGGTCTCCTCGGCAGGACCCCGGCCACCGAGGCCATCGGCCTCGAACCCGCCAGGCTGGTGGTCATTGAGACCGACGGCTCGATCGAGCAGGGCGACACGCTCAAGGTTGCGTATCACGGGGCGCCCAGAACGGGTCTGCACGTGGCCAGGGACAAGCTTGACGCCGCCTTGCTGCTGCCCGGCATAGTGGCCCGCCAACTCGGTGAACGGGCGCTGTCGGCGGACTGCTTGGCCTGCCATATCCGAACGGTCTGCGGGGGCGGCCTCTACGCGCACCGCTACCGCCCCGGCACCGGCTTCGCCAACCCCTCGGTGTACTGCCCGGATCTCATGCGGCTGATTGGCCATATCCGGGAGACGGTGCAGGCCGACATCGCGGTCCGCAGGGCGAGGCGGCACGCCTCGTGAGCTTCCGGCGTCACGAGTTTTCCCGCGACGTCTTCGAGGCGCTGGCGGCGGGCGGTGGCGGTGCCCACGCGGTTCGCGAACTGGCCCGGGCTCAGGCGAGCAAGCACTGGCTGTTGTTGCTCCGCGTCGCGCGCGAGGCCGAGGCCAGGGGGAATCCCCAGGCGTCACTGGCTCGCCATGGCTTTGAGCTGCTCGCTCGCGTAGCGGCGGCCGATCCCGCGGCGGCGATCGCGGCCGTACGCCACCCGTCCGTGGCGGCGTGGGCGCTCGGCACTGCGCGGGCGCTTCGTGACGGTGCGAGCGCCGTTTCCGGCGCTGAGCCGGCGCGGCTCTGCGCGGTCGCGGCCGCGGCGGCGATCCGGGCCGGAATGCCCGCAGAACTCAGCGTGCCGACCAGCCAGGGTCTCGTCCTGCTGCCCTCGCTCGGCGCCGCAGCAGCCGAAGGTATCGCCGCCACCGTGTGCTGCGGGCCGGGCAACGCAGTGGTTCAGTCGGCCGGTGTCAGCGTCGTCGTGCCGCGCGATTCGCACCAGGACGCGCCGGGCTGGCATCCGCTGCGGCGGCTGACAGCTGGATCAGTCGAGGTCCTCATCGACGACCTGGATCCGTCCCGCATGCCCGGGGCGGACACGGCGCCGCGGCTGGGGGCCGTCGCGGCCGCCCGGTGGCAAACGCTGTTCGAGCGAGCATGGCGCCTGATCGGCCGGCATCATCCGACCATATCTGCTGAGCTGGCCGAGGCGCTGGTCGCCATCGTCCCGCTGGTCGCGCCCGCGCGGGGGCAGGCGAGCTGCAGTTCACGCGACACGTTCGGCGCCGTCGCGCTGTCCGAGCCGGCCGACCCTACGGTGTTCGCGCTGCTGCTGGCGCACGAAGTGCAGCACCTCAAGCTGTCCGCGGTGATCGACACCTTCCCGCTGACCGAGCCCGACGACGGACGGCGGTTCTACGTGCCGTGGCGTGAGGACGCGCGCCCGGCCGCCGCGCTGCTCCAAGGCGCTTACGCGCACCTCGGCGTCACCGCGTTCTGGTCCCGCCAGCGTCTGGTGGACACCGGCGAAGCCGGGATCAGAGCGCACGCCCAGTTCGCGCTGTGGCGCGCGGCGACCGCCGGGGCCATCGAGACGTTGCTCGGCAGCGGCACGCTGACCGCGGCAGGCACGGAGTTCGTCCAGATCATGAGCCGAACCGTTCGTTCCTGGCAGGACGACCCCGTCCCGCCGGAGGCCGAGGAGGTGGCGCGCAGCGAGGCCGAGCGGCCCGGGACCGGCTGGCACGCAGCCAACCGCGGGCTTTAGATCGGCGGCGGGTCGAAGTCGAAGTCGAGCCGCTTTCCCGCGGCGGCGTTCACCGCATCGGGGTGTTCGAGGCCGAGTGTGTCGTCGTATTGGCGCATGGTCTCCTCATACAACTGCTCCGCCTGCTCGTCGGCGCCCTCGGCGCGCAGGTCAACGACGAGATTAGCCGCGCAACCCATGGTCAGCGGGTGACCGTCACCCATGAGGGGGCGGAGTCGCGCGAGCGTCTCCTCGCCAAGTTCGCGGGCCTTCGCGGTCTCGTCGAGAACGGCGAGGTCACTGGCCAGATTCGTGGCAACGGTCAGCGGATAGAGATGGTTGAAGCCAAGCCGCTGCCTGAGGCCGTCGTAGGCCATCTCGTTCAATTCCCGCGCCTGGGCAGGATCTCCGCTCACCCGTCGCATGAGAGCGAGGTTTCCGTAACACCCGTAGTTGTACGGGTGGCTCTCACCGTAGATCCGCGGGTAGCTGTTCACGGTGTTCTCAGCCAAGGAGACCGCTTCGTCGATGTTGCCCAGCGTCCGCTGCAGGTTGGTCAGGCTGATGGCCGCAGCCAGCGTGTCCGGGTGGTTCGTGCCGAAGAGGCGGGTGCACCTCGCGAACACGTCGGTGGCCATCTCCAGAGCCTCCTCGGACTCGGATGCGATCAGCCGCAGCGTGATGGACAAGTCGTTCAACGTGCGCATCGTCCAGTAATGCTCGGCGCCGAGGACCTCGCGTCCGTAGTCGACCGCGTCCTCGCCCACATCTCTCGCCTCGCCGTACTTGCCGCACAGGCGGAGGGCCCGGGCCAGCGCGCTCCACGAGACGAGCACGTCCGTTTCGCTTACATCCGATGACGAGGCGTTGTTCTGCGCCCGGAAGGCCTCGTCGGCCAGCTCCTGGGCGCCCTCATAGTCACTAGTCAGGCCGTAGTCGAGGGAGAGGTTGGTCTTGACCCGCAAGGTATGGCCATTGAGTTCGCCAAGAGCCTCGGTGTGCAGTCGCAGGGACTCGGTGTCGAGCTCCCGCGCATCGGCAAAGTCGCCACGCGCCCGGAGGTCGGCGGCGAAGGAGTTGATCAGGGTGAGCGTCAGCGCATTCTTTTCGCCGAGGATCCGGCGGGAACGCTCGAGTGTGTCGCTGATGATGGGGAAGGCCTCCGAGTAACGCCCCAGGTCGCGGAGGGCGTTGCCGAGATGGCGCTTCGCGTCGAGAACGGTGGGGTCGTCGAGGCCGGAGTCCTTCGTCCACTGGTCGATAAACCGCTGCGCGAACGCCCGCGCCGACTGCCGGCCGCCCGAGCGGTACAGATAGCGGACCATGTCCAGGGCAAACCTGCGCCCCTCTGGCACCCGGCATCGCTCGAGCTGGGTCGCTGACGAGGTCACGTGCGCGACGAGCTCCCGGTAAAGGGGCCACAGTCGTCGGTCGTCAGGGTTCTTGGGTGCTCCGGCAGCGAGGATCAAATGGACCTCATGCCGGTACGACTCCTGCTCCGCCTCGCTGAGTTCCTCGCGGAGCAGCGCCTGGATCAGGCGGTGAACTTGGATCGAGCGACCGTCGAGCTTCACGAGCGCAAACCGGCCCAGTTCCCTGATGGCCCTGGCCAGCAGGATCGGGTCGGCCAGCAGCTTCCCGACCCTGGTCTCGCCCGGCTGGGTCCCGCGCCGGAAGATGTCCCGCGGGATCGGCTCAGGCCCGAAGAACGCGCAGCAGCGCAGCAGTTCCACTGCCTCCGGAAGCTGTTGCTCCAGAGCGGACACTGACAGCTTCCACGCTGCTGTCATCGACCGCGGATAATCCGGCGACTTGCCCTCGTCCATCAACTCGGAGACACGCTGTCGCAGCAGCCTGCGGTACTCCTCGATGGACATGCTGGTCTCGGCCTGCAGGGCGCCCGCCTGCTCCAGGGCCAACGGGAGGTCGCCAAGCTCCTCGGCGAGCTTGGCAGCCTCGGACTCTTCGAAGCTCTTCGGTGCCCGCTTGGCCAGGAACTCCGTACTCTCGCTCCGGGAGAACACATTTACCTCGACAGTCTCCACAACAGACTGCCAGCGGTGATTACGCGAGGTAATCAGCGCGTGTCCCGGCCCCCGGGGGATGATCTCGTTGAGATCCTCGGGCTGATCGGCGTTGTCGAACACCAACAGCCACCGGCTGGACGGATGGCCCTGCCGCAACTCGTTGAGAACCGCGGCCGCGGCCGTGTCGATGCCGGTCTCCGCGGCCGATGGCAGCCCAAGCTGCTCGGCCAGGGCGGCGAGCGACGCACGGACGAGGGCCGGTTGGTCAGCGGGAATCCACCAGACAAGGTCATACTCGAGCGCGTAACGGTGTGCGTACTCGATGGCCAGCGCGGTCTTGCCGACGCCCCCCATACCCTGCAGCGCGTGCGGCAGAACGGCAGTGACCTGGCCAGACACACTTTCCCTAAGCCGATCCAGAATGTCTTCCCTGCCGGTGAAGTTCTTTGTGCGCTGGGGAACGTCACCCCAGATGCGCGGCGCGACCACCGATGTTGATGACGAATTGGCTTCAGTCACGTAGATATCTTACGCATACGGACGGGGCCTATTCGATAGGTGTAACGTCCGCTATTTCATGATCCTCACGTATGCGCCGAGGTCGCGGTCGGGATGCGGCCCCGGCACTGGAGAGAACCGTGTCGTCCCCGGGTCGGCCCGGCCCGTTACCATCGGGATCTACTGGGCAGATGTCTCGACAGGCCAAACAAAGTGTGTAATTCTGTACAAAAAAGTCGGCTAACGGTGCTGATCTGGGCGAATCTTTGCTAGATTGGCAGCGCGGGCGCTGACGGACTAGGTGTACTGGGGTGATGGGGCATGGGCGACCAAAAGGCCGACCAGGGATTGATCGACGTCATGGACATCGACTTGCGTCAGTTGCTGGATGCCGATGACCCTGACCTGCTGTCAGCCTTGGACCTTGTCCTAGCTCACGAGCCCGAGGAAGCGCATAATCGGTTCAACTCGAAGATCTGAGCAGCCGCGAGAGCCCCAGGCAGGTAAACGCGCTTGGACCGTGCGAAGCTGCCACTGCGCGACAGGCAGGCCGTCCGCCGGGGCTTGACGTATGTGGCGAAGGACAGGGCGGTGCTGACGAGGACCGGCGCGAAGACCACGTGGACCGAGTCGCCGTTTCCGGGCACCCGGCCCTTCAAGAGAGCGGACTGGAACCGGTTTTTTGGTCGTGCCATCGAGTCCGCCATCGTGGCCGACCTCTGGCGGACCAACCGGCTGGCCATCGTGCATGGCCGCGCGGGAAGCGGCAAGACCTCGCTACTCCACGCTGGCGTGCTGCCAAGAGTCGAGTCTGGCAAGGCCGACCTCCTTCCGCCAGGCCTGATTTCGAGCGGTGAGGGCACGACCTTCCCCTTCGCAGCCCTGTCCGGCCACAACCCGTACACGCTTGCGCTGTTGCGGTCATGGTCACCCGCTGAGGCGCCCAGCCGACTCGTTGGCGTCACGGTCCGGGACTTCATCCGCCAACGCGCCCAGCACCACGACCGGATCATTCTGGCCGCCATCGATCAGGCCGAAGAACTGGTCGCCGACCCGGGCTCGCGGCGGCTCAAGCATCAGCGATTCCTCAGCGAACTCGCTGAGACGCTGGACCGCGAACCCCGGCTGCACCTGCTGCTCTGTGTCCGCGACGAGGCCCTAGAGCCGTTGACCGGGGTGTTCGGCAACGGCGCGCAGCATCGGCTCAGCCCGCTGCGCCCCGAGAACGCCGTCGAGGCGTTGACCGGCCCGGCCGCCCTGGCGGGCCGGCGCTTCGACTCCGCGGTCATCGACGAGGTCGTGGCCGACCTGCTAACCAGCAACATCAGCGCGAGCGACCGCCGGGAGCGGGTTGTCAGCCTCGATGAGGTGGAGCCCGCGCTGTTGCAGGTCGTGGGCAGCGAACTCTGGGCATCGCTGTCGGCCGATGCGCACCTCATCACCGGCAGCGCGGTCCGCTACTACGGCGACGCCGACCGGTGGCTGGCCACGCATTGCGGGCGCACGATCGCGGCGGCAGCGGACCGTCACGGCGAGCCCGTGGGCCGCGTGCGTTCCTGGCTGATCCGCACGTTCATCACCGAGCTCGGCACCCGGGGAAGCGCCTACGAGGGTGTCACGCAGACCGCCCGTATGCCGAACGCCGTGGCCCGGACGCTGGAAGATCTGCACCTGCTCGCGGCGGAGCGCCGATCTGGGTCGGTCTGGTACGAGCTGCTGAGCGACCGCCTCACTGAGCCGCTGCGCAGGGCCAGCGAGGAGCGCCCGCCCCCCGTGGAGCCCGCCGAATATCTCCGGCTCGCCAAGCACGCGCAGGCTTTAAACGAGCTGGATCTCGCCGAGCACTACGCATCCTGTCTGCTGCGCGCCCCGAAGGTTATAGACGTGCGGCTGCGCGCCGAGGCCAACTCTCTGCTCGGCGATGTGGCCTACGAAAACGGCAAGCCACCCGACGCCGTGGCCCGCCATCGGGCAGCGGCCGGCCTCTTCGAGGTGGCCAGAGACCCGGGCGCGGTGGCCAGCCAGCTTGCCGCGGTGGGGCAGGCGCTGCTGGCCGATGGCGAGTTCGCGGACGCGGTCAAGGAACTGCAGGCTGCCGTCGACCGGTCGCCGAACGACGTGCTGCTGCAGACCGAGTTCGGCTGGGCGCTGTGGCAGCTCGGAAAGGGGGACATCGCCGTGAGGGTCCTCAACGGCGCCCTCTCGCTCGACGGAAAGAACCGGGACGCGCTCCGGGCGCGCGGCGAGATCCTGGCCGACCTCGGTGACCCCCGCGCGGCACTACGCGACCTCGATCGCGTGGCCGGAGATGGAGCCGAATGGCCGTCGGCCCGGGCCGCACGCGGGCTCGCGCTGGCCGAGACCGGCGACCGCGCTGCGGCCAGCAAGGAGATCTCAGCGGCAATCAGTGACGCGCCACAGAATGGTCCTGTGCTTTTCTACGGCAGCCGCGCGAAGGCGCTGGGCGGCGACAAGGCCGGGGCAGCCGAGCTCGCGAAGCGTGCCGTCGGCGCCAGCGACCCGGCCCTGCCCCCGCATCAGGCTGAGGCCGCCCGGGTGCTCGCGGGCCAGGCCGCGGGTGATCGCTGACTGGTCATGCCCTGGCGGCAGCCATGACGATTCGCCGGAACGCGGCCACGGCTGCATCGAATTCGCTGTAATTCGGCTCCGGGGTTACGGCTTTGACGCGGGTGTCAAAATTATTCACCGCGGTCACGGCCACCGCTTCGGCGGCCGTCGCGACCCCCTCCGCTGACGCGCTGAGCTTTGGGTCCATCAGCCCCACGCTCACCGCATGCAGCGCGATCGTCTCAGCGGCTGCCCGCACTCCCTCGAGGCGCGCCTCCATGCCGTCCCCGTGAGAATGACATGTGTTTGCCACGTCCGTACGGAAATCACCGGCAGCGTGGAGAAGCTCGAGGCAGGCCTGCCGCGTCGCGTCGGCGCGGCGCTCATGCCGATCACGTTTGTCCTGGCGGGAGTCGCGGATGAGGGTTGCGACCTGCGGGGTGGCCCCGCCGAGCACGCCGGCCCCGGCGGTGATAATGGCTACGTATATAGAAACCTCAGGCATATGACATATTGTCGCCTCCAGCTGCCCAATGCCCCGGCAACCGATGATGCCCGCCAGACTCGTGTCGCAATTGTGCCCTTTCTGGGACTACCGGCGGACGAATGTCTGCTCGTCAGCGCGCGCCGCGGCTCATGACGGCAGTCGAGCGCGATGAAAATGGATGTCCGCGATCCAGCGGCGGGCGCGGTTCGCGCAGGTATCCGGGAATCTGGCCAGTTGATCGCCTGGCTACGGCTCTGCGCACGTGCGGCGTCCGTGAACGAGCCGACGCTGCCGTCGGGTCGCAATCCGCCCGCTGACGGGCCGATGACGCTTTGACCTAGGATATCGCCAGGCGCTCAGATAGCCACGGCTCGCGCGGCGGCCGGGGGCAGGGCGCCGGCAGTCACGATCGGGGGGTCAGTGACGATGAAGATTTCTCCGGGCGTACTCGCGCCTCCGCACGAGGTGCTGACGCCGGACGAGTGGCGGGCCCGGGGCCGGTCCCGGCGGGAGCGGGTCG
>Ga0335072_10013850_pt1 | contig 11470 bp, 12 predicted proteins | sample Lox_Sample_21_FD_206725 | JGI IMG/M metagenome (GOLD analysis project Ga0335072, IMG submission 206725) | Soil microbial communities from Loxahatchee National Wildlife Refuge, Florida, United States - Lox_Sample_2.1 | ecosystem: Environmental > Terrestrial > Soil > Wetlands | place: USA...
GGCAAAGATCCAGCGATGGACGGGATACAGCGCATACCAGTAGACAAGACCTCCTAGACCTGCGGGATCGAAAATGGCGGTCTGGCGGATCGTTGATCCTTGGGAATTTGGCTGCGCACCGATCGGCTGCACCTCAAATTGGAGCCAAGCGCGTCCCGGCAGTTTCATTTCGGCGACCAGTCTCAGACGACGATCGGGCTCGAACACCTCCACTCTCCAGAAATCCAGTGCATCCCCCATCGCCAGGGTCTGAGCATTGCGTCGCCCCCGCCGCATTCCGACGCCGCCTACTAAGAGATCCAGAAAACCGCGCAACCACCACAGGAAACCTGCAAAGTACCAACCCGTTGCTCCTCCGATCCGTCGGATGGGAGTAAAGGCCGCTGCCGGTGTTACCGAGACGCATAGAGTGCGTGAGTCCACGAGCCGGGTTCCGAAGCGTACGCCGCCCCACGACTGGGTCTTTCCGGCGGAGGAGAGTGCGTCCGACCAACACGTCTCCGCGAACTCGAGGTTCTCATTGTGTAAGGCTCTTTCGATCGCATCCTTCAAACCCCTCGGCCTGATAGCGAAAACTTCTAGCGCCGACTGATTCCGGACCAGTGTAGGGTTGCGCATGCTACCGACAAGCTTGCGTCCTATGCGAGCATAAATAGGAGTGACCAGGCCTAACCACAAACTGGAGAGGCGCGGCGTTAGGACCGGAACTGGAATCATCCATCGACGGAGACTGCACTGCCGCGCGTACTCCTGCATGATTTCGCCATAGCTCACTTGATCAGCGCCCCCGATCTCGAATACCGCTGCTTCCCCAATCGGCAACTCAAGCGCCTGCACGAGGTAAGCGATCACGTCTTCGACTGCGATTGGCTGCGCCTTCACGTCGACCCAGCGTGGGCAAATCATTACCGGCAAGCGCTGAACGAGAGCGCGAATCATTTCAAACGAGAGGCTTCCCGAGCCGATCACAATCGAGGCGCGAAACTCAATGGTTGGGAGCCCGGAGGAACGCAGAATGTCCGCTACTTCTTGACGACTGCGCAAATGAGCAGACAGCGACTGGCCCTCTGCACCGAGCCCGCCTAAATAGATGATGCGGTGCACCCCGGCCTGGCGCGCGGATGCGGCGAAATTACGGGCCGCTTGACGGTCCTGCTCTTCGAACTTACCTGAGGAACCCATCGAGTGAACCAGGTAATAGGCTGTGTGCACTCCGGCCAGCGCTGGCTGGAGTGAAGCCAGATCGAGGCAATCACCCTTTACAACCTCGGTGTTGGGGGCGACACGCGGTTGCAGAAATTCAGGGTGTCGTGCGAGACAACGAATTGGACACTCGGTCTTCTCCAGAGCCTTGAGAAGACGCCCGCCGATGTAGCCAGTGGCCCCAGTCAGCAAGACTAGCGGGCGGGCGGCGGAATCAGATGAGGACTGCGATGTCAGGGTTCACTCCGTGAATTATCTCTTTGGAAACCATGGAAGGAACACGCTTGTTCTTCTTTTGTACTCCGCGAAATCAGGATTCTCGGCCATCTTTTTTTCAAGCATTGGAATCCCGGAAACTTTCAGGATGAGGACGGTGATGGTGAGGGGCCCGACAATGCTAAACCACCCGTCCGGAACGCCGATCGCCAACAGCCAAATGCCCCACCATTGCACGATCTCTCCGAAATAGTTGGGGTGTCGGGTGTACCGCCACAGGCCGGTTTGCAGGATCTTGCCTCGATTGACAGAATTACTCGCAAACGTGGCAAGTTCCGCATCCCCCACCGATTCGAAAAGGAATCCAAACAGCCAAACGCAAACGCCGATGGCCTCATGAAAGCCGAACGTGCTGCCGGAGCTGCGATTAATTAGGAGCACCGGCAATGCGACGAGGAACAGGAACGCGCCCTGCAACAGGTACACCTGCACATACGACCGAAGATAGAACCACCTGCCCCATTCCCGCCTCCAGGCCATATAGCGGAAATCTTCCGGTTTGCCTCGATGGCGGGCATGAATGTGCCATGCCAGACGCAGGCCCCACACGCTCACCAGGATGCCTGCCAGGACCCCTCGCGCCCCCGACCTGCCGGATAGGAAGAACGATGTCCACGCCAGAAGGACAAAGCCGAGCCCCCAAGCGACATCGGCAACATCGTTCCTTCTCTGAATCAACGAGATCAGGAACCACAGCGTCACGTATCCCCATAACGCAGCGCCCAATGTCGCGTAGTAATTCATAGGCCGAGCTTGCGCGCGATGAAGTAGGTTCCGACAGACACGGAACCTGCCAGTACCATTCCCCAAGTCAAATCCACCATTGTCAGCGCAAGTGGCCAATCCTTGAGCGTGGCGAGATTGGTGAGATCGTAAGTCGCATAGGTGATGAGGCCGAACAAGGCTCCGAGTACGAGTGCACGTGCCCATGAATCTTTTTCGACCGCTGGAGCAATGACGAAAACCACCAGGCCCACCAGGAAGAGCAGGTAAAAGAGGATAGCGGACGTCCAATTGACCTTGGGCGTCATCAGAAATCCAATTTGCTTCGTGTAGAAGTTCTTGGCTGCTACACCGAGCCAGACCATGTCCATCCCAAAGAAGATCGGGAGGGCAATGAAATACAGTTTCAAGAACATAGGGTCACCAATGAGAGTCAAATACAGCGAGATCTTTTGCAGCCGTCATTCCTTTGAAAGCGCATGCACCGTTTCCATCTCGACATCTCTTGCGACCTGAAGCGATGCTGATTTCCGGCCGACCATTTTCGTTAGTGACTCCAATCGAGCCTGGAAAATCTAAGCTGCCTCGGCGCTATTCGGACGCACCCCAGAAGAGGCGGCGACCCGGCGCAGCGCCCGGCAAAGCAGGAAGTAGAGAAGACAAATTGCGACCGGACCGATTAGCAGCCACGCGAAAACGGCGTGTACTTCCGCTAGCCACAGCGTCGAGACCGCATGAGTCAAGTCGGAGCGGACCATGGTCAGAATCTGCGCCAGGGACAACGGCAAAGGTGCGGCGCGAAACAGTTTTTCCCCCGTGCGGATGAACGGCACCAGCAAGAACAACTGCACGGGATAGATCAAGTAGTTCACGAACTGGATTGCCGGCAGGTTCAGCCCGAAAACCAGGGCTGCGGCCGCACACAGAACGGTAGTTGAACCGAGCACGGGAAAGGTGCCGAGCACAATCCCGAAAGCGAGGCTCAAGGCAATCTTCTCCGGCGTGATCCCTTGGGTAAGAAGGGCGACGATCGGTGCAACGATTCGGCGATAAAGGAACCCGTGTTTCATGATGCTGCCTCGCCACCAATATCTATTACGAATCCCGCCCAGATTTGGATGGCTTTGGCCCTCGACTAAAACCTGGCTCCCCGAGCAGCCAGTTGCTGTTCCAGCGCGGAGAAATCGTGCAGCACCGTCCAGCGCGATAAGGCAGTTGCCCGGTCCAGATGCAACTCCGTAGCGCCGCCGAGCCACAGAGCAGCGGCTCGTGGCACCTTGTGGGCGATGTAGGCGAGATCGTCCAGAACTTCGCGATCAGGCGCGGATGAAAGGCTGAGCAACACGACGTTGGCTTCACTCTTTCGCGCCGCCAGCACGATGTCCGCCGCCGGCAGATCTGTTCCCAGATAAATGGCTCCCAGACCTCCAGCCGCAGCAAGCATGGCGGCAGCCAGAGTGGGGAAAGCGTGGCGCTCATTTCTCGGAGTGGCCAGCAATACTCGAGCGGGGGGATTCGACGGAGAATAGGTTCTCACCAGTGAGGCCAGCACGCCGGTGAGCAGGTTGCTCAGCATGTGCTCCTGCGCGATGCTGCACTTGCCCTCGTGCCAGCGCTCGCCGACCGTCCGCATCAGCGGCAGTGCGGCTTGGTGAACGAAGTTTCTCGGACTGCCCATGGCCGCCGCCAGGCGGTTGATTTCACGGTCAGTCCCGGCATAGTCGAAGCGGTCGAGGGCGTGTAGAACCGGCTCCAGGACGTCACTCGAATCGGTTGCCTTGGCACCGGATGGTCCGGCTGCGATGAAGGAGCTCTTCTCCAGAAGTTCCCGCAGTTGCCGGTCTCCGAGTGCGGCAACTTGTCCGATGGAGTGTCCCTGTTCGACCGCCCGCCGCAGCAGGAGCAACTTCTGGATCTGTTCCTCGGAATAAACACGTCCGCGCCCGGCCCGTTTAGGAATGACGGTGCGATACCGGCGCTCCCAGGCGCGCAACGTGTCCAGCGGGATCCCAGTGAGTTTGCCCACGGCACTGATCGGATAGGAGGTCGGCATCTAGAAGGATCCTAACAGCCCCGCCACTTGGTTGTCAAAGAAATGTCATAGACAAATGCTTGACAAGTATTGCCCCGGGTTGATACAACAAATCAGGAAGCAATCCGCCGCCCTGCCTGAGCGCGTACTGGCTAAGAAGAGGTTCTCGAACCCAAGTCAGAAGTCAGAGGCAAGAGCCAGGAATTCTCTGTGATCAAGCAAGTTCGCAACTACAGTTTCGGGACGGTCATTCCGTTTGTGCTGCTGCATGTTTCGTGTATCGCCGTGTTCTTTATTCCTTTCCGCTGGTCATGGGTGGGTCTCATGCTGGCGATGTACGCCGTCCGCATGTTCGGCATTACGGCCGGATACCACCGCTATTTCAGCCACCGCAGCTACAAATTGGCGCGCGGTTGGCAGTTTCTTATGGCGTTTCTGGCGGAGACTTCCGGACAGAAAGGCGTCCTGTGGTGGGCTGCCCATCATCGCGTTCATCACCGGCATGCGGATCAGGATCCAGACATCCACTCTCCGTTGAAGCGCGGATTCTGGTGGGCCCATGTCGGTTGGGTGCTGTCGAACGAATACGACAAGTATGACGCGGCGCTGATCCAGGACTTCGGGAAATTTCCAGAGTTGCGGTGGATCGACGAACACTACATGGTGCCCCCCGCAGCCTTCGCAGCGTTGCTATGCCTCGGCGGCGGACTGGGAGCATTTGTGTGGGGATTCGTGGTCTCGACCGTTCTGCTGTTTCACGGAACCTTCACCATCAATTCGGTCGCGCACCTGTGGGGATCGCGGCGTTTCGAGACGGCGGACGACAGCCGAAACAACTTCGTCCTCGCCATCATCACGCTGGGTGAAGGCTGGCACAACAACCACCATAAATTCATGTACGCGTGCCAGCAAGGACTTCGCTGGTGGGAGGTGGACGTTACTTACTACGCGCTGAAGATGCTGAACTGGCTGGGAATCGCCCGGGATTTGCGCGGCGTCCGGTTGCCGATGTCGGAAAGCGAGGCGGCATGAGCCGTGTCGCAGTCATTGGGGCAGGCATTTCGGGAATGGGCGCAGCGTACCTGCTCAGCCAGAAACACCAAGTGTGGCTGTTCGAGAAGGAGCGCCATCTCGGAGGCCACACGCATACCCATCAAATTGAAACCAGTCGCGGCGTCTTGCCGATAGACACTGGGTTCATCGTGCATAACGACCGCACCTACCCGAACCTGGTTCGCCTGTTCCGACAGATGGGCATCATCCGGCAGGCGAGCGACATGTCGTTCGGCGTTTCTTGCCGCCAGACTGGATTTGAATACAGCAGCCGTGGCCTGAGCGGATTTTTTGCGGGCAGGAGCAATTTGTTTCGCCTGGGACACTATCGCTTTCTGGCGGAGATCATGCGCTTCAACCGGGAAGCAAGAAGGCTCTTACAGGATCCGGCCAGGGCGGAAATCAGCATGAGAGACTACCTGCTTGCGCATCAGTTCGGAGGCGAGTTCACGCGTTACTATCTGCATCCCATGGCTGCGGCAGTGTGGTCCACATCGCCCGAAGAAATCGAAGACTTCCCGGCCTTTACTTTGATTCGCTTTCTCGAGAATCACGGACTCCTCGGTCTGACGACAGCTCCTCAGTGGTACGTGCTTCAAGGCGGTAGCAGCGTTTACATTCCGCCGCTGACCGCGCCCTACCGGGAACGGATTCGCCTCGGCGCGAAGATTGACGGGGTCAGGCGCACTGCGGCGGGAGTGGAAATTGGCTTTGAGGACTGTCCGCCGGAGTTTTTCGACGAAGTCGTCTTCGCATGTCACGCGCCGCAAACGTTGCAGATGTTAAAGGATGTAACTCCACTGGAGCAGCAGGTGCTGAGTGGTTTCCGCACCAGCCGCAACGACACCGTGCTGCACACCGACTCGAGCCTGCTGCCACGCCGGCTAGGGGCGCGTGCATCGTGGAACTACCATCTCGGCACCAAGCCGCGAGCCGCTACGCTGACGTATCACATGAACCGCCTGCAGAGCCTTCCCACGCAAGAAGACTATTGCGTGACGCTGAACGACACGCAGTCCATCACCGAGCGCCACATCCTGCGGGAGATGACCTACTTCCATCCTCTCTATACGTTGAACGCGGTTCGGGCCCAGGCGCGGTGGCAGGAGATCAGCGGCCGCAACCGTGCTCACTTCTGCGGTGCATACTGGTTCTACGGGTTCCATGAAGACGGATTGAATTCGGCGATTCGGGTCGCGGAGACACTGGGCGCATCGTGGAATGCAGTTGGGAAAGCGGCGGCTTAATGGAATCGGGAATCTATTCAGGAACGTTGCGTCATCGTAGGTTCAGTCCTGTGCGCCACGAATTTACTTACCCGCTGTTCATGGTCTTCCTCGATATCGACCAACTGCCCGAGTTGATGAAGATATCTCGGCTGGCTGGCTACAATCGGAGCAGGTGGGTTTCCTATGAGGAGCGGGATCACTTCGGTGATCCGGCGAGGGCTCTACGGGAGCGCGTATCGCGGGATGCGGACAAGAACGGTGTTGTCCTTTCCGAAGGGAAAATATTCCTGCTCACTCATCTCCGCTACTTGGGATACAACTTCAACCCCGTCTCCTTTTTTTACTGCTACGACCGGGAAGACAAACTGCAGATGATCATGGCCGAAGTGAACAACACCTTCGGAGAAACCTCGAACTATTGGCTCACTCCTGCGGTAGAGCGCCCCGCCGGCGAAAATAAGCGGTACCGATTTCCGAAGACATTCCACGTTTCTCCTTTTTTGAAACTCGGGCACGAATACGATTGGACGTTCACGCCGCCCGGTGAAGGACTTATCAGTCATAGCGTCAGTTATGAAGGCGGGCGTGAGATCTTCGATTCCACGCTGAAGCTGGAGCGGCGCGAGTGGTCGCGAGCCGAGTTGCACCGCACAGTCCTGAGATTTCCCTGGATGACGGCCAAGGTGATAACCGCAATTCATTGGCAGGCGCTACGGCTGCTGCTGAAGCGAGTCCCGGTGGTCAGGCATCCAGGGGCGGGCCACTTCGAGCAGGCGACAGTGCAGCATCTGGGGGCATCATGGCGACGGGAATAATTACGAACGTTGCGAAGAAGTTATTCCTGAAAAGTCTGGCGGGGCTGCGGGTCGGCAGCCTCAAGATTGTCTGTCCAGAGGACACTTATTGCTTCGGCCAGTCACAACATCCGCTGCATACGGTAGTGGCCGTGCACAATGAAAGCTTTTTTCTGCGCGCACTGTTGGCCGGAGATGTCGGCATTGGCGAGGCGTACATGGACGGCTACTGGTCGACTCCCGATCTGGTTGCGGTTGTGCGCTTGGCAGTGCGCAACCTGGACCAAGTGGACGGCAGCAATCGCGTCTTGACGTCCCTCCGCAGAATCGCCGACTTTATCGAGCATCGCCAGCACCGCAACACGCAGGCCGGCAGCCGGCGCAATATCGCTCATCACTACGATCTTGGCAACGATTTCTATCGCCTTTTTCTCGATCGCAGCCTGGCTTACTCGTGCGCTTATTACGAAAGGGCCGACGATACCCTGGAGGAGGCACAGATCCGCAAGTTCGATCGCATCTGCCGCAAGCTCCAGTTGGGGCCGCGTAACCATGTGCTGGAAATCGGCACAGGCTGGGGTGGTTTTGCGGCTTACGCGGCTGAGACTTACGGATGTCGTGTAACTACCACGACCATCAGCCGGCAGCAGTACGACTACGCGCATGAAGTGTTCTCACGGAGCACGGCGGGAGAGCGCATCCAGTTGCTGTTCGAAGACTACCGCAACCTGCGCGGGCAGTTCGACAAGATCGTCAGTATTGAAATGTTCGAAGCTGTGGGATATGAGAACTACGACGACTACTTCGCAACTTGTGATCGCCTGCTGAATCCGGACGGCAGCATGCTCCTACAGACCATTACCATCCAGGAGAAAACGTTCCACTGCTACCGTAAGCAGAGCGACTGGATCAAGAAGCACATCTTCCCCGGAGCCGAACTGGCTTCGGTCATCGAAATCCAACGATCGCTGGCGCGAGCCACCCGCATGCAGCTTTTTCACATGGAAGACATCGGGAAACACTACGCTCTGACTCTTCACGAATGGCGCCGACGGTTTCTCGAACATCTCTCCGAGGTACGCCAATTCGGATTCGACGATCGTTTCGTGCGCATGTGGGATTACTACCTGGCCTACTGCGAAGGAGCATTCCACGAACGCTACATCAGCGATGTGCAACTGGTGCTCAGCAAAGTAACGAGCGCCATTCAATTAGTGAATGAACCAGTAATGGAGCCAGCATGGCAGGAGAATCGGTAATGAGGAATCGAGTACTTATAACTGCGCTTCTGGTTGTGGCCGTCTCAGTTATGCCGTTGATGGTGTTTGCCGCTTCCGTACTGTCGGCGGGCAACCCGGCGCCCGAATTTACGCTCACCTCGCAGGAGGGCACCCCGGTTAGCCTCAGGGATTATCGCGGCAAATGGGTCGTCTTGTACTTTTATCCCAAGGACTTCAGCAGCGGCTGCACCATCGAGGCGCACAACTTCCAGCGTGACCAGGGAGAGTACCAGAAGAGGAATGTAGTGGTGCTGGGCGTCAGCGACGATAGCGCCGACTCCCACAAGCGGTTCTGCACGAAGGAAGGACTGAACTTCAAACTGCTGGCCGACCCCGACCACAAGGTATCGAGTACGTACGGATCGTTGACCAACCTCGGCCTCGTGAAATTTGCTTCCCGTCACACCTTCATTATCAATCCCGAGGGCAAGGTCGCCAAAGTATTCACCGAGGTCAATCCTAACAAGCATAGTGAGGAAGTCTTGGTAGTTCTCGCCGAACTGCAAACGCAGAGCACAGGTTCCCGGTAAGACCTTGAGGGCTAACTGACACCCCATGAACTACGACGCGATCTTGCTTGTTTCCTTCGGAGGCCCCGAATGCCCCGATGACGTCATGCCGTTTTTGGAAAATGTCTTGCGTGGCAGGAACGTGCCGCACGAGCGCATGCTGGAAGTGGCTGAACACTACTACCACTTTGGGGGTAAGAGCCCGATCAACAACCAGAACAGGCGACTCATCGCAACTCTTGAAGCCGAACTGGCTCGGTACGGGCCTCGCTTGCCCGTCTATTGGGGAAATCGCAACTGGCATCCCATGCTCACCGATACGCTGCGCCAGATGAAGGCGGACGGAATCCGCCGCGCTCTGGCATTTGTGACGTCGGCTTACAGTTCGTACTCGAGTTGCCGGCAGTATCGGGAAGACATAGCACACGCGCAAGAGGCAGTGGGCGAGGGCGCGCCGGTTGTAGATAAGATTCGCGCGTTCCACAACCATCCTGGATTTGTTGAGGCCGTCGTAGATCGGTTGCAGCACGCGCTGGCAAAGATTTCACAGGATCGGCGTCAGGCAGCGCATATTATCTATACCGCGCACAGCATTCCACTGGCGATGGCGCAAGGGTGCGACTACGAAAAGCAACTCAAGGAAACTGGCAGGTTAGTCGCAGAACGATTGGGACGCAAAGAGTGGCGGCTGGTGTACCAGAGCCGAAGCGGTCCATCGTCGCAACCCTGGTTGGAGCCAGACATCCTTGATTGCCTGCGTGAGATCCACGCGCGAGGAGGCAGTCCCGATGTAGTGATCGCTCCCATCGGTTTCGTCTCAGACCACATGGAGATTCTTTTCGATCTTGATACGCAGGCGCGAGATCTGTGCGCGGAGTTGGGGTTGCAAATGGTGCGAGCGGAAACCGTGGGCACGCATCCTCGGTTCATACACATGATTCGCGAGCTGATTTGCGAGCGCATGGACCAAGGTCAGCCGCGGCTTGCATTGGGAGCGATGGGCCCACGCCCCGACGTGTGTGCGTTCGATTGTTGTCCGATGCCAAAACGGCCGACGCCGAACTGATGTAGTTTGACGGTGTTTCGCTTCTGGAAGCCTTTCCTGGTGGGGAACAGCGAGCATGGAGAGCAACGTGCGTGAATTTGAGCCAATCACCTTTCTAGTATCAGACTCACCATTCCGGAACCACCACTCAGAGAGCGGAGATCCAGAGAAAAGCAATGCTTCCCGCCGTGTGGTCGACGACGAGAGCCTATCCGCCGAGGGCATGTGCCTGGTATTGCTGGCGCATGGTAGTAAGGACCCACGATGGTGTGCGCCCTTCGAGCGGATTGCTCAAGAGCTGCAAAAGGAATTAGGAGTACAAAGAGTGAGACTGGCTTACATGGAGTTCATGGCGCCGACGTTGATGGACGTGGCTCACGAATGCGTGCAACAACTGACGCCTAATTTAAGGCTGTTGCCCCTGTTCATGGCCGTAGGTGCCCATCTCGCCACGGACATTCCCGAACAGGTAGCACTTGTGCGACGCCAGTTCCCCCAGATTACAGTCGAGGTCTTACCGCCAATCGGCGAGGACCCGCGTGTTACGCGATTGGTTGAGCAAATTGCCATGGAAGCCGCCAACCAGTAAATCAGATTTGACTAATATCCTTAGCTGAGGCTAAACGCTCAAGCCGATGAACATTCTATGAATCTGGCCCAATCGGTCGGCGACAACAACAAACGTCGCAAGAGAGGTGGACGTTGAGAACCCGCCAATGCGGAACGACTTCGTGCGAAACTATAAAAATAGTAAGCACGCTATTGATAATAAACGAGATAGTTTGGGAGGCGACGGGGTCGAACTAATCACCGTGTTGACAGCACGTAAGTTATTGATTCTTCGTATGGCCAGAGCGGCAAAAAAGGCACCATTGCCGATTCCATTGTACGTTTATTGTACGAAAATCTTTTCGCGTTTTGACTCGTAAGTAGCCTGCCACGAGCTGAGTATCCCATAATCCTTCATGATTGAGAAACGAAATGTGCCCCGCTTTCTTGAGGAAGATTGTTGTTGCGCCCGACACTGCCCGCAAAGAGTTAACTTCCGGCTTGCCCGTTATCCATTCTTCAGGGATCGCGCTCCCTGGGAACACGCCAGTGTGATGTAAAGGTCCCGATTCCACGCTTCACGTTGCCAATGCGGTCGGCGAATGTCACACTGAGAGAGGGTCTTCTAGTAAGTGAAGTAGCAACTCTTTGGGCATTTCGGCAGCGCGGCCCAAGTCTTTGCTGCGGGAAGCCCAATCCAGCAGCGACTGATATTGATCTCGCCGAGAGATATTTCCCAGCCACACTGTTTTCTGCTGGGCAACGATCGCAACAACG
>Ga0335072_10013851_pt1 | contig 11469 bp, 9 predicted proteins | sample Lox_Sample_21_FD_206725 | JGI IMG/M metagenome (GOLD analysis project Ga0335072, IMG submission 206725) | Soil microbial communities from Loxahatchee National Wildlife Refuge, Florida, United States - Lox_Sample_2.1 | ecosystem: Environmental > Terrestrial > Soil > Wetlands | place: USA: Florida...
CTCGACCGGGAAAGCGACGCCGATCACAATCGCAGCGTCGTCACACTGGCTGGCGAGCCCGAAGCGGTGGCTGAAGCTGCATTGCGGGGGGTCGGGAAGGCCGCCGAACTAATTGATCTGAATCGTCACTCCGGCGCACATCCCCGACTGGGCGCAACCGATGTGGTTCCCTTCATCCCGATTGAAGGCGTAACGATCGAGGACTGCGCCGCTCTTGCGAAAAAAGTAGGCCGCGAGATTTGGCAGCGTTTCCAGATCCCCGTTTATTTCTACGAGGCGGCGGCGCAGCGCCCCGATCGCGTCAATCTGGAGAATATCCGCAAAGGTCAATTCGAGGGAGTCCGTGAAGAGGCGCTGAAAAACCAGGAACGCGCCCCGGATGTCGGCGGCCCTCGTCTGCACGCAAGCGCCGGTGCAACGGTTGTCGGCGCACGGAAATTCCTGATCGCTTTCAACATCAATCTAAATACTCCGGACCTCGAAATCGCGCGAAAAATCGCAAAAAGTATTCGCTTCTCGAATGGCGGCCTGCGAAACGTCAAAGCCATGGGCGTGGATCTTCGAGCCCGCAGCCTCGCTCAGGTTTCGATCAATATGACCGACTTCGAGCAGACGCCGCTGCACCGCGTCTTCGAGATGGTCAGGCGCGAAGCTCAACGCTACGGCGTATCGATCGTAGGGAGCGAGATTGTCGGCTTGGTGCCTAAGCGGGCCATCGAGTTGACTGCAGACTTCTATCTGCAATTTGAGAACTTCTCTCCGGAACAAGTGTTTGAAAATAGGTTGGAGGCTTCTCTTGGAAGCGTTCCGGTTGCAGGTGCGGGAAAATTGGAAGCGCTCGCCAGGCCTTTTCTTGACGCCGTCGCAGCGCCGACAGCCGCTCCAGGCGGCGGTTCCGCTTCTGCCTATGCTGGCGCCCTGGCGGCAAGTCTTGGCCAAATGGTAGCGGCACTTTCTCGAAAGAAAAAATCTCAGGCAGCTTTTGTCGACCAGTTGAGCGACGCGCTCGCCCGCCTGCGAGCCTCCGCAGACGCGCTTACACAGGCGATCGATCTCGACGCTGCGTCATTCGAGGCGGTCATGGCTGCTTACAAATTTCCTCGCGCTACGTCCCATGAAGAAGCGGCGCGCGAGGCAGCCGTTCAATCCGCACTTCAGGGGGCCGCTGCCGTCCCGCTTGAAGTCGCCCGCCGGGCGGCTGAAGTCTTCGATACGCTTGGCCAGCTTGAATCCATTTCCAGCCCGTCGATGTCGTCAGATGTAAAGGTAGGACGTTTGTTGGCTGCCGCAGCCGTTGAAGGCGCTCTCGAGAACGTCCGTATCAACTCGGAATCGATAACGGATGAGAGGACAGTGGCTCGTCTGCGTGCGGAGTCGGCGGCGATTCAAGGACGCATTGCCACTAAGGTTTGATTACGAGAAAATAAATTGTCGTGCAGAATTTCAGTCTCGGTCTGAGGTGAAAACGCATGAGAAATAATTCCATTCGAATCATTTTCGTCGCGGCGCTCGTCGTCATCCTCTGCGTCACGTGGATGACGGCCTTGCCGCAACACTCTTCTGCCGACAGCCTCAGCACGGCTATCGTGGGAATGTTTCCTAAAAATGTTGGCGAGTTTGCTTACGCAGATATGAAGGCCGCCCGCAAGTTCTCCTGGTTTCCCCAGGTTCGCGAGCAATTGCTCCCAAGCCGCTTCCGTCAGTTCGAGCAATTCTTGGTCTCGGCCGGGGTCGATCCCAATACACAGGTGGACGAAATGGCTTGGGCGGGCATCACGGCGCCCAAGGGCGGAGAAGAAATTGTCGGTGTCGCTCTCGGATCGTTTGACCCATCCTCCGCCGAGACCCGCTTCAAATCTCAGAAGCTGCCGATGTTCGACGTGCGGGGCTATCATCTGTACGCTTTCGGCAGCGGACAGGCGGCCAACGATATTCTCTTCACGTTCATCGACAGCAATACGGCCGCGTTCGGCCATCGCGAGGCGCTCGAACAATTGATTGCTGTCCGCATGGGCGATACACAGGGATTGATGTCCAATACGCAGCTTTTCCCTCTGATCAACGAGACCAACGGCTCGGGCTTCATTTGGGCCGTGCTGAATCAGAGCTACACGCACCTCGCCATGCAGCAATTGATGCCCCAGACCAGCCAATTTCCCCAGGCTGCCGCCATCGTCCAGCGCATGCAGGCCATGACGATCAGCATACGGGGAGACTCGGACATCGACGCACAATTTCAGGCCGTGTGCAGCTCACCGGATGACGCAAACGTCCTGGCCGCCGCGCTTCAGGCAGGTATCCTCTACCGCCGTTACCAGGAGGCGCAAGGCAATCCCGCACTTGCGAGCGCGCTCGATCAAGTCCAAGTTACGCCTAACGGTAATCGCTTGAAAATCGACGCGCCACTCTCGCAGGATCAGATCGCATCGCTGATTCAAAGCAAGGTCTTCGTGGTGAAGATGTAGCGGCGGCAGGATCAAAACTGCGGAAGAAAACCGCTCCTAGTTCCGCGGAGCTTTTCCCTCAGCGTACTTGATCAATCGTGTGCGGGACAATCCGTCCCCGGCTTCATATTGCACTCGATCAACTCCGGTTCCCTGCAGGGCCGCGCTGAGTTTTCCGCCACCAGGCTTGCCGCCCGCCACGAAGGAGTCAAGTCCGGCAGTTGGGTCGAGCACTCCGTGATGCTCGAGCGTGATCTCTACGCGATCGTGGAAGTTTTCCACGATCACGTGGATTCTCGGTTCCGCGTTTCCGTCTTCGGCGGCTAGGGCCAATGCCTGTTCGCATGCCTCAATGGCGGCTTCTGCAAGGCCCTTCTGCGCTTTTTCCGAGAACCCAACTCGCTCCGCTGCGTGGCTCACGATGGCAGCAACAGCTCCAAACATTCGTGGTTCGTTGGGAAGAATCAGTTCGGCGCGGGAAGTCTCAGCGTTCATGGGCATCGGGGATCCGGGCATCGCAGGCTTCCCTGCAGTCGGGACAATAGTAAAGCCCATCCATACAGAGTTGAATGTTCAATTGCGACTGGCAAAAGCAGCAGTATTTCTCGCACGTGCATTCTCTCTCCGTCTTGTCGCATTGTATGCACAATACTGCCATCGCCAGTCTCCAGGCTCTGCAGTCTTCTGCTTGCAATATAGGCCAATGTGGAAATCGCCACAAGCGCATTGGCACGTTCGTTTCTTCCCTCGCATTTATTGACGGTCAGGACTCCCGTTACGGAATGTCAAACGATGGCTCTTCCTGGAACAATAGTCGCGAGGCAGAACCTTAGGTCGTCAAAACTTCGAGGCTTTCACGGAACCGGATGGGGCGCTCGACCATCCAATAATTTACAGGCCAGACACAACGGGTACGCATAGCTGGAAGCGGGAATCAGAGTCTTCGAACGGCTGTCCAAGTAGAGTTTTCCAGCTTTCGGCGACAGCGAAAGGATCGCGCCGGTACGATCATGGAAGAACTGTTGCGAAGCTATTCCCAAGCAGCTCGCTATGAAGCGCTCCTCCGCGTGTCGCGTGCAATCGGGATGTACCGCGAGCCCAAGGAATTGTTTCAGGTGCTCGTGGCTGAGCTCCGCCACGTGGTGGATTTTGATTTCGTGGCTCTGTTCCTCTATGACGAAACGTCTCACGCCTTCGAGAATCCGATTCTCGAGACGATCCGCGGCGGCGGAATCGAAATTCCAGGAGATTTTCCAGCCGAAGAAACCATCACTTGGTGGATATATCAAAACCAGAAGCCCGTCGTTATTCCTTCCACCGGGGAAGAAACGCGATTTCCGAAAATGATGGAGATCTACAAAGACCAGGGTGTGCAAGCCGCCTGCCTGCTTCCCCTGACCACATCCCGCAAGCGCCTGGGCAGTCTCGGATTCGGGATGAACCGGCCTCGCTCGTTTCCGGAGGATGAGGTCAACTATCTCAGTCTCGTGGCCGATCAGGTGGCTCTTGCCGTTGATAATGCGATGCGCGATCAGGAGCAGGAGAAGATCCAGAAAGAACTCAACAAGCAGAAAGAGCATTTTGAAAAGCTATTCGAGCTTGCGCCCGAAGCAATTGTTCTTCGCGACGCCGATAACCGGGTGCTGCGCATGAACAAGGAATTCACCAAGCTTTTCGGATTCAGCGCCGAAGAAGCACTTGGGCGCAACATTACGGATTTGATCGTTCCCGATGCGCTGTGGGAAGAATCAGAACGACTGCGGGAGATGCTGAACCGAGGCGAGCGCGTAAATGCGGAGCTTGTGCGAAAGCGAAAGGACGGATCGCACATTACCGTATCGTTTACGGCGGCACCCGTTAGGGGCGCTGGCGGACAGGCCGAGATTTACGGCATCTATCGCGACATCGCGAAGCGGAAGGAAAAGGAAGAAGCGCTTCGCCGCAGCGAAGCATATTTGGCAGAAGGACAAAGGCTAAGCCATACGGGTAGCTGGGCCCGCGACGTATCGACGGGAGATGTTTTCATCAGCCGCGAGGGCTACCGAATTTTCGGGTTGGACCCTTCGACGAAGATGACGCTCAGCCTGATCCTGGGCCGCATGCACCCTGAGGACCGCGAGCCCTTCGAGGAAGCGATTCGCAAGGCGGCCCAGGAAGGAACTGACTTCGAGGCTGATTACCGCCTCATTTTGGACGACGGGTCGATCAATCATGTCCATACCGTGGGTCATCCGGTGAAGAACGCTGCGGGGAGACCTGTGGAATTTGTGGGAACCCTCATCGACGTCACCGAACAGCTGCGTTCCAGGCGCGCGCTCGAACAAGCCTTGTCTGAAATCAATGCTCTGAAAGATCAACTCTTTCAAGAGAACGTCGCGCTCCGCCAGGAGATCGACGAAACGTCGATGTTCGACGACATCGTCGGCAGGAGCGCCGCGCTGCAGACGATGCTGCGGGAGATAGAAACCGTCGGCCCGACGGAATCGACGGTTCTCATTCACGGGGAGACCGGAACCGGCAAGGAGCTGATCGCCCGCGCCATTCATAACCGCAGTTCCCGTCGCGACAACGCTTTCGTCAAGGTCAACTGCGCTGCGATTCCCACCGGACTTCTCGAAAGCGAGCTCTTCGGACACGAACGAGGAGCGTTTACCGGCGCCATCGCGCAGCGTATCGGCAGATTCGAACTCGCGCACCACGGGACCGTATTTCTCGACGAAATCGGCGAAATCCCTTTGGAGCTCCAGCCCAAGCTTTTGCGCGTCTTGCAAGAAAGAGAATTCGAGCGTTTGGGGAGCTCGCGAACGCTGAGGACCGATGCCCGATTGATCGCTGCGACGAATCGTGATCTCCCGGCGATGGTCAACGATCACAAATTTCGCTCCGACCTCTTCTACCGTTTGAACGTCTTCCCGATTCAGGTTCCCGCGCTGCGTGAGCGCCCCGAAGATGTGCCTCTGCTCGTGCGTCATTTCGCCGAGCTTTTCAGCCGCCGCATGCATAAGGCGATTCAAACGATACCCGCCGAAACGATGAGCGCGCTCATGCACTACGACTGGCCCGGCAACGTGCGCGAGCTCCAAAACGTCATCGAACGGGCCGTGATTCTCTCCGATCGAGGCGTCCTTCATGTTCCCGCCGCAGACCTAAGAGTGCAGAGAATTGCCTCTTCGCCGCGTCAGAAATCCCCTGGTGCTAAACCCAAGAGGATCCGGACAAAATTTTCTCCGCCGCACCGCGAGGAGGTTCTCAAAGCCCTCAGGGACGCGGATGGACGAGTTGGCGGTTCTTCCGGGGCGGCCGCAAAGCTCGGCCTGAAGAGGACTACTTTTATCGCCCATATGAAGCGGCTTGGCATCAGCGCCCGCACTGTCACAAAAATCATTTGACACTGTCATAACGTGATGACAGCGTGACAGCCGTCACATTCTGCGTGTCAAATTAGAGTTATCCGCCTCTTTTTCAACGACCTAGCTACTTATAGCCCTGCCTACTCTTTGGTCTCAGCAGTGCTTATTGAGGACGCGAGGCACAGACGTCGATGCTTCGAACCATGATCACCGACACACCGTTTGAGCAGAAGTGGGTCCTTCAGGGCCGCCTCTGCGGCCAATGGGCTGCGGACCTCCAGCAGAAGTGGGCGGAGACGCTGAGTGTTCGGAGCGGCCGCAAATGCGTCGTCGATCTCGAAGACGTCACTTCGGTCGACAAAGCAGGAGAAGGTGTCTTGCTTCAAATGCTTTCGGAAGGAGTTCACGTCATTGCCACGCGGGCTTACATGAGGCACTTAGTCGAAAGCCTCCAATCGCGTTAACAAGTGAATGGAAAGGAGCTGTGATGCCAATCGGGACGACGAACGAAGCGGGAGATGGAACGAATGCGGCTTGTTCCAGCCGCCTTTCTGCAGATTCGAATGAGGAAGAACTCGTCGCTGCAGCCAAGAGCGGGTCCGCCGACGCATTCGGGCTACTGGTGATGCGCTACGAACGACGGATCTTCCGTCTGGCCCAAAACATCACTCACAACCGGGAAGACGCGGAAGAAGCGATGCAGAATGCCTTCATTCAAGCCTTTCGAAATCTGAATCGCTTCCGCGGAGACTCGCGGTTTTACACGTGGCTAGTCCGAATTACGGTCAACGAATCGCTGATGAAAATCCGCCGGCGCCCCCGCAAGGAGATCCCTATGGAGGATTCTGTCGACGCCGAAGGCGTATTCATCCCGCACCAAGTGGAAGATTGGGGACCCACCCCTGAGGAGCGTTACTCCCAACGCGAATTGCAAGCGATCTTGGACGCAAGCATCAGCGAACTCGGTCCTATATATCGCACCGTATTTCAATTGCGCGACGTCGAAGGTTTTTCAACCGACGAGACAGCTGAGGCCCTCTCGCTGACCACGGCGGCGGTGAAGACGCGCCTACAGCGGGCTCGTTTGCAATTGCGTTCCTCGTTGAACAGATTTTTCAAGACCGGCGCTGTAAAGGGCGCTTCTAAGGCAGCCAGCGCCGGAGCAGTAGCAGTAAGGGGACAGTTCTCATGTGGATTATTAAGCTCGCGCTAGACCGGCCATATACCTTCATCGTACTGGCAGTCTTGATTTTGCTCGTAAGCCCGGTTGTAATTCTGCGCACGCCAACGGATATCTTTCCCAACATCAACATACCCGTGATCGCCGTCGCTTGGCAGTACACCGGTCTGAACCCGGAAGAGATGGAAGGGCGCGTGACGAGCGTTTATGAACGAGTCCTCACCACCACGGTCGACAACATCGAACATATCGAATCGACCACTGTGGATGGCCAGGCCATCGTCCGTATTTATCTACAGCCAACCGCCAGCCTCGACACGGCAAATGCGCAGGTGACCGCCATCTCGCAGACAGTTCTGCGCCAGCTCCCGCCAGGCACCTTGCCACCGCTGATCATCAACTACAGCGCTTCGAGCGTGCCGATCCTTCAATTGGGGCTATCGGGTAATGGTTTGTCCGAACAGCAGCTAAACGATATCGGTCAAAATTTCATGCGACCGCAGCTTGTCACAGTTCCCGGCGCCGTCATTCCCTGGCCTTTCGGCGGTAAGCAGCGGCAGGTGATGGTCGATTTGAATCCCGGGCTGCTGCAGTCGAAGGGCCTCTCGCCCCAGGACGTTCTCGCTTCCGTGGGCAACGAGAATCTGGTGCTGCCGTCAGGAACAGCGAAGATCGATCAGTTCGAATACGACGTGCGCGTAAACTCGAGCCCGAGAACCGTCGCCGAACTGAACAACCTTCCCATCAAGCAAGTGGGCGCCTCGACCATCTATCTTCGCGATGTGGCCAACATCCGCGACGGCTTCGCGCCGCAGACGAATATCGTGCGCGAAGATGGGCATCGCGGCGTGCTAATCACCATTCTGAAGGCCGGTAGCGCCTCCACCATCGACGTCGTCAAGGGCATCCGCGGCCTGCTCCCGCGCATCGCACAGACTCTTCCGCCGCAGTTGAAAGTTCAGCCTCTCGCCGACCAATCCGTCTTCGTCAAAGCGGCGGTGAGCGGAGTTGTCCGGGAAGCGCTGATAGCAGCCGTCCTGACCGCGTTGATGATCTTGCTCTTCCTGGGAAGCTGGCGAAGCACTCTCATCATCGCGGTTTCGATTCCGCTCTCCATCCTTACTTCCGTGATTGTCCTAAGTTTCTTGGGAGAGACCATCAACATTATGACGCTGGGGGGTCTGGCTCTCGCCGTAGGCATTCTGGTCGACGACGCGACGGTCACGATCGAAAATATGGAGCGCTACTTTGAAGAGGGGTATCCGCAGAGAGAGGCGATTTTGGAGGGCGCGGCCCAGATCGCCGTGCCAGCCCTGGTCTCGACTCTTTGCATCTGCATCGTGTTTCTTCCGATGTTCTTCCTGGCGGGCGTTTCCAAGTTTCTTTTTGTGCCGCTCGCAGAAGCGGTCATATTTGCCATGCTCGCGTCTTACATCCTGTCCCGCACGCTGGTTCCCACGCTGGCGATGTATCTGCTCAAGGGGGGCGAAGGCGAGCAGAAGCGTTCGCGCAATCCGTTAGTCGAGTTTCAGAGAGGGTTCACGCACAGGTTTGAACAGCTTCGACAATCCTATCATTCGCTGCTCGAACAATTGGTTCACCACCGGACTGTCTTCATCCCGTCATTTCTGGTTGCCTGCCTCGCCGCATTTGTGCTTGTCCCGTGGCTCGGACAGAATTTCTTTCCTTCGAGCGACAACGGGCAATTTATCCTTCATTTGCGCGTGAAGAGTGGCACGAGAATCGAGGAGACGGCGCGGCTCTGCGATTTGGTGGAGGCTTCGATCCGCAAACAGGTTCCTCCCCGTGAGATGCACAACATTATCGACAATATCGGCCTGCCTTACAGCACCATCAACTTCATGCACAGCACGTCCGGCCTGATCGGCGCGGGAGATGCGGACATCATGGTGTCGCTGAAGGAGAACCATCACCCGACAGACGATTACATCCGTCAACTGCGTGCAACTTTGCCGGAAGAATTTCCCAGGACGACATTCTATTTTCTCCCGGCCGACATCGTCACACAGGTGTTGAACTTTGGCTTGCCTGCGCCCATCGACATTCAAATCGACGGTGCGGATGTCGAGCGAAACCGCGAAGTCGCGGACCAGATGCTGTACGAATTGCGGCGCACGCCCGGTATTGCCGACGCTCGCATTCAGCAGACATTCGACTACCCGGAATTCGAGCTTTCCGTCGACCGCACCAAAGCTGAGCAGGGAGGCTTCACGGAAAAGGACGTCGCCAACAGCATGTTGAACTCGCTGAGCGGAAGCTTCCAGATCACACCGATGTTCTTCCTGAACTGGAACAACGGCGTGAGCTACAACCTCGTCATGCAGACGCCGCAATATGACATCCAATCTCTGCGTGATCTTCAGGACACGCTGATCAATTCCTCGACCACCGACCGCCCGGAAATCCTGGCGGATGTCGCTTCCATCCATCGCGCGGACGAAATGGAAGTCATCAATCACTACAACATCCGCCGCGTCGTGGATGTGTATGCCTCGGTTCAGGACCGGGATCTCGGCGCCGTCGGACGCGACGTGACGCGAATCGTCGACGCAAACAGGGGTTCCCTGCCGCGCGGGAGTTTCGTCACCATACGTGGGCAGCTCTCGACGATGAGGAGCTCCTACACGGGGCTCTTGGGAGGGCTCGCATTTTCAATAGTCCTTGTTTACCTGCTGATCGTAGTCAATTTCCAGTCCTGGCTCGACCCGTTCATCATCATCACCGCTCTCCCTGCTGCCCTGGCCGGCATCGTCATCTTTCTTTTTATCACTCATACCACGCTTAGCGTGCCGGCACTGATGGGCGCGATCATGTGCATGGGCGTAGCGACAGCCAACAGCATCCTCGTCGTGGCATTCGCTAAGGAACGCCTTTCGCGCCACGGCGATCCTGTGCAGGCGGCCATCGAGGCCGGTTTTACGCGTTTTCGTCCCGTGCTGATGACCGCACTCGCCATGATTATCGGAATGGTTCCCATGGCGCTCGGATTGGGCGACGGCGGAGAGCAAAATGCTCCGCTCGGGCGGGCCGTAATCGGCGGATTGCTGTGTGCCACCGTTGCCACTCTGCTTTTTGTCCCTTCCGTTTTCGCACTTTTGCACGGGAGGCAATTCCAGATCGGTTCCGCGCCGGAAACCGGCGCGGATCACCTAATACCTTCGCAAGAAAATGGAGCGACGCCATGACGATTCAAGACAACCCAATAACAGCCAAGCCCATTGCCGAATCGCATACGGTGACTCCGCCAGGAATCGAGCTCATGGAAGATCCGCGCGACGGTTCCCGCAAAGGAGGCCTCGTGATTCTCGGCGCGTTGGTTCTTTGCTTCGGCGCCATCATTTTTCTTGGAATTCGCTTGCGCGTCGAGGCCGAAGCAAATCTCAAGGCCACAACGGAGCAGTCTGCGATTCCCGTCGTCGATATCGTCCATCCAAAGGAGGGCGCGCCTGCCGAGGAAATCGTCCTCCCCGGCCAAACGCAGGCCTTCACAGACACGCCTATCTATGCCCGGACAAATGGATACCTGAAGCGCTGGTATTTCGATATTGGCGCGCGCGTCAAAAAGGGAGATCTGCTGGCCGAGATTGAGACACCCGAAGTGGATCAGCAGCTCGATCAGGCGCGAGCGGACTACGAAAACGCGCAGGCCAATTTGCAGCTCGCCCAAACCACGGCGGACAGGTGGAAATTCCTCGTCAAATCAGGTTCCGTGTCGAAATAGGAGACCGATCAAGCCGTCAGCAACCTTGCCGCGATGAAAGCAGCCGCAGATGCGAGCGCGGCCAATGTCCGCCGCCTCGAACAGTTGCAGTCGTTCGAGAAAATCTACGCTCCTTTCGACGGCGTCATTACGGCGCGCAATACCGACATCGGAGATCTCATCGATGCCGGGGCCAGCACACAGCCGAGACAACTCTTCGAAATGGCAGCAATCAGCATTCTCCGCGTCTACGTCCCGATTCCCGAAGTCTACGCTCCGGCCGCTCGGCCAGGCACTTCGGCCCAGTTGACTCTCGACGAATATCCAGGAGAAACATTTGAAGGAAAGCTCGTCCGGACTTCGGATTCGATCGACGCCAACTCGCGCACGCTGCTTACGGAAGTAGATGTAAACAATCCGGAACGAAAGCTTCTTCCCGGCGCGTATGTATTCGTTCATCTCAAGCTCCCTGTCGAGATCCGCTCGGTCATCATTCCTTCGAACACGTTGCTGTTTCGCCGCGAGGGTCTACAGGTCGGTCTCGTTCGCGACGACAAAGCGCAACTCGTCCCCGTCAAGATCGGCCGCGACTATGGCGGAACAGTCGAAATTGTCTCCGGATTGACGGTTTCCGACAGCGTAATTGCCGATCCGGCGGACTCACTAGTCAGTGGAACAACTGTCCGGGTCAATGATCAATCAGGCGCGGCGCGGCCATGAAGTTCGCTTTCGCCATAACAGTCTTGGCCGGATTATCTCTTGTGGGCGGTTGCA
>Ga0335072_10013853_pt1 | contig 11469 bp, 9 predicted proteins | sample Lox_Sample_21_FD_206725 | JGI IMG/M metagenome (GOLD analysis project Ga0335072, IMG submission 206725) | Soil microbial communities from Loxahatchee National Wildlife Refuge, Florida, United States - Lox_Sample_2.1 | ecosystem: Environmental > Terrestrial > Soil > Wetlands | place: USA: Florida...
CAGCTTCGTCGCCTGGGCGCCGGCTTCGAGGGCCGCGGACGATCCACCAGCTGCGCCCTCATCGGCCGCAGCGCAACCCGCTGCAGCCTCGCCGGCTCCGGCACAGCCGGCAGCAGCATCTTCGGCGTCTGCGCAGCCCGCAGCAAGTTCGTCTGCGTCCGAAACGCAGCAGCGGCTGGCGGATCTGGAAAAGGAAGTATCGGCCCTGCAAGCAGAGATTACGTCGTTGAAGGACAGCGATACGCCGAGCATGCGGACCGCCGCTTACGTGGAACCAGCCGCGGCGCCCGCTCCGGTCTCGGCGCCCGCGGACGATGCGCCGCAGAAAATCAGCATCGCGAGCCTCCTCGGACCGGTCACCATCAGCGGCTTCGGCGACGCATACTACGGGTACGACTACAACCACCCCGAAAACAACCAGAGTGGTTTCCGTTTCTTCGAGGCTCCCACCAACGGCTTCGCGTTCAACATGGCCGAGTTGATTTTGGACAAGCCGGCCGACGCGACGTCTGCGGAAAGCAGGCTTGGATACCACGTGTCGGTGGGCTACGGCCAAGCCGCGCGTGTCGTAAACGGGTCGGATAACTTCGGCGACGGCAGCAACTTCTTCGTCAAGGAAGCGTACTTCGATTACTTGGCCCCCATCGGCAAGGGCTTGACGATCACGGTCGGCAAGTTCGTCACGCCGGCCGGCGCCGAAGTGATTGAGAGCAACGCGAACTGGAACTACACTCGCAGCTTGCTCTTCTACTACGCGATCCCCTTCTTCCACTTCGGTGCGAGCGCAAAGTATGCGTTCAACCCCAAGTGGGCGCTTACGGCGTATGTCGTCAACGGCTGGAACAACACCGTCATCGATCACGATTCGGGTCAAGGCACCAGCTCCGGCCTGACGTACGGCGCCAGCCTGGCCTACACGCCGAACGCCAAGTGGTCGGTGCTCGAAAACTACTTCGCCGGCCCTGTCGTCGATAGCGGGGACAACTACTTCGATGGCGTGCCGGTCACCGATTGGAGACAGCTCAGCGACACGGTCGTCACCTACACCCCGAACGCGAAGTGGGCGTTTGAAGTGAACGGCGACTACGGCTTCGGTCCTCGCTTCATCGGTTGCGATGACGACAGCGTCGTCCGGGCTCAATCTCTGCCGGATGGCTGCGCCGCTTCGAATGCCGTCAACTGGTGGGGCGTCGCGGGCTACGTAAAGTACACGCTCAGCCCCAAGACCAATTTCGCCGTCCGTTATGAGTTCTACAACGACACGGATGGCTACACGGGCCTCCTCTTCGGAGATCCCGGCCACGCCCAGGAAGTCACCGGCACTTATTCCTACAACCTCACGAGCGCTTTGCTGATTCGTGCGGAATACCGGTATGACTTCGCCAGCGAGCCGATCTTTGCGAAGAGCACCGACGGCTTCGTCAAGGAACAGAACACGGCGTACCTCAGCTTCGTCTACTCGTTCAGCAGCGCGAACCTGAAGTAACCACAACCTGCACTGAGGCTCCCGTGCGAGGGAGCCTCGGCGCAGTTCGAAATCAGCCGCATCGGCCAACCGGCGTCCTCCACCCCCGCCGGTTGGCCTTTTTCTTTAGCGGGTCGAAGCTTCAGAGTCTGTGCAGCAAAGATCGATTCTTCGCGGGTCGCGCCAAACCACGCGCGCTGTCATCCCGAATCCCCGCCCGCGGCGGGGTGAGGTCCGCCTGCCGGACAGGCAGGGATCTGCTTCACCACGACTTGCTCGGCACGAGCGTGTCGCCCTTAAAGCGCTGGAAGCGCGATTGTACCGAGCCCGGCATGGAGCTCGCCTGCCGGTGAGGCAGGCGAAGCGGAATGCCGGGTGCTTATCCCGAGAGTCCCCAGTCCCGATAGGGACGATTGACCGCCGCGAGAGCGTTCAAATCTGGAAGGTGACGAGCGTGTTTGATGACGGAGGCGAGAAATAAACTGGCGGCCGCTGGGCCTGGCCGCCAGTTCGCTGAGAGGGAAGAAACTCTTACTCTTGCGTGATGACCACGTCGCCCGCCGCGTTCTCGATGATTGCCGTCTTTGCTCTCATCCGGTGCTCGCGGCTGTTCTCCGCGGCGACCTCGGCCACCGACTTGTGCGTCTCGTCCAGGATCGCCTGCCCCACGGCGATCGCCTGGCTGTACGGCAGAAACGTCGATGGCTCGAAATCGAAATTCGTGCCGCTCACATAGGACGAAGGCAGGCTCGCAGCCGGAACCACCGGGAGCGTGCGAAATGTCGGCGTGGACTCGACCCCGCCCATGGCGCCGCCTCCGCCTTGGAACATCCCGCCACCGGCGCCGCCCGTCATCCCGCCGACCGCTTTCGCTTGCGCATGCGCAGGCACGGACAGCCCGAAAATCAACACCGTCAGACCCAAGAACCTTTTCATCGATCCCAACCCTTCCTGCGGAGACCTTTCGAGAATCGCAGTGATTTCGGCAATCGGTATGCCACATGGATGGCCTGAGAGGGCTGAGCTATTCAGTTTAGATTCAGGGAATTAGACGGGCGCCTCGATCGCCAGTGGAAGGCGCGGCGCGCGCAATGTGGGTAAGAATCTAGACAGCGTGGAAAATGATTAGGTCGAAATTTCTGGACGCGTAATAGACGGCACAGGACGAACGTTTGCGCGGATCGGTACCAAAATCCTAGAGCGATCCTAGAGCCCTTTCCAGCCTGCGTACGCCGCGCCTTTCAGCGGGCATTCTTCGTCGAGCACGATGTGGATCGGCACTTTCTTCAGGAAGTCCTGCATCTTTTCCTTGTATTGCGCTGCAGCGACGAACCGGCCCGTCTTCATCTTCGGCAGAATCTTCACGGCGATCCCGCCCGCCACATAGATGCCGCCCCGCGCAACGGACCGCACCGCCAGGTTCCCCGCCTCCGAGCCATAAATCTCGACCCACAGATCGAGTGTTGCCGCGCAGACGGGACACTCGCCTGAAAGACCCTTCTGGGTGATGACGGGAGCTTGGTCGACGCTCGGATCGTCCCATCCCGGATGTTTCAGCGAGGGATCGAGAAACTCGTGCACGGTCTTGAATCCCCGCCCGGAAAGGATGAGCTCGGCGCTCGCAAACTCGCCGCGCGATTTCACGAATTTCCAGAGCTCGGTGTGCTGGACCGTTTGCGGGGCAAAGTCCGCGTGCCCGGCCTCGGTAGCCATCGGAAGGTGCTTCGAGCCGTCCCAGAAGAGGAGCGCTTCGCCGAGTCCCGTGCCCGCCGCGATCACGGCGCGATGCGTGCGCGGGTCGGGGACGCCCTCGTACAGCATTTCCAGGTCCTGCGGCCGCATCACCGCGATTCCGTGGGCGGTCGCTTCTAGATCGTTCAGCAGGCGGACGCGATCGAGCCCGATCAGCTTCGCCATGTTCGCGCCTTCGACCACCCACGGCAGGTTCCCGGCGCGCACCTGGTAGTCGACCACCGGCCCCGCGATCCCGAATGAAGCCGCGCTCACCTTCGCGCCGGTCACCGCCAGGAAATCCTTCACGATCTCTTCGAGGCCCGCGTGGTCGCGGCTCGAATAGCGCTTGTCCTTCAGCTTCGTCAGCGTGCCGCCGGGGACATCAAAGAGCCCGAGATTGGTCTTCGTCCCGCCGATGTCGCCGGCCAGTATCATCCGATCCTCCGCCGCACAGGGCTGCGGCACGTGAGCGCCTTGCGCCCATCAGTCAAGCACTGTCTCACAACCGATTTTGGAAGGGCAAGGCCGCGCGCCAACCGATTGCAGGGCCCTCGCCGGCGCGCCGGTCAGAGCGGCCGCCAGACGCGGCCCTCCGCCGCCACGAGATTGTTTGCGGCGTCCGGCCCTGCGCTGCCCGATGCGTAATTCGGGAACGCAGGCTTCGTGTTCTGGAACGCGTCAAGGATCGGGTCGACCAAGCCCCACGCCGCCTCGACGCTGTCGGCGCGGTCGAACAGCGTCGCGTCGCCCCGTATGCAGTCGTTGATCAGCGTGGCGTACGCCTCGCGCGAGCCCGAAGTGAACGCCTGCTTGTACTGAAAATCCATCTTCACCGGGCTGATCTGCATCTGCGATCCCGGCGATTTCGCGCCGAACGAAAGCGAAATCCCTTCGTCCGGCTGGATATTCATCACCAGCGAGTTCGGCTGCACGTGCGAGCCCTGAAACACCATGTGCGGCGCTTTCTTGAATTGAATCGCGATTTCGGTCGCCGGCCGCGCCAGCCGCTTGCCGGTGCGCAGGAAAAACGGCACCCCGCTCCAGCGCCAGTTATCGACCAAAAGCTTCAGCGCGACGAACGTCTCTGTCCCGGAATCGGGCTTCACACCCGGCTCCTGGCGGTATCCAGAGACATCCTTGCCGTCGATTTTCCCCGGGCCGTACTGCCCGCGCACCACCGTCTTCGCGATCGATTCCGGCGTGAACGGCCGGATCGATTGCAGAATCTTGATCTTTTCGTTCCGCACGGAGGTCGCGTCGAAGGTCGCCGGCGACTCCATGGCCACGATCGAAGTGAGTTGCAGCACGTGGCTCTGGATCATGTCCCGCATCGCCCCGGCCGATTCATAAAATGCCGCCCGCCGCTCGACGCCCAGCGACTCCGCCGCCGTGATCTGCACGTGGTCCACGAAGTTGCGGTTCCACAGCGGCTCGAAAATCCCGTTGCCGAAACGGAACACCAGCAAGTTCTGCACCGTCTCTTTGCCGAGATAGTGATCGATCCGGTAGATCTGCGATTCGTCGAACTCCTGCAGCACTTTCGCATTCAGCTTGCAGGCCGAAGGAACGTCGTGCCCGAACGGTTTCTCGATGATGATGCGCGTCCATGAATCCTTCGATTTCGGCTTCGCCAGGCCGGCGCGCCCGAGTTGCTCGATCACGTGCGGGTATACGTCCGGCGGCGTCGAAAGATAGTAGAGGCGATTCCCGCCGAGGTGCGACTTCTGGTCGACGTCATCGAGATGCTGCGCGAGCCGCCGGAACGACTCCGGATCGTCGTAGTCGCCGGTGAAGTACTCGAGGTGCTGGAGGAAATCCGCGCGCTTGCTGTCGTCGCCCTTCTTCTGCAGCGCCTGGTCCGTCGCGGATCGGAACTTCTCGTCGCTCATCTCCGTGCGCGCGAATCCGATCACGCGAAAGCGCGGCGCGAGACACGAGTGAATCGCCAGATCGAACAGCGCGGGCAGCAGCTTGCGTTTCGCCAAATCGCCCGAGGCGCCGAACATCACGATGGCGCAGGGATCGGAAGGAATCTCGCAGAAGTAACCGTCCGTTCGGACGGAATCAGCCACGTCGGTGGTGCCGGTGCTCATCGTGATCTCCTCGGCCGGATCGTATGTCTCGACCTTGGCCCTCAGTTTCCCTGGGATGCTCCTGGCCGCCCGTTTGATTCTATCTCCGCTCGCTTATCTTGGCCCTACCCGTCACACGATTTTAACGAATGGGAGCGATTCGCGGCGCGAATCACCCCTCGCCGCCCGATCGCGCCTGCCGCCCTAGAGCAGCGCGTAATACCGCAGCAGGTTCCCGTCGGGCTTCCGCTCGCCGATCCCGATGATCACGTGCCGCGTGAGCCAGTCGTGCTTGCCGGCCTCCACTTCGAAGCTCGGGAACGACCGCAGATAGTATTCGTCCGGTCCTACGGGCGGACCTCCGGCAAACGCCATGTCTCGCAGCCGAAGCATCGTATTGTCCTGGTATCCCCACAGGTAGCCCCGGTTTTGCAGCAGGATCAGCGTGCCGTCGTCCTCCTGCAGCATGTAGCGCGCGTCGAACGACACGGTGTCGTCCGGGCGAAACAGCGCGTAATCCCCGCCGCTGTCGGGCACTACCTTCCCGTTCAGCTTCGGCCCTGAAAACTCTCCCGTGCCCAGGTACACCCCGCCGCGCCCCGCCCCCGACGGCATGTTGTTGATCATCTGCACCCGCGAAAAATGCAGCCGCACCTCGAACGCAAACTCCAGCTTCGGCTCCTTCAGTGTCGACGCCAATTGCCCGAATGGTCTTGCATGGATCATGATTGCCGCCTCGATAGTCTTAGAATTGTCCAGCCAGTGATGTGATAAAGTCCCTCCGATCTCGGGTTCTGTCAACCGCGCTTCGACGAATCGCGCGGCGCAACTTGGGAGAAAATCTCGGATGAAGATCGCCCTGATCGGTGGAACCGGATACGTCGGCTCGAAGATTCTGGCCGAGGCGCTGCGCCGCGGCCACAGGGTCACCTCGATCGAGCGCAATCCGCAACGCCTCGCGCCGCGACGCAATCTCAGGATCAAGAAGGCGGACGTCCTCCACCGCGAGCGCCTGTCCCGGATTCTCGCCCGCCACGACGTGATCGTCAGCGCGTTCAATCCCAAGCGCGGCACGCCCGGCCCGGAAATCTTCCATCGCCACGTCCGCGGCCATCGCGCGATCATCTTCGCGGCCAAGCGTTCCGGCGTCAAACGTTTCCTCGCCGTCGGCGGCGCGGCCAGCCTCAAGACGCGCGCCGGAGTCGAGTTCCTCGATTCGCCCGAATTCCCCGCCGCGTACGAGCCGTTCAAGGGCGGCATTCGCGGCACTCGCGAGCTTTACTACTTGCTGAAGAAAGAAAACGGCCTCGACTGGGTGTTTCTCGCGCCGTCGGTGATGATCGCACCCGGCGCGCGCACCGGCAGGTACCGCGTCGGCACCGATCACGTCCTATATGATGAGGCGGGCAAAAGCCACATCTCGCTGCAGGATTACGCCGTCGCCATGCTCGACGAAATCGAGCACCCAAAACATCACCGCGAGCGCTTCACCGTCGGCTATTAGGTCGCTTAGAGGTTTTAGGGGGTCGGAGTTTCAACTCCGACATAAGGGCCGGCGCGAAGCGCCTTCCTTTGTGCAGATTTTCTCGCGGCATGTACTTGCAGTCTAACGGCGCAAGCGTATCTCCCGATTTCTAACTACTTTCACGGAAAGGTCGTCATGCCCAAGAAACTGACGCCCCAAAAATCGAAAGCCAAGCCTCTCACAGTCGCCGACCGCATCGAAATCAACGACCTCATGGCCGCCTACGCCTGGGCGCTCGACACCGGCGACGTCGATTCCTTCGTCGCTTGCTTCACGCCCGACGCCGTCGTGATCGAAGAAGTCTTCGAAGAGCCCGACCGCTGGGAAGGCGCGGCCGGCATCCGCGCGCTCGGCGAACACTTCCGCTCCGTCCCGAATTTTCCCGGCCGCCAGCATCACCTCACGCAATCGGTCGTCAAGGGCGATAGCAACGGCGTCACCGCCCGCTCCTTCGCGCTCGTCACCGAATGCCGCGGCGAGCCTCCCTATCTCATTCGCTTCGCCGGCTACTGGGACGACAAAATCGTGAAATTCCGCGGCCGCTGGCTCTTTAAGGAACGCACCATTCGCCTCTGGGACGGCGCCGTCCTCGCCAATTTCCCCGGCTACGGACAGCGCGTGCCGCGCAAGCGCCCGCCCGAGTTGGTCGTCAAGCGCTCGTGAATGTATACATGTTGGCGCTCCGCGTTTGCTGTTCCGATGTAAAATGCCGCCGCTCTGGGGGAGCATCGCTCATGAAAATCCAGATTCTCCGTCTCGCCGCATTCGTTTGCGCAGCCCTACTTACATTCGTCTCATCGGCCCGCGCACAAGCCCCGAAACCGGTTCGCACACAAGCCGGCCTCGTGCAGGGAACCATGGTTGACGGCGTCGCCGTTTACAAGGGCATCCCGTTCGCCGCCCCGCCGATGGGCGACCTGCGCTGGCACGCGCCTGAACCTCCCGCCCCGTGGAAGGGCGTGAAGGAAACCACGAAATTCGCGCCCGCCTGCATGCAGACTCCCATCGTGATGCCCGACCTCGGAATCGACGCCGTTCCGTTCGCCGAAGACTGCCTCTACGTCAACGTGTGGACCCCCGCGAAATCGCCGAAAGACCGGCTGCCCGTGATGGTCTGGATCTACGGCGGCGGATTCACGGGCGGCGCAACTTCGATGGCGCAGTACAACGGCATCAACCTCGCCAAGAAGGGCGTCGTCTACGTCAGCATCGCCTATCGCCTTGGCCTCTTCGGATTCCTCGCGCACCCTGAACTCAGCGCCGAGCAGGGCGGCCATTCCGGCAACTACGGCTTGCTCGATCAAATTGCCGGTCTTCGCTGGGTGAAGCGCAACATCGCCGCGTTCGGCGGAAATCCCGATCGCGTCACGATCTTCGGCGAATCGGCGGGCGGAATTTCCGTCAGCATGCTCGCCTCTTCGCCTCTCGCCAAAGGACTCTTCCAGGGCGCCATCTCCGAAAGCGGCAGCAACTTTGCGCCTCCGCAGCGCGCCGGCGAGGGCGGCGAAAGCATCGCCACGCTCGCCGACGCCGAAAAAGCCGGCGCCGCGCTGTTCAAGCACATCGACATCAAGTCCATCGCCGATGCGCGCAAGTTGCCGCCCGAGGTTCTGCTGAAAGCGGCCGGCCCGGGGCGCGCCGCGGTGTGGCCCAATTTCGACGGCTACGTCCTCCCGGGCGATCAGTACCTTCTCTACAAAGCGGGCCGCTACAACGACACGCCCATCCTGATCGGCTGGAATGCCGACGAGGGCGCGCTGTTCGCTCGCACCGCCACGCAAAGCGGCTACCTCCAATCGATCCACTCCGGCTACGGCGAGTACGCCGATAAAATTCTCGCGGTCTATCCTGGGAATTCCGATGCCGACGCTCTTCGCTCCACGCGCGATATGGCCCGCGACACGCTCTTCGGCTGGGGCACCTGGACGTGGGCGCGCCTGCAATCGCAAACGGGCAAGGGCAAAATCTTCGTCTACTACTTCAGCCACCGGCCGCCCTATCCCAATACCCCGCAATTCAAGGATTGGGGCGCGTCTCACGGCGCGGAGATGTCGTACGTATTCGGGATATTCGCGCGCACGATGTCGCCGGGCGACGCCGATCGTGCGATGGTCGACCAGGTCTCGTCGTATTGGGTGAATTTCGCGAAAACAGGCGATCCGAACAGCGCAGGCCTGCCGTCATGGCCCGCCTTCACCGACTCCAATCAGCAGGTGATGGATCTCAACGATCCGTCGCACGCCATCCCAGTCCCGAACCTCGACAAACTGAAGGCACTCGACGCCTACTACGCTTGGCGCCGCAGCGAAAGCGCAGCAGCAGCCCCAGCCGGCCACTAATCGCGGCGCGCGTACCGCAGGCGTCTCGCCGGAAGCCCGGGTCCTCGGGGTTCCGGTGGGAGCGTGAGCCTTCCCTGCCCTGACGAAAGAGGGGAGCCTCGCGAAAAAGCGCACCAAAAAGACGGGCTTCAGCCCAGGGGTTTCGGGCCTTAGGGGGTCGGAGCTTCAGCTCCGACATCACAAAAAGGCGCGCGAAGCGCGCTTCCTTTGCGCAGAATCACCCGCAGCATGTACTGTTCTCGACCAACGTCGACAACACCCACACGGGCTCCCCGCGCCTACCGCCGAATCCCCCGCGGCCAAATCCCCTGCTTCCCCGGAGACAAAATCCCGTTCGGATCGGCCGCATCCTTCAGCGTCTCGACAAACCTCCGCAGCGCGAAATGGTTGAAATCGTACTGCTCGCCGATCAGATCCATGTACGCGAGATGCGCGCGATACTCGCCAAATCCCAGCTTCGCCGCCTCGACCACAAGCTCTTCGCACAGCCTATTTGCGTGGACCCGATGCTCCTCGCTCTGCTTGTCGTAGAGAATCATCATCACCGAATATAGGTGCCGCGTGCCGAACGAAAATCCTCCGTAATAATCGAATCCATGTTCGTGGCAGCGCCGCCCCACCAGATTCACCAGCTTCGCCGCTTCCGCTCCGCTCGGCGCCACCACCGGCGAAAATCCCAGGTGCCCGCCGTCTTCTCCGCGGTATTTCAGGACGCCGAGCGGCATCAGCGACGGCACGCCCGCCTGCGCGCTTTCCGATCCCATCGACGCGACCAGTTCATCCGTCGGCGTCGCCTTCACGTTGAATTTCTTGCTCGCGAATTTCGCGCCGGGAATTCCCGCAAACGCCTCGCGCGTAACCTTCACGCGCGCGTCCACCATCTCCTCGTGCCCGTACATCGCGAACGTGAGATTCCACGCGCCGAGCCCGCTCTCGCGCAGCATCTTCTTCACCACGTCGTCCGGCACCGCCCCGCTGCCCTCGAACCACTGGCTGCGCGCCCCGCGCCGCGAAATCAGCCGCACCGCGTTGCTCAGCACCGCGATGTTCTGGATGATCTCCTCGCGCCGCAGCCGCGCCGTCACATCGACGATCGCTTCTAGATCCGACTCGCGCTCGAAATGCAAATCGCACGCCACGAAAAAATCCGGCTGCGGCATCAGCCACATCCCGGCCTTCGTCACGATGCCGAAATTCGATTGCATGAATAGCCCGTCGACCGACGGCCCGTAGCCGCCCTTGAACGACTGCCACGTCTTCGCGCCCGGCAGCGCACCCATCCCCGTGCGAATCACTTCGCCGCTCGCGAGAACGATTTCCATGCCGCAAATTTTGTCCGAGTGGTCGCCATACGCCGTGTAGCCGAGCCCGCGCTCGAGCGCGTTGCCCACCACGCTGCCCCATCCCAGCGCCGGAACCGAGATCCACAGTTTGATTTTTCTTTCGCGAATGTATTCGTAGAGGTCGAAAAACGTGACGCCCGGCTCGACGATCGCGTGGCACAGCTCTTCGTCGATCTCGATCTTCTTCATTCGTCCTAGCTCGAGCACGATCGAGCCGGAGACGCGCGGCGCCGGCCCGCCGTACCCGAGATTTTTCCCGCGCGAAACCGTCCACAGCGGAATCTTGTATTCGTTCGCGATCTTCACGATCGCCTGAATCTCTTCCACGGAGACCGGCCGCAGCGCCGCCGACGGCGCAAACTCCGCCGCATCCTGCGACGCGAACGCGAAAGGATCGCGATACTCCGCAAGCGCCGCGCCTCCGCGCACCACCCACTCGTCGCCGATCGCCCGCGCAAACTCGTTCAGCGCGCGCTCGAACGCCTCGCTCGACACCCCCGCCGGCAGCACCGTCAATTTTTCACCCTCCATTGAAGATTACGGACCAGCAGTCCTGGTAAACGCGCGAAGCGCGTGACATACCGTAGCCCACGGCGAAGCCGTGGGACCCGATTCGTAAACGCGACCAGCCCGCGAAGCGGGCGCAAGAACATGGCTCACGGCCGCGCCGGTTCACTCGCGATCAAACCTACCGAAACTGCATCGTCATCTCGCCCAGCTTCGCCAGCACCGCCGGATCGAGCGTCACATCCAGCGCCGCGATCGTCGCATCAAGCTGCTCGGGGCGGCTTGCGCCGATAATCGGGCTCGTCACCCACGGCTGCGCGAGCACCCATGCCACCGAAAGCGTCGTCAGCGGAATGCTCACTTCTTTGGCGTAAGCATTCAACGCGTCGACCGCGTCGAACAGCTTGTCCTGCCAGTAGCGGTCCCGATAGAGCGTACCGATCCGCCCGGTGTAGGCAAACCGCGTTCCTTCGCTCGCAGGCTT
>Ga0335072_10013854_pt1 | contig 11468 bp, 9 predicted proteins | sample Lox_Sample_21_FD_206725 | JGI IMG/M metagenome (GOLD analysis project Ga0335072, IMG submission 206725) | Soil microbial communities from Loxahatchee National Wildlife Refuge, Florida, United States - Lox_Sample_2.1 | ecosystem: Environmental > Terrestrial > Soil > Wetlands | place: USA: Florida...
TTGCCGGCTTCTTCCCGCTCTCTCTTTATAGAGTGCTCGCCGTTGTTGCTTGCTTCAGGAAAAGAACTTCTTGATACAGAAGGCTGAGTATCCGTCTGCTCCTCAAGTTCGTCGACCGGTGTTTTGAATCCAGAATACTGGCTGCTGGTCTGGCCCGGCTTCAGAGGCGAGTTTTCGTAAAAGTCAACCATGTAATTCATCGCCATTTTGACCTCGCGAAGCTTGATTTTCTGGATTTCCCACCACGGTCGATCGCTGTCATCTCTCGGCAGCTCAACTTCGGTAGATTTCGCAGCGTAGTACAACGCAGTGGCCGCAATTGTCCGTGACGTGAAGAGAAGACAAAGCTGTGTCATGTTGCTGTCATTAATGAATGCCCATGCAACGTCGCGCAGCTTCTTATTGTGGTGGAGCCCGAAATGCCGCAAAAAGTCGTACAGAACTTTGTATGGTGATTCAATAGTGAGGTCGAAGCACAGTTTCTCCAGCAGGATATCTTCGTTATAAAAGATCGTATCTCTCCAAAGCCAAAAGTCCTTTGTTTGTTCGTCGACAAGAAGGTTGGGGTTCTTCTGCGCTACACGGCAGCAAGCAACGACTAGATCTTTTAGTTTTCGTGTATGCTCTTCGACTTTGGTGGCAAGAAATAAGGCCGTTGCCGCGAATTGCTGTCCATGGTCAGCTTCTGTCTTCAGTTTGAAGCCAGGCGTATTGTCGAACTAAACGAAATCACCGCCAAAAGGCCGGAGCAGAGACGTTACCTACATAGTGGTGGAGATTTTTCTGCCCTTCTTTCTTGACCAGAGAATGCCGCATGAGAAAGCGATTGAAGAAGATCGAAGCCGTGCAGAGCGTCGTTTGGGGCAACTTCAACATGATTCCAACCTGTGTGATGAAGTTGGTGCCCTTACTGCGCACTTGCTTCTCCTCTTCAGGCTTCATTCCGTCGAGAATTGATGGTGTTTGCAGTAACTCTTCCTCGGTATATATCCATTGGAGCTCCGCCTCTGCGAGCACGTCCGTGGGGTCTCTGGAAACGCTTTGGTCCGCCATATCATAAAATGACGACGGAATGGACGTAGCTGGAAGAAGAGGCATAAAGTGCGACGAAAGGAACCTGGCTGAGTTACAAGGTTAGAGAGTAGTCGTGTTACGAAGTACGTCGACGGTGGGTTGATGTCGCCGCAACGCCTGAGCGAGGTCTGACATGGGTGGATCGCAAGCCTGCCAATGCTGATGAAAGGCCTAGCTCTTCTTCCGCTTGCGAAAGGCGCGGAGGAACCACTGCTAATGGATGTGGGACGGGCGAGGCGCTGCTGTTAACATCGGAGTTTGTTGGAGAACGCAGTCGTATCGCGCAGTTGCAGCCACGAGGCTCCGGCTTGGCGTCTTCACCTCAGCTACTCCAACCATGCCGCCTCATTCTCTAGCCATAAGCGGTTTGCAACGGCACACCGCTTTCACGTACTTTGCTTCTGAATTGTCCTTCGTGCCAAAGAAAGCTCGCTATTCTCTTTGATCGCGCCGTCGAACTGTTCGGCAGTCTAGACCAGATTTATGCGACGGGCGAATCGGGAATCGGCTTTGCAATGGTGTACGACACAGCTTGAATCTCTCCCATTTGCTTTCACCGCTTTAGTTTAAGCGGCCTCGAGACTGGGCCAGCTCATTAGTCTTTCTTTACAGCCGCATCTCCGTGCTTCAGCCTCGCATATCCGAGTCTTTCCGAACAAGCGCTTCGCCCAGCATTGCTCAGCCTCGCCATGTCAACTAGCATATGTACTCCGCATTTTTCGCACTTTCAGCTTGACTCAATTATGCATTTCAGTTTCAATCTTCTTCGCGTCAAGAATGGACCCGTTATCTCCCGTGGCCAGCTGTTTGGCAGTGCTAAGCGCCATCGTCGCGACTTTGCGACTCTACAGCACGATTCATGACGCCCCAGAGGACGCGCTGGGAGTGTGCAAGGAAGTAGAGGACCTGCAAAATGTGTTCAGTCAAAGCAAAGAAGCACTGTACAGGCGATTATCCGTCGGTGGTCTCACTCAGCGCGGCGAGACCGCCTTCCACATGACAACTGTATCCATCTATGAAGCGCTTACGAAACTTGATCGCATTCTCCGGGACAGCATTGTGAACGAGACAGGCAACGATGGCAAGAAGAAGGTATCGAGACTTGCATGGCTGCGCAATTCCGCGAAGATCAAGAAGCTTTGCTTGCGGTTGCGCAATTTGAAGGCAGATTTGATTATTGTAACAACGTCGCAATTAGTGTAAGTTTCTTTTATTCAAAGACGGCAATGGCTGATCAAATTTCGTAGTTCGGACACCGTAGACGTCAATGCATTCATGCAGAATATGGCTGCTGGTCCTCTGGCGGAACTTCTAAGTCGTCAGCAGTCTCAAGAACTTACGCTCGCAGAACTTCTCGAAGGCCAGCGTCAGCTTCAAGATTCAATGGTTGTCCCAGCAATGAGCTCATCCGCAGGTTACACGTCGACGCCGTTCATTACGGCGGCCTCAAATCAACTGAGGAAGCGGAAGCGATCACTTGCAATCACTGCTAGAGATGTGCAAGAAAACACGATGACTGTTAACGCCGAAGACGTTGAGGTTGACGACATCGAATCAAAATGCGACACAGCATGCAGCTGCATCTGTCATCGGCCCAGCAAAGTTGACTCTCCTGCACTGCTTGAGAGCATATTCGGAACAATCCACGTCGGTGTGACTGGAGCATTAACATCGCGGACCCCTTGTACCGAACGCCTGTGCAAGAGACAAAAGCACCGGACTGCACACTTTGTTTACCGATTCCCTACTTGGATGTTGGCTCGCGCAATCACCCTCTCCTATTCTACGCGCAGCTCCATGCAGATTGTCCTGCGCGCGCCGAGAATCATATCGGACGATGCCCCAATACTACGGTTTGCAGCGGTGGGAGATTTGGCCTCAATTCGGAGTCTGATGTCCCGTGGCCTAGGATCTCCGGCAGACGTCGGGACGTCCTATGGCCTTACAGCACTCCACATCGCGTTCGCCAAAAAGCACATCGAGCTGTGTCGCTTTCTTGTTCAGCACGGTGCCGATCCGTACTATGAAACCAATCTTCGACGGGCAGTGATCGATATCGTGAGAGATGAGCGTATCAACGGAAAAATGTCAGACGAACAAAAAGATCAACTTGACTACGTGTTCGATGAACTGGACGACTATGAAAGTTTCCATCTGTCGCCACTTCATAAAACAATCGTCGGGCTCAGCCGCATTAGCCTTGAAATGCAATTAAGCACGTCCACGCAGTACATCGACATGCCAGACTCACTTGGAAGAACCGCACTCTCAGCAGCAGCATGGAGAGGAGATGCCAAGTCTGTACGCACGCTGCTCCAGTTTGGAGCATCAGCGAATATCTCTACGCCAACAGAGGTGTCTCCTCTTCATCGGGCAATTGAGGGTCGTTCATATGAATGCGTAGATCTGCTCATCCAACATGATGCTAACGTCAACCACAAGAACAAGCGCGGGAGGCTCCCATTACACTACGCTTGCCGCATAGACGATAACGGAGAGATCTGTAGGCTCCTTCTGCAATCTGGCGCGTTTGTTGATTGCGAGGACCACGGAAAAGCGAGACCACTTCATGAGGCGGTCATGCATGGAAAGACTCCTCAGCTGAAGGTGTTGCTGCAATATGGAGCCGATATGAATTGCCAGACGTTCGACTGCGAGTTTCCGTTAAATATTGCGGTTGCGAAGAACAACATCGAGGCTATACGGCTGCTGCTAGATGCAGGCGCGGATCCAGCTTTAACGACTATGACAAACAGGACGATACTGCACACGGCGGCGGAGTGCGCCAACTGCAACACGTTATACGTTCTGGAAACGGCCAATCTTCTCGGCCTCGATCCAGATGCCAAGGATAGTGATGATTGCACCGCGTTTCAGGTGTTGGACTCACGATGCAGGCGCGAGGATGTCGATTCGAATATGCGTGTGGTATTTGGTCGACTGATCGAGATGGTAAGACAATGGAATTACACTGGATTCGCCGAGAACGCGGCCGAAGAGGATGTCTTGGACGAATTTCATGATGCGTTGGCTGAAATGTCTCCGGCCTGACGATAACATTGCGGCTATTTTGAACAGCTATGGTTCGGACGAGAGGCAGTGACAGGGTTTGGCGAATGGCTCAAGCCCCAAGCCAGCCTCTGCTTTGCGCGGTGCGATGGTTCATGCAACGACTTCCGTGACAACCTGCCAACTCTTCACGAGCACAGGCCGATTCCTTTCCAGCCATGCGTTTGATACGTAGCACAGACGGCAGTCACAACACAGCAAAACTTTTTCAAGCTCGTATTTTGAAAGCTCGTTCTGATAAGCCAGCCTTGATTTAGACTCTGTGGTCACGTTGTGGAACACTCTCCAAATTTCGTTCAAGCACTAGCTACATGATGCAGATGTCAGCGCATAATTCATCGGGTTCAGACGGGCCTGCGTGTCATGCTACGGGAGTTTCAACGTGAGCATCTGTGCAAAGGATGCATCAGCTCGGCATCATGGAACTGCCAGCTGAAGTCGTCTTTTTCAAAGGACAACTGGCCCTAGCGGGTCCTTCCCGAGATGGTCCGTCCGCTCAGAGATCTCGATGCCATGTACCCTTCCATATGAGCAGGCGTGGGCCCTAAGTCTAGGAGTCGCCGATGGGTCAAGCAGAACCGCGACCCGTGCAGGACTGTCGCAATGGTGTCGAGTGCCGAGGACAGGCCAGGTACAAGGGCGCGGTACAAATTGGGCGTCGTGGTCTGGACCACCCTCGTATTTCGTGTGTACCCGGATCCTTCAGTCGTTTGACTCGATCTGGCAGTCACCACTCAATCGCGATATTGCAGTAAATGGAACAACGTTCGGAAGAATCGTATTCTGGAGGGGTAGGGCGAAAGGGGTGATCCACGCAGCTGTTTGCTGTTCTTTTGCGGTGGGATGCTTGTAGCGTGCAGAAGAGCGGCGCGGCACATGCCACCTGCCTCGAACCCGCGGCACGCATCTCTCTCTTCTCCACAGCTGCCCGCAAAAGAAGGGCCACAAGCCCCCCGATCATGGGAGCGAACCGCCACTACAATAGACAGACAGCCACCGGCGTGATGCCGGGGGGGCCCAGAATCTCGCTGCGAGAAGAGATTGGGTCGATATGAAGTGAAGGGGAAGTTCCTATCCTCTGGGCTGCCGCCACGGCACCATGGTAGGCGATGGCTTTCCCACCAACCATTTCGCCCCGGCTTCGCGGGAACAGGCTCTGTGTTTTAGCCTGTACCTTATCCTCGCAGGAACGCAAGCTCGTCATCGGGAGGACCGGCGATGCTGCGGTGAAAAATAATCACAGTGTCACGCTGGTTGCTGCAAACGCTTTTGCCCACGGCACAAACCTCACCGGGTGCGGAACACGCCAGCAAGCGCGGCCGCGCATCAAAAACAAAAAGCAACTTCGGCGATCTCCCTCGGCGGCCGACGCTAGCTGCTTGGTCGTGCCTTGACTGCGGCAGAGTCGTCGACCGGATCCCGTGCTCTTGGAGCGCCGAGTCGTCTGCGAAAGTGCGCAGGGAGCCAAAATGGCGTCGATTATGCATCCGAAACGGGAGGCAATCTTCAGCATCCCGGTATCAATTGGCTGGAGACGAGACGTGCGCCCGTGTGGCTGCCTGTGGAGCGCTTTCCCTACCCATGATCCACAGAGGGATTTGCCCAAAGGGAGTCCATGCGACTGGCCCTTGCAGGCATGACATATTCCTCGGGCCTCTGACCTTCGAGTGTGCGTTTGGGCTGCGTCGTCCCGTCGAGCGTGCGGCTTAAGGTAGACAGGTCGGGGAGCCGGAGTCGCGAACCTCTCCCATATCTTTCCGTCTCTCTCAAGCATCGCCGCCGTGACTGCGAATCTCGCTGTGTCACTTTTTTTTCTGCTGCGTCTTAATTTGGCATTGACGCGAAAATATACTCATCATGCTTGCCCCTCGCACTTCGGAGCGCGACTTTGGGCCAGAGAGGCTGCCGCCCCTGAACGGGTAATCACAACAAACCACAATTGGATTTCGAATTGGCCTTCAGAGCTGATATGTCTCAGAGCAATCATTCCAATCCCGCGATTGATCGCAAAGGAAAGCATCGCATCCGTCACTACCACGGCTTCATCGCAAAGCGCCGCTTCTCGTATCTCCACCACTAGCCTAGCCTCGAAGCGATCGTCCGCGACCTCGTTTACCAGTCAAGTCGGTGCTGCATATGTCCCAGACTTTGAGGCATTTCCAACACTAGTCAAAACACCATGGGAACTCGAGAGATCCAAACGACAACCCGCCCGTCCAATCAGTCGCCATCGGCCCGAGACGTCGCGTAGCCTTCCAAGTCGCATCTTTCAAAATCTGCCACAGGAGGTGTACGCGTGCATCTTACAGCAGCTCGAAAGCCTCTACTTCGACGCAGCACACGGTGGCTGCATTACTTGTTATTTGCATGACTTGTTTTCGCTCTCGTTGACAAGCCGCGGCTGGGAGAAAGCTGCACGGCTGAAACTGTATGTTACCCTTGCTGACGCGCTGCGACCGCTAACAATGTAATAGATATAGTCAAATCTGGCTTCCTATCGATGACAGTGCGCTTCGAAAGAGAGGGGATGTGGCGAGGCGGCTGAAGCATTTGCATTGGACGCTGCGAGAGCGTACCGCGCTGGCACGACTGGTCCGAGAAATTCACATCCCCGACGTCCAACAATTCTATCTCGCGTCGACGCAAAAGGACCGCCAGTACATAATTGATCACATCGCAACGCTCATTGAGGCGTGCCCTAACCTCGAGAATTTTGAAGGGTTGTTGCTCTCATATGATCATAAATTCGACAGGTTGACATCTGCACTCGCTTCCCGATCAAGACTACGGGAAAAGATATGGTCGATCAAGGCAGCAGAGGAAGCTTTCGATGAATACGGGGAAGCGATGGTGGTACGACGGCCACTAGCAGGATGGGACGCCGAGAACCCGGATGAGTTCCTTAACACGCATTGCAACTGGAAGTTGATGCAACGACTGCTACTGTTCGGCCAAGGCTTCGGAAGCTTTGATTATCGAGCTTTCGTTGCGACCTTTCGGTCATTGCCATCCTTACAGCATTTGTTGATATCTAACTTTGATGCCGTTCAATTCAACGACCGCACGCTGCAGGCACTACCGCCACAGCTTCAGTCGTTACGCCTGCAAGACCTACCGGGTGTAACAGACAGAGGGTTACTCAAATACGCAAACGGCCAAAACCCTCAATTACTCCGGAGCCTTTCCCTTGTGCACTTGGAAATCACCTCGGCGCTAGTCCTTGCCAAATTCTTTGCTCTCCCGCGTTTACGGCGCTTCGTACTCAAACAAGACGCTTCACCCACGCTACCGCAAGGAATCGAGGTCCAAGGGCCGCTCTACCACTCGCCGCGGGTGTCGTTCCTGCACTGGGACGTCTTGTATTCTGGAGCTGCGCACAAAGACCTAGCAATCTCCATTGTGAGCGGGGCATTCCCATCACTGCGCAAGCTGCGCGCGCCAAACGACCACGACGGCATTCTTCAGGACTTGTGCAGGCCGACGGGCGACGTGCTGCGCAGCCAGGACGTGGCCGCCGCCAAGCTGGCCGGCAAGGGCAAGGAGCGGCCGTCGATGCTGCAGGCAATGCGCCAGGTTGCGCAGCAGCGCATCGATTCAGCGCGTCAGACGCCTTTTATGATGGTTGTTGTCGAGGAGGACGGCGTGCTGCACCACCGCTTCATGTTCCGCGGTTTTATGGGTTCGGTGCCGTCGCAGATCGAGTACTGCCTCGAGCCCGATGTTGAGGGTTCAGAAGAGCCATTGGCGAGCCTGGCCGATTTGCTACTTGTGAAAAAAGAGGACGAGATTAGTGCTGCGGGCTGGTGCGAGGGCCCCGGCTGGGGAAATATTCAGCCTGGTATGCCGGGCAAAAAGGGCAGAACGCATCCGAGGAGGAGAAAAGCCCGCCCGTTGAACCTGGGCGTGTTCTTTTAGCGTGATATGTATGATTCTTGTGGGGGACTGAGCTATTAAATGTCAAAGCCTTTACCCACGCCTTTCTTCGGGCCAAATCTGCTGGAATTTCGGCACAACGGTCATTCGAAGGGCCAAAATTCGCAACCAAGTCTCTTTGCGGTTTACGGTGAACAACTTTCATCACAAATGAGCTAGATTCCAAGTCCTTGGCATCGTCGGGCTTCTGGTAGAAATCTCGAACCATCATTAGCGTGCATGGCTTCATTCCCATAGGCCGCCTTACAGTAATCGGGTCGAAAGGTACGTCCGGTTCGAGTCTAAGAAGAGCACATGTATGATAACGGATAGGGCTCTCGTTTGCTTCCAATCAATTCCCGTGGCTCGGTCATTCCAATCGTATTCAACTGCCAAGCTGCCCCACTGACAGGCAGCTGCGGCCGTCGGTCACGGCGCCAGCCTTGCGTCTCACGTTCGCCGTCCTTTGGAGGCCACATTTGTCAGAGCAGCTCGCTCCTTGAAATATGATGCCATTCCAGGCCATCATTGCGACATAACGTTTGTCCAGTGTTGTTTCCTTTTCGTGCAACATCTCCCTGCACTCTGCGCGGCTGCTCATCCGATAAGGCTAGCTTTTGCGACGTTTCAGCCACGGGTGACGAAGCCTTGGATTTCCGGTGACAATGGACCACTTGCCGCAACATGACGGCGAGCCCATCCGGGTGCCTTTCCTGGCAGAGACGCGCATATACAGGCCTGAAGAGTTCTTTACCCTGCCCCAAAAGCATGGTTGCTCAATATCTTCGCTGCTTCAAAGCGGCCCGAGGCTGCTCCCGGAGCGTGAGGCGCCAGCGTTTCTGCAGGAATGGTTATTTTTCAGCCTGATTGCTCAAGTCCTTCAGAAAGAGGTAGACGCAAACGACTTTCTTCGTCAGTACCACGGCAAGCTGCAGGTTAATACGGAGGACCTTCTCGACTTGTTCAAGGCATCCCTTCCAAGCAGCAGAAGGCTGTCGAAGCTGTCAAGTAACTCTCAAGACGAAAATGAACGGTCACTCCGGATGCGTGCAAGCTTGGCCTTAGATGAAGCACGAAAGTTTGTCCTTGACTGGTGTTCCGACAATGACCACACTATTGGTTTTTTCCAAGGGCCTGAAGCTTCTCATGCAGAGAATTGCAATGGACGCGTTGACGCTAAACTGCGGTGGGAGTATCCGGAGCTTTGTTTATCGTTTGGAATTCTCGGCGAGACACTTGACCGTTACCGAAGACGCCTTCAGCCATCGGTAGGACTCAAAGAGGAGAACAACCCTTACCGAAGCTGGCACAATCATGTCACGGATCTAAGAAGCTGGGGCTTCAGCAACCTTCTCCGGCAGCGCATGCACGCGAATGGCTGGTGTCCCAGGGAGACTCGCCGAATCAACATGACGGCCGGCGACTTGAGCACCATCTATTACATTAGCTCGTTTCCCCCAACAACCAAGTCGGACCATTCCCTCTGTACGTTGAACGAGTGCGTTCTATCATCTTGGATTACGCCACATGCGCCGAATTGTCCGCACTCGGACTCTAGCGACTTTGGCGTAATACCAGATCAAGCGGAACTCAGACGCATCGTGCGAGCTGGAAACATAGCGTTGCTACGTTACGACAACCAAGAAAATTTGAGCATTGTTGAATATGTTATTCCGCCGGACGGCTTGTATGAAGATCCGATGAACGATGAAGACCTACCAAATCAACCACGATTTGTCGCCATCTCGCATGCATGGTCAGATGGGCTTAGCCCAAACGAAGGCAAAGGGCTGCCCGGGTGTCAGCTCAATAGGCTTCGAGATACCATGAAGAAGTCCCCAGAGACGAAGGATCTGCCATTCTGGATTGACTCGCTTTGTGTGCCGCACGAGCCCCTGGAATTGCAAAACAAGGCGATCCAGAATATGGGCCAGGTGTACACGTATGCTTACACTGTGCTCGTGCTCGACTCCAGTCTTCGAGGTACTTCGAGCTTCCCGGAAACGCTGGAGGCCATTGTTCGTATTAACACTGGAATATGGTCAAAAAGAATGTGGACGTTGCCGGAAGGCATAAGAGGAAGAAACTTGCACTTCGACTTCAAAGACGGTCTTCTATCGACAGTCGATCTGCAGAAACGATACAATAAAGCGAAGGACAATCCATTTGATAGAGAGCATCACGTGTATAAAGCCGGGTGGTTGTTCAGTCCGTACATCTACAGCTTGCGAGAGCCGAAGAAGAAAAATGGCGTGGATGGAGCCGAGAATCAGCAATTAGCACACTTGTGGCAAGCAATGCAATGGCGTGAAGCCAGCCGACCAGAAGACGAAACCTTGTGTTTGGCGCGGCTAGTAGATATCGATCCACTTCCGCTGCTGCAGATCACAGACGCCAAAGGAATGAAACGGATGGCCGAGAAGCGAATGGTCAAGTTTCTTACGCTGCTTGACCAATTCATCGGCATCCCTCCCGGAATGATTTTCCTTCCAGGGCCAAAATTGACGACGAAAGGTTTCTCGTGGGCGCCAAGTTCGTGGATGAGAAAGGAAAGCAACCAGATGGCGAAGCCGCTATTCGCTCCCGAGCAAAGACTATCTTTCCTCACCAGAACCGGCCTTGCAGTCCAATATCCTGGAATTGAACTGCATCCGGGTAGAAGCGCTCCCGAATGGAACTTCTGGATCCCAACAGACCGCAATCTCACGCAGTGGTACCGAATACAGTATATCCCCGAGCCAGACACGTCGCAAGAGGACTGGGAAGCCATCTGGCGCTGTGCCTGCAACGGCACTGAGCTGCCGGCCATCATTCGCAGTCGCTTTGGCCGTCTTGATGAACCCGAAATCGCGCTGCTCGTTAGGGGCTTCCGCAGACGCAAGTCTGTCACTAGGTCTTCGGCCCAAGCCAACTACCACGGAGAATCTGACATCAGGTGGGTGCAGAGTCTGTGTCGGGTGCAGATTGAGTGGGAAACGGATCATGCTAGAGCAGCAAAACTGACTGAAGACTTCCGGTACAACATCGACCAGATGGCGTGGGGCGAGACATTGGGAGCCGATCAGAGATGGGTCGTAGACGGACACCCTGAGTTCTTGGCTGCGAAGGAACTCCCCATTGATGAGCTATGATATATTTCTCCGTCTGCTTCTGCCGTGTTTATGAACGTTTGGTGGACATTTGTCATATATGTAGATAAAATTTGGATGGAGTACTCTCCGGCCAGGATACGGTATCGACCACGGTCGGCGAACTGATCGACGGGCAAACTGGCGTGGGTGAACGTCAGTCTGGAATAAATTGTAGCCTGAACGGACTTGTTATCAGCTTCCGATGCTAGCGACGTGATCGGCGAGGCTCATGCGACTTCGGAGTTTTCGCGATCTTAGCGCAGATGAGCGAATATATTTGTA
>Ga0335072_10013855_pt1 | contig 11468 bp, 7 predicted proteins | sample Lox_Sample_21_FD_206725 | JGI IMG/M metagenome (GOLD analysis project Ga0335072, IMG submission 206725) | Soil microbial communities from Loxahatchee National Wildlife Refuge, Florida, United States - Lox_Sample_2.1 | ecosystem: Environmental > Terrestrial > Soil > Wetlands | place: USA: Florida...
TTTACAGCGAAGTCCAGCGTCGAGTTGAGATCGAGCCTGCGGAACTCGGCGCCGAATTTCAAAGTGTGGCGGCCGATGGTACGCGACAGTTGGTCCTGAACCTGATAAACGGTCGAATAATCGCTCACAGGAAGCGCGGGATCATTGCCCAACAAGCTGATGCCGGTGATGTCGATCATTCCGAACGCCCGATCAGGGAGCAACGAAATCGACAGGCCCGGATGCGTATTGTCGCTAGAAGAAGATGCAGTGGTCCGGTTGACACCGAAGCGTAACTCATTAATCCATTCCGGTGCGAATGCCGTACGGTCCTGAATCGTCACATACTGATTCCGCGCCAGGTGAAGAGTCGGGAATCCCGGAAGATAGGTGCCCGGCGGTGTTCCGACATATGGAACCACAGAAGAGCTGTCATCGACAGTGTAGCGCGCGAAGACCGAATGCGTATTGGAAAAATTGTGGTCGATGCGAACCATTCCGTGATCCTCACGGGTGTCGCCTTTGTTCGCGGTGATCAGCTCGCCGGTTCCATCTCCATTGTCAGGTCCGTTCGAAGGAGGCATCAGATTGAGAAACTGTTGTACCTCGGGATTGATCGGAATGGCGGCACAACCGCTTGAACTGGCGCTGGTGCAGGCCGCGGAGTTATTCGCAGAAGGCAGGAAACCTTCATGTGCGAGAGCATCGGGCGCCGTAGCAATTGCCGTCGATGCCTGGACTTCGCGAAACCCCTCATAGTTGGCAAAGAAGAATGTGCGATCCCGCTTGAGCGGCCCTCCGATCGAGGCACCGAACTGATTGCGGACGAACGCGGGGATCGGGTTGGCGCCCAAGTCAAAATAGTTCTTCGCGTCGAGCGACGCATCCCGATGCAATTCCCACAAGGACCCGTGAAACTGGTTACCGCCCGACTTCGTTGTCATGTCGATCACGGCGCCACCATGGCCGCCGTATTCCGCGTTAAAGGTCTGCGTCAGAACGCGGACCTGCGCTAACTCATCGAGACCGAGAAAAAATCCTGAAGCGCCCGCGGGCGAAAAGCCCCAGACCGGATCGGTTGCATCCATACCGTCGATCAGGACGTTCGTCATACTGGGCCGGATGCCATTAATCGACACTTGCGCTGTCTTACCGCTCGAAAGCAACGAGGGTGCACTGCTGGGATCAGGAGCGACGCCAGGCTCCAGCGCAACCGCACTAAAGAGATCCTGATTATTGAGAGGCAGTTTCGTCAGGCTTGGCTCTGCCACGAGTCCGCTGACAGTTGAGGTCGTACTGTCGATGCCGCTGGCGTTCGCGTTGACCGTTACCTGCTGCCGCAGGTCGCCCACGGTCAGTGAGAAGTCGATGACCGACTCGGAACCCGAAACGAGCGCAACACCTTCGCGAACCTGTGCCTGGAATCCCTGAAATTCGGCGCGAATGGTGTAGGTTCCCGGTGGCAGGCCGGAGAAGTGATATACGCCTGCCTTGTCAGTCGAGGTGTTCCGCTCCAATCCGGTGCGCTGGTTGACGATGACAACTCTGGCTCGAAGAATAACGGCGCCGCTCTTATCCGTAATTGTGCCCGAGACGGTAGCAAGCTGTGATTGCGACCACGCCCACGTTGGGAGCAGGGCAAGCCACAGGATGAAGAGTAAGCGCGTTGCCGAAGCGAAGAAGCGCACAATGCCGCAGACAGAGGCACAGCGTCGCCCTGACGACAGAGATTGGTAAGGCGCTCTCCTCATGACTTGTCGGACTCTCTTTCGATCGTTCCTCGGGTTTGGCCCTAAATCGCGCGTTTGTTCGCTAGACAACCCTGGCTAACGGGAAGAGAAAACGTTCGCATCGAGTTCTTTATGGCGCGGGCACTCTCAAGCAGAGTATCTTGCACTGCTTCAAAGAAGGTAGTGTGGAGCAGCCCACGGCACTATTGTACTTTGGTATCGGTATGGCCGGATCAGACTTGCAGGGGCCGGGCTCAGCTTGACGTTCGACTGTAGAAACCGATGATGGCCGGCTGGCCCCAGCTGACGAGGGTCATGGGGTCACATTCGCCTCGCGATTCCGTGCGGCGCGTGGATTAGCTCAGGGGAGACCTCTGGGGAGCTGAGGCGCCAAAAGGTACCAATACTAAAGTATTAGTGGAGATCGCACGGCGCATCTGTCGTGATATTGTTGCGTCAACTGATCGCCTGGAAGAGACTCTATCAGCAGCGTTGTTGATGTACTGCCCGGACAAGAAAGGGATTACGCAAGATCCGAACGCATCGACTTCCTCAGACAACGCTAATCTCTCGGAAATGTCTTTTGGCGTCCCTGAATTTCGCACGAGCGGAGGCATGAGAGTTTCTTGATGAAAGAACAATTGCTAATTTCAGTAGTCGACGATGACGAGTCAGTTCGCGAATCAGTGCCGGAGCTATTGAAGGAACTGGGATTCAATGCACATGCGTTTTCCTCGGCAATGGAGTTCCTGGCCTCCGATGCTCTCGTGCGGTCGAGCTGCCTGATCCTCGATGTCGCGATGCCGGTGATGTCCGGGCCGGAACTCCTTCGCGAGCTTCGTCGCCGCAACCTGAGCATTCCGGTTGTCTTCATTACCGCTCGCAAGGACGAAGCGGTACGAACGCGATTGCTCAATAACGGAGCAGTCGAATGTTTGTTCAAGCCCTTCAGCGATACGGCACTCCTGCAGGCATTGAACAAGGCGGTTGGTAACGAATAAATGTTATGACGCTCGTGGCAGGTGGCCACAATGAACCCAACAAGCGTGTTCTGCGATGATGAGAGAATCCTACTCGTGCCAAACGCCTCACCGACTGTATTTGTTGTGGATGACGATGTCTCGGTCCGCGAATCCCTGGAATTTCTGATTCGCGATGCTGGATGGCAAGTAGAAACGTTCACGTCGGCTGAAGAATTTGCCAATCACCCACGCGAATTTGTACCAAGCTGTGTCGTCCTCGACATTTCGATGCCTGGGTTAAATGGCCTCGACCTGCAGAAGCGACTCGCGGTGAATCGGCCGGACATGCCCATAATCTTCCTCACCGGTAACGCCGACATACCGATGACCGTGCAAGCTATGAAGGCCGGCGCAGTAGAGTTCTTGACGAAGCCGTTCAGTGGTGACACACTTCTGTCCGCCGTCAGCAAAGCCATCGCGCGAAGCACCGCCCTGATTACTCGCGATGCCGAACTTCGCGCACTCAGAGCGCGGTATGCCCGCCTGAGTTCTCGTGAAAAGGAGGTGATGGCTTTGGTGGTCGTCGGAAAGGCCAATAAGGAGGTTGCTTACGAATTGGGCATAAGCGAGATCACCGTGAAAGCGCATCGAGGAAGCATGATGCGAAGGATGGAGGCTGAGTCTCTGGCGGAACTGGTCAACCAAGCTGCAAGACTCCGTCTGCCGCGACCCAATCAGAAGCACTAGCACACGAGGCGCAACCTGCTTCAACTCTTCGGCATATTTCTGTTCGGCCAGAGTCGATATCCCCCTTGCTTTGCCCCCTCGGTAGCCACTGCGACCGAGTTAGGGCATTGTAGGTTGTAATTCCAGCGCAGAGCAGCGGCGCCGCATCGATATCGCCAAGGCTGTCCGGGATCAGAACCAACGCTTCTTCTGGCACCAGCATGTACTGCTGATACCCGCCGTCGTAACTTCATTGAGAGCGCACCGCCGAGTCTGAAGCAAAAGAACCGCAACAGATTGCACCGCAGAACTCACATAACAGATGAGCCCATCTTCAGCCGGTCTTTAACTCTGCGCTTGCAGGGACCCTGAATCGCATGGAATGGTGAACATGAATGAACTGCCTGGGCCGTCGTTCTTTATGGCCCAAATCTGACCTCGGTGAGCTTCGACAATCGATCGGCTGACGGACAGTCCGATGCCGGTTCCATCCTGCTTTGTCGTATAAAACGGGTCGAACAGCCGGCTGGCAGCCTCAGGGTCGATACCGATTCCGGTGTCTTGCACAGTGACCTGAACATTCTTACTGTCGTCACTTTTCGTTCTGATCACTAATTCCCGCGGCCGATCATCAATACTACCCATCGAGTCCGAGGCGTTACGCAGCAGATTCTGGATCACTTGCTGAAGCTGGATGCGATCGCCCTTTACCGCTGGTAGATTCTCGGCCAATTCATGCTGAACAACTATACGTTTGCTCTGCAGCTCACTCGACGATAGAGCGATCACCTCAAGCGCGGCATCATTCAAATTCACCCACTCGGCCGCAACTTCCTTCCTCTTGAAAAGGGCGCGCAGGCGCACAACCACTTCCGAAGCACGAATTCCATCGCGAATCATGCGACGTGCCGTCTCGCGTGCACCTTCGATATTCGGGGGATCACTGTCCAACATGCGCAGACATGTGCCGGCATTCATCACGATACCCGATAACGGTTGATTCACTTCATGTGCGATAGATGCGGTCAACACCCCAAGGCTCGTAACCCTGGCAACATGGGCGAGTTCAGCTCTTGCCCTTGTGAGTTCCTCCTCTGCTCGTTTCCGATCATCAATATCGGTATTGGTCCCGTACCACTTGATGATCGCGCCCGACTCGTCGTGAAGTGGATTTCCTCGAAGCAGAAACCATCGATAGCTCCCATCGAACCGACGCAGACGCGCCTCAACTTCGCCTGGCTCACCGCTAAGGATGTGCAACCGCCAATGATCACTAACCCGTTCCACGTCGTCCGGATGAAATGCCTGCGCCCATCCCTGCCCCCGGGCTTCCTCCAGTGACAAACCCGTATAATCTAACCATCGTTTGTTGAAGAAATCGGCAGTACCATCCGGAAGCGCAGACCATGACAGCACCGGCATTGTATCGATGGCGAGCCGAAGATTTCGCTGACTCGCGAAAACATCCTCCTCGGCGCGTTTCTTTTCGGATGTATCCCGGATGAAACCCGTAAGTACCCTTCGTCCATTCGTAGTCATATCCCCGAACGAAATCTCCACCGGAAACTCCTCACCGTTAGCCCGCAGTGCGGTCGCCTCAGTTCCCTGCCAGTTCAGATTTCTCGCGCCGGTCTCTAGAAATCTTTTGAAACCGGTATCAAAGGGTTCTCGCATTCGTCCCGGCATAAGAGTATTGAGGTTCCTGCCGATAAGCTCTTCCGGGTTGTATCCGAACATCCGATTTGCAGCGGGGTTCGCGAGAATGATTGTGCCGCTTTCGTCGACACTGACTACCGCATCGCTGGCCGTTTCAATCACAACCCGGTATCTTGCCTCACTCCGCTTCAGTTCGTCCTCGGCCAACTTGCGGTCATGGATGTCCGTACTGGTGCCGTACCAACGCAAGATCGTGCCAGCTTTGTCACGGAATGGAGCAACGCGAATGAGGAACCATCGATACACACCGTCGTGCCGGCGAAGACGCGCCTCGATTTCACTGGATTCTCCCGAGACTAGCAATTCTTGCCAGCGATTCATCAGTGGCGTCAGATCGTCTGGATGAAACGCAGAAGACCAACCCCATCCGTGCGCTTCCTCAGGGGAGAGGCCTGTGTAATCATGCCAGCTCTTGCTGAGGAACTCATTGGGTCCGTCTGCCAGATTGCACCAGGACAGTGTGGGAATCGTATCTATCACCTGTCGCAAATTGGCCTCGCTCGCTCGCACCCTTTCCTCCGCGAGTTTCTGCTCGTGAATGTCCGTAGTTGTTCCGACGAACTTGAGTACTCTTCCTTCCGCATCGCGCAAGACCACGGCTTGTTGGAGATGCCAGCGATAGGCTCCGTCCCGAGCACGGAGGGACCGGGTTTCGAACGAAAATCCATGTCCAGAACGCACTCCGTCCCAAAACGCCTTTGAAACGCTCTCGCGATCCTCGGGATGGACCACGGTCATCCAGGCATCGGGATGCGAGCGCACGAAATCGAGAGTTTGACCAGAGAATTCAAGCCAGACTTGATTCACGAAATCCGGGGTCCCATCAGGCTTGAGCGTCCAGGCGGATACTGGAAGATGCTGCAGCAGCCCGGCCTGGATTTGCAAGTCTTCGTTTGTTTCGACAAGCCCCCGCGTTCGCTCGGCGACGCGCCAATCGAATTCGCCTGCAACCCGTTTTTGTTCGCTCAGGAGCTGCGCCTTTTGATCGACCCGCTCACGAACGACTCTGTTCTCACCGTCGAGACGATCATTCGAGCGTTCGATATGTTCCAAGGCCTTTTCCCACGCGACTCGAAAAGGATGCCCGGTGTCTATTGCCCTCTGCACCAGTGCATTGAGAATCTCGCCTCCGGCATTCTCAAGCACAAGCACCGGCCGCCAGCGGTATTGGGCATCTCCGGTGGGACAAACATACGATGCCCCTCCCAACTCGGATGATTCATGTTCGGCTTTGGTACCCATGGAGAACGCGGGATGAGGCGTCGAGGGCGCCAGCAATAGAATCGACGATCGTTCCGACGGGCCGAGATCGCGGTGCCGGCCCCGGTACAAAATGAAGTCTTCATCTTCGCGAAGCGGTTCAAGGATATACTCTGAGAGATCCATAACGGCTACCTCCGCGTAGCTTCGCCTTAACCAGCGAGCGACGGACACTATTCATTCCAAAACCACAATTTGCGCGAATTGACTCCTTGCGTCCCGGCATCGCCTGCCGGACGCTCAAATTTGACCAGAGTTCTTTTGCACATACCTCGAAAACTAACTCTCGCTCGCGCTTCGCAAATTCCCGCGCACGAGCAGCAGTTAATTGATGCGCCGCGCTTCAGGTGAAGTTGGGAAATCTGAAGTCCTGCGCGGTTATCGATCAACCCGTAGATGTTGTAATGCCGTCCTCGTGCCGTAAGGCTGATCGAATGGCTTGGAGTAACTGCTCGTCACTAAAAGGCTTGCCGAGGAATGCAACTGCTCCGGCATGCATTGCCCGGCGTCGGGACTCATTACTGTTGTATGCGGTGATAACGATGACCGGGAGGCGGCGGCCCATCGCAGCGAGTTGGCTTTGAAGCTGCAGACCGTCCATGCCGGGCATCTGCACGTCAACGATTAGGCAAGATGTTGTATTCAGATCATCGGACTTCAGGAATTCCGCTGCAGATTTGAAGACACCAGCCCGAAAGCCAAACGACTCAATGAGAAGCTTCGTCGTTCTGCGGATAGACTCGTCGTCGTCGACAATAGAGATAAGCTTCGGCAACTTCGAGTCATTCTGTAACGCGGCACGAATCGATTCCACCAGCTGCACATCGCTGAATGGCTTCGCTAGGAAGGCAACGGCACCAGCCCGCATTGCTCGCCCACGAGATTCTTCGTCATCACAAACGGTGATGAAGATAACCGGCACATCGCAGCCCTCAGCGGCGATGCGGCGTTGAAGTTCCAATCCGTTCATGTTCGGCATCTTTATGTCGACAACTAGACACGCCGTCTCATGGAGCAGACCGGAGCTGAGAAAGGTCACCGCAGATTCAAAGACTGCCGCCCGAAAACCAAACGATTCGATAAGGAGTTTGGTGCTTCTCCGGATGGATTCTTCATCGTCGACGACCGAAATCAGATCTTTTGCCACTTGTAATACTCCCTATGGCGAGAGTATGGCCGAAGCGATCTGAAATCTATTGGCTCTTGGTGGCCGTACGGTTACAGAAAGTGGCGTTCGTATAATCACTTCGTTTACAAGGCTTTTCCCGCTCGATCCTTCAGTTTCTCGATCATTCTCACCAGATCTGCAAGTGATTGCGCTTGCATCTTTTCCATCGCCCGGCTTCGATGCACCTTCACGGTATTTTCGGCGGTTCCGAGAGCATCGGCGATTTGCTTATTGAGCATGCCAGATACGACCAGCGAAACAACCTCCTGCTCGCGAGGGCTCAACGAGTCGAACCGTCCTTGCGTTTCTTTCACGTCTCTCTCCTGCTCACGTCTGGCGCGGTCCTTCTCCATGGCAACGCTAATGGCATCCAACAAATCCTGATCACGAAACGGCTTGGTTAGAAATTCGATTGCCCCGCCTTTCATGGCACGAACACTCATCGGGATATCACCGTGGCCAGTGATGAAGATGATGGGAATGTGAATCCCCCTGGCGGCAAGTTCATGCTGAAAATCGAGCCCGCTTCGTCCGTGCAATCTGACATCCAGAATGAGGCAACTGGCCCCATCCGGAAGGTCCCTCCTCAGGAAGCTTTCAGTCGATTCAAAGGTCTCGACCTGCAGCCCAACTGTGCCAATCAGGAATTGGAGCGACGAACGTATTGCTGCATCGTCGTCGACAACAAAGACGAAGGAGGAGCTTTTGCCAGTCGTCATGAGAAGACCTCCTCAGCCACCGGCAAAGTGAAGCTAAACGTAGCTCCCTGAGGTGTATTAGACGAAGCCCAAAGACGCCCACCATGTGCTTCAACAAGCGAGCGACTGATCGACAGGCCCATCCCCATACCCTTTGTTTTCGTAGTGAAGAAAGGGGTAAATAAACGATCTGCCTCAGAGCCAAGGCCTGTGCCCGAGTCACGCACTTCAACCAATACATGTCCAGATTCCTTGAGCCCGGAACGAATCCAAAGAATATGAGGTCGATCGGTGACACCAGTCATGGCTTCGACGCCATTCATGATTAAATTGAGCAGGACCTGCTGCAACTGAATGCGATCGGCCCGGATGTGCGGCAACGTTTTCGTCAATCGGCACTCGGCGACGGCCCCTCTATTCTGAATCTCATGGCTGGCCAGAGCTAACGTCTCGTAAATCACTTCATTTACGTCCAGGTCGCTCCATTCCAATGGTGCCTTCTTCAGAAAGGCGCGAATTCGGGCGATCACTGCGCTTGCGCGCGTGCCATCCGCAACGATTTCCTCGAGTGCTCTGCGCAGCACGTCCGGTTCGAGATTGTGATTGGCGAGCAATCTAAGGCAGGCATTACCGTTATTTGTTACGGCAGTCAACGGCTGGTTCACCTCATGGGCAATGGACGCCGCCATTTCGCCCATATTGGTGAGCTTGGAGACCTGAGCAAGCTCCGATCGAGACCTTTCAAGCGCCTCTTGCGCTTGTCTACGCTCGGTAATGTCCTGAATTACAGCGATGTACTCCACTTCACCATCCAGGTCGCGAGTCGAATGGGCGACCGCATGCATGTGTTTGATCGAGCGGTCCGGCATCAGCAAGCGGAACTGCCATTCAAAGTCGTGGCCGCCGCTTCGTGCCTCTTCGACCATTCTTTCGTACAAGCTAAGGTCTTGCGGATGAACGCGAGTGCGGATCAGGTCGAGCGTCACGGGCACACCGAACTCAAACTCATAGATTCGATAGAGTTCGTTCGACCATTTGATCTCGTCTGTCGTAACTCGCCAGGAATAGCTGCCTATTTGGCCGAGACGTTGGCCCTCGGCGAGGAATGCCTCGCTACGGCGCAACGCTTCCTCTGTCCGTTTACGCTCAATGCCCTGCGCGATGATACCGGCGGCAAACGAGAGAGCTTCGACCGTGCTTTCGGAGAGAGGCTTCTGTGAGAACATGCCCATAACGCCCACTAGCCTGTCCTCCAGGACCAGCGGGTAGCCGGCAAAAGCGACCATTTTTTCCTGTTGCGCCCAGTCCTTGTCACTGACGCGGGGATCGTTCTGGACGTCGTTTGTCAAATGCGGTCTTCTTTCTTGGGCGATCAGACCGATTTTGTGCTGTCCGACTGGGATCCGGCTGTGAGGTCCATCCAAGCGTGTGTATTTTCCTGCACTGGCTTGCAATTCCAGTTCTCGGCCGTCGCTGCCGATTGTCCATATACGGGCGAATGCGGCATCGAGATGCCGAACGATTGCGCCGGCGCAGTCGTGCAGGATTCCCTTCAAATCCTCTTGACGCGATAGAGCTATTCCGATTTCTTCCCGGAATGCACTTATCCGAGTCCGCTCATCCATCGCAGTACGAAGCGCTACCTCTGCCTGCTTTCTTTTGCTGATATCGCGGAGAAAACCCGTAAAGATCTTGTGGCCGTCTCTGGTTAACTCGCCAAATGAAATCTCTACAGGAAACTCTTCGCCATTCTTTCGAAGTGCTGTGAGTTCGGTTCCCTGCCAATTTATATGCCGCTGACCGGTAGCCAAATACCTTGCGAAACCACCCTCATGAAGCCTCCGCATGTACTCAGGCATTAGGTGGGTTAAAGGTTTTCCGATCAGTTCTGTTGGGGCGTAGCCAAACACCGTGGCGATGGCTGGGTTGGCAAATACTATCGAGCCCTTATCATCAATGCTTACGATGGCATCGCTAGCAGTTTCGACCAAGAGGCGATAGTTCTCCTCGCTGCTTCTCAGATCTGCTTCCGCGCTTCTGCGGCTGGCGAGTTCCCTTAGCTGATCGTTGGTCGCGGCAAGTTCTGCAGTCCGTTGCGCGACGTCGTGTTCAGGTTTGATCGCGGCCGCCTTCTTTTCGCTCACGAGCCATGCCTCCGCAAAACTCTGCTTGAACAAAAATCTTGATCGCGGAGCAGGCGTACAGCACGAAAAGACGCCTGCTGAGCCAGACGTGTCTTGACTGTCATTTTTTGGAATTTGGGCCCGCTTGCAATTTCGACCACGAGATCATGAACTGGACGGGGGAAACGTCCTCCTCTGTCAACTCAGTGGAGAAGTGACCCGCTACTGGTCGTGTGTCAATAATACTCCGAATGTCTTTTGAGATTGGCGGGGGAAAGCATTGGAAATAAGGAAATTATAAAGATTCCGCTGCGGTTTTGAGGCGTCGAATCCATCAGAAAAGAGCGCTGCTAATTCAAATTGCGCCGGTGCCGAGAACCCCAATCAAAGACCACCTCCCCGGAGGTGCGGATGGCTCCATTGTAAGCTCCGTCTTACCAGGCTGTTTTGAGCAAAACTCAGCAGCGCGCAATCTGAGTTTCGGCGCTTTTTAAAGATCACTGAATTTGGCGCGCATCAGGCGCTGGGCGACTGCGAAGATCATCGCAGTGGAAACACCGAACATCAACGCTCCATCAGCCGCTTCCAACGGCCCCAGGAGCTTCCACCGCGGCGTCATGATTAAATCGCCATAACCCAAGGTTGTGTAGTTAACAGCGGAGTGGTAGTAGGCGAGCTCGAATGACTTGAATTCTCCGCATATCACGAACAAGCCTGCCCACAACGCTATTTCAGTCAGGTGCGCAATAAACGCAAATGAAATCGCAAGCACGAATATTTCGAGATTGATTGAGACCATTTGTCCCACACGTCCTAGCCTTTTTTCGCGGCGAAAGAAGCGAATGGTCACTCCCAAAGTCACAGAGTGAATCAAAATTGTACAGAGGGTCGTGATTGAGCCGGCTACCATTGGAAGCAAAACGGCGACCTCATCTTTGCCCGTCATCGTATGATCTTCCAACCACTCGCCCGGATCGGGTCCATTTCCTCGAGGTCACCTCATCGCAACACCTTTCCCGTCGTCACGAAGCGACGGTGAACGGTGAGCACCGCTGCGGAATCTAGACCCGGTGCGCGCGCCTCAATGAACAGATCAAATCAGAAAG
>Ga0335072_10013856_pt1 | contig 11468 bp, 13 predicted proteins | sample Lox_Sample_21_FD_206725 | JGI IMG/M metagenome (GOLD analysis project Ga0335072, IMG submission 206725) | Soil microbial communities from Loxahatchee National Wildlife Refuge, Florida, United States - Lox_Sample_2.1 | ecosystem: Environmental > Terrestrial > Soil > Wetlands | place: USA...
ATTGCACGAGACGGAGGGAAACCGCAATTTCTGATTTCGGGCGAGTTCAACCGGACCTTACCATTTTGGCGCAATTTACAAATAGCAGCGGAAAGGAAACGAAAAGTCCCGAAATTTAGGCCAGTCTTCAGCGACCCGTGTCATCGAGTTGCCGTAGAACGGCCGACGCGCTCTCTAGGTTCCGGAATAGGCACGCGGCTGCGGCACAAGGCCGCGTCGGCGACTCTACGTCAACTTGAAAAAATATAGACACAGAGACAGTTATCCGAGACAGATCATCCCAATTTCTCAATGGAATGGGATTTCATACCAGTCGAAAAGGGCCGGTGTTAGCACGAGCCCAGGGGCTGCGCCAGCATCGGCCAAGCTTCGTAGGCTGAATCGCTTCTCGGCTGCACTGATGCGCGGTCCTAATACATGCCTTCCATACCGCCGCCGTAGCGTTCGCCTGCCTCTGCTGCCGACTTGGGCTCGGGCATCTCGACAACCAATGCTTCACTGGTGAGCAGCAAAGCGGCGATCGATGCCGCGTTCTGGAGGGCAATGCGAGTTACCTTGGTCGGATCTATGACGCCGGCCTTCACCAGGTCTTCGAATTCGCCCGTCTGTGCGTTGTAGCCATAATGATTGGCCTTCGAGATGAGCACCTTAGCCACCGCCATCGCGCCCTCTTGACCGGCATTGGCAACGATCTGGCGAAGGGGCTCTTCGAGAGCGCGGCGAACGATCTGCGCGCCGATCTTCTCATCGCCTTCCAACGTTTCAAGTAGCTTGTCGACTGCTGGAGCCGCGCTGACCAGCGCGACGCCGCCGCCCGGAACGATGCCTTCCTCAACTGCAGCGCGGGTGGCATGCAGAGCGCCCTCGACTTGAGCCTTCTTCTCCTTTAGCTCGGTCTCGGTTGTAGCGCCAACCTTGATGATCGCAACTCCGCCCACCAGCTTGCCCACGCGTTCCTGCAGCTTTTCTTTGTCGTAGTCCGAGGTGGTCTTCTCGATCTGAGACCCGTCCATTGCGTGTAGGGCTGCCAGTCGGATTCGTCGAGGCTGGGCGCGGCCCACGCGGGGTTGTCGCCTGCGTGCCAGACGCACTGCTGCGGGGGAATCAAGATGATGCCGGGAACGGTCTGAGCCCGCAGCAGCGCGGCGCTGGCCACCATCACCAGCAGAACAGGGAATCTACGCATGCAGCACCTCCACCGACGCGAATGTGAGGCTGAGGACGGTAATGTCGTCCTCCTGGCCGAAGGCCTGCGCGGCGTGGGCGATGGCCTCAGCGGGTTGTCTGCTGATGGCAGCTGTGCGTTCGAAGCCGAAGAGTTCGCCGGTGGCGGACTGGGCTTCGACGACGCCGTCCGAGAGGAATGTGAGTCGGTCGTTCGGAGCGAGGCCGATAGTGGATTCAGCGTAGACAGCGTCGGTGGCGATGCCGAGAGGCAGGCCGGGTTCGAGCGGGACTTCTTCGCCGTTGCGGTACGGTGCTAGATGGCCGGCATTGGCCAGCGTCAGCGATCCGTCGGGGGCCATGCGCCCGCAGAGGCAGGTGACGAACCCGCCGTCGGAGGAGGACGCCAACTGGGAGTTCAGCCGGGAAAGTATCTGAGAAGGTGACAAGTTCTCCTGGGCAAGAGTGCGCAAGGCACCGAGGGCGAGAGTGCCGGTCATCGCGGCCTTGAGGCCCTTGCCGCTGACATCGCCGATGATTAGGAGCGTCGAGCCTCCCGATTGCGGAAAGACCTGATAGAAGTCGCCACCGACCTCGGTGGCTGGGAAATAAACCGCGTCGAACTGGAGGCCCGGCAAGCTGGGCAGAGTTGCGGGCACGAGCTGAGACTGAACCTGGCGGGCGGAGACCATTTCGGATGAGAGCCGCTGCGCCTGCTGAGCAGATTCGGTGAAGCGCAACACCAGGACCGCGCCAATGGCAAAAAAGGAGAGCAGCAAGGTGAGGTCGATCCAGGAGATCTGGAGCCCATGGACGGAGAAAATCGTCCAGGAGCCGCTGGCCGCGAGGTATCCGGCAGCGTGCAGGGCGCGTCTGGCCTCTGACAAACCCGTCACTGCGGAATTGAGGAGGAATGGAACCAGCAGCAATTGCGCGTCGCGGTTCCGGTGGCGGAGCAGCGGCACGAGCTTGGCCAGAATGATGAGGCTGATCGAAAGGTGCGCAACGGTTCCAAGCAAGAAGGCTTGCGAGACGGAAGCATGGAAGTTCAAGACCCAAAGCGGCGCCGTTGGACGGAGCCAGTTGACGACGAGGGCGGCGTAGAAGAGCCGGTCGTACTTCGATCCGAGAAAACGCCAGATGAAGAGAAGCCAGGCAGTTTCAACCAAGGCGCCAAAGGAAAGCTGAAGGAAGGTGGAAGGTCCGCCCTGAATGGGGATGGTCGCCAGCCATAGCAGGAAGAGGACATGAGCGGCAGTGCCTAGCAGGAAAACTGCTGCCCAGGCGTATTCGGTGGCCTGTCGCCGGAAGACGAAGAGCCCGAGGCTGAAGAGGCCGACGACAACGGCTACCACACTGATCAGCCAGCTATCGGCCTGATCGTAGACGCTCCGCATCTGGATGAGCTGCACCATGCGCGTCAGATCCGCGCGGGTACCCAGGACAGGAGGCTGGCTTGCGCCCCATCCGTAATACGGCGCATAGATCGCGGACGTCCATGCACGGATGGCAATCTCGACCATGCGGCCGTTCGTCGCCGCAGGAAGAGGCAGAACTTCGACCGTCTCGTTCGCAAGTTTGGTCAGCGGCGGCCGCATTTGGCCGATGGTGCCGATCAGCTTCCCATCGGCATAGACTTCTTCCGCATCCGCGAGCGGATATACGAGCAAAGCCAGCGGCTCGTCCGTCGACGGCAGTTTCACGCGAAGGCGGAGCCAGACGTAGCCGGAGTAATCCGGCAGGCCCTGGTCCGCCCAGCTTTTGCCGATCGGATGCAGCGCCCACTGCGAATCATTGAAGCTGGGTGAGGCCCAGGCCGGGTTGTCGCCGGTATGGAAACGCCACGGAGCGGTAATGGCGATCGGGCCACCGGCGGCTGAGGCGTCAAAGATCTGCGCGTGGATTGCGGGCGCGGCAATAGCAGCGAACAGGGCGAACAGAATGAGCTTACGCATGCAGCACCTCCGCCGGCGCGAAGGCGAGGGTGAGGACGGTGATGTCGTCTTCCTGGCCGAAGGCCTGCGCAGCCTGCGCGATTCGCTCGGCGGATTGGGCGCTGATGGTGCGGGTGCGTTCGAAGCCGAAGAGTTCTCCTTGCGCATTTTGGGCTTCGACAACGCCGTCGGAGAGAAAGACGAGCGTTTCACCGGGGGCAAGCGCGAAGGTGGACTCCGGGTATTCGGCGTCGGCGGTTATGCCGAGGGGCAAACCGGATTCGATAGAGACCTCTTCCTGGTTGCGGTAAGGCGCCAGGTGGCCGGCATTGGCTGTGGTTACGGTCCCGTTGAGAGCAATGTGCGCAATACAGCAAGTGACGAAGCCGCCCTGCAGTTGTCCGGCCAGCATATGGTTGAGCGCGCGCAGAAGCTCCGCGGGCGGCGCGGCGGGCAGGGCTCGCAGCGCACCGAGGATGGTGGAAACGGTCATGGCAGCGCTCAGGCCTTTGCCGCTGACGTCGCCGACGGCGACCAGCGCGGCGCCGTCGGGCGCGGGCCGAACCTGAAAGAAGTCGCCGCCGACCTCGCCAGCGGGCTTGTAGACTGAGTCAATCCGAAGGCCTGGAATAGAAGGCAATTCCGCACCCAAAAGAACCTGCTGCATGGCGCGGCCAGCCTCAAGCTCGCCTGCAAGCCGCTCCTTTTCCCGCTGATCCTCAATCAGCTCGCGGACAAAGATCGCAATGGCGGCCGCGCCGAAGAGAACCATGGCGCATGGACCGAAATACCAACGTAAGCCGCCAAGGACGAAGGTGAACGGCAAAGGAACGAAGGAGCGGATCGTGGGATCGAGCGGAAGCCGGAATAACCAAACGATTGCGATGGCGGGAAAGATTAGTCGAACCTGCGGAATCGGACGGCGCAGACGCACCAGCAGAATGATAAAGACCACGGCGTCGGATAGATCGACAGGAACCAGGTGGTACCAGCCATGGCTGGGGAACCAGCTAAAGACAGCACCTGCGACACAGATGAGGCGGACAGGGATGATCCACTGGCGCTTGGAAAGGCGGAGAGCATCGGCAGCCATATCTACGAAAAACAGCGAGGCGAGGCAAGTGAAAATGGAATCCCACCGCCGCGACCAGAGATAGTCCGCAAAGAAGATTGCCGAGACCGTGAGGAGATAGAGGCCGACGCTGCGAAAAGCCCGGAAAGTCCGGGCGCTCCACCAGAAGCCGAGGCAGGCGGAGGCCATGAAGAAGAGCAGCACGGCGGTGACGAGATAGCCCGTGGAATCGAGCCGGGCGGTCAGGTTTGCGACTTGCTGCTGAAGTTGGTGCAGATCTGGCGGTGGCGCAGAGCGGGACTGGGCGCGCGCGCTCAGGAAGGGAAACAGGCAGAAAAATGCCGCTGCCACCGCCGGCAGCAGCCCGAGCAGTCGCACCGGTTTCTGCCCTGTCACTGGTGCTCTATCCATTGCCATCTCACGCCACAGCCAGCGCCGAGGCCTCGTCTTTGTGCAGCGCCGCGTACTTGTTGATCCCCACCATGGTGAAGACCTTCTGGAAATGCGGACTCAAGCCGAAGATCGCGATCGACTGCTTGCCCGTCTTAGCCGCCTCCAGCAGCACCTGGATAATGATGGCGATGCCCGAGGAGTTGACGTAGTCCACGCCGGTGAAGTCCAGCACGACCTTAGCCGCTCCGTTCAGCCCGCGAAAAGCATTGAGGATCGTGTCCTTTGAGGCGGAAGAGATATCTCCCGCGAAGGCCAGAATCTTTGCCGTGCTTCCTGAAGCGGCCGTCGCGCTTCTCTCTGTGACCGTGGTTGCCATTTCCATCAATCGATTCTCCTCTCCGGCTCATCGAGTGCTGTTGGACCGGGCTCAGGCAGACGCTCGCCATAGCCTTGACGCTCCTGAAAATGGAGCTCAACTATGCAGCCGGGCATGCTTGCTTTTCGCCACTCCGCGCCGCGTCCGGGGAAGGGGAAGAAACGCGGCACACCTTCGGTCGCAGGCAGAGAATACCCTGCGATATCCATCCTTCGGGATGAAAGCCAGTATCGCTGATCGAGAAGGCTGGTTTCAAGCTGCGTGATAGTGCAACCGGAAACGCTCGACCACACTTTGCAGAAACGGTCAATCAGGCTGCATGAATTGCACGGGGTCTCATGTTTTGCTCACAGCAGAAGATCGCTGTAATCCACGGAGCGCAAAACACCGCCATCTCACAGGGAATTTTCCGGCATTCTAGAACTCTTCCGCTGCATTCGTGGCCAGGGTTGAAGCCAGAATCCTGTAATGCAGGAATTGGATCTTGCCGCCCATGGAACTGTGCGTGATTTATCCGTCGGGACGGCTGACAAACACCAAGACTCGCACGTTCGTGAAATGGTTCGAAGCGATTTTAAACGAAGCAAACTGATTTCGAACGGTCTCCGGGAACAGGGGTGCCTTATGGCCGATCTAATAGTCCGAACCACTATTGGGTGAGAGGTGAAAGGACCTGCACTGCTTCTAACCAAGCGGAGTTGGGCGGATATAAGAAGCTGAAGACGTGAGTATGGTTACACGGACTCGAACCCTATGCCCCGTAATTTCGTCATCTCAACGGTTGCCCTTTTTGATGCGGCAAGCGACGAATGAGGCGGAAACACTTCACACGAATGTCAGGCACTCTTCAGGCGGCTTTTTCGAAATGTCCGGAACGCGGGCCTCTCCGTCCGGATAGCCCACGACAAGAATGAGAAAGGGCTTCTCCTGCACGGGACGTCCGAGGATCTGGTTCAGGAATCCCATCGGACTCGGGGTATGCGTAAGCGCGACGAGGCCCGCCATATGAATGGCCGAGATGAGCATGCCCGTGGCAATACCAACCGACTCTGTCACGTAGTAGTTCTTCATCTTGCGCCCATCCGTTGAAAATTCGTAATGCTGCGCAAAAACGACGATGAGGCAGGGGGCGGTCTCCAAATAGGGCTTGTTTTCGTCTGTCCCCAGTGGAGCGAGAGCATCGAGCCACTCTTTGGGAGCACGTCCATGGTAGAAATCGCGTTCCTCTTCTTCCGCGGCAGCACGAATCTTCGCCTTTATCTCTGCATCGCTGACGACTACGAAATGCCAGGGCTGCTTATTGGCGCCGCTCGGAGCGCTTGGCTTTTGGGCAAGCGCACGAACCCTTCTGCGACAACATCGATCCATGAAGCTATTGTTTCCGGCGTTGTCGTCGCATTCGCACCAAGCTATATCGAGAGGGAAATCCTTGAACATGAGAAGGAGATCGCCAGCGATTCCGGAGTACCCATTGCCGAGGTTCACAGGGCGTGGCTGGCCATGCGGAAATCCCTGCAACTGTATCCGATGGATGCGGTTCCCGACGAAGTTTGCCAGCTCGTGGATCACGATGACGAACCGTCCATATCTCGGCGAGGTTGCATAGTCCATCGGACAGCCAAGTTGACGGGAAACGGGCTTCTCGGATAGGTGAATCATCTTCGACGGATTTGCCAATGTGTCTCGGAGCAATTGTTTGAACCGGATAGGCAATTGCCCCGAAGCATTTCAATTATTTGCCAGTAGTGATTCAACTTTCAGAGCAGCCTCGTCCTGCATATGTGGAAGAACATGCGAGTAGACCTCAAGCGTGAACGCTACCGAGGCGTGCCCAAGTTGTTCGCTCACGACCTTCGGCGAGACACCGGCCGCCAGACCGAGCGTAGCAGCTGTATGCCGCAGATCGTAGAGACGGATATTTGGGAGGCCGGCATGCTCGAGCAAAGGCTTGAAATGGCGCCTTACCAATTTCGGCTCCCGAATCGGACCGCCGTTGGGTGACTTAAAGACAAGATCGCCCGACCTCACATCGGCCAACCTGGCTTTTTCTTTTAGTCGCCCGAGCAGCGTCGTTACCCAATTCTGCAGCTTCACCACGCGTCGGCTGCGTTCTCGTTTGGTGTCCTCGAAAAGCCATTCTCGACCTCGCCACTCGAGAGTTTTAGAAATGCTCACCGCGCCGTGTTCAAGATCAAAATCTGACCAGGTAAGCGCCAGGTATTCGCTAGGCCGCATGCCAGTTGTAATCGCGAGAGCAAACAACGCCTCATACTCGTGACCGGAAATCGAGGCGATGAATCGTCTGGACTGTTCAACATCGAGGACAATCAAACGCCGTCGAGCCTGTCGCGGCCGATGAACATCCTGAGCTGGGTTCTCCAAGAGGAGCTTCCAGCGGACCGCCTGCCGCAACGCTGAGAAGAGAACCGAGTGCGTGTAGCAAATCGTTCGTCCCGACAGCTTCCTGTTAAGCAACTCCCCATAGAGCGCCTGAATCTCTCCAGACGACAATTCGCCAAGCAGTCTCGATCCCAATCGTGGACGAACATACCTGGCGAGCAGCGTCGAATAATCGCGAAAGCTCTTAACCCGCAACCGTGGACGGGCACAGATGTTGAGCCAGTGGTCAAGGTACATGCTGAGCGTCTGCCGAGAAGAGCGGATGTTGCGACCGAGATCCCGCTCTGCGAGCATCCGATTGAGGTGGGCCTGTGCAGTCCGCAGGCCTCCATGGATGAACTTGCCGACGTATCTGCGCCTCCGAGTTTCCGAATCGCGACCAACGTAGATGCGGACCAGCCATGTGGTGGGTCCGCGGCGAACGATTTGGCCAGTTTTGCGGGCCATATCCCCTCCTAAGACGTGAAGTGCGGCACACGCGGCCGCTGCTTAGGATTGGGTTTATTGCTTGATCATGGCACGGGCGGCTGACTCAGGTCCAGTGCCGCCCACTAAAGCAATCTTCCAATCCTCGTATGCCGATCCGAGCAGGTTGAGAGCGGTGTTAATGACAAGGATTCGGGCTGTTGAGAGGAGCACAGGAACAGTGGAAGTGTTCTTTGTAACCCTGCCGGCCATAGGAAGGGGCAGGCTATCAGAGGGAGAAGAGAATCGATTGTGGTCGCTGACAGTCGTGTAGGGATGCGGAAAAACAAAAGTAAGCGTTGCCGAAAGAGTGCAGGAAAGAAGAGCGCCAGACAAAGCCCCCGTGCGAGTGGCGCAGTTTTCCCAGGCGCGTGGTGCAGTTTTGGAGATGCCTGGACGGGCCCGGATAGAGACCCCGCGAAAGGCGGATAATCGTGTCGGCTGAATCACGTCGCAAGCGGCTTATGTGTATGGATTTGCCCGGATACACAGTGCGCCGGCGGTAGTGCTTTTCGATGGTTCCAAAACGGGGCAAAGGACGAAAGGCCCTGGTTGTACTCCCGCGAGTAGGGCGCGACATCGGCGAGGATCGCCATCTTGTTGATGTCGGGGTAGTCCTCGGGGTTCACATCCTTCAACTCTGGATGGAGGGCCTCGTAGCCGGCGCCGGGCAGGCGGGCGAAGCCCTGGTCGACCTTGATGTAGGGATCGCCGACACGGAAGTTGGTGTAGTAATCATCACCCGGCATCCAGCTTGGCATTTCATTGGGAATCTCGTTGCCCTGGGGCTCGAATCTCTCGCGCTGAATGAAACGGCGCAGGGGTTCGGTGTAGCTGAACATCTCTTCCATGCCTGGTGAAGGAGCCCACGCTGAGGATGCTTTTGGTTCCGCACTCCTCTGAGCACATACTCGTCGTGCAGTTCAATTCCAGGCGAACTTGACAAGGTTCGCCGCTCAGGAGTAATGAGTACATGAGTATGACATTTGCGCCTCTTCCGTTAACCGACAATAACCAGTACTTCCAGGGCGCCTGGGGCCGCTTCTTCGGCAAGTTCATCGAGAGCGGCCGCGAGAAGGCCGGGCTTTCGATCGAGCAGGCGGCCGAGCTGGCCGGCATGGGCGTCGAAGACTGGACGGGGCTGGAGGTCGGCACCTGGCTCCCGAATACCCGACGCCAGTTTCGTTCCATAGCCGCGGCTCTCGATCTGGACTGGGCGCTGATGACCCGGATCATCCTGATGTGCCGGCAGGCCTGGGGCGTCCAGTAGCGGCCGTTACTCATAACACTGATACACTCACCCTCGGGAAGGGGGTGAGTGCGATCAAGAAGAAAGCAGAACAACCAGGGGTGAAGCGCATGAATCTAAACGTCGAAGTTGATCTCCACAACCGCTTCAAGGCAGCGACGGCTGCCCAGGGCCTGAACATGACCGATGTGCTGCTGGAGTTCATCGAGCAATATGTATCCAAGCATGGCCAGTCGGCCAAGCAGCCGAAAGGACGGCGCGGATGAAACGGGCCGTCTTATATACGAGGGTCTCCAGCGTCGACCAGCACCCGGAGACCCAGCTGCACGATCTGCGGCAGATGGCCGCTCAGCGCGGTTACGAAATCGTCCAGGAATACACGGACCGGATCTCCGGCGTGAAGGCGCGCCGGCCAGGGCTTGGTGACCTGCTGCGGGATGCCCGCCGCGGTAAGTTCGATGTTGGGCCGGGCCATCGTCGTCATCATCGGTGCGATCGCGGAGCTTGAACGCAACCTGATCATCGAGCGGGTGCGCGCCGGCATGCGGCGCGCCAGGCTCGAAGGCCGGCACATCGGCCGGCAGCCCATCGCCGTCGATCGCGAAGCTATCCTCTGCGACCGCCGCCGCGGCGAGAGCCTGCGCAAGATCGCCAAAGGCCATCGCATCTCGACGGCTACCGTCCGGCGCGTACTGGCCGGCCAGCCTCCGGAGGAGCAGGTCGCATGATCGAAAACTCCGCAGACTTCCTGCCTATATGGATGCTGTTGTCGGCCGCCTTCGGCTTCCTCGTCGGCGATGCGTTCGGCGACAGTGTCCGCCACCGCAAGTGCCTCGAACAAGCCAACGACGATCTCCGCGACCGGCTCGATGAGGCCCACTCCGGAGGAGAGGCAATCTCCCGGCAGCTCAAGCAGCAGCGCGGCATCCTCAACGACATCCACAAGCAAGTGACGGCTGTGACAAAAGGCCTCCAGAAACGCCCTTCCTAAACCCCACAAAATCAATGGCCGGATCTCCCCGATCCGGCCGTGACAAAAGGTATACGTTGTGAAACATCAAATGCGCCACCAAATCGCAATGAAGTCGACCTGATGTCGGCAATTGAATGGGAAGGTCACCCGTCCGAGAAGCCGACTTTTCGTCCACGTTGAAAATCCCCACTGGAAATCAGCGAACACTCGGGCGTCTATCAGTTCTGATCCGGTTTGCCCCGATGCTTGGACCAAGCTCGACTGGCGCAGTGATCACATTTATTTCACACGGACGAGCTACCCCCCGGGCGCGCGATAGCTACCGGCAACAAGAGTCTTTCGGTTCTCCTGTTCGGCGACCTCACAGAACCGACACTTGTTCTGGAATTGGGGTCGCGCAGGGGAAATCCGACAGAGGTCCGCAACTCGAGCGATTGAGAATCAAGCCAATCAGTGGAGCGTCAGTTGCAGCAACCTCGTTCACCGCTTCGGTAACCTTGGCAGAAGTGCTTGCCCTGAAGTCGCCATCGCGGCCGTAAGTGGCCGTCAATTTTGGCGACCCGGCGGTCGTGAACGTCAGCGTACATCTCCCAGCGCCACCGCTCATCAAGCTGGTGCAGGTTTGTCCAGTGCTGGCGCTTACGGTGACGGTTCCCGTGGGCATACCTCTCACACCGGCCACAATGAATCCAACTGTGACCGGCTGGCCGTACACTGACGGACTGGGACTTGAAGAGAGCGACAAGCCTGAGATTGCCTGCTGGACAGTCTGCTGGAGCTGTGCCGAGGCCGATGTGTAGTTGGTATTGCCGGCATATGTAGCTGTGACGGTGTCGCTCCCGGCGGGAAGCTTGGCTGTCGTGCAAACGGCCGTTCCCGTACTTGAGCTGATCCCGATGGATCCGCAGCCGTTTATGATTGCGCCGCCGGAGGAGAAACTGACCGCACCGCCTGGAATTCCCCCTGTGCTGGTCAGAGTTGCGGTGATCGTGACCGGCTGGCCGTACACTGACGGACTGGGACTTGAAGAGAGCGACAAGCCTGAGATTGCCTGCTGGACAGTCTGCTGGAGCTGTGCCGAGGCCGATGTGTAGTTGGTGTTGCCGGCGTAGGTAGCTGTGACGGTGTCGCTCCCGGAGGGAAGCTTGGCGGTCGTGCAAACGGCCGCTCCCGTACTTGAGTTAATCCCGATGGATCCGCAGCCGCTTATGACTGTGCCGCCGGAGGAGAAACTGACCGCGCCGCTTGGAACTCCTCCTGTGCTGGTCAGAGTTGCGGTGATCGTGACCGGCTGGCCGTACACTGACGGACTGGGACTTGAAGAGAGCGACAAGCCTGAGATTGCCTGCTGGACAGTCTGCTGCAGCTGCGCCGAGGCCGATGTGTAGTTGGTATTGCCGGCATATGTAGCTGTGACGGTGTCGCTCCCGGCGGGAAGCTTG
>Ga0335072_10013857_pt1 | contig 11468 bp, 10 predicted proteins | sample Lox_Sample_21_FD_206725 | JGI IMG/M metagenome (GOLD analysis project Ga0335072, IMG submission 206725) | Soil microbial communities from Loxahatchee National Wildlife Refuge, Florida, United States - Lox_Sample_2.1 | ecosystem: Environmental > Terrestrial > Soil > Wetlands | place: USA...
GTCGGCGGTAGGATCACCGGCGAGTACCCGAGCTTTTCGCCTCGATGGTTTGAAGGGAATGACATGAGCGGCCACTCCAAGTGGGCGACCACCAAGCACAAGAAGGCGGTGGTCGACGCCAAGCGCGGCAAGCTGTTTGCCAAGCTGATCAAGAACGTCGAGGTGGCGGCCCGCACTGGCGGCGGCGACCCGGCTGGCAACCCCACTTTGTATGACGCCATCCAGAAGGCCAAGAAGAGCTCGGTCCCCAACGACAACATCGACCGCGCGGTTCGCCGTGGCTCCGGCCAGGAGGCCGGCGGCGCCCAGTACGAGAACATCACCTACGAGGGCTACGGTCCCGGCGGCGTGGCGGTCCTCGTCCAGTGCCTCACCGACAACCGCAACCGGGCCGCCTCCGACGTGCGGGTCGCGTTCACCCGGAACGGCGGCCGGATGGCCGACCCCGGCTCGGTCGCGTACATGTTCAACCGCAAGGGCGTCGTCATCGTCAACAAGGGCGCCCTGACCGAGGATGACGTCCTCGGCGCCGTGCTCGAGGCCAACGCCGAGGAGGTCAATGACCTCGGCGACACCTTCGAGATCATCTCCGAGCCGCAGGACATGATCCCGGTCCGCAAGGCCCTGCAGGAGGCGGGAATCGACTACGAGTCGGCCGACGCCGCGTTCCTGCCAAGCAGCGAGACCGTCCTCGACGAGGACCAGGCCCGTAAGGTCTTCAAGCTGATCGACGCGCTCGAGGACTCCGACGACGTCCAGGACGTGTACGCCAACTACAACGTGCCTGACGACATCATCGAGAAGCTCGAGGGCTAGGCCGCGAGTCCCGCTCGACCAGTGGCGCCCGTGGAGATAAGGCCGCTGACGGCCGACGACGACCTCGACCCCCAGCTGAACCTGGCCCAGCGCGCCTTCGGCGTGCTTGACGCCGCGGCCCGGCCCGGGTGGCGGGCCAGGAACGGGCGGGCCGTCGCCGAGGGCCGGTCGTTCGCCGCCTTTGACGGCCCCCGCCAGGTCGGCGGGGCCTACTACCACGACATGCGGCAGTGGTGGAACGGAAGCAGCCTCCCCATGGCCGGCATCGCCGGCGTCAAGGTCGACCCGGGGGTGCGCGGCCAGGGCCTCGGCCGCGCGATGATGACGCAGGTGCTTCGCCAGGTAGCCGCGCGCGGCTACCCGCTGTCCGCCCTCTATCCCGCCACCATGCCCATCTACCGGTCGCTGGGCTGGGAGCTGGCCGGCGGCCGGCACCACGCCCTCGTCCCGGCCAGGTCACTGCGCGACCTCGCCCGGCCCGATCCGTGGCTCGCCCTGGACGGATCACCCGCGCACTCGCTCCGCGAGGCCACCCAGGCCGATGCCGCCGAGGTGATCGCGATCATCGGCCGCGCCCATCAGGCCGCCCGCGATTGCGGTCCGCTGTCTTGGGACGCGGCGGTCGTGGCGCAGTGGATGCGCGACAACCCCGACGCCTACTGCTATATCGGTGCGGACTCGTTCCTTTCCTACCGGTGGGAGCCGGGCAACACCGGACTGCTCGTCGAGTGGGCCGTCGCCACGACCCCGCAGGCCGTCCGGGCGCAGCTGGCCATCCTGGCCGGGCACTCCTCGACCGCCGAGGAGATAGGGGTGCGCATCGGGCCGCACAGCCCGCTTTGGTGGCTGCTGCGCGAGCGCGACGCGCGGCTGGTCAAGCGCTCCATGTGGATGCTGCGGGTCGTGGATACCCGGGCCGCGATCGAGCAGCGGGGCTTCAGTACCGCCGTGGCCGGATCCGTTCTGCTGCATATCGCTGATGAGATCCTGGAAGATAACGCCGGAGCGTGGACGCTTACGGTGGAAGGGGGCCAGGGGCACCTGGAGCGGGCCCAGGCGGCGCCCGGCGACGCGCTCGCCCTGGGTGCCCGCGGCTTCGCCGCCCTGTACGCGGGTACCCCGGTGGCGACCCTGCGCCTGGCCGGGCTGGCCGCTGGCGGCACCCCCGACGACGACGCCTTCCTGTCCGCCGCCTTCCCCGGCCCCGCCTGGATGATCGACGACTTCTAGGAGCGCGGCGCTGGCTCGTCAGCCGCCGATGAGCAGTGCGAAGATCGCGGCAGGCATTATGGACACGCCGTTATCCCAGTGCGTGGCTGACCTGCTTGGCACGATGCCGCTCCATTGGGTCGCCTGGAAGGTTTGCCGTGTCCTGCCCCAGCGGTCATCGTCCGAGTACTTACTCTCGACAGCAACCTTGCCCAGCGCCCGCCCCACGAAGTCGATCTCCGCGCCAGTGACGTTTCTGTAGTACAGCACCGACGAGTACTCATCGACCGAGCCGACGGTGGTCGCGTCCACTGCCCTGAGCAGCGCTATGCCGACCTGCTGCTCGCTCAGCTGGGTGAGGTCAGGCTCATGCCCATGTCCGCGGGCCGCCGCCAGTCGCGCGATCACGGGGTCGCTGAAGTACCACTTGGACTGGGCGTTCAGCTTTGGCAAGAGTCCTTGCTCCCGGTGGCAAGGCCATAGGAGGAAGGTTTCTGCGAGGTCATTCAGCCGGGTCTTGACCGTAGAGAATGCCGCGTCCACGTCACGGGCGAGATCGGAGACGTTCAGGGGCGAGCACAGGTTCGTGGCAAGGGCCGACAGCATGGTGAGGGTCTGCGGGGCCGAGAACCGTGCGGTATTGATGGCACCGCCGTACACAACGTCCCACATCGCCTGCAGGAACGCGAGTTCCACGTCGCCCGTGGCGCGCCAGCCGGCCACTGCCTGTGGAAAGCCACCTACCCTCAGGTAGGCCTCCCACAGGCCCACTAGATCATTGAGGAACGGAAGCAGGTCACCGACCCGCGCACGCAGGTCGGCCTCAGCAAGGTCAGCCGGCGGAACTGGGGTAATGCCAGGCAGGTCCGCCAGCGCGAGCCGGGCGAAATCGGTGAAGCTCATCGGCAGCATGACTCGGTCGCTGCGCTCGGCTTGCCCGCGGCGGCCAGCGAACGCCTTTCGTACCTCATGCAACTGGGCTGCCGATGAGCCGGTGAGGACAACCGTGTCCTCGGCGAAGTCCGCGTTGTTGTCGCGCAGGCTCTTGATCACGTTAGGCCAGTCGCCAATCACGCTGCTGATCTCATCGATGAACCAGTAACGAGGACCGGTGACCCCGGCTAGGAAGGTCGTCCGCGCGTTGTTGACGAGTGTCCGCAGGTCCGCGGAGCGCCAGCCATCCACGGCCGCGTGGATGATGTTCCTTGGGGGCACCCCGGCAGCGATAAGGTCAGCAATCGCATACTTGATCTCCGTGCTCTTGCCGACCCGGCGCGGGCCGCGCAAGATGTACAGCCCCCCGACGGCCAGGTCCGAGAGGCAGCCTGACCTGTAGGTGAAGGGTGCCTGGCGTGCCCGGCGCAGGTCGGGGTCGGCGTCCTGCCAGTTCGGGGAGCGCCACCAGCGGTTCGACTCAGCCAGGCTGAGCTGTATGTCTCCGGCCTTCATGTAAAAAGTATACTTTCTGATTCATCTGAGTTTAAAAAAAGTATAGTTTTTTACGCTGGCAGGTTCCATGGCGGCGCGCCGGGCCAGTGCGCGACATCTCGGGCACGAACGCGGTAGCGTAGGCGAACAGATGTTCGCGGGGCTGGTGATGGGATGGTGACGCACGCGATGGCGGCCTATGGGCAGCGCCAGCCGATTCGGGTGATGGGCGTCGACCCAGGACTGACGCGGTGCGGGCTCGGCGCCGTCGAGGGCGTGCTCGGGAAGCCGCCGCGGCTGATTGCCGTCGGGGTGGTTCGCACCGAGGCCAGCGACGACATCGCGAAGCGACTGCTGGCGGTCGAGGTCGAGATCGAGCGCTGGCTGGATGAGTACCAGCCGGACACGGTGGCGGTCGAGCGGGTCTTCAGCCAGCACAACGTGCGGACGGTGATGGGCACCGCGCAGGCCGGGGCGGTAGCCATCGTGAGCGCCGCGCGGCGCGGGCTGCCCGTCACGCTGCACACGCCGAGTGAGGTCAAGGCGGCGGTAACCGGAAACGGGCGCGCGGACAAGGACCAGGTGACCACAATGGTGACCCGGCTGCTGCGGCTGGATGAGCGGCCCAGCCCGGCGGACGCGGCCGACGCCCTGGCCCTGGCGATCTGCCATCTGTGGCGCGACAGCGCCATCCTGCGCCGCGCTGCCCTGGCCCGGGCGGGCGCGGACGCGAACTGGAGGCGGCCATGAGCGAGAGAGCGGGAGGCGCGGCATGATTGCTCACCTCGTAGGGACCGTGGCCGGGATCGGCCCGGACGGGGCCGTCATCGACGTGGGCGGCGTGGGACTGCGCGTCCAGTGCACCCCGGACACCCTCGCGACCCTAAAGCCGGGCGAGTCGGCCCGTGTCGCCACCACGCTGGTGGTCAGGGAGGACTCGCTGACGCTGTTCGGGTTCGGCAGCGACGATGAGCGTAACGTATTTGAGTTGTTGCAGACAGCTACCGGCATCGGGCCGCGGCTGGCCCTGGCGATGCTGGCCGTGCACTCACCGGACGCGCTGCGCCGCGCGGTCGCCACCGACGACCTCAACGCGCTGACCATGGTCCCGGGCATCGGCAAGAAGGGCGCCCAGCGGATCGTGCTCGAGCTGGCGGGCAAGCTCGGCGACGCCGGCGACGGCCCGGTGATCTCCGGGCCGTCCGGCGCCAGGGCCGGCGGTTCCTCGTGGCGCGACCAGGTCCACTCCGGCCTGGTCAACCTGGGCTGGTCAGCCCGGGACGCCGAGGCGGCCATCGCGGCCGTCGAGGCCGAGCACAGCGAGGCCGGGACCGTCCCCGACGTGGCCACCGCCTTGCGGGCCGCGCTACGGAAGCTCAGTAAGGCCTAGCGGGTGGAACCTGACCAATCACTGGCCCGGGCCGAGGCCGCCGAGCTCGCCCGGCGGCGCGCGCCGCAGGACATTGTGTCCCCGCTAGCCGCCTCGGATGAGGGGACGATCGAGGGCGCCCTGCGGCCCAAGCGGCTCGATGACTTCGTTGGCCAGGCCCGGGTGCGCGAGCAGCTCTCGCTGCTGCTGCGAGGCGCGCTGCGCCGCGGCCGGGCCGCCGACCACGTCCTGCTGTCCGGGCCGCCTGGCCTGGGCAAGACGACGATCGCCATGATCATCGCCGCCGAGCTCGGGGCGCCGCTCCGGATCACCTCAGGGCCGGCCATCGAGCGCTCTGGCGACCTGGCGGCGGTGCTGTCCACCCTCCAGGAGGGCGAGGTCGTCTTCATCGACGAGATCCACCGGCTGGCCCGCCCGGCCGAGGAGATGCTCTACCTGGCGATGGAGGACTTCCGGGTTGACATCGTCGTCGGCAAGGGTCCCGGTGCGACCGCCATCCCGCTGGACCTGGCCCCGTTCACCCTGGTCGGCGCGACCACCCGGGCCGGGCTGCTGCCCGCGCCGCTGCGCGACCGGTTCGGCTTCACCGCCCACCTGGACTTCTACAGCCCCGACGAGCTCGGCGTGATCGTCCGCCGGTCCGCCGGGCTGCTGGGGGTCCAGATCGACGATGACGGCATCGCCGAGCTCGGCCTGCGCTCCCGCGGCACCCCCCGGATCGCCAACCGGCTGCTGCGCCGCGTCCGCGACTTCGCGGAGGTCAAGGCAAATGGGGTCGTGACCAGGGAAATCACCAGAGCCGCTCTGGAGTTGTATGAAGTGGACGAGATGGGCCTGGACCGACTGGACCGGGCGGTCCTCGGGGCGCTGATCAAGAAATTCGGCGGCGGCCCGGTCGGCCTTTCCACCCTCGCGATCGCGGCGGCGGAGGAGGCCGAGACGGTAGAAGTGGTTGCGGAGCCGTTCCTAGTGCGGCTCGGGCTACTCGCCAGGACGCCGCGCGGCCGGGTCGCTACCCGGGCCGGCTGGGAACATCTCGGCCTGAACCCGCCACCGTCGACCGAGCCGTCAACGCTATTTGATTGACAGTCGTCTTAGTTGATACCAGCCCGGTCACGATCAGGCGTGGAAACCTCATAGGGTGTATGTGCGTTTTACTGCGCGCCGCTACACTGCGCAAGGCTGGCAGTGGCCCCTGGGTCCGCCCACCGGACCCCGGCGGTGCCAGCAAGCCAGCAAAAGTCAACCGGAAGGAAGCCCCCGACATGGGGATTAGCGTTCTCGCCGCGGCGAGCAAGTCGAGCGGCGGATCGTCGTCGTTCACCTTCATCCTGTTCATCGTGGTGATCTTTGCCGCCCTGTACTTCCTGATGATCAGGCCGCAGCAACGCCGCCGCCAGCAGGCCGCCTCGCAGCAGAACAACGTTGCCCCGGGCGCGCGCGTGCGGACGACCGCCGGGATGTACGCGACGGTGGTCGACGTTGACGGTGACGACGTTATCCTCGAGGTCGCGCCTGGTATCGAGGTGCGCTACATGAAGCGCGCGATCATGGACGTGGTCTCGCCGGGCGAGACGCCTGCCGAGTACGAAGAAGAGTCCGGGTACGCGGCCGACGAGCAGGCCGAGGACGAGGCCGACGGCGTGACCGGTGAAGTCGCCGACGCCGACGCCAGCGGCACTGAGGCCGACGACGTCGAGGCCGAGGAGGACGCCGAGACGGCGTACGAGAAGGCCACCGGAAGCAAGCAGGACTAACGACCGCAAGCTAAGAGGCAGGCAGGCGACAAGTGGCTCCCCCTAGCAGAAGCGCACCGCACCCATGGCGGGCGCTGGCCGGCTTGGCAGTGATCATCCTGATCCTGTTGTTCTCGGTCCTCGGATCGGCGACAATCCACCCCGGCAAGTGGCACAACCAGTTCAAGGTTGGCCTTGGCCTTGACCTGTCGAGCGGTACCCAGGTGACGCTCCAGGCGCAGACCGCCAACGGCAAGCCGCCGCAGGCGGGGGAGATGACTCAGGCGATCAACGTCCTGAACAACCGGGTGAACGGCACCGGTAACTCCGGTGCCCAGGTCACCCAGGTCGGCAGTAACCTGATCACGGTCTCCGTGCCAGGCAAGGCGCCGCAGGACGTGATCAACCTGATCAGCACCACCGCCGAGCTGCGATTCCGGCCGGTCTACCTGGAGGAGCCCTACACGCCGCCGACGGCCTCCCAGCCGAAGACGAGCGGCTCGGCCACGCCGAGCACCAGCCCGAGCGGCTCGCCAAGCAGCTCCACGACCCCGAAGCCGTCGGCGGGCAGCACCCCCAAGCCGAGCAGCACCAAGGCGGGGACCACGGCCTTCATCAAGCCGGACGCGAGCAGCAGCACCACCCCGTCGTCCACGGCTACGCCGACATCGACGGCCAAGGCCACCTCGACCGCCAGTGCCGCCGCCACGCCGACCCCGTCGGCATCGGCGTCCGCCTCAGCGCCAACCACTTACGGTGACGCCTCCGAGGTCAACGCGGCGACCATGAAGCTGTTCAACGAGCTGAAGTGCACGCCGAGCACCAACGCCAACGCGGTCAACGACGCCTGGAAGAGCACGGTCAAGTACTCGACATCCGGTGTCCAGTACAACAACCTGACCAGCCAGACCGTCTCGTGCGACTCCAGCGGCACTAAGTACGTGCTCGGGCCGGCCGTGTTCGCGGGCACCGACATCACGAACGTCAATGTCAACCTGCTGCAGAACAACGACCAGTACGTCGTCAACCTGACGCTCAACCCCGCGGGCACCTCGGCGTTCGGCAAGCTGACCCAGAATCAGTACACGAACTACTACACGCCCTACGAGGCGGACAGCACCAACATCAACGACGAGGTGCTCGACGAGACCGCGGTCGTCCTGGACGGCGACATCCAGTCCGCGCCGATCACGACCTCCCCGATCGAGACCGGGCAGGTCCAGATCACCGGCGGCGGGACCAGCGGCTTCAGCCAGGATCAGGCCAACCAGCTCGCCAACGTGCTGAAGTTCGGCGCGCTGCCGCTGTCGTTCCTGCGCCAGCAGGTGACCTCGATCTCGGCGTCGCTTGGCCACGACTCGCTGGTCGCTGGCCTCGCGGCCGGCGTCATCGGCCTCATCGTCGTGATCATCTACCTGTTCATGTACTACCGGGGCCTGGGCATCGTGTCCGTGTCCAGCCTGCTGCTGGCCGCGCTGCTCGCTTACCTCGCGGTCGTCGTCTTGAGCAAGTACCAGAACTTCACGATGGAGCTGTCCGGCATCGCCGGCCTCATCGTCGCGATCGGCATCACGGCCGACTCGTTCATCGTGTTCTTCGAGCGATTGCGCGACGAGGTGCGCGAGGGCAAGTCGCTGCGCCCGGCGGTGGAAAGCGGCTGGAAGCGCGCCCGGCGCACGATCCTGGTCTCGGACACGGTGTCGTTCCTGGCGGCCGTCCTGCTGTACCACTTCGCGGTCAGCGACGTCCAGGGCTTCGCCTACACCCTCGGCCTGACCACGCTCATCGACGTCCTCGTGGTCTTCCTGTTCACCAAGCCACTCGTCACCCTGCTGGCCGGGACCAAGTTCTTCGGCGGCGGGCACAAGTGGTCGGGTCTTGACCCGGCGCGACTGGGAGCCAAGAATCCATGGCGAGGCCGGCGGACGGTGGTTCGCAGCCAGCGGCCGCGGCCCGCAAGCACGACGGCCGGCTCGGCAGCCGGTCCGACCACCGGCGCCTCGACCCCGACGGAGGCATGAGATGTTGCGCCTAGGCCAGATCCCCGGGCGGCTGTACCGGGGCGAGATCTCGGTCAACATCGTCAGCCGCCAGAAGATGTGGTACCTGATCTCCGGGGTGATCCTGGTGGTCAGCGTGGCCGCCGTGCTGATCCGCGGCCTGAACTTCTCGGTGGAGTTCAGGGGCGGGTCGGTCTTCGAGTTCCCCGCGCAGACCACCTCGGGCGCGATTTCCCGGATAGTCAGCAACGCGGGCGGCGGTAGCTCCTCCCAGCAGTACCTGGCCGGCCCCAAGCTCTGGCAGGTGACGACCGGCCAGCTGTCGTCCAACCTCCAGCTCGGCGTGCAGAAGGCCCTGGAGGCCGCGTACCACGTCGCGGACAAGAACATGAACGTCCAGTTCATCGGGCCAAGCTGGGGCAGCGGCATTACCGACAAGGCCATCGAGGCCCTGATCATCTTCCTGGTCGTGATCGTCATCTACCTGTCGATCGCGTTCGAGTGGAAGATGGCGGCCGCGGCGTTCGTGGCCCTGCTGCACGACATCGTGATCACCATCGGCGTCTACGCGCTGGTCGGCTTCTCGGTCAGCCCGACCTCGGTCATCGGCCTGCTGACCATCCTCGGCTACTCGCTGTACGACACGGTGGTGGTCTTCGACAAGGTCAGAGAGAATACCGCCGGCCTGATCACCAGCGAGAGATCTACCTACAGCACCGCGGCCAACCTGGCGCTGAACCAGACACTGGTCAGGTCGATCAACACCTCGCTGACCGCCCTCATCCCGGTCGCGTCGATCCTCTTCATCGGCGGCGCCCTGCTCGGTACCGGCACGCTGAACGACCTGTCGCTCGTGCTGTTCGTCGGCATGCTGTCCGGCACGTACTCCTCGCTGTGCATCGCGACCCCGGTGCTCGCGGACCTCAAGGAGCGCGAGCCGGCCATGCGCAAGCTGCGCGAGCGGGTGCAGCGCCGCGACGCCGGCGGCCGGGCCGCCGCTCGGCGCGCCGCTGAGGCCGCCGCCAAGGGCGAGGTCAGCCCGGGGGTCAAGGACAGCGTTATCGTCACCGAGCCGGACGACCGGGACGACCCCGAGACCGTACTCGGGCCGGACGAGGGCAGCGAGCTCACCCCCACACCGGCCGCCACCCGGCCGACGGCCACCCGGACAACCGTCCGGCAGCAGCAGTCACGCCGCCCCGGCACCGGTAGCTCTGGCCAGCGAAGGAAGAGGCGGTAACGCAACCGATGTCCTCGCCCTTGAACGCGACAGAACGGAACCTTGCCGGTCTCCTTGAGTCCCATATCCGTGACGTACCGGACTACCCGCAGCCCGGCGTGCTGTTCAAGGACATCACGCCGCTGCTGGCGGCCCCGGAGGCGTTCAGCGCGGTCACCGACGCACTCGCTGGCATGTTCGGGCCGGTGGAGAAGGTGGCCGGGATCGAGGCCCGAGGCTTCATCCTGGCCGCCCCGGTGGCGTTGCGACTGGAGGCCGGGTTCGTCCCGGTGCGGAAGAAGGGCAAGCTGCCCGCCGCGACCTTCAGCCAGGAATACGACCTGGAGTACGGCCGGGCCACCCTGGAGGTCCACCAGGACGCCTTCCAGCCCGGCGATCGCGTGCTCATCGTCGATGACGTCCTGGCCACCGGGGGCACTGCCCACGCCACCGCCAGCCTGATTGAGCGGGCCGGCGGCACGGTCGCCGGCGTGGCGTTCCTGATGGAGCTCTCGTTCCTGTCCGGCCGGGACAAGCTGCCCGGCCATGAGGTCAAGTCCCTGCTGACCGTGTAACCCGGCCGCTTCCTGACTGCCCTACCCATCATCTGTCCAGTTCAAGCCGCTACGCACGGGAACATGCACGTGCGGGAATACGGGGTATTTACCCCCCGGTTAACAACGGTAAGTAGACTGGTGGTCTGGCAGATGCAAGGAGCGCGAGCGAGTGGCCGGTGATGTACTAACGACCACGGCCGGCGCCAAGGCTGCCCAGGTCGACGGCTCAACGGGGACCGACGAGAAGGTCCGTGACCAGTCAGATCAGGCGGAGGCAGCGGCGACGAGGGCCGATGCGGGCACGCACGGAAGCACAGGCGCACAGGAAAATCCGGTTGCGCACGCGAGTGTGGGCGCCACCGGAAGCGCCATCGTGCCCGGGGTCGGCGTCCGCCGTCGCCTCGCTCGTCTCGGTGCCCAGCGGGGGACCGGAGTGAACCCGGTCCTAGAGCCGCTGATCAGGACGATCCGGGCCACTCACCCCAAGGCCGACGTCCGGATGGTGGAGCGGGCCTACGAGGTGGCCGCCTACTGGCACCGGGACCAGAAGCGCAAGAGCGGCGACCCGTACATCACCCATCCCCTCGCGGTCGCGACCATCTTGGCCGAGCTCGGCATGAACACCGAGACGATCTGTGCCGCCCTGCTGCATGACACCGTCGAGGACACCCCCTACACGCTCGTTGAGCTGCGCGGTGAGTTCGGCGAGGACATCGCGGCCCTGGTTGATGGCGTCACCAAGCTTGACAAGGTCAAGTACGGCGATTCGGCCGAGGCCGAGACCGTGCGCAAGATGGTGGTCGCGATGTCCCGCGACATCCGCGTCCTGGTCATCAAGCTCGCCGACCGGCTGCACAACATGCGGACCCTGCGCTACCTGCCCCGCGAGAAGCAGGAGCGCAAGGCGCGGGAGACCCTGGAGATCTTCGCCCCGCTCGCCCACCGGCTCGGCATGAACACGGTCAAGTGGGAGCTTGAGGACCTCGCGTTCGCGATGATCTACCCCAAGCGGTATGACGAGATCGCCCGCCTGGTCTCACAGCGCGCGCCCCGCCGGGACCAGTTCCTCCAGGAGGTCATCGCGGACCTGTCCGCCGACCTGCACGAGGCCCG
>Ga0335072_10013858_pt1 | contig 11468 bp, 10 predicted proteins | sample Lox_Sample_21_FD_206725 | JGI IMG/M metagenome (GOLD analysis project Ga0335072, IMG submission 206725) | Soil microbial communities from Loxahatchee National Wildlife Refuge, Florida, United States - Lox_Sample_2.1 | ecosystem: Environmental > Terrestrial > Soil > Wetlands | place: USA...
CCTAACGTCGATGGACGCGTTCGGGCTCATCAGTAGCGGGACGACCACGCTCGGGAACTGGTCGTGGTCCTCGGCTTGCGGCCCGTCTGGAAGCAGGCATTCGGACGCGGTCAGTTCGTCCCCGTCGAGATAACCGACGCGGATGTCTACTCCGGGACAGGAAAGTCCGGCAGTGGCCGCGACCCTCTGGCCGATCTCGTCGGAGTCGGCTTTTGCGTGTCCGGGAACCGCGATTACCAGCGCAGGCGCGTCCGACGCGACCGACAACCGGTGCGGACTGCGGTGGCGGCCGGCCGGACGGGTCCTCGTCGTCCGTCGAGGCAGAGCTCCGACGCCGGGCCCGGACGGGGCGCGCTCGGGGAGCCCGCCGGTGTCGCGCTGGGGCAGTCCGCCGCTGTCGCGTTGGGGGAGTCCGCCGGTGTCGCGCTGGGGGAGTCCGCCGGTGTCGCGCTGGGGGAGTCCGCCGGTGTCGCGTTGGGGGAGTCCGCCGGTGTCGCGCTGGGGTAGGGCTTCGCCGCGCTGGGGGAGCCCGCCCGTATCCCGGTCGGCGCCGCGCTGGGGTAGGGCTTCGCCGCGCTGGGGGAAAGCCTCCCCGCGCTGCGGCAGGCTGCCGCGCGGAGGGAGCGACTCGGCGCCCCGCTCCGGAGGTCCTGACTCGCGCTGCTGCTGGTCACCATCAGACGACAGAGGCTCCCAGACGGATCGCCGCTGCGGCATACCGTTCGCGGGCGATGGCTGCGGCGCCGACGGCGGTGGCGGCTCGGCGCGCTCGAAGAATGACCCTCGTGCCTCAGGTAGTGGTTGGCCAGCTGGCTTGCGCCGTGGCAGTTCGCCGCCTCGCTGGGGCAGCGCGTCATCGGGCTGCGGCTCTGGCTGGCTCGGGTCTGTCACCTGTCAGATCGTAATCGGCCTGCTGAGCAGTTGGCGCGCCTTCCAGCATCTTCACAACCAACCTGCTGCTGTCCGCGGTTGCCCCTACTCAGCAGGCAGCATGCTCCTGACCACGGCGATGAGCGCGGTTTTCTGGTCCTCGCTGAGCCGCTGCTCCGCGTTGATCGCCGACTCGATGTCTGGCGGGTTGAAGCGCCCGGCTCCGTCGCCGCTGGTGTCCTTGTGCAACAAGCCGGCCTGGGCGAGCAGCGTTTCAGCGGACACGTTCAGGGCGTCGGATATGAGCCTGATAACTCGAACCGAGGGCTGGTGGAGCCCGCGCTCGATCTGGCTCAGGTACGGGTTAGAGAGCTTTGTTCGCTCGGCAAGCTGTCGCAGCGACAAGTTGGCCATCTTGCGCTTGTCCCGGATGAAGGCGCCAAGCGCCTGCATCTGTGAGTCCCACGGTTCGGCCATCTCGTCTCTCGTTCGCGATCGGAATCTAGTGCTGGGCAGGTGATTCGGTGCCGGGCTCGGCTCGGCAGCGGATGACGCCGATACCACTTGGCAGCCCTGCCAGTCGCGTTCGCAAGCGGCAGGGCTGCTGTCAGTAGACCGTGGCGTAGTTACTACTTGGAGCTCCGGGACTTGGACTGGCTTGCTGACCTAGTGGTGCCGGTCCGCCGCGTGGTGCCCGACTTCGTTGTGCTGGCTGCCTTGGAGCTGGCGGCCCTGGTACTGGCTGCCCTGGTCGTGCTTGCCTTGCCGGTGCCCGTCCGTCCGCTGGCAGCGTCACCGGATTTAGTGGTGCTGCCAGCCTTGGTCGTGCTGGTCCGCTTAGCGGTGCCGCGCGACTTGGTGGTACCCGTGCCTGCGGCCTGCGTCGTCCTGGCCGCCTTGGCAGTACCTGCGGTCTTGCTCGCGCTCGCCGGCTTCGTGGTCGTCCGAGGGGTGCGCGGCTTGCGTGCGCGGGACGGCGCGGTGGCGGCGGCCTTTCCGGAGTCGACCTCAGCTACGTGCAGCCGAGTCACGTTGTTCTCGGCCTCTATGTCGGCCGGAGTCGCCAGGCGCTCTGCCCCGGCGGTGCCTCGAGTGCCGTTTTCCGATGGTGCGAGCCGCCGCACGCCGGGCAGCCCGCCGACCACCTGGCTCAACTTGGCAACTCGCTCCGCCACGAGAGGACTAGCGGACTGCAGCGCTTTGCCAGCGAACTGGCGCTGCGTTGCCACAGCCTGGTCGGCGAAGTGCCGCTGCCTGCTGACGGCCTGGTTGGCGAAGTCCCGCTGCCTGCTGACGGCATGGTCGGCGAAGCGCCGCTGTCTCCGGACAGCCTGGTCGGCGAAATGCCGCTGGCTGGCGAGAGCCCGGTCGGCAAGGTGCCGCTGGCTGGCAAGAAACTGGTCGGCAATCTCTTGCGCGCTCGCCCGGAGTTTGGCCGGGTCGCCGAGCGTATTGAGGGTCAGGATCTCTGGCCGGGCGGACTTGGCTCGCTGGTTGCCGGTGCGGATCGCGTCGACGACCGCCTCGCGGCTTTTGCGCAGCTGGTCCTGGCTCTTGCGCACCTGGTCCTGACTCTTGCGGAGTTGCTCCTGGCCGCGGTGCACAACAGCGAGCAACTGATCCTGGACTTCCTGCGCTAGCGCGCGGGTATCAATCATTAGTTCCTCCTCAGTCATATGCATACTATATCAAGCACTCCGGGCAATATGTCAAGCGCGAGTTCCGCTCCGTAGCCGAAGTGCGCCTCAGCGTTGCTGTCAGCGACTGGTGCTTGCGGGTGCTGCCGTCGACGTCGCGGCCGAGCGCGGGCGCCGGCGGGCCGCGGCTGGCGCCAGGCTCGGGTCGGCCACACGAAACGGCCGAATCGACCTCACGCCACCCGCGCCCTCTGCGTTACCGGTCTCCGGACGGTGCTGCTAACTCGGCGTCCGCGCCGGCCGGCCCTGTGGGCGACAACGCGTGCGGCCCACGCAGGCGTAGGGTGGCAGTTATGCCGCTTTTGTGACTCGGCCGCTCGACTTTTCACGGATTTCGGTCTTGCGAAAAGGTACGAACTAGGGCATTGAGCGGACGGGAGCCGTGATAAGTGGGCGGCGGCGCGCCGATCACGCCAGCTTTGCGTGCTATGCCCTTTTGCCGGTCGCCGCACCGTGCAATTCCGGAGCACGGACCCGTCCGTCCTGGTCGGAGAAGCTGAAGATCGAGCAGCACGAGTTCCAGGGGGTGGGCGTGCTGGTCGGAGAAGCTGAAGATCGGACAGCACGCGTTCCAGGGGGTGGGCGTGCTGGTCGGAGAAGCTGAAGATCGAGCGGCACGCCCCGGTCTTATGTCGGCTGCTGCACGAGTTCCAGGCGGTTGCCGTCCTGGTCGGAGAAGCTGAACATCGGTGGGACGCCGGGCCAGCGCAATACCTCGCTGGCATCGGCGCCACGGGCGACCAAGGTCGCGTGAGCGGCGTCGGCATCGGCTGCCGTCAGCCGGATGCCTGTCTCGACGCCCGCCGGAACCCCGTCGTGCTCAATGACCAGCGCAAATCGAGGGTCCGGTGCCGAACGGACCGACTTCGATCCAGCGCGTTCCCTGCGGTGTGACCACGTCGATACGCTTGCTGAAGCCAAGGACGGTCGTGTAGAACTCCAGGGCCTTGCCCTGGTCGCGGACCGGAACGCCGATCGTGCGCACGCCGGTGATCCCTGTGGCGCTGGTGCCTGACATGGTGGCCTCCCGTCGGGTCGCGACGCTGGGTCAGTTCTGGCCGCTGTACATCAGCGAGCCGGGGGTGGTCAGCAGCTCACCGGTCTCCAGCCAGGTCTTGAGGCCCGAGAGGATCATCGGCCAGCCACCGTAGAGCTGGTCGTTCGCGCCTTCGCGCAGCTGGTCGTGGGTCAGGATCAGGCGGCAGGAGTCGGCGACCTGCTCAATTTCCCAGGTGACCCGGCTAGGCCCCTCGCTCTTCACGTCTTCGCCCCACAACGCGGTCATGGTGTGGACCAGTTTGCGCGGCGGGTCGACCTCGAGGACTTCGCCCTCGCCGAGGAGGCTATTGGCGCCGGGATGGCCCATCTCCAGCCGTGCTCCTGGCGTCCAGTCCGACGTGACGCCCGCGCCGAAGTTGTACTTGCTCCTGATCTGCGGATCGGTGATCGCCTGCCACAAGCGCTCCGGTGTCGTGCGGATGTAGATCTCGAAGATCTTTTCCATTGTCTTCTCCAGGTTTTGCTTCAGGTCGCTGAGCGCGGCTGCCCAGGGCTCTGCGTACTTGCTGACCCACCGGTCGTGGATCAGGCGGATCGGGACCGGGTTGAGGAAGTGGAGCTTCTCCCGCCCGCGCCTCCTCGTGACGATGAGGCCGGCGTCTTCGAGCTGGCGCAGGTGCTTCATGACGCCAAAGCGCGTCATCGGGAACCGTTGCTCCAGCGCGCTGAGGGTCTGGCCGTCGGCGCGAAAGAGCTCGTCTAGGAGCTCACGCCGGGTCGGGTCGGCCAGCGCCTTGAACACCTCATCCACGCCTCGAGAATAGGTGACCGATTAGTCACATGTCAACGGCGGGCTTTGTCGCTTCGGGGCTGAGGCGAGGCGTGCAGGCCAGGTTGAGGTGAACTGGCGGGGATAGAGGAAGGGCCGCCTAGCGCGGGGCGCCTGACCGAATCGAGGGGCGACCAACTAGCGTTCAGCTATGACTGATGCCTGGCCGGCCGCGTCCTATGAGCAGTGGAGCGCGACCTGCGACACCCTGCACGCGCATACTCAGGTACTCGGCAAGTTCGCCGTCGCGCTCGCGCCGCCGGAGCCGCAACTGCAGCATGCGGCGCTGAAGGTGACGGCGCGGGGATGGGAGACTGCCCCGCTGCCCGCGCCCGACGGATCCGGGCGGCTGGTAGTCCTATTGAACTTGCACACCCACGAAGCGGTCGCCGAGCACAGCGACGGGCGGGTCGAGCGCGTTCCGCTGACGCCAGACCGGCCCGTCGGCGCGGTTACCCGCGACCTGCTGGCCGCCGTCCGCAGGCTGGCCGGTGACGTACATATCGACCCGACGCCGCAAGAGGTGCCGTGGACTGTGCCGCTGGACGCCGACGATGAGCACGCGACGTATAACCGCGACCAGGTAGCCGCCTACTTCGCCGCGGCTAACCGCGCCGCCACGGTGCTGACTGAGTTCCGCGCGCCGTATCGCGGCCGGTCCACTCCGGTCAACGCGTGGTGGGGATCGTTCGACCTGGCTGTCAGCCTTTTCTCCGGCCAGCCAGCTGAGCCGCCGTCGCCCGACTTCATCATGCGTAACGCGATGGATGCTCAGGAGGTCGCCGTCGGGTGGTGGCCAGGAGATCCGCGTCATCCGCAGGCGGCGTTCTACGCCTACGCCCATCCTGCGCCGTCGTCATTCGCCGACGGATCGGTTGAGCCTTCCGCTGCGCACTGGGATGGTGCTCTCGGCGAGTACCTGCTGAACTGGGACGACGTCGGCGCCAGTCCGGATCCGCACGCGACTGCGCTGGAGTTCGCCCAGTCCGCCTTCAGCTATGCGTGCGATGTGTGCCAGTGGGACAGAACGCTTGTCGCGAGTGCCCACGGCACGCCGCCGCCCGTGCACTAGCTGCGGTTGCCCGGCCCTGGCTGGCATGCTGGCCGGGTGACCCTGGATTCCCCGACGTCGCAGACTCGCCGCGCCCGGCTATGGCGGGCGGCGGAGGCGCGGAGCGTGCCGCTCCGCGCGATCCTCGTGACGGTTGCCGTGGTGGTGCTGACCTACCTGAGCGGCAAGGTCATCGACCGGCTGCGTGGCGTGATCTTGTTGCTCGTCGTCGCGGGGTTCATCGCCCTGCTGCTGAATTCCCTGGTCGTGGCTCTGCAGCGGCGGGTCAGGCGGCGCGGCATCGCGGTGGCATTGGTAACGGTGCTAGCGGTATGCGCATTTGCCGGGCTGGCAGTGGCATTCGGATATCCGCTCGTCGACGGCATCAGCCACCTCGCGGATAACTTGCCGACTTACGTCAAGAACGCCCAGAAGGGCGAGGGCTGGATCGGGCGCATCGTCACCAAGTACCACCTGCAAACCTGGGTGGATAAGAACGCGCCGAAGCTGGTCAGCTACGGTCGCGACCTCGCGCATCCGGCGCTAAGTCTCGGTAAGGGCGCGGTGTCTCTGGTGTTCTCGCTGTTCACCATCTTCGTGCTGGTGGTGCTGGTGCTGCTGGAAGCGCCGAAACTGCGGACCGGGCTTCTCGGCCTGATGACGCCGGAGCGGGCTGACCGGTACAGCGCGATAGCCAGGGATGTGAACCGGTCGGTCACCGGCTACATGCTCGGCAACTTCGCGACGTCGGTCATCGCTGGCGTGGTGGTCTTCGCGACGTTGTTCGTTCTCGGGGTGCCGTTCCCCGTCCTGTGGGCGCTCTGGGTTGCGCTCGTCGACTTCCTGCCGATGATCGGCGGTGCGCTAGCAGGGATCCCGGTTGTGCTGTTCGCGGTGACGCACTCGGTGTCCGCGGGAGTCGTGACACTGGTGGTCTTCCTCGTCTATACCCAGGTCGAGAACCACGTTCTCAACCCCGTCATCATGAGCCGAACTGTGCGGATCAACCCGCTGCTTGTCCTGGTTTCGATTCTCGTCGGCGCGTCGCTCGGCAGCTGGATAGGCGGCATCTTCGGCGGTTTCGTGGCTGCACTGCTGGCCATTCCGGCTGCCGGAGCGATCCAGGTGATCGTCAAGGCCATCTGGCAGTCAACGGGCCAGACGCCTTCTGCCGGGGGAGCGGAGGCGGCCGGAGGCGCGGAGGCGGCCGGCAAGCACCACGCCAGATCCGCGCCAGGTGACATCGAGCCGGGCGGTCCGCCAGTCGGCCCGCAACCGGTGGGAGCTGAGTAGGGTCGGACTCTTCGCGATGTAGGACTGCTCGGGCCTTTGACGGTACCCGGGCCCCGCGTTCGCGCGATCTTGCCGCCCGGCATCGGCCGCGCGAGGACCGCCGCCAGCCGCGATCAGGCCTGCCGCGAGCGAGGAGATCCGGATCGCCAGGGTTCACCACGTTGTCCGCGACCCGGCAGCTATGACGGATCAGGCGATGAGCAGACGCAAGCCAAGCTCTGCCGCGTCGAGATCAACGAGGTCGCGGTTGCGTTCGGCCCACCGGCCGGATGCGAGGTCGTCGCGAAGGCCGTGCACTGCCCGGTGCTCGGCGTCCGGCCCGACTCTGGTCCAGATCGATATTCCGCGGCGGACATGCTCGTCCAGGTATGCCTCGGGTCGGCGCCAGTAGGCCTCGTAAAAGCCGTCCGCGCAGTCCCACGGAACGAGCACCGGTTCCAGCCGGGCTCCAGTCGCGCGGGTCAGCTCGGTCAGTGAAGGCCGGCGGGCGAGAAGGCCAGCGAACTCCGGCAGATAGTCACGATTCAGCCAGAACAGATCGGGGTTACTAAAGTCGCTCGTGAACACCACCACGCGGCGAGCTACGCGGCGCATCTCGCGCAGGCCCGCGATCGGGTCCCGCCAGTGATGGATGGTGGCAAAAGCCATCGCGGCGTCGAAAGACTGGTCCTCGAACGGAAGGCTCTCGGCGGCGGCAGCCACGCACGGCGCTGCGCCTGCGGGGCGCTGCGCCCGCATGACGGCCGACGGTTCCACCGCGGTGACGTCACGGTCGGAGGGCTCGTAGGAGCCGGTGCCCGCCCCGACATTCAGCACGGTCTGCGCTTCGCCGAGCGCGGCCCATACCTGCTCGGCGATCCGCGGCTCGGTGCGCCGCGTCACGGTGTAGGTGGCCCCGATGGTGTCATACAACTGCCCGCTGGACATCAGACTGCCTCCATCCCGGACGGCAGATCACGCGGAGATCTGTCGTTGCGATATATCGATTCGATACATCGCAACGATATAAGGCTGGGTGCACACTGAGCAAGTCGGGCGGAAGCGGCTCGCCGGCGCACTGACTTCGGATCACAGCCCGCCTCAGCCGGGCACGGGCGTGCCCGGCAGCAGGGGGAGCCGCGACGGCGGTTTGATCTCCTCGAGTCGCAGGTAGGTCACCAGCCGCTGGCTGCCGCGCGCTGACAGCGTGGCTAGCACCTGCTGGAGTTCGGCGACGTCCCTGGCCACGACCGTCAGCAGATAGTCCATCTCGCCGGTGACGTTGTCCGCGGCGATGATCTGCGGCAGGGCTCTGATGTGATCCTCGAACACGCGAGTCGCCCGCGGGTCGTGCCGGCCCAGGGTGGCAGCGACATACATCTGCAGCGGGAACCCGACGGCCGCCGCGTCGAGGCGGGCGCTGATCACCTTGATCACCCCAGATGCCTTGAGCCGGCGAACCCGGTTCAGCGTCGCGGCTGGCGACAATCCCACCATCCTGGACAGTTCGACGTTGGTGCGGTCGGCGTCCGCCTGCAGCTCCGAGAGCAGTTGCAAATCAATTTCGTCAAGTACTTCGGCCATGATCCGAAATAATATCTCGTTGCTGCCTTGAGTGCCCGAATTGAGAAGGACCGTCGGCGAAGCTGAATCATGACCAACAGCCGTCGACTGATCTTCCTGGCCCTGATAGCCGCGGGCGTCCTCTGGGGCACTACGGTGCCACTGTCCAAGGTCGCCCTCGGCTGGATGCCGCCGGCCTGGCTGGCGTTCGGAAGGTTTGCGCTCGCTGGCGCCATCCTGATGATGGTGAGCCGTTCCAGGCTGCGCGCGGCGTTCAGTCCGGCAATCGTGATCAGCGGCGGCCTCGGCTACGGCGGCTCGGTCCTGCTGCAGAACCTCGGCATCGAGCGGACGAGCGTGACGCATGCGGCGCTGCTGATCGGCGCCACGCCGGTACTGGTAGCGATCATGGCCGCCGCGCTCCGGCACAGCGTTGCGCGGCCGCTTGCCTGGGCCGGGTTTGGCCTGTCGCTTGCCGGCGTCGGCTTCATCGCCAGCGGCCAGGGCTCGGGATCAACCCTTGCCGGCGACGGCCTTGTTCTGGCGGCGCAGCTGGTCTCGGCCACTTTCACCGTCTCGCAGGCAAGGCTGCTCCGCGGCCGCGACCCCGTAGCCGTAACCGGTCTGCAACTGACGTCTGCGGCTGTCCTGGTCCTCCCGATTGCACTGACCACGGAGCACCACCTGGCCGGATCCATGAGCGCGGCAGCGCTGCTAGCCACCATCGGCCTGGTGATCGCGGGCACGGTGGGTCCGACAGCACTGTTCGCCTTCGGCCAGAGCAAGGTGGCGGCTGACGTTGCTGGCGCCTTCCTGAACATCGAGCCCCTAGTCGGCGCCCTCATGGGCACGCTGATATTTGCCGACCCGCTTGGGCCGGTACAGATCGCCGGCGGTCTCGCCATCATGTCCGGTATCGGGCTGAGCAGCTATCAGGTCGTGCGCGGCGAGCGCCTCCGCCGGGCCGGGCCGGCCATGCCAAGCGAGGCGGCGCTCGCCGTCGCAGGCGATCCCGCGACCCAGCGCATCGCTCCCGCTGCTGCCGTCGCGCGGCTGCAGCAGCCCGGCGAGGCGCCCAGCCTGGTCAGGCGTACCCGGTTCCCGCATCAGCGCGACCAGGAGGCTGCCAGGTTCGCCCGCCGCCCCGGGCCCGCCGGGCACGCGAGTGCCAGCGGGGGAGCGGGCGGCCGCCGGGCGGGTGTCAGCCGCCGGCCGAGTACCGTGCGCCGGTCAGCTACCGGGCGGCGGCGGGATGGCGACGCTTCGCCAGACCGACAACGGCCGCGGGGGCGCGCGCGAACCCGCTAGGTCCTGCCCGGCCGCGCCTCGCAGCGCTTCCGTCAGCGTCGGCTGGATGGCTTACAAGTCGCCAGCCCGCCGCCGCGGGATGCGTCAGCCGAGGGCGCGGTCGAGGTTGAACGCGGCGCTGATCAGCGCCAGGTGGGTGAAGGCCTGCGGGAAGTTGCCCTGCTGCTCGCCGGTGCGGCTGATCTGCTCGGCGTACAGGCCCAGGTGGTTGGCGTAGGTGAGCATCTTCTCGAAGGCCAGCCGCGCCTCGTCGATCCGACCTGAGCGGGTGAGCGCCTCCACATACCAGAACGAGCAGATTGAGAAGGTGCCCTCCTCACCGCGAAGGCCGTCCGGACTGGCTTCCGGGTCGTAGCGATAGACGAGCGAATCGGACACCAGATCCGCGGTGAGCGCGTCCAGCGTGGCAAGCCACTTCGGGTCGGTGGGCGAGATGAACTTCGCCAGAGGCATCATCAGGACAGAGGCGTCAAGAACGTCGTCACCGAAGTGCTGGATGAACGCCCGCCGGCTCTCAGACCAGCCGCGTTTCATGATCTGCCGGTAGATCGCGTCCCGGGACTGTCCCCAGTACATGACGTCGGCGGGCAGGCCACGGCGGCGGGCCATCCGCATCGCGCGTTCGATCGCCACCCAGCACATCAGCCGGGAGTACAGGAAATTCTTGCGCCCGCCGCGAGTTTCCCAGATTCCCTCGTCAGGCTGGTCCCAGTGAGCGCACACCCAGTTCACCAGCTCGCAGACATCATCCCAGTAGTCACTGGAGATGGGCTGCCCCCACTTGTCGTAGAGATAGACCGAGTCAATCAGCGCTCCGTATATGTCGAGCTGGAGCTGGTCGGCCGCGGCGTTTCCGATGCGCACCGGGGCGGATCCCTCGTAGCCCTCCAGGTGGGACAGCTCGGCCTCGGGCAGGTCAGTGCGCCCGTCAATGCCGTACATGATCTGCAGCGGGCCTGAGGGACCGCTGCCGTGCCGGGTGACGTGCTTGGCCAGGAACGCCATGAAGGCCTCGGCCTCGCCGGAGAAGCCGAGCCGCAGCAGCGCGTAGACGCAGAAGGCTGCGTCACGGATCCACACGTACCGGTAGTCCCAGTTGCGCTCGCCGCCGATCTGCTCGGGCAGACTCGTCGTCGGCGCGGCCACGATCGTGCCGGAGGGCGCGTAGAAGAGCAGCTTGAGAGTCAGCGCGGAGCGGTTCACGGTCTCCCGCCACCGGCCGCGATAGCGGGACGCCGACAGCCAGTGCCGCCAGAACGCCACGGTGGCAGTGAACTCCTGTTCGGCCTCGAAGTCCGGGCAGGAGCGCGGCGCGATGTCGTCCCCGACCTGGTCGAGCGCAAATACCGCGGACTCGCCTTCCAGGAGCTTGAACGACGAGGTCGCGTCCTGTGCGTCGTGTTCGACCGGCACCGTGGCGGTCAGCGCCAGCGCAAGGTCTGCTGACTCGAAGACCACCTGGCCGGCCTGCCGCCGGACAGTGTGCGGCTGCCGGGCGTAGTCGAACCGGGGAGCTACCCGCGCCCGGAAGGGGATCGATCCGCGAACGCACATCGTGCGCCGGATCAGCCGGTGCCGCCCGGCCTCGCGTGGGTCGCCGGTGATCGGCATGAAGTCCTGGACTTCGCCCACGCCGTCCTCGGTGAAGAACCGGGTGATCAGCACGTTGGTGTCAGGGAAGTAGAACTGCTTGGTCTTCGCCGGCACCTCGGCGGTCAGTTCGAACGACCCGCCCCGGTCGGCATCCAGGATCGAGGCGAACACGCTGGGGCAGTCGAAACCCGAGCTGCAGTACCAGTCGATGGTGCCGTCGGTGCCAACCAGGGCCACACTGCGCAGGTCGCCGATCAGCCCGTGGTCAGCGATCGGCAGGTAGCGA
>Ga0335072_10013860_pt1 | contig 11468 bp, 11 predicted proteins | sample Lox_Sample_21_FD_206725 | JGI IMG/M metagenome (GOLD analysis project Ga0335072, IMG submission 206725) | Soil microbial communities from Loxahatchee National Wildlife Refuge, Florida, United States - Lox_Sample_2.1 | ecosystem: Environmental > Terrestrial > Soil > Wetlands | place: USA...
GCCGCTGTTATATCACCCCCTGTCATGCGGCATCTCGGCGGGATAGCGCGAATTATCAGCCCGGTCCTCGCCTGAGGATCGGGACGCTTTCGCTTATTCGCCACCTCTTTCAGGGTTCATGATGCCGACCGACTATCGACCGACCGTGTTTCTGCCCAAAACCGATTTCCCGATGCGCGGCGATCTGCCAAAGCGCGAGCCGGCAATCCTTGATCGTTGGGCGGCGATGGATCTGTATCACCGGCTGCGTGAAACCGCCGCCGGGCGCGAAAAATTCGTGCTGCATGACGGGCCGCCCTACGCGAATGGTCATCTCCATATCGGTCACGCGCTGAACAAGATCTTGAAGGACGTCGTCAACCGTTCGCAGCAGATGCTGGGCAGGGACGCCCCCTATGTCCCCGGCTGGGATTGTCACGGCCTGCCGATCGAATGGATGATCGAGGAAAAATACCGGGCGCGGAAGATGTCCAAGGACAGTGTCCCGCCCGATCAGTTTCGCCGCGAATGCCGCGAGTTCGCGTCGCATTGGATCGATGTGCAAAAGGCCGAGTTCGAACGGCTCGGCGTCGTCGGCGATTGGGCCAACCCCTACACGACGATGGCGTATTCGGCCGAGGCGCAGATCGTTCGCGAGATCGGCAAGTTCCTGATCAATGGCGGGCTTTATCGCGGCTCAAAGCCGGTCCTGTGGTCGGTCGTCGAGCAGACGGCGCTGGCCGAGGCCGAGGTTGAATATTACGACCACCGCTCGACGACGGTATGGGTGCGGTTTCCGATCGCGACAACGGGCCTGCCGGCGCTGGTCGGCGCCGCCGCCGTGATCTGGACGACGACACCTTGGACCCTGCCCGGCAACCGCGCGATCGCCTATAGCCCGGCACTCGACTATATCGCGATGCGGGTCGACAAAGCGGCCGAAGACAGCCGCGCCCGGACCGGGGAGACGTTGCTGGTCGCCGCCCCGCTCGCCGATGAACTCGCTGCACGCGCCGGAATCGAGGCCTATTCGGTGCTGGCGCGCTGTCCCGGTAGCGCCCTTGCCGAAACCATCGCGCGGCATCCGCTCGCCGGGCAGAGCTACGAGTTTGACGTGCCCTTGCTGCCCGCGAGCTTTGTCGAGGCCGATCAGGGCACCGGTCTTGTCCATATCGCCCCGGGTCACGGTGCCGACGATTTCGAATTGGGTCAGGCCTGCGGGCTTTCCGTACCCGACACGGTCGGGCCCGATGGGGTCTATCTGCCGGGCGTGCCGCTCTTCGCCGGCCGCGCCGTCTATCGGCCGGATGGCAAGCCCGGCGACGCCAATGACGCGGTCATCGCCGCCATCGACGCCGCCGGCGGCCTTTTGGCCCGCGGCGTACTGGTGCATTCCTATCCCCATTCCTGGCGTTCGAAGGCGCCGTTGATCTTTCGCAATACGCCGCAATGGTTCATCAGCATGGCGGCAAACGGGTTGCGCGAAAAGGCGCTGGCGGCGATTGCCGACACCCGCTGGGTCCCGCCGCAAGCCCGCAACCGGATCACGGCGATGGTCGAAAGCAAACCCGACTGGTGCGTGTCGCGCCAGCGCGCCTGGGGTGTCCCGATTGCAGTTTTCACCCATCGCGACACCGGTGAGCCGTTGCGCGACCCGGCGGTCGTCGAGCGCGTCGCCGCCGCGGTCGAACGCGAAGGCTCGGATGTCTGGTTCAGTGCCGAGGCGTCACAATTTCTCGGCAATGCATACGATCCGGCGGAATGGCAGAAAGTCACCGATATTGCCGAGGTGTGGTTCGATTCGGGCTCGACACATGCCTTTGTTCTGGAACAGCGGCCGGAACTGCGCTGGCCCGCCTCGCTCTATCTTGAAGGCTCGGATCAGCATCGCGGCTGGTTTCAGTCGTCGCTGGTCGAGGCCTGCGGCACGCGCGGCCGCGCCCCCTATGACGCCGTGCTGACCCATGGCTTTGTGCTCGACGAACAGGGTCGCAAGATGTCGAAATCGGTGGGCAACGTCGTTGCCCCGCAGGACGTGATCAAGCAGAGCGGCGCCGACATCCTGCGGCTGTGGGTGGTCGGCGCCGACTACTCCGAAGATCTGCGCATCGGCCCCGAGATCCTGAAGCATCAGAGCGACGTCTATCGCCGGATGCGAAACACCTTGCGCTACCTGTTGGGGGCGCTCGACGGGTTCGAGCCGGCCGAGGCCGTCGGCGAAGACGCGATGCCCGAACTTGAACGCTGGATATTGCATCGCCTGGGCGAACTCGACACCGTGGTGCACCGCGCCATCGCGAATTTCGATTTCCACGAGATGTTTACGGCGTTGCATAATTTCTGTGCGGTCGATTTGTCGGCGTTTTATTTCGACATCCGCAAGGACCGGCTCTATTGCGATGCGAGCGATGATTTCGCGCGGCGCGCGCTACGCACCGTACTCGACCGCACCTTCGACGCTCTGGTGCGCTGGCTCGCGCCAATCCTCTGCTTTACCGCCGAGGAGGCCTGGCTGGCGCGCCATGGCGATGCGCCGGGGCGCAGTGTGCATCTTGAGCCGTTTCCCGACATCCCCCGGGAGTGGGTGGATCCGACGCTGGGTGAGCGCTGGGCAGAGTTGCGCGATCTGCGCCGCGTTGTCACCGGGGCGTTGGAAGTCGAACGCGCTGCCAAGCGAATGGGCTCAAGCCTGCAGGCAGCGGTCGAGGTTTGGGTGCCCGAGCGGCTCGCCGAACGCGTGCGCAACCTCGATCTTGCCGGACTGTGCATCACCTCTGCCGGAACGGTCCATATCGGATCCCCGCCGGAAGACGCGTTCAGCCTGCCTGACGTGCCCGAGATCGGCGTCCGCGTATCGCCGGCTTCAGGCGAACGGTGCGAGCGCTGTTGGCGGGTCTTGCCCGAGGTCGGCAGTCAGCCAGGTCACGCTGATCTCTGCCGGCGTTGTTCGGCAGTGGTTGATCGGCTCGACGCGGCTGCTCCGATCATGAGCGCCTGACTATGCTGAAACTGGGGCTCGCCACCGCACTCGTCGTCGCGATCCTCGATCAGCTGACGAAAGCGCTGATCCTCGCTCACTTTGCCGGGCGGGCATTCGGTGATGAAGCAATCACGCCATTCTTCAATCTGGTCCTGACCCTGAACCACGGCATGAGCTTTGGCCTCTTCAATACCGGTCGCGGAACCGGCGGTACCGCCAATGTCCTCGTCTTCTCGCTTGCCGGTGCAGCGATCGTCGTCGGACTGATCTATTGGCTCAGCCGTGTCGCGAGCCCGCTTCTCGGTTCGGCCATCGGTCTCGTCATCGGCGGGGCGGTCGGCAACATCGCCGACCGGGTTCGGTATGGTGCGGTCATTGATTTTCTCGATTTCCATATTGGAATTTATCATTGGCCGGCGTTCAACCTGGCCGACAGTGCGATTTGTCTCGGGGTGGCGGTAATGTTATTCGAAAGCTTGCTTCTACGGCGTGAGGCGCATTAAATACCAGGCGGGAGGGACCCCGCCATGCTCCAATATCGCCCGGTTCGCGGCGCCGGCCGCACTCAAATTGTTCTTGGTATTGCTTGTCTCGCCGCGGTAGCTCTGCTGTCGGGCTGCAGCGATGTCAAGCAGATGCTCGGCATCGACCCGACGATGCCGGATGAGTTCGCGGTCGAATCGCGTGCGCCGTTAACGATCCCGCCCGATTTCAATCTGCGCCCGCCGGAGCCGGGTGCGCCGCGGCCGCAGGAAGAGAGCTCCGAACAGCAAGCCGAACAGATCATCGATCAGGCCGGCCCGGGCGCGCCCGGCAAGCAGGAATCCGATCTTCGCCTGCGCAGCGCCGAAAACGGCCTGCCAAACATCGGCGGCAACAGCCAGACGCCGGATCCGTCGGGGATGGTCGGCTCGCAAAGCCTGTCGAACAGATTGCTCGACTACGGCGATACCGGCAACGCCGGCGCCACCGTCGACAAGCGCGATACGACCCCGCTCAAGGGTGTCTATTGACGCCGATCGGCGGCCCCTCGTTCGCCGTCCCAAAGCAGTGCTTGCCGCCGCCGATTTCGGCCCGTGCGGCGAGCCGGCCGACGCAAATTGCGCGGTCTAGCCCACTTAAAGCTGAGCGACCATCCTAATGAACCTCTTCGATCTGACCGGCCGCGTCGCGATCGTGACCGGCGGCAATGGCGGGATCGGGCTCGGCATGGCGCGGGGTCTTGCCGCCGCCGGTGCGAAGATCGTCGTAGCGGCGCGCGATCGGCCAAAGTCGCAGGCGGTATTGGCCGAACTCGGGCCCGAGAGCTGCTTTATGCCGCTCGATGTTGCTGACGAAGAATCGTGCCGAGAGATGGTGGCGGCAACCCTCGCTCGTTTCAGCCGGCTCGACATCCTCGTCAACAACGCCGGCATGTCGATCCGCAAGCCGGCCGAGGACTATCGGATGGCCGAATGGCAGGCGGTCATCGACACCAACCTGACCGGCGCCTTTATTTGTGCGCAGGCGGCTTTTCCGGCAATGAAAGCAGCCGGTCAGGGCAAGATCATCAACATCGGGTCGATGTTCTCGATCTTTGGTGCCGCTTATGCCGTCCCCTATTCGGTGAGCAAGGGCGGGTTGCTGCAACTGACCAAATCGCTGGCCGCCGCCTGGGCGCCCGACAACATCCAGGTCAATGCCGTGCTCCCCGGCTGGATCGATACCGAACTGACTCGCGACGCGCGCCAACAGGTCACCGGTCTGCACGAGCGGATCCTGGCGCGCACTCCGGCAGGCCGCTGGGGCGCCCCTGGGGATCTGGCCGGCGTCGCGGTATTTCTCGCGTCCGCCGCTTCGGATTTCATCACCGGCAGCGCGATCGCGGTCGATGGCGGTTTTTCCGCTTCGGGCTAGCCAAACAATCGGCACGTCAAGACCTGTCTCAACAACTCGCGCTGTAGTGGCCGCGGCGTCTTGTCGGCCGATCGGCGCCGGACCGACAATTCAATGCGTCCTTGAACAGAGCGGCAGTTTGGGTCAAGACAGCAGGAGGCAAATTCGGCGGCTGCCCTGCACCCCGCCGAGCAAACCGAGGCGTGAGCCCATGGCGAGGCTGACCTTGCGCATCGATTTCGACGCGGGCCGCGCTATCGGGCCGGGCAAGATCAAGCTGTTGGAGCTGATCGACAAGCACGGCTCGATTTCCGAGGCCGGCCGCCAGATGGGCATGTCGTATCGGCGCGCCTGGCTGCTCGTGGACAATCTGAACCATTGCTTTCGCACCCCGGTTGTCGCTTCGCAGGCCGGCGGACAGCATGGCGGCGGTGCTTCCTTGACCGAATTCGGTCATGCCGTGGTGCGGCGTTACCGGGCGGTGGAAAGTGCCGCACAGACCGCAGGTGCGGCCGAGATCGAAGCACTTGCGGCAGCATTGGCGGAACCGCCCCTGCCCGGCGAAACCACCGGCCGCAGGGCGCGCCGGCTGCCGCTGAGCGTCAGCTGACGCGCTAATATCGGCCCACGCCGGCAGACTGCTAATACCCGACCGCAGCGCCACCGGGGCGGCGCGGATCGCTGACCCCCTCGAGCCTGCCGTGACGGTCTATCGCGATCAACTCGACCGCACCCCATGGCGGTTGCGCGGCAAGCGGATAATCGCGGTCGATCAGCGCCGCGATCGTCTCGGGCGGAAGGCCGCCGCGCTCGTAAAAGATCTTGTCCGGCTCGCCCTGGTAGTGCAACCGCGGTGCTGCGACCGCCTCGGCCGGGGTCATGCCGTAGTCGATGATGTTCGATAGCGTTTCAAGCACCGTCGTAATGATTTTCGCACCGCCGGGGCTGCCGAGCACCAGTACGACATGACCGTTTTTCTCGACCAGGCTCGGCGCCATCGAGGACAAGGGCCGCTTGCCTGGAGCAATCGCATCCGTCGCTCCCTGCGCCAGCCCGTAAAGGTTCGGCGCGCCGGGTTTGGCGGTAAAATCGTCCATTTCGTTGTTGAGCAAAAAACCGGTGCCGGGAGCAACCACCTCGGCTCCGAAATACCCGTTGATCGTATAGGTGACAGAGACCGCGTTGCCGGCATCGTCGACGACCGAATAATGCGTCGTCTCGGCGCGTTCGTGCGGACCGGGTGGTAGCGCCCCCGATGTCGCGGCGCCGGCGTCGATCGCTGCGCGCACGCCCGCGGCATAGCCCTTTGACAGGAGCCGATCGAGCGGGTTGGCAACGAACGCCGGGTCGCCGAGAAACGCGTTGCGGTCGGCGTAGCCGCGTGCCATCGCCGCGACCATCAGCTCGATCGGGCGTGGCTTGTGAAAGCCCATCCGCTTCAGATCGTAGCCTTCGAGGATGTTCAGGATCTCGCAGATCGTGGTCCCGCCGGAACTCGGCGGCGGCGCTGAGATCAGTGTATAACCGCGATAGGTGCAGGACAGCGGCGGGCCCTCTGTCGCGGTGTAATCGGCAAAATCGCGCGCGCTCAGGATGCCGCCCTCGGCGCGGCTCGCCTTCTCGACCGCGGCTGCGACCGATCCCCGGTAGAATGTGTCCGATCCGTGCCGGGCGATTGCCGCGAGCGTAGCGGCGAGATCGGTTTGCACGAATCGGTCGCCGGGCATGAAATGACTGCCGTCCGGCCGCAAGAAAATCTTGCGCGCTCCCGGATCTTTGGCGAGCTGATCGGCCTTGGCATCGAGCAGATCGGTGTCGCCGCGGGTCAGGACAAAGCCGTCTCGGGCTAGCGATATTGCTGGCGCCAACAGCGCGGCCCGCGGCAGTGTGCCATATTCGCGCGCGGCGCGGTCGAGCCCCATCACGGTTCCCGGCACACCGACGGCGAGATAGCCGTGGCGGCTGCGTTCGGGGATGGGGTTGCCGGCGGCGTCGAGATACATGCCGGCGGTAGCCGCCGCCGGTGCGGTCTCGCGGAAGTCGATAAAGGTTTCGCGTCCGTCGGCGAGATGGATCGTCATAAAACCGCCGCCGCCGATATTGCCGCAGCAGGGTTCGACGACAGCAAGCGCATAACCGACCGCGACCGCGGCGTCGATCGCGTTGCCGCCGGCGGCGAGAATGCCGGCCCCCACCGCCGAGGCGATGTGCTGCGAGGTCACCACCATCCCATGTCCGGCCTCGACCGTTGCCGGCAAGGCGGCGGCATCGGTGCTACCGCCAGCCAGCGCCGCGGCAAGGGTCAGCGCCGCGGCAAGGTTCAGCGCCGCGATCAGAGATCTCATCGGGAGCGGGCGAGGGCTTCCCGGTCGTAACCGGCGACGCGTTTATAATTGTCCGATATCGCGGCCAGTTCGCGACGGCTGATCAATTGGTCGATATCGTCGAACGGCCGGTCGCCGCTGCGCAGATACACCTCGCGCAAAATCGCGTCGGGCGGGTTGGTGCGGTTGGCGCGGACAACATTGGCGGCGGCTTCGAGCCGCCGCTCCTGATACGCCCGCAACGCCGCGACCGGATTGTCCCGAACGGCGCTGAGGCAGTCGGTCAGCGCCCGGGCATCGAGGATCGCCTGGCCGGCGCCGTTCGAACCGCGCGGTACCATCGGATGCGCGGCGTCGCCGAGCAACGTCACTCGGCCAAAGCTCCAGCGCGGCAGCGGCTCCTGATCGACCATCGGGAATTCGAGGATCATCTCGGCGGCGCCGATCATCGCCGGCACATCGAGCCAGTCGAAGCGCCAATCCTTGAACGCTCCGAGGAAATCGCCAAGGCGGCCCGGCCGGTTCCAGTTGCGCGCCTGGTGCCACGGCGTCTCGATCTCGGCAACCCAGTTGACCAGTTGCCGGCCTTCATCGTCGATGTCATTGCGGATCGGGTAGATCACCATCTTGCCGGTAGCGAGCCAACCGGCGCGTACCATCGAGGCCCCTGACAAAAACGGCGGCCAGCGGGTCAGCCCGCGCCACATGTTATAACCCGAATAGAGCGGCTCGCCCTCATGCGGGTGAAGCTGCTTGCGGACCACCGAATGGATTCCGTCGCAGCCGATCGCGACTGTTCCGTGCTGCGGCGGTAGCGGCTCGCCGCTTTTGGCATGCTCGAAATGCACGGTCGCGCGATCGGGTTCCTGCGAAAACCCGATGCAGCGCCATCCGGTGAGCAGCCGGTCGATACCGGCGCGCGCGGCAAAGGCCTCGGCCAGCACCCGCTGCAGGTCGCCGCGATGGATCGAGAATTGCGGCGAGGCGTAACCCGCCGCACGCCCCAACGCCTCGCGATAGATCAGCTGGCCGAAGCGATTGAAAAAGCACGCTTCCGCTGTCGTGACTCCGACCCGAGCCAAGGGCGCTTCGAGATCGAGTGCGGCAAGTTCGCGGGTTGCATGCGGCAAGAGATTGATGCCGACCCCGACCGGAGTGATGGCCGGCGACGCTTCATAAATCCGGCACGCGATGCCGGCGCGATGCAGCGCCAGCCCGAGGGTAAGCCCGCCGATCCCGGCGCCGATGATGATCACGTCCATGATGCGCCTCCGAACGAGGAGACGAAGAGCCTCAACTGGTGCAAACCCGCCCGGTCCGGAAGAACGGCGCCACCGGGATTACCTCGCTGCGCCGGCAAAGACACATTCAAAGCCTGTTATTGCGTGGGGCGGATATTGCGTGGGGCGGAGCGACAAAACAATCCCGTCGCGTTGACCGGCATTACGCGTTGCCGCGCTGCTCACGCCAGAGGCCAAGCTTCTCCTGGACCGGACGGTCGGAATAGCTGAACAGCACCGCTTCGGTCTCGGCGTGATGACTGACGCTCGCCCAGCTTGGCACGACAAAGATGTCGTTGGCTTCCCATACCAGGACCTGGTCGCCGACCCGGGTCTCTCCGCAGCCTTCGACCGCGACGAAGACCGTGGCGTCGGTCGACCGATAGGGGCGCGTCGCAAAACCGGCGGGGAGCAATTGGATAAAGGCACCGATTGTCGGCATCGCGAAATCGCCGGTCGCCGGGTTGACGTAGCGCAATTTGTGGCCGTGACATGGATCCGGATCTTCGTTGCGGCTCAGCACATCGAGCGATTCGCGCGAACGGGTATAGGGGTAATTGAACACCGGCGACGTCTTGACCGCGGGCTTCCAGTCGACCGGCAGCAGATTGTTGGCAAAACGCGCGGCATTGTCGCCTTCCGGCCGCGCGATCGCCTGGCTTTCGGTCTCGCCCGGCTCGGCAAAACTCGCATCGAGCAGCCGTACGATCGGGATGTCGAGCCCGTCAAGCCAGACCATCGGCTGCCGCGAATCGTTGCCGTGATCATGCCAGGTCCAGGATGGCGTAATCACAAAGTCGCCCGGGTGCATCGTCGTGCGCTCGCCGTCGACTGCGGTATAGGCCCCGTCGCCTTCGATGATGAAGCGCAATGCCGACTGGGTATGGCGATGCGCCGGCGCCACTTCGCCGGGCAGGATCAATTGCAACCCGGCAAACAGCGAATGCGTGATCGAGGTTTGGCCTTTTAACCCCGGGTTTTCAAGGATCAAAACCCGCCGCGTGGCCTCCTCGGCGCTGATCAACTCGCCGGCGCGCATCAGATGCGGGCGGACTTCACGGTAATGCCAGATCGCCGGCTGCACCGGCGTCACTGGTTGCGGCGTTACCAGCGCATGCAGCCGCTCCCACAGCGGCGCCAAATTACCGTCGCTGATCCGGTCGTAAAACGCCCGCCGCTCCGGGATGGAGGCGGCCGCCCGCTCGGTTGCCATCGCCCTTCCTCGGCCTCTTCAGGCTGCCTTCTGCCGGCGCTCGCCGAGAGCGAAGCCGATCTTTGCGAGGTCGGTGATAAGAGCCGCCGACTGCGTCTCGCTGAGCGGCAGCATCGGCGGGCGCACCGCGGTCCAGACCGGGTCGTTGTGAAAATGGGCGACGACCCGCTTGAGCGCCGGGACCATCGGGTAGGCCTGCATTGTCTTGCGCACGATGGTGATCTCGGCCTGCAAAGCGTCTGCCTGCGGTCCCTGCCAATTGGCACAGACTTTGGCGATCCCCGATACATTGATGTTGCCGGTCGCGGTGATGCAGCCTGCCCCGCCGCGGCGCAGCGCGTCGAGCAGAAAAACCTCGGAGCCGGGGAAGACCGCGAAGCCGGGATAACGGTCGAGGAGGGCGGCGGTATTGTTCCACTCGCCAGAGCTGTCCTTCAACCCGACGACGGTCTCTGGATAGGTCTTGATAAAACGGCCGACAAGGTCGAGCGAATAGCCGACCACCGCCACGGGCGGGATATGATAGAGGTAAACCCGCAGGTCCGACGAGCCGACCTTGTCGATCACATTCGCGACGAAGCCGAATATCCCGTCATCGCTGACCGGCTTGTAGTAGAAGGGCGGCAGCATCAGAACCCCGCCGCAGCCATGTCCGACCGCGTGTCTGGCCAGCGCCACGGCGTCGGTGATGGCACAGGCGCCGGTCCCCGGCATCAGCTTCCCGGCCGGGATGCCGGCTTCGATCAGGCGATCGAGCAGTGCCATCCGTTCGGCTGGCGACATCGAGTTGGCCTCGCTGGTGGTGCCGAACAGGGCCAGCCCGTTTGCTCCCTGATCGAGCAGCCAGCGGCAGAACGCGATAAAACGCCCGCTGTCGGGGTCGCCATTCGCGGCAAATGGGGTGAGAACGGGGACGAGGACTCCACGAAACGGCTGAGTGGGCATCGGGTCAGCTCCTGCCGGACGACTTTGTTTGGTTACGGCAATAAGCGACGGCGCGGCGCCCGACGTCAACACCCGTTTCGAACGGACGCCGGCTCATAGCACGGTCAGCATCTCCGCGACGAGCGGGTGGCGGACGATGTCGGCGTCGCCGAGGCGAACCACCGCGACATCGCTGATCGCTTCGAGCCGGCCGGCGATTTCCGCCAGTCCCGAGAGGCCTTCGAGCAAATCGCTCTGGTCCGGGTCGCCGGTGACTACCATGCGCGCATTGGCGCCGAGCCGGGTCAGCAGCATCTTGATCTGCCCATAAGTGCAGTTCTGCGCCTCGTCGATGACGATGAACGCATTGTTCAACGTCCGCCCGCGCATATAGGCGATCGGCGCGATTTCGATCGCGCGCTCCCCGATCAGTTGCTTAAGCCGCTTGCCGCCGAGCCGCTCGGTCAGCGCATCGTCGAGCGGGCGCAGATAGGGGGCGAGTTTGGCGTTCATATCGCCGGGCAGAAAGCCGAGGCTCTCGCCGGCCTCGACCGCCGGCCGGGTCAAGACGATGCGCGCGACTTCGCCCGAGATCAGCGCGTCGACCGCGGCGGTTACCGCGAGGTAGGTCTTGCCGGTGCCGGCCGGACCGAGGGCGAGCGTCAGATGGTGTTGGGTGATTGCCGCCATCAGCCGGCGCTGACCCTCGCTGTGCGGGCGGATTTTGCGGCGCCAGCTGTGCTCGCGCTCGTTGTCGGCGACAGGCGGGCGGCATAGCCGGTCTCGGCAAGGTGGATGACCGATCCGGTGTTGGCCCAGCGTTTCCCCATCGGCCCCTCCCGCATCTACAATCCAAGTACGCGATCCTACCACTAATCGAGAAAAGTGACAGC
>Ga0335072_10013861_pt1 | contig 11467 bp, 13 predicted proteins | sample Lox_Sample_21_FD_206725 | JGI IMG/M metagenome (GOLD analysis project Ga0335072, IMG submission 206725) | Soil microbial communities from Loxahatchee National Wildlife Refuge, Florida, United States - Lox_Sample_2.1 | ecosystem: Environmental > Terrestrial > Soil > Wetlands | place: USA...
TCAAAGTCCAGCAGAAGCCATTCACGGCGGAGAATGTGGGGGTCCGCTGCCGCGTTGTGCGTCCGCACCAAATCGGCGGGGTTGATGGTGGTGTCTGGTGTCAAAGCATCAGGGCGCAGCGGGTTGAGTGTCGCCCATGCTGCCGTATACTCGCCCAGCCGCTCTACTGCGGAAAGCGCGGCAGCCTCGCTGTCAAAGTACCCAGCAAAGACACCCCGCGCCGTTTTGACCCTTACTTCATGCGTTCCGGTAAACAGATTCATTCCGCCACCTCAAAGAGTGCTCCCTGTGCGGGCCGAACGGATTGCACAGGTTTCTTCTGTGCTGGTGGGGGCGCTTCTGTGAGTGGCCGTCCGTCAATCCACTCCAACCGCCGTGCATAATCACCCGGCAGCTTCCGGTCAGAGACGCGCATGCCCAATGCTTCATCCAGGGGTACCGGAACAACCCGGACCATTCCGTTTAAGTCGGGATGGGTGTAAAGCACAACACGTGCAAGCAAAGGCGCAAGGCTATTCGGCATGTGCCAGTGCATATCCCACCGCAACCGCTCGAAGCATTCATGGACTGAGGCGGCGCAGTTGTCTCCGAGCCGCGAGTACACCATTTCAGCCAAGGTCGGAATCACTTCCGGGTGGTCATGCATGAGTTGACTGAGGTCAAGCAGCAGCCGTTCTTGCTGCTTCGTGTGGAGTTGTGCCATGCGGATGATGTCATCAGGGGTACGCGTACCCTCAGAACCAGGCAGAGATGCAACAAAACCACTTGCATTTGTAGACATAACTTCTCCCATGCCCCGCACGTCCGCTTTCGGCGGTTTGGTGTGCGGCGCTGTTATGGGTGCCGAAAGGCGCGATTGCGCTTCCAGCGCCAGTTAAATCTGCGACAGCGGAGAGTCGATGGGAGGCGAATCAGGGCGTTTTGAACATGCCGTAACCTCCGGCGGGCCGATGCCCGCAAGAATTTCCGGCGGCTACGCTTGGTGGCGCTGCCCTGTGGCCGGAGGTCACGTCGATGCGATCCTCTATTGGTGCAGGAGTTCGATCCCGCTACGCCATGTAGACGTAGGCCCGCAGCATCGAAAGCGGGCCGCGAAGGGGATTTTGCCCTTCGTCCCGGTATTATTCGTTTAGGCTCTTTTTTCGTACCCCTGCTTCAATCCAAGCCGTTTGAATACAACGTTTAACAGGTAAGGGTCTTTCGCGGTCTTAAAGCAGAATTGCGAGATGCGTTTGCGACGCTTTCTGATGGCACCCTCTGACACCCCCAAAGCGCGAGCAATTGCCACATTGGTAAGTCGGCGCGGGTATTCCGCCATCAGACGTTCAAGCAATTCTCGATCCCCTGCAACTGGCAATTTGCCGGGCACGCCGATTCTGGTGAGAGCACGTCGAACCTTGGAACGCGACCACGGTTTTTCAAGGGCATCGTCATCACAAGGCGACTTTCGAATGCGCTCCTCCGCTCTCCTTTTCCGTCGCGTATGCCAACGAATCTTGTCAATCAAAGCGTTGACACACCTGCGCCCGATAAACCTCGCCCCGTCCCCTAATGGCTCTTCGCCGGACAGCTCTTCGCTGACCCAACCCTGCACCCAGGCGGGTAAGGAAAAATGCCCACCGCCCCATCGCCCCTTCCAGTAAACATGCGTGGGATTAGACTCCCAAACATATGGGGGTGACAGCGGCTTATTATAGGGAGGTGTCTGCGGCCTGCGACGGCATGCCGTAATGCAAATCGCCACCAGTTGACCTTCAAGGTCTGTGCGTTCCTGTGCAGAGGTGGCATCGAGCCACCTCCGATAAATCCGCTCACTCGCGGTGGGCACGCGATCCTGCATGGGCACATCCCCCAAGGCATCCGCATAGTCAAACTCGGCACCCGGCTCTTCGGCCCGGACGCGAAGGTCACAGTGCGATGTCGTCATCAAACGTAGGGGCGTTCTCGGATTGCTTGCAGTGATGAAGCGGAGGCGGTCCCAGCTCGCGTTCGCTGACGGGAGAGTAATGAGACTCAAACCCGCATAACTCACACCGATAGAGAAACTTTCCGTCGCCCATGTTGATCTTCTTCAGGACCACCATTGAACTATTCCTCTGGATGACATTTTACTCAGAGAGCGCACGAACCGGGGACCTCGCGCATCGCAATGGCCTTGGTGCCTCATCCGAGGCGAATTTCGGAAGGGCGAGGCGCACAGCGATATGGAGCGATCAACGCGGCCAGTCCGTTCGGATCGCGCGTGGCCGTAATTGCCCAGTTCCGCGCCAAAAGTCCAAATTCGGATAAATACTTGTTTGTGTAAATTTGTGGGTTGCGGCGCTCTATGCAGGATTTGCCTCCAAGATTTGACCGCCCCCCACCGGTTAGGTATCCTGCTGCCGAGCTTACAAACTCAATATCATGAACGAAGCCGTCGACGAGACGGCTGTGTGTGGAGGAAGCCTTGGCCGAAACTAAGAAAGTAGTCTTCATTGCCTTTGCCATCGAAGATGTAACGCAACGCGATTTCCTCAAAGGGCAATCCCTTCACCCCAGAGCACCTTTCGAATTCATCGATATGTCCGTCAAAGAACCCTACGACAGCAATTGGAAGGAACGTGTTCGTACGCGAATCAAGCGCTCCGATGGGGTGATCGTTCTTGTGAGCAAAAATTCGCTGAAATCAAGCGGTCAGAAATGGGAAATCTCTTGCGCGAAAGAAGAGAAGAAACGTATTCGTGGTATTTGGGCCTATTCAGATGATCGGACTTCCCTAGATGGCGTGACAACCTATACCTGGAGCGACAAGAACATCAACGATTTCATCGATTCGTTATAGGTGCACCACATGCGCAAAGCGCTTGTCGTCGGGATTGATTACTACACAAATTTCCAACCGCTTAGTGGATGTGTGAACGACGCTCATTCGGTGAAATCAGTCCTCGAACGCCACGCGGATGGGACAGTCAACTTTGCCACGCCTCGCTTGTTGATAGGTACGGGGTATTCTGATGTGGTCCAGCGAGGAGAGCTAAAGGATGCGGTGCGCGAGTTGTTCTCGGGCGACGCAGAAATCTCTTTGTTTTACTTCGCAGGACATGGATACATCGAAGAAACGGGCGGCTTTCTTTGCGCCGGTAACTGTGAATCCGGTGACGACGGCTTTCCTATCTCAGAACTCATGACCATCGCGGGGGCATCCAGGGCGAGAAATAAAGTCATCATTTTGGATAGTTGTCACAGTGGCATTGCGGGCGACAGACCTACGACCAAGGGAATCGCGGAAGTCAGCGAGGGCATGACAATTCTCACGGCGTCGACGGCGGACCAATACGCACATGAAGTGCCCGGCGGAGGTGCTGGGGTCTTTACTACCTTATTCGTTGACGCGTTGGGCGGGTCTGCTGCCAATCTCGTTGGGGATGTTACGCCGGGAAGCGTATACGCACACATAGACCAATCTCTTGGACCCTGGGCACAGCGCCCGGTATTCAAGACAAATGTGAAATCGTTCGTTTCGCTTCGGAAGGCCGTCGCCCCGATACCGCTATCGGAGCTTCAGGCCCTCGCGACACACTTCCCTCATGCCGGTTACGAATTTAGACTGGACCCGGCATACGAGCCGGAGCGCTCCGAAGAACAGCGGAATGACCCCAATATACCCCCTCCAGACCCTCGCAAGACGACCGTCTTCGCCGTCTTGCAAAACTACGTGAAAGTTAACTTGGTGCGACCTATAGGTGCTCCGCACATGTGGCACGCTGCAATGCAAAGCAAGTCATGCGCGCTTACCGTTCTAGGAGAGCATTATCGGAAACTCGTCGCAAATGGGCTTTTGTAGTGAGCATCTATGAAATCCCAAGACATATCGAGTCTGTTGAGCAGCGTAACCGAGCAACTCGCGGCGATTGAACACGAGCGATGGTCGCATTGGCAGCGTTATGTGCACAACAAGGCCGTTCGCCAGTCTGACGGCTCTTTGCTTCTGCCCCCCGATCTCGTGGCGCGATGGGAAAAGCAGATTGAAACGAGCTACACTGACCTATCCGAAGCGGAGAAGGAGAGCGACCGCGAGCAGGTGCGAAAGTACCTCCCGCTGATTGTGTCCGTGCTGACGAATCGGCTCGATGCTGAAGAAGATTGACCGTTGGTAGTCCTCTTTTGCATAGAGAACGCATACCCCGCTCCGGAACGCCCCGAATTTCGCTGATACGAAGGTTGCGGAGCAGCAGTATCATCTCCATTATGAATTGCGCCTACACGTCACAGGCCGCCCTTGCTCTCCGCGTTGAACAAGGCATTTCGATATTATCGATTACCTTTGCCACGATTGTGGGTAATGCAAAGCATTTGGCAGTTGTCCCCCGAGCTTCCGCCCCCATTGCTCCATGCTGTAACGTGGTCGGCGTCCATTTCAGCGAGCTTGTAAATCCTGCTCTTGTTCGCGTCGTGCCCAATCGCGCAGAGCGGACAGTTCGATTCGCCCTTGCCCTCGGCTGCTTGCGTCTGCTTCTCATATACCGCCCGCTTAACCGGAGTTTCGAAGACTCGGACCTCCAGTAGCTTCTTATCGACCGAACCTCCCAAGAGATATTCGAAGATTCCTCTGCGGTTCTTCACATAGTCATCGGCGGCGAGCCTCTTAACTTCCTCCGACATCGTCGTTGGATTGTATGACTGGCCGTGGTACTTCTCGTATAGCCTGCCCCATTCCAATCCGCGCATTTCCGGGAGCACGTCGATGAACACCGTTGAAACCCAGTCGATCACGCTATTAAAATAGGTCTTCAGTTCATTGATGTTATTGTCGTTGCGATGCTGGCTCATGTAGCCGCCGATGTCGCCCTTGCTTACCCAGTCCAGCGCACGCTCCAAGAAGTCCTGCCGGTTCGCGCTTCCCTTTATATAAGCGCTCCACTTCTGGATATTCGCGTTTTGGCTGTTGCTGAACTCGGCCTTCGCAAGCGTCACGAACTGTCCCGAGTAGATGGCGTTCAACAATTCCTGATTGTTGAGCGGCACACCTGCGATGTTGATCGTCTCAAACCACTGCTTGATCTCGGTCTCCGTGCCCTCGCACTCGTAGATCAGCAGCTTCGAGTTCCGAATTTTGGCTTGTTGGTCGGCGGCCAGACTATCGAACATCTTAGGATTGCTGTTATCCATGATCGCGAACTTGTTCGTCACGAACCGTCCGATACTGGTGATCCGTTGCTGGCCGTCCAACGTTTCAAACTTGTCTTTGGCGACTTTGTTGAAGTAGATCAGGCCGAGCGGATATCCCTTGAGCAGGGAGTGAATGACGGCCTGCTCTTTCTTGCCGCCGCCATCCGCATAGATGTAGTTGCGCTGGTATTCCGGCTGAATGGTGAGCTTTCCATCCAATCCGAAAAGCCCCTTGCCCTCTAATTGGTTGTACACAAACCCGGCGCATATGTCAGCGACGGTGATGTCGGTTCGCAGCGTTGTCTTCACCTTCTCGTCCCCTTTGCGCGCCGCGTGCGGCGGATAAAGATTCTGTCATAAGTCCGTCTTCCACTGAGAATCGCGCAACCACCTCGGTCATCGGGATGGTGAGAATAGCCTAATTTATCCAAAACTGCCGCTGGGGTGGACGCCCGAGTATTGCCGCTCGCTTGCCAGATAATCTCAAACTGCTCCGGGGAGTATTTATCCAGAAAACTTATAGGTACGCCCATGATACCGTCGTAGTCATTAGGTATTGCATCGGTAAACGGCACTTCGATAGCGTTATAGTTTTCGAAGCGGTCATAAGCGGACTTCCCCTTGATCTTCTTGTTGAACTTTCGATTTTCCTCCATGGTCATGAGGTTCAGGGACTGATGGCGACGCCCATGGTCCAGGTTGGTAAACCACCTGACGCCTTTAACCCTGATGAACTTGGCGCCGTCCTTGTCCACTCGCCACCCGGCGGCATTAAGGGGGTAGCTGTCAGGGACTTGGAATTCACGATCCCCACTGGTAATGCTTGGACCAAGCCACAGCGTGTTGTCCTGAAAGTGCGGAAAGATCACCTTGTATTTGATCGCGTTTAGATTGCCTATGATGAGCAGCTTCTTTTTGTGTTCCATGAGTTGAGCGACGTACTCGCGGAAAAGGGAGAAGGGTGGGTTGGTGACAACGATATCCGCCTTTTTCAGGAGCGCGACGCATTCGGGGCTGCGGAAGTCCCCTCCGGGGTACTTGTCGTTTCCCTTCAAGGCTGTCCGGGCGGCCTTATTGCGCTTGAGGAAGAGTTCCACGTCGTCTATGTTCGCCGCGCCATCTCCGTCCTCGTCTTTCACATGGTCCAGGACGACAACGAGCGCCTTGGGCTTCTGACGCTTGCCATTCCCCTCGTTGTATTCCGGAAACAACGTACCCTGGCCTGCGATGGGAGACCCGTCGTAGCTGGTGGTGACGAGCTTTTTCAGGCCGAGCTTGTTGAAGTTGGCGGCGAAGTACTTGAAGAAGTTGCTCTCGAATGGATCGTCGCAGTTACAGTAGACGACCTTGCCTCGGAACGTGTCAGAGTCGAATTCCAGATAGGCCTCGACCTCTTTCTGGATATCGACGTACTGGGTGTAGAACTCGTCCTTTTTCGCTTTCCTTGCGTTCGAAAGTGCCAGGTTCCCTGATGCTGAAAGGCTTGCGGTGCTCTTAGCGCCCGCGTGCGCACCTTCCGTTGTCGCCATGCTGCTCCAATGTGACGCTTTTATGTGTTGGTTCAGATTATACGAGGCCCACCTGTTCGAAACTGCCGCCTGTTTGGCAGCTCTTTCGAGCTGTTGACTGTTTTGGGACAGTTTGAGTCCATTTCGGAAAAGCCCCCCGCTCATGGATCGACTGAAGGTCCTGCTTGCTGCATCCCGCCCCGGCACTGGTGCTACGACCAGGCCGCTATTTGAGCAGAGTGATTTGCTGGTGGGCGGCCTGCAAGTCTGCAACGGCGAGGTGGCAGTATCGCTGCGTGGTCGCAAGATCAGCGTGTCCCAACGTGCGCTGCAAGGCGAGTGCGTTCCCACCCCGGCGGAGGTAGTTGGAAGCGTAGCTGTGGCGGGCAGCGTGAAGCGTCCGGGCGGGTGGTTCAAAGCCCACCTTGCGGCAGAGTTGCTTGACGCTACGGAGGACGTTTCTCCGGCTCAAATTGGTCCCGTTCCGGGTGGCGAAGACAAGCCGATTGCCGGGCGCATCTGCGATGTAGCGCACCAGGCGCTTGCGGAGTTCGGCACTGAAGGGGACGATGCGCGTCTTGTCTCCCTTTCCGTGCAGCCGCACCAGCAGATTGTCGAAGTCAAGGGCGTCGGCGCATAGAGAAAGCACTTCGCTGATGCGTGCTCCCACATCGAACAGGAACAGCATGATTAGGTGCGTGCGCAGCTCGGCCTTGCTCGGCTTATAGGCCACCAGACGGTGAATTTGCTGCTCCGAATACACGGCCAAATCGTTCTGCGGTTCCTTGAGTCGGGCAAGTTTCGGATGCTTGCAGCCCGGCCCGCACTTCGTCTCGGGTGATGCGAGCCAATGTGTGTAGGCATTCCAGCAGGTAATCGCGCTGTTGATCCCCGTTGGCTTCAGCCCGCGTTCACGCATCGCAATCACGGCGTTCTGGAGGTCGGCCTGTGACGGACTCTCCGGTATCCAGCGAAAGCAGTGCTCATACCAATCGAGGGTTGAGGGCGAGACGCACACAAAGTATTTGCGGTGCTTGATGAAGTCAGCAAAACCAGCCATGAAAATTCCTCCCCAGGGAGTCAAATTCCGGGAGAAATCTTACAAACGACTGATTCTAAAGGGGAGTGGCTCAGCCTGGTAGAGCACCTGGTTCGGGACCAGGGGGTCGGAGGTTCAAATCCTCTCTCCCCGACCATATAAATCCCACAAAATCATTGTATTGCAGCATTTTTTGCTGCGCGGAAGCCTGCGCCGTTTGGGTACGCTCAGTTTTGCATGCGCAGAGGGCTTTGTGCGTCTCCGTGCTAACACGAGGCGGGACCGACGGCGCAAGAAACACCGCGATGAGAATCCTCGTTCCCTGCGCGAACGCACACCAGCCGCCTGCGAGCCGAGATTTTCTGGGATTGCCGCAGGTTGATTTCGTTCATGGACTACGAAGCCGGCGTAATTTGGCCGGTGAGAGAAAGATCGATTTTTACTTCTTTGCCGACCCTCAGGATGAAAACGCTCGGGTCCTTCATACCCCATTGGACATACGGCACCGTGAAGCTGCCGGTCGCGGTGCAGTGGTTGCCGTTCAACTGTACCGTCATTGGCACGATGATTTCGTGAGGCTGGCCGATGATGGTGAACGTGCCTTTCACCTGAATTTGCGAGGAGCCGGAGTCGGCAATCTGCCCTGAGAAGCTGGTCGGTTCGAATGTGACGGTCGGGAAGCTCGGAACCTTCAGGACGTCGTTCTTCATCTTCTTGTCGCGGCTGGCTTCGCCGCTGTCACCGCTGCCCGCATCGACAACGATCTTTCCGTTCATGTGGCCGGTGGCACGGTCGAAAGTGATGTCGCCCGAGGTGATATGGAAGATGCCTTTGACTTCATGGGATCCGGTAAGCAGGAAATTCACCGAGCTTTGCCCGGGATCGACTGCGAAGTGGCTCTGGGTCTGTGCCGCTGCGGCGAGCGATCCGCAGAAAGCGAAGAGAAGAATGGCAGCGGCGCAGCGCCACCGCGAGGGGAAAGAAGAAGCTGCCAGTGAAAAGGGACGCACAGAATACTGCAGGCGACGCATGTCGTTCATGGTTCGGTTCAAGGCCTGGAATTCCTCTCGTTGGATCGTTTTGGAAGATGCGGGAAACACTCACTCGGATCTCTCGCTGGTGACCGTGTGACGTCCCGGGCAACGGTGAAGTGATCCGCAGACGTTCTGATGAACGAATTATCACGTTTGCTTCAGCAGCGCGGACTTCTCTCCGAAGTTGTCATTCGGTCGTAATGGGGGCGTAATGCAGGGTTGGCGGCTCGTGATCTACTTGTTGAAGACCTCAAAGTCATTCGCATCAGCAGCCGGGCTCAATTGGGGCAGTACGACCAACTTTTTCAGGAGGCAATCGTCGAACGAGATACGCGAAACTCCGTGGAGTGAGGTTGATGAATCCAGCAGTCAGGGGCGCGCAAGCGCGAAAACAGCTTCACGAGGCATTTGTCAGCGGGTTGCCGGTCGCTGCGGGAACTGAACCGCACCTGGCAGGGGCTCTTGCAGAGACGCTGCGCAATCCGGGCAGCATGTTCCGTGCCGAACTGGCCTTTCATGTAGCGCAGTGTTACGGCCAAAGCGAAGAGCGGTCAGAAAACCTGGCCATTGCTCTCGAGTATTTTCATACCGCTTCCCTTCTCTTTGATGACTTGCCGGCTATGGATAATGCAGCTCGGCGCCGTGGCGCGCCATGCGTTCATCACCTGTATGGAGAAGGAGCCGCGATTCTGGCCGCGCTGGCGCTGATCAATCGAGCCTATGCGCTGGTGTGGGATTCAGTCGCCGACCTCGCGCCAGAGGCGCGCAGGCGGGCACTGCATTATCTTGAAGAGAATCTCGGGCTGGCGGGCGTTCTGAACGGGCAGAGCCAGGACCTGCATTATGCGGCTTTGCCGCGCGGTTTGCAGGAACCGCAGCGGGTGGCTCTTGGCAAGACAGTCTCGCTGATTCGCCTGTCCCTGGCTCTGCCTGCGCTCATCGGCGGGGCGTCGCCCGCCGAAGTGCGGCGATTCGAATGCCTCGCGGTTTACTGGGGACTTGGCTATCAAACCCTCGACGATCTCAAGGACGTGCTCTTTCCCTCCGGCGAGAGCGGAAAAACCGGCGCACGCGATGCGCAGTTAAACCGGCCGAATCAGGCATTGTTCTACGGGGTAAGCGGTGCGCTGCACCGGGCGCAGCGCCTGATGGGCCTGGGAACGCGGGTGATTGCACGCCTCACGCGGCGGCGCGCATCGCTGTCATTTCTATCGGAAGCACATGCGCGGTTTGAGACGGAGATGGCCTCGCTTTCCCATGCCACCCCTGCTGTCGGCGCATGATTTTCCTTCGGCTGATTCTGACCAATCTGTCGCGGCACAAAGTACGCACGGTTATCAGCGTCGCGGGCATCGCATTCAGCGTGGCGGCGATGCTTACGATCGTCACGATTCTGCAGGGCGCGGTCGGCATGTTCTCAGGACTGCTCTCCACCGACAGCCAGATGATCGTCTTCGAGCGAAACGTCTCCGATCTTTTCTTCAGCAGCGTGCCGGATGCCGCTGTGCAGCAGATTCGCACCTGGAGCATGGTCCAGCACGCTTCGCCGCTGCTTTTCGGCGTGGTCTCGAGCACCGATCACCCCATCATTACCTGTTTTGGCATCACGCCGGACGACGCTCGCCTGCGCAAGGCGACCTGGGTTTCCGGAGACAGGGACTCCTTTGCCAAAGATTCGAACGGCGTTCTGCTGGGCCAGCGGGCGGCCGATTTTCTGCACGCGACCGCAGGCAAAGCCGTTGAAATCGGCAACCGGAGCTTCCAGGTGGCAGGTGTGCTGAAGATGAGCAACGGATTTGAAGACGGTGGCGTCTTTATGCCGCTGGCGACTGCGCAGGACTTCTTTCACAAGAACGGCGAATCCTCGGTGATCACGATTAAGCTGACCCATCGCGATCAGGCTGCTGCATTCAAGCAGGCCATTCACCAGCATTACCCGGACCTGATAGCGCTGCAGGATCAGGAATTCGATCGCTCCTACACGCAGTTCCGCATTCTGAAGGCTACTGCCTGGGCTGTGGGCGGAGCGGGATTGATTCTTGGCGGCCTCGGCGTGGCCAATACGATGATCATGTCGGTCTTTACCCGGATTCGCGAGATTGCGATTCTGCGCGTGACGGGCTTCTCGAACGGACAGATTGCGGCCATCATCTTTGGCGAATCCGGCCTCGTATCTCTCATGGGTGCATTCGCTGGGCTCGCCGTCGGCATTGGCGCAGTTTGGGCGCTCAAGGCCGTTCCTGCTCTGCATGGCTACGTCAACGCACACCTGCAGCCGCTGGTGATGCTGGCAGTCGTGGTGTTGGCGTGCGTTACCGGCATTGCGGGGGCCATCTATCCCGCTTTCTATGCTTCGCGGATTCGTGCCGTGGAGGCGCTGCGCTTTGAATAACGGCTCTGCCCGCGGCGAACATCCGGCTACGATCATTCGTGTTGAAGATGTGTGGAAGAGCTACGACGAAGGCACGATCCAGGTCCTGAACGGCGTCAGCTTCGAGATCGTCGCAGAAGAAACGATAGCGCTGTGCGGCCCTTCCGGCTGCGGCAAGAGTACGCTGCTGCATCTGCTGGGCGGACTGGACGAGCCGGATCGCGGCCGGGTTTTTGTGAACGGCAAGCGGCCCTCGGACAGAAAAGCCTCGCTGCGACTGCTGCGGCATGAGGTTGGTTTCGTTTTCCAGCTGCACAATCTGATTCCGGATCTGACGCTGGAGGAGAATTGTCTGATTCCTGCGGTG
>Ga0335072_10013862_pt1 | contig 11466 bp, 16 predicted proteins | sample Lox_Sample_21_FD_206725 | JGI IMG/M metagenome (GOLD analysis project Ga0335072, IMG submission 206725) | Soil microbial communities from Loxahatchee National Wildlife Refuge, Florida, United States - Lox_Sample_2.1 | ecosystem: Environmental > Terrestrial > Soil > Wetlands | place: USA...
GGAGGGTGAACCCTCGGGATCAGGTTGCCGACTGCCTGTACAGCAACTCGTAGAGGTGGCCGCCCTTGATCAGCACCGATGCCTCGACGGGCCGCTCGCCATCGCTGTAGATGACACGGAACTGCCGGATGACTGGCACGTTGGGCAGGTCGAGGAGTTCGATTTCCTCGGTCGTTGGCATCCGTACAGATATCCGGTCGGTGAAGTCGCGTTGCGGGTACCCGAGATCGGCGAGCACTCTGGGTGCCCCGCCGCGAATCTTACTGCTGCCGGCCAGTTCGGTCGCGCCTGCGATCTCCGCCGGATAGTACGAGACGTCAAGCTCGACTGGCTCGCCCTTGTGGCGTGTCAGACGCCTGCGGACCACGGCGGTGCCTTGTGCGGGCAGGTTCAGCGCTTCGGCGACCTCTCGCGGCGGGCGCACCTCGGCCACTTCCAGCAGGTCATAGGAGTAGCCGCCGGGCGACGGGGTGAAGTACGGGGACGCCTCAACGAGAAACGGCTGACGGTTCCGGACGTACACGCCCTTGCCCTGCTGGCTGTACAGGAAGCCCTCGTCCTTGAGCGCGCGAAGCGCCTTCTGAATCGTCGGGTTTGCGACGCCATACCGCTCGACCAGGCGCGGCGTGGACGGGAGAGGCGCACCCGGGGAGAACTCGCCCGCCATGATCTGCTCTCGCAGGTCCGCGGCGACCTGCTCGTGACGGGGCCGGTCGTCGTTCCTCTGCGCCACCTGGGTCAGCCGACAGACAGCGGGTAGCGCAGGTGACGATCCTCCGGAACCATGATCATGACAGTCGCCTCGAACGGGACGTCATGCTCGGAGACAGTCGTCCGGAAGACCACAATCACGGGCGCGCCCGCCGGCAGGCCAAGGAGGTCAGCCTCTGATCCTGTCGCCCCGCGAACCGAGACGTCATCAAGCGCCCCGCGCGCTACGTAACCCATGCCGGCGAGGAGGGTAACAGCTCCGCCCTTAATCTTCTGGGGCTGGGCCAGGGGCGTAGCACTGGCAATGGATGCCGGGTACCAGGAGTCGACGATCTCGATCGGCTTGCCGTCAAGGAACACCGTCCGGCGGCGCACGACTGCAGGCGCCCCACTCGAAAGCCGCAGCGCATCTGCCACCTCTGCCGGGGGGATCGCCTCGGCGACTTCACGGATCTGCTGTGTACCTGTTCTGCCTGCCTGCCTCGTTGCGTCCGTCCAGGCGTCGGTCTCACCCGGTGCGCGAGGGGATAGGTAGGGGGCTGAGGGACCATCCCACATCGTTCTGTTCCCTTCCCGGGGACCACCGACTTGCACCTACCTACTTTAACCGCAAGGTGATACGCCTTCAGCGACAGGTGGGGCCTAGCGTGCAACTTGATGACCGCCGGCTGGTGTTTGGGTGCATCTCGGTGGCGAGGGCCCTCCGTGGATCGCCGCTGTGCAAGCCAGGCCAGTCCGGCCCAGCAAGGCACCCAGGACGGCGACGTTTCCACGGGTGATGAAATTACCCACCTATCGTACAGAGGCCGCCACAACGGCAACTTGAGCAGACAACTCGTTGCAGGCGAACCATAATGCCCCCAGGAGGTGATCGCGTGGAGCCGGATATCCGTCAGCTGTCATCCCGCATGGTGTACGAGAATCCGTGGATGACCTTGCGCGAGGACGCGGTCGAGCGGCGTGACGGAAGCCAGGGCATCTACGCCGTGATCGACAAGCCTGACTTCGCCCTCATCATCCCGGTGGAGCGGGACGGCTTCTGGTTTGTTCAGGAGTACCGGTACGCGGTCGGACGACGCGTATGGTCCTTCCCCCAGGGGACCTTGCCGGACCGTCAAGTTGGCGAACCCAGCACCCTGGCTCGGGCCGAGCTGCTGGAAGAGACCGGCATCGAGGCCGACCGACTCGTGGGCCTCGGGTTCATGTATACCTCTCAAGGATCTAGCAGCCAGGGCTTCAACGCATTCGCGGCCTTCGACTTGACCCATGGCAGCCCGCAGCGCGAACGTGAGGAGCAGGACATGGTCCATGCTTGGTTCTCGCGACAGGACTTCATCGGCCTGGTCGCCGATGGCCAGATGGCGGACGACGCCTCGCTTGCCGCCTATGCACTCCTCACGATCTGGGAGGCGAAGGCCGACTCTCACGGTGAGACCGTTAAGACGGCCGCGGACTAGCGGCTGGCTACGCGTGCTACCCAGGAACTGGGCGATTAGGTCCGACGCGTTACCGCGGCCCGTCTCGTTCGGCTGTGCCAGCAAGAGCGAGGAGGGCCTGGGCGATGGCCCGGGCCTCGGAGGGGACGACCTCCACGCACATGTCGGTGCGCTCGCTCGCGTTCCCGATGTTGAGCTCGACGCGGGTCAGGCCAGGTGCTGCGCCCAGCGAGTGGGTCCAGGACTTCAGGGCTACCCGGACGATGGCCTGCGGCCCGTCGGTCATGCCCAGGAACCTGTCTGAGGTGGGTATCTCGATCTCGGCACTGTAGTGGTGGTAGCCATCGTCGGAGTAGATCGCCGTGCCGTCAGCGAAGTGGCGCTCCTCAACGCACTACGGCGGGCACGGGCGCAGCGTAACGGACTCGCCATCCATGGGGTGTAGGACTTCCGGCATCGTGGCCTCCTAGTTCGTGAGTACTGACCGTCTCTGGCACAACGACCACATCTGCATCCGAGCCGAGGGGCGCGGCTGTACCACGCACCTCACGTTGGACTAGTCAACATGCCTTAACCGCCGAGTCACCGATCGCGAAAATTTCGCAGGGCATCCAACCTTTCGGGCCACGGTGGGCCTGTAGAGGGCGTCAGCGTTGGAGTTCGACTGAGGGGAGGCGAGGCGGTATGGCAGGAACCTGCCGCATGCTTGCGGCCTGCGAACGCCAGCGCGTCGTCCGCAGATCGGCGGGAGCGCCCGCGCCTACGCCACGGCCTGGCCCTATCGGGCGGGGGGCTGCCCAGTCCACCGGGGCGTCTGTGTGGTGAGCGCGACAATGCCATCGTGGGCCGGCCAGTTCCGTGATGAGGAGTTCAGCGAGTTCTTCCGAGCGTGGCGACGGCCGCTAGTTGGCTACCTGATCGTCAGTGGCTGCCCGGCGCACGAGGCGGACGATATAGCGCAGGAAAGCTTCCTCGCCGTCCGTGGCCGGTGGGACCACGTACGCGGCTTGGACCAACCGAAGGCTTACTTGTTCAAGGTCGCCCTGCGGCGCCTGGCGCGAGCCCGGAAGCGGCAGCCCCTGGAGGTGCTCTCGGGGCAGGAGTCGGTCGAGCACCTGGCGGCCTTCCCGGACCCCGCCGACGCGATCGGCGTGTCTGAGGAGCAGGCCGACCTGATGGCCATGATCCGGCAGTTGCCGGTCCGGCAGAGGCAGGTGTTCTTCCTGCGCGTCGGCCTTGACTTCAGCGAGGCCGAGACGGCCCAGATCCTTATGATCAGCATTGGGACGGTCAAGTCGCAGCTGCACGAGGCGAAGAAGAAGCTTGCCGAGCTCGCGCGGAAGTCGCGCGGGGACGACACGAGATGAGTCAGTGAAGGAGGAACGGGACTTCCTGCCTGCTGCCCCAGGCAGGAAGTCCCCCGGAAAAACCCAGGCAGTTAGGAGCAAGGGTGGTGTTCAAGTGAACATCGAAGACCTGATGAGGGACCTGGCAAGTGCCGGGATGGGCCTGATGGGGGACGACCAGCGGGCCGCCGCGGACTTCGCTGAGGCATGCCAACGGGCCGACGAGGATCCCCGCGAGCAGCAGCGCGTCCGGGACATCAACGATCTGGTCGACGCTGAGGACGCGATCTACGCGCAGGCGGTCGCCGCAATCGGCCGCGGTGATCTCGAGGCAGCCGTTCCACTGCTGCGCGCCACCGCGGAGGCCGGGATCGGCGACTCGGCATGGATGCTGGCTGGCGTGCTCGAAAAGCTGGGCCGACACCAGGAAGCGCTCCTGTGGTACCGCCGCGCGGCCATCGACGGAGATCCCCGTGCTGATGACAAGGTCGCCATGCTGCGCCACGCGCGCCAGGAGCAGCAGCCTCGGGTGGGCAGCCCGGACGGCGATGCCCCGGGAGGCACCGACACGGCAGCCACTGCCCCCCGCGATGTCATAGCCGTGGTCGAGTGCAAGACCCATACCCCGGCTGGCGAATCGATCGCCGCGCACCGCTTCACCGAGCAACGCCTCGCCGACGCGTACCTCCGCCTGCTTCGTGAGCCGTGGACGCCCGGAGCCGGCTTCTCCAGCTTCTCCGGCCGAGATGTCAGCAAGCTGCTCGCGCTGCCGCCATCGGTCTTCTGGTCCGGGGAGCCTTGCGAAGTGATTGAGATCCTCGACTGCTGCTTCGCCAGCCCTGATGCCAGCGTGGTGTCGAGATGGACACCTCAGGTGGTCGAGATCCTCGACTGCAGCGATGACTTCCGGGTCCCCGCAGCGGGCAGCTTCCGGCGCGAAACGCCCACGAGAGTCATGCGCCACCTGTTCGCTCAGTCACTCCACGCGGTGGGTACCGTGGACCCGGCCTGCGGGAGCGGAGCGTTCCTCACCCAGGCATTCCAGGTGATGGCCACCGCACGCCCTTACGCCGGGCCTGGCACATTCAGGGTGCGCCGCCGGGCGGCCGCTCGCGAGGCGGCCGCCGCCGACATCATGCTCCCGATGTCCTCGGCGCCGATGGTTACTCCGGAAGCCACGCTGGACGAGGCCCTCGAGATGGTGCTGGAGCACGGCGGAACGGCGCTGCCCGTGGCAGACGGGGCTGACGTGGTCGGCGTGATCACCCTCACTGACCTGGCGCAGGCGATGCACCAAGCCCGCGGATTGCCATCGATCCAGCGGGTGGAGACACTGATGCGGCCAGCGGTGACCGTGCCCGCTGGCACGCCGACCACAGACGTCATGACGGCCGCCGCCGGGAGCCCGGCCGGCCTGCTGCTCGTCACCGGCCCGGATGGTACGCCCTCCGGCTACCTGACACGGGAGTCACTCCTGGCGCAGCCGCCAAGCAACCGCGAGCGCAGCGCCCACTCAACATCCGGCCTTCTGCTGCCCAGCCCGCTGGAGACGGTGGCCAAGTAAAAGAAGTAGCAAGCCCCAAGATGGGATCTGGCTCAGGTGCCGGGGCATTGACCCAGTGCCCCGGCACCTGGAGTGGCTCACGGGTGCGGTGACATGATCCAGGCCACCAGCGCGAGCACCACAAGGATCGCGATGAGCCGTAGCGTCTGCCCAGTGGACTGGATCGCGTCCCTGACCACGTCCCACATGCGGCCACCTCCCTTCCTGAGCGGCTTCCCGGTGAAGCCTGACGCCATCTACAGGCTCAGGCATGGCGAAAAGGTTGGTGCCCGGTAGTCCAGGTGATTCCGGCGGGATCGGTGTCACTCATGCAGGCCCGAGCGGAACAGGCGCGGGTTCCCCCGCGGCACTTCGCGTCAATGGCAGCAGAGAGGCGTTCCTTGACGATGATCGGCGCTCATCCCGCAGGGGCGATATCCGCAGGGTGCACGCCGAGGGCTTCGCGCAGGTCCTTCAGGTCGTCGGCCGCCTGGTCCAGGATGGCGAGTCCGCACGTTAGGCAGTAGCTCTTGTCGGCCACTCCCGCTTGCTTGATGACTAGGCAGGTAGCGCCCTTCGGGATGATGTGGTTCTTAGTGTCGTGGCGGCAGGTCCGGCGTCGCTTAGCGATCTCGACGGTGCAGGCCCGCAGGACCTGACGGATCTTCGGCATCAGCTCACACTCCCGAGTGCCTCGCGGATCCGGTCCCGGACCGTGTCACCGAGCGCGTCCAGCTCCTGGTAAGCCGCTTCGGCCTCATTGACCGTGAGGTCCTCCCGGTCCTTGCCGCCGTTAAACTCCCTGACCTGCAGGTTGAGGAGCCTGGTAACCGCTTCGGCATTCGCTACTGGTCCCGTCCCGAGGCCCGCGCGGGCCACGTCCCTGCCCGGGCGGCTAAGCCCTAGTTCATCCAGGATCCGGGCGACCACCGGTCCGGTGCGCTCATGGAGGCGTGTCCTGGCGCTCTGCCGACGGCGCTGCGGGGAGACGGGAATCGCGGCGGGTGCCTCAGCTGGCGCTGCGTCGCGCTGCTGGCGGAGCCGGTCGCGAAGCACTTCCCGTGACACGAGGTCGCCGAGGGTCAGGCCGCTGCCCACGGACCCAGACAGCATCTCGTCCAGGACCCGGTCGTCCTCTGGGTCGAGGAACTGCTGGTCAATGAAGCGGCCAATAATCTCGTTGTCGACCAGTTGGGTGTTGTCGAATCGTCGAGGACGCGGGCTGCCCTCGCCTTCGCCCTCATCCGGGGTGCCGCCCTGCCCTCGCAGCCATTGCTGCAGGATAGCCTGGTCTTCTAGGTCGAGCTCGCGGAATTCGTCCCAGCGGGCCTCGTTGTTCAGGCCGACATGGCTGACGATGTAGCCGCGGTTGTCGAGGTGATCAGGGTCGTTCTGGACTACGACGCGCATCACCCGGCCGACGAACTGGATGTACGGAGCAAGGCTGCGGAACGGGCGGAAGATTGCCGCGACACTCAGCCGGGGGTGGTCGAAGCCCTCTCCCAGCATCTGCACCTGAATGATGCAGTCCAGCTGGCCCAGCCGCAGACGCTCCAGCACGGCATCCCGGTCATCCGGCTCCATGTCGCTGTGGATCTCGGCGGCCCGGTAGCTGCACTCCTCGTAGATGGCGCGGACCTGGCGGGCGTGGTCGATCGAGCAGGCGGCCGCGATGATCTGGTGCTTTAGGCCGGTGTCTGCCCGCATGGCATCACACCGCTGGATGCTCGCCTCGACGATATGGCGGTTGCACTCCGGCGACAGGGCCACGCCGTGGCGGAACCACTGCTCCTCTCGCAGCACCATAACCTCTTCCAGGGTGTGCCTGCGAATATCGTCCCGGTAGGTGAAGTAGAGCTCATCAGGGGCGATGGAGCGGGACTGGATGTTCTTGATGAAGCCGTTCACCATCGCCCGGGCGAATGGGTACTTGTAGATGACCTCGCCCTGGAGCGGTAGCGCGTCAGACCGGAACGGCGTGGCGGTCATGCTGACGACCTTGGCGTCCGGGAACCGGCGGAACACCTTCTGCCAGCTGGCCGCAGCTGCATGGTGCCCCTCGTCTACGAGGATCATGTCGAAGAAGTCCGGTGGGAACTGGGGAAGCCAGCGGTCGGCCTGGCTGGCGAGCTGCTGGATGTTGGTTACCACGAACTGGCTCTCGATGCAGTCGTGGATGTTCGCCGCCGGCCCGTCGAGGACTGCGGTCCAGGGGCCGGCGGTGAAGTCGGACAGGACACGTGCCCGAGTCCAGAAGCACTCTCTGCTGGCGATGTCCAGGGCTTCCTGGACTCCCTTGCGAATGGTTAGATTCGGGGTGATCACCAAGACGCGCCCCTCGGCGATGCCGAATGGCAGGGTTGCTATGACTCCGGTCTTGCCGCACCCGACCGGGATCACGATGATCGCCGCGTCGCTGGATTCTGCAAAGTGCTCGCGGACAGCCCGGTGTGCGCCACGCTGTGGCTCGCGTAGCAGGTCGTTGGCCTCGATGTTGGCGTTCGCGGTGGTGAAGATCTCCCCGTCGGTTGTTGCCGCCTCCGAAGCGCGGCGGTACTCCAGCCGGAACGGCTCGAGATCGGCCCGGCGGTAGTAACGGTAATTGCTTCCCGGCCGACGAACGGCAGTTACCTGGCCATCACGGTCCCACCGGCGGAGTGTCTGGGCCGACACCCCGACGTAGTCAGCCGCTTCGCCGACTCGCAGGTACTCATCAGCAGTCACGGCTTAAACTGTACGTACAAGATTAACAAACCTTCCAATACTTTCATTATTATCTATCCCTACCTATCGTCGTGGTGTCCGTCATGGGATCGCTCTGCGGACATCTCGCGGGCTGTGTCGCGAGGGCGACACGCTCACCGTCACCAAGCTGGACCAGCTCGCCCACTCGGTGCCCGACGCTCCGGACATCCTCGGCCAGCTGCCAGCCCGCGGCGTGCGGTTCGCGCTCGTCGGGTCGACATACGACTGAAACGACCCTTTCGCCCGAATGTTCCTGCAGATCCTCGCCGTCATCGCCAAGTTCGAGGCGAACCTGATCCGCCAGCGCACCCGCGAGGGTGTGGCCATCGCGTCCCAGAACAGCAAGCTCCGCAGCAAGCAGCCCAGCCTCAAGCCGACCCAGGACCGTGAGATCCGCCGCATGAAGGCAGCGGTGACTACAGCATCGCCGACATCGCCGACCCGTCCGGCATCAGCCGCCCGACGGTCTACCGCTCCCTCGAGCGCACCACCACGCTCCCCCCGTTCCCTGCCGATACCCGGGGTGCCCCTGATCTGGCCAGGTACGACGACCTCCTGGCCGGTGCGTGCCACTAGGGACGACGCGCCAGCCCCTCGTGCCACTACCCCGGACGGAGCTTGGCCCACCCGATGTGAAGGGACTCCCCTCGACCTCAGCGTTGACGAAGGGGACTGGTGGCCGGGCTGGCGCGCCTGTGGTAATTCGCCGCCCGCTTGGGGGGCAGCGCCGTCCAGCGGGCCAGTTTCCAGCCAGTAGCTGTTGCGCAGCCGGGTGTAGTCGTACTCGTCTCCCTGGGGGACCCGCTTGACGGTGAGCAGGCCAGCCGCTTCGAGCTCGTGCCGTCCACGGGTCCACGAGTCATGGGAGAGTCCGTAGCTTGCCCGGCGGTCCCTGAGCATGTACCGGGGCACTTTCGAGCCGCCGAGGAACTCGCGGAGCGCGAGCAGGACCGCGATAGCCACGGGAGACAGGTACACCAGCCAACCATGGCTCCAGAACCCGATGGGAATGCTCACGTAGCGCCCACGGCGGGTATTGCCCATCGGCTTGACGATCCCGAGGGGGAGCGGCTTGCCGCTCCCCCTCGGGGTCGAGCAGTTGGATCGAAGGTGTCTGGCCCGGCCGCCTGGTCAGTTTGATGAACTGATTGTCGGCGAGCCACTTCATGTTGCTGGTGATCCTGCGCGGCCCGGTGTCGGCTGGCAGGTCCAGCGTCCGCGCCAGCGTCATCGCGGTCGGGGGGTTGCGGATGTCGAACGGGGCGCCGGTGGCGATCATCGTGAGCAGCAGGTAGAGCCGCAGCCGCGTCCCGCCACCCCGTCCGCCCTGGATGAGTCGGGCCAGCGGTGAGGTGTCCGGGACGACGGCGTCTGGGATCGGGGTCGGCGACCTCACGAATTCCGGCGAGTAGGCCACGCTGGAACGCTGGGACCGGTTTGCTGCGGCGCTGAGGAGGCGGATCGCCTCGGCGCGGGACTCGCTCAGGGGCAAGATTTTTACCTTTGTGCTGTAGAAACAGGACATGACGGGGGTCTAGGGGGTCCAGGGGGTTATGGATGTCCTTGTTAACCTTTCAGTACTACCGATCTTCTGGTCCAGCAGGAACGCTCTAGCCTGCAAGTACAGTAGCCTTAACTTTCCTGTGTAAACGTACTACTATGCCAGTACTATGGTACTTATAGGCTTTTGACCTGCGATTATACGGAATGGCATCCTTTAGTTATCGGCCGCATGACCGATGCAAGGAAGGTAGACGCCCTGGTCAAGGCCCACGGAGCGTCGCCGCGTTCTCCTTGCCGTGACTACGGGAAGGCCTTCAGCCTCATGTCTGGGAACCACATTCCCCCGAACCGGCCGGTCTGGCTGGCGATCATCGTCCTCGCGGCAGTGATCATCGCCGGCGGCTCCGGACTCGCGCTTCACCTCGCCAGAGACACCCCCGCCGGCGCGCTGGTCGGCTCGGGCGCGGCATTCGTGGCCACCATGACGGTCGGCATGGCCGCATCGCGGTACCTGTCAGGGTGACCCACGCTGGTGCTGTTATACAGCTAGGCCCACCCCACGACGAACAGGCCTTCCGGAAACCCGCAGTATGCCGGGGCACTGCCAGGACTAACCAGCGGTGGCCTCGCCCGGAAAGCCTGTTCCACAGTGACCGCCTGGGAACGCATGCCGGCGTGGGCATCAATCTAAGGCTGCCCGCTCCCGCCAGCACGCCCAGTTGCTACACGGGTACTGGCGGGAGCGTACGCAAGTGGTCAGGGCCGAAGACATGCAGGCAATCGGCGACGACGCCACCTTGTCCCGCGACGCGACCTGCTCTATCGCCGCCCCAACTCGGTCGTCGTCACCGCCTGGACGTGGGCAGCCAGCAGCACCCTGGCGGCCTTCGCGAGGGTGATCGATGCCCCCGCGAGGCGAGGCATGCCCCGTTGCCGCTGTTGGCCGACTCCCGCTGCGCCTACGCGAGCAGCTTGCTCGCCATCAGTAGGGCGAACAGGTTCAGCACGTCATCGACCGCCGAGACCTCCAGCGACCGCGTGGCCGCCAGCAGCATCCTCGTCCGCTGCGGCTCGGCCAGCTAGCGTAGCGTCAGGGCCTTGGTGCCCAGCCCGTACCCGGCCAGCGCCTTCACCCAGTTCACCTGCACCCCGGCCAGGTCCGCCTTTCCAACCCCGATCGCTAGCAGTTCCGAGGCTTGGTCCAGGGACCGCACCATCTGCGGTGCCGACATCCGCACTGGGCACGCCGCAACCGATCCGGACCCTAGCCGACCTCCCGGCTCAGGTTGATGGCGTACTCGCGGAGAAGTGTCTGGTACATCGCAAAGTGCTCGTGGAGGAGTTCGCGTGCTTGTATACGGATGCGGAACTTCGCACGGCTGGCTGGATACTCGCCGGCACGTCCGCGTTGCTCGCCTCCCAGCGAAGCCTGCCTGTCTCGCGTTTACCTCAGCTTCAGGAATATTCCGCAAGCTGCACGAACGCTCGGTGGCCACGTTAGACACCTGCATGTTACCCCTTTACCTGCCGCTTCCTGTGAGCAGGAAACCCATTAATCGTCATAGGTAACGACTGGCACCAGGCGTACAGCCTGCTGCATCTGTCCCCAGCTATCCGCCGGGTCGGCATTGAAAGTTGCGCGCCGCCGCTTGGCTTCACAGGCAGGCTTAGGGATGTCACGCTTTCGGCACCTCCGCCCCACTACCTGTCGAGGGCGGGGGCGGCAGGTCTCCGTGCGGCCGAGCAGGGGCGAATGCGTGTACGGAGTTGATTCCTGGTGGTGGCCGGGTTCGAGTTGGTCATGTCAACGGATGGGGCGAAATGACGCTGGAAATTAGCCGGTCCGCCGCAGCTCCGGAAGTTCGCGCTCTGCCTGGGCACCTTGCAGTCTTTCCTGAACAGCCATCAGGAGAGACAGTTACCAGCGTGGACTTCGAAGAATTCGTGCGGGCGGAACGCTCCAGGCTAATCGGGTTCTTGATGAACCATGGCGCTTCTGATCACGACGCTAAAGAAGCCGTCCAGGCTGCGCTGATCGAGGCGTGGCGCAAGTGGGGGACGATCACTCATCCGCGCGCCTGGTTGCGCCGAGTAGCGCTGCGCGAGCACTGGCGGTCGGCTCCAGCCGACCGCGAGGAGCCGACCGCAGAGCCACCCGATGAGGCTAGCCACCCGTCCGCAG
>Ga0335072_10013863_pt1 | contig 11466 bp, 9 predicted proteins | sample Lox_Sample_21_FD_206725 | JGI IMG/M metagenome (GOLD analysis project Ga0335072, IMG submission 206725) | Soil microbial communities from Loxahatchee National Wildlife Refuge, Florida, United States - Lox_Sample_2.1 | ecosystem: Environmental > Terrestrial > Soil > Wetlands | place: USA: Florida...
CACCTGCTTGGCCCAATCGACGAAGCCAAGCCGGCGTTCGAGCGCGCGCTGGCATTGCTCACGCGCGTAGGTTTCCATGTCGTCCCACTTGTTGACGGCAATGACCAGCGCCCTGCCCTCGTCGATCACATGGCCGATCAGGGTGAGATCCTGATCGGCAAGATTCTCGCGGGCATCGATCATCACCACCACGACTTGCGCGGCGGCCATCGATTGCAGCGTCTTGATGACGCTGAATTTCTCCACACCTTCGTCGACTTTCGACTTGCGGCGCACGCCTGCGGTATCGATCAAGGTGTAGCGCTTGCCGTCGCGCTCCAGCGGTACGCGGATCGGATCGCGCGTGGTACCGGCAACGTCGGAAACAATCAGCCGGTTTTCGCCAAGCAGGCGATTGATCAAGGTGGATTTGCCAGCGTTGGGACGCCCCACGATAGCAACGCGAATGCTGCCTTCGTCTTCCGGCGCAAGTTCTTCGTGCGGGTCCTCCGGCAGCAGCGGCAACACGGCGGCGATAAGTTCTTCCGTGCCGCGATTGTGCGCGGCCGACAACGGCAGCGTCTGGGCGATACCGAACACGGCAAACTCGGCCAACGCATGCTGCACGTCGAGGCCATCCGTCTTGTTGACGGCAGCAATGATGGGTTTGCCGCTACGGCGCAACTCATCGAGGATGCTGCGATCCTGCGGCAGGAGTCCATCGCGCGCGTCGACCACGAACACCAGCACCTGCGCCTCGTCGATGGCGAGGCGCACCTGCTGTGCAGTGAGTGCGTCGATGCCATCTTCGACACCGGACAGGCCGCCGGTGTCGACGACGACGAAAGGACGCGGACCGGTGCGGCACACACCGTAATGGCGATCGCGTGTGACGCCCGGCATGTCAGCCACCAGGGCGTCGCGACTGCGCGTCAGCGCGTTGAACAGGGTCGATTTACCGACGTTGGGACGACCGACCAGGGCGATGACGGGCAGCACGGAACATCGTTCCAGTAATTACTTCGCACCGACGCGGTAGGCGGCGATGTGGCCTTTCACGTCCTCGATGTATACCAAGCCGTTCGCCACCACGGGCTGCGCGCGAATGGCCTTCTTGGAAAGACGCTCGCGCGCGGCCAGCGCACCATCACCGGACTGCAGCCAATGCACATAGCCTTCAATGTCGCCGACGACGATATAGTCGCCCTGCACCGCCGGCCCGGTAAGCCAGCGATACTTGAGCTGGTCGTTCTTCCACATGTCGGCGCCGCTGCTCTTGTCGAACGCCCATACTTGCGAGTCGGCATTCACGCCGAACAGGCTGTTGCCGCTGAGCGCCATGGAGGTATAGGTGGAGAACGGCCGCGCCCACAGCGGACGGCCGCTGGGACCATCCACAGCGGTGAGGCTGCCGTGGTACGCCGCGGCGTACAGCGTGCTGCCATCGAGCAGAACGCTGCCGTCGGCATCGTTCATGCGTTCGATATCGGTGCGGCCTTCACCCGTGGCCAGTTTCTGTTCCCACAGCTTGTCGCCGTTGTCCTCGCGCAGCGCCAGCAGCTTGCCGTCGTCGCTGCCGAAGAACACCACGCCATTGGTAACCAGCAGCGAGCCATTGCCGCGCAGGCTGAGCAGCGGCACATTGCCTTGATCGTTCACCCAGCGACGCTCGCCGGTGGTGCTGTCGAGGCCATATAGGCGGCCATCCTGCGTGCGAACGATGACCAGTCCGTTGTTGATCGTCGGCGAATCGATCACTTCCGAAGGTAGCGTCGCCACCCAGCGCTGGCTGCCATCCTTGGGGTTGAGACCGTACACGTGGCCGTCGAGCGTGCCGATGGCAAGCAGATCGCCCTCTACCGCCGGACCGCCTGCATAAAATGCGTCTTTACGTTTCTTGTCTCCCCAGCCGAACCAGCCGCGGGTGCGGCTCTTGTCTTTCCAAAGGGTCTTGCCGGTATTGGCGTCAAGCGCCGCGATCACGCCATCGGTGCTGGCGGCATAGAGCACGCCATCCACGACTGTGGGCTGCATGCGCACGCCGCTCACGCCGGGGCCGTCGCCCACACGTTCTTTCCAGACCTGCGTGACCTGGACGGTCGGCTTGAAATCCTTGGCCAGCGGCGTCGGCGGCTGGATATTTTCTTTCTTGAAGGAATGACAACCCGCAAGCGCTACCAGCGAGCCGGTCACTACGATCAGCCAAAAACGTTTCATGCACCCTGCTTCCCGGCCGTGGCCAGATCGTCGATTTTCATTTGCACTTCGTTGTCCTGCGATACGTTCGGCCCCATCGCGCCGATCGCGGCCTGATACGCCTTGAGGGCATCGTCGCGCCGTCCCAGCTTGACCAACGCATCGCCGCGTAGTTCCTGGCTTTCGATGGCGTAGCTGTCGGACGGCATGCGATCCAGCGCGTTCAGCGCTTCCTGGGCATTACCCTTGGCCAGCTGCACATGCGCGATGCGCAGTTCCACCAGCGCCTTCAATGCCGGACTGGGAGCGTGCTGTTCAGCCCAGGCGAGCGAGTCGAGCGCCTTGTCGAGTTGTTTGTCTTCCACCTGGCGGCGCGCGCGGTCGCTCACCGCAAACAACGCATACGGCGTATCCGCGTAATCCTTCATCAATTGCTGAATGATCATGTCGGTCGCGTTGGTGTTGTCCGTGTCGAGCGTCGTCTGCAGCTGCTGGTAGAGGCCGGATGCCTGCATCTGGTGAGCCACTCGGTGGTTACGCCACTGCTGGTAACCGAAGATGGCGATCAAGCCGATGACGACACCTACAACGATCGACAGGCCATTCTGCCGCAGCCATTTTTGTACGCGTTCGCTCTGCTCGTAGTCGTCGTAAGCATTGAATGCCATGCAATCACCATATTGCGGGTAACGCCGGAAGGCGTGGGGAGGCGTCCTGTCGCCGCCGGTATTCACCAGCAGCGTCACTGCCCGCCCGGACGGGCAGGCAATGCGCAAGCATAACCGATCGAAGGGGGGTGAAGGCTACCGAATCCGCCGCTCAGGCACCGGCTGGCGCAGCCTTGCCGTCCTGCATATCGACGCGGAAATGCGCGATGTTGGCGCGCCGGTAAGCGTCAAGCGCCATCGGCTGTCCATCGATCGTCACCTGCGCGCCGTTGGCATTGCCGATGCGCACTTCCAGTGGCTGGTCGCTGCGGTAAGTCTTGGTGGTGCCAGCCGGCAGCAAGCCGTACTCCAGCCGCGCGCCATCCTTGCCCACCACTTCGACCCAGCTTGCATTGGGCAGGTTGAGCGTGAGGCTGTGCGCCCCGCTGCCGATAGGTGCGGCTGGCGTACTGGCAACGGCCGGAGCCGTGATGGTCGACTCGTTGTCCAGATTCGGCATGGGCACCATGGAAGCCAGCAACGGCTGCTGGGCAGCCGCCGGACCACGCGCCGAAGCGGCCATGGCCGGGGCAGCAGCAGGTGGTGCGGCCTGTGCCAGGGCGGTGGTATCAGCTGCCTTCGCAGCGCTACTGGGCGGCGCCGGCGCGGCCGGCGGCGGTGCATCCTGCTGTGCGACCGGCGTAGCATCCAGCGGCGACAAATGGCTCATGTCGCGCGACAGTGTGCCGCGCATACCCAGCCATACCGTGGGCACGGCGATCACCAGCGTCAGCACGACATAGGTAGCAGCCTTGGCGTATTGATCCAGCAAGTAGCGGGAATGCGACACGCCACCGGTAGATACCAGTTTCGGCTGGGCCGGCTTGAGCTTGGCGACGGCTGCATCGATCTCGCTGTCGTCGATCTCAAGATAGCGCCCGTAGGTGCGCAGATAGCCGCCCAGATATACCTGGTAGTCGATGCCGCTGAAGTCGTTGCTCTCCAGCTGGCGCAGCACGCGTACTGGCAAATGCAGGGCGTGACCGCAACTTTCCAGATCCAGGCCACGCGCTTCGCGCACTGCGCGCAGGCGTGAGCCAAAACCGGGCACTTCGTTGAAGCGGAATTCGGCAGCGTTTTGTTCCATGTTCGCTGCGGCCGTGGCGGACGTTTCGGAGGAGGTCTCCTCATGCGTTGCCGGATTGGACTGCTCGGAAATCATGGGTGCACGGATGAATTGAGGGCCTGAGCCTGTTCCGAATCCGGGAACTGGCTGAGCAGCCGTTTGCTGTAGTTCTGGGCGGCATCCCTGTCGCCCAAGTGAGATTCGATGTCGTAGCCGAGCTTCAGGGAGTCGGCATTGAATTGCCCCATGGCGTCGAGGCGCTGCAGGAATGCACTGGCGTCGAGGTATTCCCGCCTGAGATAAAGCACGTGGGCGAGCTGCAGCAGCGCATTGGCGTTTTTCGGATTGAGCTGGATCGCCTTGCGCAGGTTGACCTCGGCGCCGGCTTGATCGCCCATCTGCAACTGGCAGATGCCCTGGTTGGCCAAGGCCACGTCCGGCGTCTTGTAGAACGGATCGGCCAGCGCCTTGGTGAAATACGGCATGGCGGCTTGTCCCTTGCCGATACGGCACAAGAACTGGCCCAGGTTGTTGTTGGTATCGCCCTTGTCGGGTTGCAGCTCCTGCGCCCGGCGGTAATGGGCCTCTGCATTCGGCACGTCGTTGATGCGTTCGTAGATGTACGCCATCACCGTCTGCGCCGGCACGAAGGTCGGGTCGTCCTGCACCGCGATCTTGACCTTTTCCAGCGCGCCCTGAAGATTGCCGATATCGATGTAGTGCTGCGCGAGACGCGTATGCACGTCCGCCGCGCTACGCGCTTTCTCTGCGTGGGTCTGCTTGGGCAGCGAAGGCTCGGGAGGTGGCGTCGGCTGTGTCATCGAGCGGTGGCAGCCCGCCAGCAATGCTGCCAGGCAGATACCAAGCAAGATGCGATCACGCCGCATGAGCTGCCCCTTCGTCCAAACGCTTGCGGAATTCGGCCTGGCGACGCGTGCGATCCAGCACCTGCCCTTTCAGCTGGCCGCAGGCGGCGTCAATGTCGTCGCCACGCGTACGGCGCAGCATGGTGAGAATGTTCGCGTTGAGCAACTGTGTCTGGAACGCGCGAATGACGTCCGGCTCGGAACGCTCGAAGCGGGTGCCCGGGAACGGATTGAACGGAATCAGATTGACCTTGCAGGTCGGCAGCTTGCGCATGAACTTGATCAGCTGGCGCGCATGCTCGGGCTGGTCGTTCACGCCTTTCATCAGCGTGTATTCGAAGGTGATCGACGTGCGCGGCTTGCGATCGATCCAGCGCTGGCATGCGGCCGTCAGTTCGGCGATCGGAAAACGCTTGTTGAGCGGCACCAGTTCGGTGCGCAGCTCATCGTTCGCGGCATGCAGCGACACGGCCAAGGACACGTCGATGCTTTCGGACAACTTATCGATCATCGGCACCAGGCCGGCGGTCGATAGCGTGACGCGCTTGGATGCCAGGCCAAAACCGAGGTCGTCGCGCATCAGGCTCATCGCCTTCACGACGTTGTCAAAGTTGAGCAACGGCTCGCCCATGCCCATCATCACCACGTTGGTGATGCGGCGGTTCTGGTGTGTGACGTTGCCCAGGTGCTTCGCCGCCACCCACATCTGGCCGATGATTTCGGAGGTGGCGAGGTTGCGGTTGAAGCCCTGCGTAGCGGTGGAGCAGAACTGGCAATTCAAGCCGCAACCCACCTGCGACGACACGCACAGCGTGCCGCGGGTGGGTTCGGGAATGTAAACCGCTTCGACGGCGTTGCCGCCATCCATGCCCAGCAGCCATTTGTGCGTGCCGTCGGCCGCGCCTTTATCGAACAGCGTCTTGGGCGGCCCGACGTAGCACGTGGCTTCCAGCTTGGCGCGCAGCGCCTTGCCCACGTCGGTCATGTTTTCGAAGCTGTCTTCCAGGCGGTGATAGATCCACTTCATCACCTGCTCGGCGCGATACGGCTTTTCGCCGAGCTGCGCGAAGAATTCGCGCAGGCCCTGGCGATCGAAATCGAGCAGATTGACTTTTTCCACCTGGCTCACTTGCGTCACATTTTTTAGCGCGGAAACACTTCGGTTGCCGCAAAGAAATAAGCAATTTCGGTAGCGGCGTTTTCGGCGCTATCCGAACCGTGCACGGCGTTGGCGTCGATCGATTCGGCGAAGTCGGCGCGGATGGTGCCCTTGGCCGCTTCCTTCGGATTGGTCGCGCCCATCAGGTCGCGATGCTTGAGCACGGCGTTCTCGCCCTGCAGCACCTGGATCATCACCGGGCCGGAGATCATGAATTCCACCAGCGCACTGAAGAACGGACGCTCGCGATGCACCGCATAGAAACCTTCCGCCTCTTTGCGCGAAAGATGCTTCATCTTTGCTGCAACGACTTTCAGGGCCGCCTTCTCGAAGCGTGCATAGATTTCACCGATCACATTCTTGGCAACGGCATCGGGTTTGATGATGGAAAGGGTGCGCTCCAGCGCCATGCGTCTGCTCCGGTTATGCGGACTGATTGAAGGGCGGCCTGACAACACAGCGTCAGAAGGAAAGATAGAACTAAATACGTACAGGAATGCGGATTTAGCTCACGAAAGTTTGACAGATTCTAGCCCATAAGCAACCCCGCGCCGAGCGCTAGGCAAACGACTGTTTGACTGTTTCGGGGGCGCGCGCGTATCCTCAAACGATCGTTTGAACCACTCGACAGGCCTGTGCCCGTGAACAGTTCCGCCTCCACCAAGGAACGCATCCTGACCGCGGCCGAAGCGCTGTTTGCCCAGCGCGGATTCGAAGGCGCCTCGCTGCGCCAGCTCACCGCCGCCGCGGGCGTCAACCTGGCCGCAGTGAACTACCACTTCGGCTCCAAGGACCACCTGGTCGAGCAGGTCTTCAAGCGCCGCCTGGACCAGCTCAATGCGCGCCGCCTGGCCGCCCTGAAGCAGATATCCGGGCTGCCGGAGACGACGCTGGAGGACGTCCTGGCCGCCTTCATCCGCCCTGCCCTGGACCTTTCCCACGACGGCGGCGGCGGCCTGTTCATGCGCGTGCTGGCGCGAGCCTTTGCCGAGCACGACGACGACCTGCGCAAGTTCCTGTCAGAGAACTATGGCCACGTGATGCGCCAGTTCACCGCCGAGTTCGCCCGCCTGCTGCCCAACCTCAGCAAGGAAGAACTGTACTGGCGCATCGACCTGGTCACCGGCGCCCTGACGCATGCCATGTCGGGCTTCGGCATCATCCAGCGCAAGAACGACGTCAGCGAAGTCATCCATCGCGAACAGACGGCCGAGCACCTGATCCGCTTCGCCGTCGCGGGTCTGCGCGCGCCCTGAATTTTGTCATCGGGAGGCCATGCGCCGCCCGCACCTTCTTTCCTACCTGTTACGCACTCGTATTACGGAGAAGCCAATGACCGCTCCATCTTTAACGAAGTCCGCGCTACGCATCCGCAAGGCCGCGGTGCTCGGCGCCGGTGTCATGGGGGCACAGATCGCCGCGCACCTGACCAACGCCGACGTCGAAACCGTGCTGTTCGACCTGCCTGCCAAGGAAGGTCCCAAGAGCGGCATCGCGCTGAAGGCCATCGAGAACCTCAAGAAGCTTTCCCCCGCCCCGCTGGCGGACGGCAGCCGCGCCGCGGCCATCATCCCGGCCAACTACGAGGAAGACCTCGACCAGCTGAAGGACGTGGACCTGGTGATCGAAGCGATCGCCGAGCGGATGGACTGGAAGCTGGATCTGTACAAGAAGATCGCGCCGCACATATCGCCCACCGCGGTGCTGGCCAGTAATACCTCGGGCCTATCCATCAACGGCCTGGCCGACGCGCTGCCGGAAGAGATGCGCCATCGCTTCACCGGCGTGCACTTCTTCAACCCGCCACGCTACATGCACCTGGTGGAACTGATCCCCACCCGCCTCACCGACGCCAGCGTGCTCGCCGGCCTGGAAGCCTTCCTCACCACCACCGTCGGCAAGGGCGTGGTCTATGCGAAGGACACGCCGAACTTCATCGGCAACCGCATCGGCGTGTTCTCGATGCTCGCCACCATGCATCACACCGAGCAGTTCAAGCTCGGCTTCGATACCGTGGACGCGTTGACCGGCCCCGCCATCGGCCGCCCCAAGAGCGCCACCTATCGCACTGCCGACGTGGTGGGCCTGGACACCATGGCGCACGTGATCAAGACCATGGCCGACACGCTGGCCGATGATCCGTGGCACGCATACTTCAAGCCGCCGATGTGGCTGAGCGGCCTGATCGAGCAAGGCGCCCTGGGCCAGAAGACCGGCGCCGGCTTCTATAAGAAGGCCGGCAAGGACATCGTGGTGCTGGACGTGGCCAAGCGCGACTACCGCGCCTCCGAGCAGAAAGCCTCGGACGAAGTATCCGCCATCCTCGCCATCAAGGACCCGGCCGAGAAGTTCGGCAAGCTGCGCGCATCCAGCGATCCGCAGGCGCAGTTCCTGTGGGCGACCTTCCGCGACCTGTTCCACTACACCGCTTATCACCTGGCCGACATCGCCGATACCGCACGCGACGTCGACTTCGCCATCCGTTGGGGTTACGGCTGGAAGCTCGGTCCGTTCGAGACCTGGCAGGCTGCCGGCTGGCAGCAGGTGGCGCAGTGGATCCAGGAAGACATCGACGCCGGCAAGGCGATGAGCAAGGCGCCGCTGCCCACGTGGGTGACGGACGGCCGCAGCGGCGTGCACGGCAAGAACGGTTCGTACTCCGCGTCCGCCAACGCCGACAAGCCGCGTTCGCAGCATCCGGTCTACAAGCGCCAACTGTTCCCTGACGCGATCCTTGGCGAACGCTTCGACCAGGGCACCACCGTGTGGGAGAACGACGGCATCCGCCTCTGGACGCAAGGCGACGACGGCGTCGGCATCATCTCGTTCAAGACCAAGATGAACACGGTCAACGACCAGGTGCTCGATGGTATTCAGTACGCCATCGGCGTGGCCGAGGAAAAGCTCAAGGCGGTGGTGATCTGGCAGACCAGCGAACCGTTCTCCGCCGGCGCCGATCTGAAGGGCGCGCTGGGCCTGCTGCAGGCCGGCAAATTCAAGGAATTCGACGCCATGGTCGCCAACTTCCAGCGCACCAGCATGCGCATCAAGCATGCGCTGGTGCCGGTGGTTTCGGCCGTGCGCGGCCTGTGCCTGGGCGGCGGCTGCGAATTCCAGATGCATTCCGCGCGCACGGTGGCGGCGCTGGAAAGCTACATCGGTCTGGTCGAAGCTGGCGTGGGTTTGTTGCCGGCCGGCGGCGGCCTGCATGAGCTGGCCATTCGTGCTGCGCAGAGCAACCCCAGCGATCCGTTCGAAGCGCTGAAGAAAGTGTTCGAAACGGTGGCGATGGCGAAGGTGTCCGGCAGCGCGCTGGAAGCCAAGCAGCTCGGCCTGCTGCGCGAAAGCGACGTCGTTGTGTTCAATGCGTACGAGCTGCTCTACGTGGCCAAACAGGTGGCCAACTCGCTCGCCGAAAGCGGTTGGCGCCCACCGCTGTACGCCCGCAACATTCCGGTGGCCGGCGACGTCGGCACCGCTACGTTCAAGGCTTCGCTCGCCAACTTGCAGGCCGGTTACTTCGCTTCCGAACACGATGTAGCAATCGCCACGCGCATCGCCGACACATTGTGCGGCGGCGCGATCGAACGCGGCTCGCTGGTCGACGAGGCCTGGCTGCTCGATCTGGAGCGCAAGCATTTCGTGGAACTGGCGCAGACGGAAAAGACGCAGGCGCGCATTGCGCACACGATGACCACGGGTAAACCACTGCGCAACTAAACGCTCGTCGCCCCGGTGCAGGCCGGGACCCAGCGACTTCGCACGCGCAACAAGACACTGGGTCCCGGCTTTCGCCGGGATCACGGCAAAAAACCAAGGCGCGTCGCTGCACATTGCGCGACGCTATGGAGTAGAAACCATGACCAAGCAAATCCAAGACGCCTACATCGTCGCCGCCACCCGCACCCCGGTCGGCAAGGCGCCGCGCGGCATATTCCGTAACACCCGTCCTGACGACCTGCTCGCCCACGTGATCCGCGCCGTGATGGCGCAGGCGCCGGGCATCGATCCGCATCGCATCGGCGATGTGATTGTCGGCTGCGCCATGCCCGAAGCCGAGCAAGGCATGAACGTGGCGCGCATCGGCCTGCTGCTGGCCGGCCTGCCCGATGCCGTGCCGGGCGTCACCGTCAACCGCTTCTGCTCGTCCGGCCTGCAAGCCGTGGCGATGGCCGCCGATCGCATCCGCCTGGGCGAAGCCGATGTGATGATCGCCGCCGGCACCGAAAGCATGAGCATGGTGCCGATGATGGGCCACAAGGTGGCGATGAATCCGGCCATCTTCGACAACGAGCACATCGGCATCGCCTACGGCATGGGCATCACCGCCGAGAACGTCGCCAAGCAGTGGAAGGTTTCGCGCGAAGCGCAGGACGCGTTCGCCGCGCAAAGCCACGACCGCGCGCTGGCGGCGATCAAGGCCGGCGAGTTCAAGGACGAGATCACGCCGTTCCAGCTCGACGATCACTACCCCGATCTCGTCACCCGCGGCATCAAGACTGACAGCCGCGTGATCGACACCGACGAAGGCCCGCGCGCCGGCAGCACGCCGGACGTGCTCGGCAAGCTGAAGACGGTGTTCCGCAACGGCCAGTTCGGCGGCTCGGTCACGGCCGGCAACTCCTCGCAGACCTCCGACGGCGCCGCCGCGGTGCTGTTGGCCAGCGAGCAGGCGATCAAGGAGTACGGCCTCACCCCGCTCGCCCGCTTCGTCGGCTACTCAGTGGCCGGCGTGCGCCCGGAGATCATGGGCATCGGTCCGAAGGAAGCCATTCCCAAGGCACTCAAGCAGACCGGCATCCGCCAGGACCAGCTCGACTGGATCGAACTGAACGAAGCTTTCGCCGCGCAGGCGCTGGCGGTGATCGGCGACCTGGGCCTGGACCCGGCGAAGGTGAATCCGCTCGGTGGCGCGATCGCGCTGGGCCATCCGCTCGGCGCCACCGGCGCGGTGCGTACGGCCACGCTGGTGCACGGCCTGCGCCGGCGCAAGCAGAAGTACGGCATGGTGACCATGTGCATCGGCACCGGCATGGGCGCAGCGGGCGTGTTCGAGGCAGTCTGATCCGCTCGGCCATCGCTTCCCCGTCGTTGATCGGCGACGGGGAAGCGAGACTTCAAACGCTTGTCCTTACCTGCCACCCAGCGAATAATGCGACACGTTGCGGCGCACACCCTGATGCGCCCACGTCCTGAGCGCTTCCGACCTCCTCGCCACCAGGCGTAGGGCCGCTGCGCTCGCTGCAGGAACCGTTCGTGAGCGCGTTGACTGAGGAAAAGCTGGACTTGCCGGCCACCGATCAGCCGGCCTATCCCGATTACCGCGTCATTTCCCTGATCGTCGGCTGCGCGATCTTTCTGGAACAGGTCGACGGCACGGTGCTCGCCACCGCCCTGCCCACCATGGCGCGCGACTTCGGCGTTTCCGCGCCGGCCATGAGCGTGGCGATTACCAGTTATCTGCTTGCGCTGGCGATCCTGATTCCGGTGAGC
>Ga0335072_10013865_pt1 | contig 11464 bp, 10 predicted proteins | sample Lox_Sample_21_FD_206725 | JGI IMG/M metagenome (GOLD analysis project Ga0335072, IMG submission 206725) | Soil microbial communities from Loxahatchee National Wildlife Refuge, Florida, United States - Lox_Sample_2.1 | ecosystem: Environmental > Terrestrial > Soil > Wetlands | place: USA...
GCGGTCATCGGACACGCACCTTCGGGTCGACAACGCGGTAGATCAGGTCGGTGGCCAGGTTCACCAGGACGAACATCGCCGCGATGACCAGCACGGTGCTCTGCACGACCGCGTACTCCTTCTGGCCCAGCCCGAGAAGGACCTGGCGGCCGATCCCGGGGATGGAGAAGATCTGCTCCGCGACGATGGCGCCGCCGAGGAGGAAGCCGAACTGGAGGCCACTCATGGTCACCACGGGGATGAGCGCGTTGCGCAGGATGTGCCGCACCTGGAGCCGACGTTCAGGCACCCCCTTGGCGCGCGCGGTGCGCACGTAATCCTCGGCCCTGATAGCCAGAACGGACGCGCGCGTGGTCTGCAGTACCGGAGGCGCGATGCTGATCCCGAGCACCAGGGCGGGCAGCAGCATCTGCTCCAGGTTGAGCCCCGGGTTCGCGACGAGGGTGGCGAACCCCTGCCCGTTGGGGTCCCAGTTGAACGAGTCGGCCAGCCAGGTGGAAACGGCCGTGGCCAGCAGGAAGGACGGGAGGGACAGGGCGAGCAGGCTGACGAGCTGGGTCGAGTTGTCGCGGATCTTGCCCGGCCTGCTCGCGGCGAACAGCCCGCCAGGCACCCCGAGGACCAGGCCGACGATGATCGACAGAACGGCCAGCTCGATTGTGTTGGGCAAAGCCTGCGCGGTCATCGACGACACGGTCTGCCGGGTGGTGACGTCAATGCCGAGGTTGCCAGTGAACAGGCCGCCGAGCCAGTCGAAGTACTGCACGACGGCCGGCTTGTTGAGGCCGTAGTAGGCCTCGAGCGAGTGGATCTGCGCGGACGTGAGGTTGCCCGCGGCCGTGCCGTACTGGGCGGTGATCTGGTTGCCCGGCACCACCCGAAGCAGCAGGAACGTCAGGATCGTCACGCCGAGGAGGGTTGCGATCGCCTCCGCGACCCGCCGCGTGACGGGGTGGCGCACGAAGGCCGAGAGGTAGGTCATGGGCTCTGTCGATTCTTGTCGTGCTGGGGCAGGATCACGGGCTCCTGCCCCAGCGAGACGGTTAGGAAATCGAGGCCTGCCAGAGCATGGACAGGTCAGCGTCGGTACGGGCCTGGAAGTTGTGCACCGAGGTGTTGACCGCGATGAACTCTTCCGGCGTGTACAGCCAGACCCAGGCGGCGTTGTCGACGAGCTGCTCAGAGATCTGCTGGTAGATCTTCTGCCGCTGGGCGACGTTGGTGGTCGCGATGCCCTGGGCGAACAGCGAGTTCAGCGTGGGCGAGCTGTAGCCGGCGACCTTGTTGAAGCTGCCGGTCGAGGTGAAGTAGCGGGCGTACATCGTGTTCGGGTCGATGTTGCCGGCGTTCTCCGCGATCGCGGCCTCGAAGTTGCCGGACAGCCAGTCCGACACGTAGGCGCTGGCCGAGAGCGTCTGCACGTTGACCTTGATGCCGATCTGGCCCAGCTGCGCCTGGACGGCCTGCGCTTCATTGACGGCGCTGGCGTACAGGCCCTGCGAGGTGATCAGGTTCAGGGTGAACCCGTTCGGCTGTCCCGCCTTGGCCAGGTACTGCTTGGCCTTGGTCAGGTTCTGGGTCGGGCAGGGCTGGTCGGCGGTGCTCGACTTGTACTGGGGGGAGGTGATGGGGCCGGTCACCGTGCCCGCGCCGAGCGCCGCGCTGTCCACCACGCCCTGGGCGGAGATGGCACAGGCGATCGCCAGCCGGGTGTTCACGTTGGACAGCACCGGGGAGGCCGCCCTCAGCTGGAGGACGTGGTACTGCAGCGAGCCGACCTTGTCGATCGTGACCGAGCTTGAGGTCGCGGTCTTGGCGGTGACCGGGTCGCTGAAGATGGCGGCGTCAACCGCGCCGGTCCGCAGCGCGGAGACCATCGACTGGTCGTCCGGGATCACCTGGAACTTCAGCGTCGCCGCGCCCGGCTTGCCGGCGAAGTAGTCGGCGTTGCGGCTGAGCGTGATCGACTCGTTGGGCACGTGGCTGACGAACTCGTACGGGCCGGAGCCGTCTGGCTTGGCCTGCAGGGCCGAGGCGGTCGCGCCGGAGGGCACGATGCCGGTCTGGATCGTGCTCAGGCCGGACGGGAACGAGGCGTCGGGGTGCTTCATGTGCACCACGACCGTCGTCGCGTTGGGCGCGGCCACGCTGGCGACCGACTCGAAGTACGAGGCGGAGCTGGCCGCCGACGACGGCTTCATGATCGTGTCGAAGGTGTACTGCACGTCGGAAGCGGTCACCGGCTGGCCATCGGTGAACTTGGCCCCGCTGTGCAGCGTGAACGTGTAGGTGTCACCCCCGTCGCTGACGGTGGGCAGGCTGGCCAGGCCGGGGACCAGGTTGCCGCTCGAGTCGGTGTTAAGCAGCGGGCTGTAGAGCTGCTGCAGCACCTCGACGGACTCTTCGGCGGTCGCCGTCCACGGGACTAGCTGAGTGGCGTCGGCGGTGATGCCGAACACCAGGGTTCCGCTCCCGTTGCCGCTGGACGCGGCTGAGCTGGAGCCGGACTGGGACGAGGTAGAGCACCCTGCGACGAGCAGGGCGCCAGCCACAGCCACGGAGCCGGCGGCGAGTGCGGTCGCCCCGCGGCGCTTCGGCTTCTTCATCAATCCTCCAAGTGATGTCCCTGGCGTGCCCCGCAGCCGCTGGCGGCGCCAAGTCCCTGGTAGAGGCCTATGTTGGGTAACTAATTTCAGTGTATGTTTCTTGTATGTACATTTTTTACACGGCGTGGACCTAGTTGTCCAGAGCTGACCTGGAACGTCCTGAAAGGAGGCGCTAGCGCGATGAAGGGCACCAGGCTTGCCACCGGCCGCGCCCCCGCCGGGACGCCCACGGCCAGCCCCCGCCGTGCCCCCCGCACCGGCCGCCAGGAGGCCACCCACGCCTCGCCCGAGGGACGGGCTACTGGGGACCGGCCAAGGCAGGGGCCGCCCACTGAGGGACGGGCGGATGGGGGCTGGTCGCGGCAGCGGTCTGCCGAGTCACGGTCGCCGGGAACCTGGGCGCGGCCCGCGGGCCGCGGCGGGTCAGCCGGCCAGGGTCTTGGTCATGCCGAGCTGGGGCTGGCCCCACTCGGGCAGCGTCTCCCGCCGCCCGTCCGGCTCCCAGCCCTGCCGCGCGTAGAACGCCCGGGTGGGCGCGTTGTCCTCGAACACCCACAGCCGGGCCGTCCGCGCGCCGGAGTCCCGCAGTCGCCGCTCGGCCTCGGCCAGCAGGATCCTTCCGACCCCGCCACCCTGAAGGTTCGGGGAGACGTACAGCGAGCTGACGTAGCCGGCCCCGTCCTGGTCGAGCTGGAAGCCGACGAAGCCGACCACGGCCTGCGGCGGCTCATCCTGGGTGGCGGCGACAATCGTCTGGCCCGGCCGCCGCAGCGCCTCGGCCCACATCGCCTGGGCCTTCTCGGCCGTCATGCCCTCCACGAGCGCGGCCGGCATCACCCGGGCGTAGCTGATCGTCCAGCAGTCCAGGAAGACCGCGGCGAGCTTGTCGGCGTCGTCAGGACCCGCGACCTGGAGCAGAGGCATGCGGGCCAGCCTACGTCAAAAATTTTCACGATGGCCGTCGGCTTGGCAATGATCATGACTTGCGCCGACCGCGTGGATCGCCTCGGAAGGAGGGGTTAGCGTAGTTACCTTCGAGAAAAGAGGACGTGGCCCGATGACCGAGGACATCCTGGTGCGGCTGCGACAGGCGACGCCTGGCCTGCGGCCGAGCGAGCAGCGAATCGCCAGGGCCGCGCTCGCCAACCCGGGAGCCATCGCGGGCCTGAGCATCACCGAGCTGGCCGCGCGCATCGGGATCTCCACGGCGACGGTGGCCAGGTTCTGCCGGAACGTGGGCTTTGACGGCTACAAGAGCTTCTGCCTGGCCCTGGCCCGCGCGGCCGCCAACGAGACCGGCCGCCGGATCGAGTTCGGCGTCTCCGACGGAGATATTGACCCGGCCGACTCCACCGCCGAGGTGGTGCGCAAGCTCGCCTTCCAGGAGGCCCGGGCGGTCGAGGAGACCGCGGCCACGCTCGACCTTGACCAGGTGGAGCGGGTCGTGGACGCCATCATCGCGGCCCCCGTGGTCGACCTGTACGGGTCGGCCTCAAGCGGCCTGGCCGCCCTGGACCTGCAGCAGAAGCTGCGGCGCATCGGCTACCAGGCCAACGCCTGGACCGACGCCCACCTGGCCATCACCAGCGCCGCCGTGCTGCCCCCTGACGCGGTCGCCATCGCGTTCTCCCACTCGGGCGAGACCGAGGAGGCGCTCTCGGCGCTCGAGACCGCCTCCCGCAGCGGCGCGCTGACCGTGGCGGTCACCAACTTCCCCGAGTCGCCGCTGGCCCAGATCGCCGATGCCCTGCTGACCACGGCGTCCCGGGAGACACGGTTTCGCTACGGCGCGATGTCGAGCCGCATGGCCCAGCTGGTGATCGTCGACGTGATCTTCATCGGCGTCGCCCAGCGCCACCCGGAGAAGGTCTCCAAGTCGCTTTCTGCCACCCTGTCCGCCGTGGCGAGCCGTCGCAGGCCCCGCCGTAAGGCGGACAGCTGACGGCCTCGCCGCGCGGGTTGTCGGGAGATTGGGATGGAACCGTTCTGATCGTTGGGGTGAATGGCCTTATGGTTGGGCGGCGGCGCGTTCGGTAAGGGGGCGGCGGCGCAGGCCCGGGCGGGCGATCGCGGGCGGCACATAGGCGGAGTGGTCGGGCAGGCCCACGTCAGTGCCGGGCGGGACGATCGCATCGATCTGGTCGAGGATGTCGTCGGTGAGCGTGACCTCGGCCCCGGCCAGCAGGTCGTCGAGGTGCTCCATCGTGCGCGGCCCGAGGATCGCGCAGGTCACGCCGGGGTGGGCGATGGCGAACGCCACGGCCAGGTGCGTGATGGGCATCCCGGCCTGGTCGGCCAGCGCGATGACCTGCTCGACGGCATCGAGCCTGCGCTCGTCGCTGAAGTTCGTGAAGATGGCCGCCCGGCGCAGGTCGGTCTGCTGGCCCTTGCGGATGCGGCCGGTAAGCATTCCCTTGGCCAGCGGGCTCCAGACCAGCGTCCCCAGCCCGTACCGCTGGGCGACCGGCAGCACCTCGGACTCGATGCCGCGGTTGAGGATGGAGTAGTTCGGCTGCTCGGTATGAAAGCGCTCAAGGCCGCGCCGCTCGGCCACCCACTGGGCCTCGACGATGTCGGAGGCGGGCATCGCCGACGACCCGATCGCGCGGACCTTCCCGCTGCGGATCAGGTCCGAGAGGGCCGAGAGCGTCTCCTCGATGGCGGTGTCCGGGTCGGGCCGGTGAATCTGGTACAGGTCGATGTAGTCGGTCTGCAGCCGCCGCAGCGAGCTCTCGACCTCGGCCATGATCCAGCGCCTCGAGTTGCCCCGCTGATTGGGATCATCGCCCATGGCCCCGTTCACCTTGGTGGCCAGGACGACGTTGTCGCGGCGCCCCTTGAGCGCCTTCCCCACGACCTCCTCCGACTCGCCGGCCGAGTACCGGTCGGCGGTGTCGATGACGTTGATTCCCGCGTCCAGCGCCTTGTGGATGATGCGGGCCGCGTCGTCGTGATCGGGATTGCCCATCGGACCGAACATCATGGCCCCGAGCGCGTAGGCGCTGACCTTGATGCCGGTCCGGCCGAGGGTGCGGTACTGCATGCGGTGCCTCCTGAGGGCCTGTGGTGCTCTACGCTTGAGTTAAGCGGAGCGTCCTTCCGGAACTATACGGAACAAGGTTCCGGAAAAGCAAGGCGGCGGGTCGCCGTCCCCGGGTCCCAGTGGCCAGCGCCGACGCGGTGTGGCAGCATCGGCGGGGCGGACATAAGCCCCGATTAAGGACTGCCAGCATGCCGGAAGTACACGTCTTCATGGCCGAGGGCCGGACGGATGAGCAGAAGAAGAACATGATGCTGGGCATCACCCAGGCCCTGGTGGACAACCTGGGCGTGTCAGCCGACGTGGTCACCGTACAGATCATCGAGGCCAGGCTGACTGAGAAGATGAAGGGCGGCCAGACGTTCGCCGAGCGCTGATGACCAGCGATGTAGGCGGGGGTCATCCTCGAGAACGATGCGTGGGGCGGACACCGTAGTTACTGTCGTTGCGTGAGTACCGATCGCGCCGCCCAGCGGGGTGCGGGCCGGGGCTGGCGCTGGCTTCCGTGGCAGGCGGCCGAGAGCCAGTGGCTGGTCATCGTGGCGCTGGTCGCCGTTGGGGCCGTCATGGACACGAGGGTGGCCGGGCCTGGGATCGTGCAGAACGGGCACCTTGTCCAGTTGCTAGCCTGCGTCCCGGTGGTCCTGCTTCGCCGCTGGCCGCTGCCGGTACTCGGGGTGGTGACCGCCGCGACCGGGATGGTCACGGCGGCTGGGTCCGCGTCGCTGGCCTACGGCATCCTGCTCGGGCTGGCGTTGTACATCTCGGCGCTGCGACTGCCCAGGCGGAAGTCGGTCCCGCTGGCCCTGGCCGTCGCCGCCGTGCTGGGCGCGACGCTGGTCTACTCGGCATTTACCGCCATCCACCCGCAGGTGCCGACCAGTGCCGTGGAGGACCTCGTGCCGCTGGCGGGGGCCTGGTTCATCGCCGACAGCGTAGCGGCCCGGCGGCGCTACCAGGCCGGCCTGGCCGCCCAGGCCCGGCGCGAGCAGGCCGCTCAGGTCAGGGAGGAGCGGGTGCGCATCGCCCGGGAGATGCACGACGTGGTCGCGCACGCTCTGGCGGTCATCACGGTCCAGGCCGGGGTCGGCCGGTGCCTGGCTGGCCAGCGGCCGCAGCAGGCCACTGCCGCGCTGGAATCGATCGAGACGATCAGCCGGACTGCCCAGGATGAGCTGCGCGTCATGCTCGGGCTGCTGCGCGACGAGGGAGCCACGACCGCGCCGCTGGCGCCGACGCCGCGACTGGCCGACGTCAGAGACCTGGCTGACACGGTGCGGGCCTCCGGCATCCAGGTGGAGTTGCGGATGTCGGGAGCCGAGCGCCTGCTCTCACCGTCGCTCGAGCTATCGGTCTACCGCGTCATGCAGGAGGCGCTGACCAACGTCGTGAAGCATGCGCCGGGCGCACGGGTGGTGGCCGAGCTGGCCGTCTCGGCCGGGAAAGTCCGCCTCGACGTGCGCGACGACGGTGGTCCTGACCGCGAGAAGGCACCCGCGGCTGGCCTGGGCACCGGCCACGGGATCGTCGGGATGCGCGAGCGGATCGGCGCGTTCGGCGGATGGCTGGTGGCCGGGCCGATCGCGGGCGGCGGCTTCCAGGTGACGGCCGAGGTCCCTGTCGAGGGCGTGACGGATTGATCAGGGTACTGGTCGTCGACGACGAGGCGCTGCTGCGCTCGGCGTTCTCGTCGCTGATCGGGGCGCAGGACGACCTGGAAGTGGTCGGTGCGGCGGCCGACGGCCAGCAGGCGGTCGAGCTCGCGGCCCGCCTGGCCCCTGACGTCGTGGTAATGGACGTCCGCATGCCGGTGATGGACGGGATCGAGGCGACCAGGCGGATCACTAGCGACCGGGACGGCGGGCCAAAGGTGCTGATCCTCACCACGTTCGACCTGGACGAGTACGTCTTCGAGGCGCTGCGGGCCGGGGCGAGCGGGTTCGCCCTCAAGAGCCGCCCCCCTGAGGAGCTGCTGAGCGGCATCCGCACGCTCGCCGATGGGGAGGCACTGCTCGCGCCGAGCGTGACGCGACGGCTCATCGCGCACTTCGCTGACCGCACTAAGACAACGGCCCAGGCCCCCTGGGGCCTGCACGAGCTCACCGGCCGTGAGCGGGAAGTGCTTGAGCTCGTCGCCCGCGGCCTTTCCAACGCCGAGCTGGCCGCCACGCTGCACGTGACGCTGCCCACGGCCAAGACGCACGTGAGCCGGATCCTGACCAAGCTGGGGGCCCGCGACCGTACCCAGCTGGCCATCCTCGCCTACGAATCGGGGATCCTCGGCCGCTGAGCCTCGTTCCGGCCTCCGGTGGCGCCTCCGGTGGCCTCGGTTGAGCCTCCGGTGGCCTCGGTTGAGCCTCCGGTGGCCTCCGTCTAGCCTCCGTCAGCCTCCGGTATGACGCGGTTGATGATTCGCGCGCACGATGACGGTTAATCGTCAGCCGATCACGCTTGTCTTCCATGAACGTTAGCGATTTGCCAGCCGTCGCGGCCGCACCGCCGGGCGGCGGGGGCTTTCACAACCTCGGGGAGATCCTCGTCGTCCTCCTCGTGCTCGGCGGAGTGGCGTTCGGCCTGACCCGCCGTCGCGGACGGCCTTCCGCACCGGATGACGATGAGTGGACCCGGCCAGAAGCGCCGTCGGCGGCCTCGACACCTTCAACACCTTCAACACCTTCAACACCATCAGCCACCTCAGCACCATCAGCCACTTTGGCACTATCAGCCCCTTCGACACCATCAGCCTCCTTGATGCCTTCAGCGGCCTCGATGGCGGCGGCCCCGGGGGGCGGATGGGCGGTGGAGACCCACGGGCTGACCAAGCGGTTCGGGGCCAACGTGGCCGTCGATGGCGTGGAACTGTGCATCCCGCGTGGTTCCGCGTTCGGGTACCTGGGGCCGAACGGGGCGGGCAAGACCACGCTGATCCGGACCCTGCTCGGCCTGACCCGTGCCGACGACGGCACGATGGCGCTACGCGGGCTGCCCGTCCCGGCCGAGCGGAGGCGGGCGCTGGCCAGGGTCGGGGCGATCGTCGACGAGCCCCGGTTCCACGCGCACCTGACCGGGCGGGACAACCTCCGGCTGCTGGCCGCGGCGAGAGGCGGCGACGCCCGACAGCGGATTGAGCCGTCGCTTGGGCGGGTCGGCCTGGCCCACCGGGCCGATGACAAGGTCGCCTCGTACTCGATGGGCATGCGCCAGCGGCTCGGGGTGGCCTGCTGCCTGCTCGCCGACCCGGAACTACTGATCCTGGACGAGCCGATGAACGGCCTTGACCCGGCGGGCATGCATGAGATGCGGGCCATGATCGGAGGCCTGGTCGACGAGGGCCGGACGGTAGTGCTCTCGTCGCACCTGCTTGATGAGGTCGAGCGGACCTGCGATGCGGTGGCGATCGTGGACCACGGGCGGATCGTTCGCCAGGGACCCATTGAGGAGCTGATCCGGGGCACGGCCGGCCTGGTCGTGCAGGTCGACTGCGCCGAGCCTGCCCGAGCGGCCCGGCTCATCGACCAGGCGGGCATCGCCGCCGGCACTTCGCTGGCCGGCACCGCCCTGGCCGTCACCCTGCCAGCGGGAGCCTCGCGGGAGCTCGTCGCCGACATCAACCGGCGGCTGGTCGAGGCGGGCATCCCGGTCTACGGCCTCAAGGAGACCCAGACGTCGCTTGAGGACTGGTTCCTGTCTATGACGAGCCGACTTGGAGAACGATCGTGACTACCTCACAGCCCGCCCTGCCCGGGCCGCGAGCGGTCGTGCCCGAGGCCGGGCGGCGGGCCAGGCTTGCCCGCGTCGCCTGGCTGCCCACCTGGGACCTTATCGCCACCAAGAACCTCGAGATCCGCAAGCGCCGCGGCCTCATGATCACCGTAGCGGTGCTGATCGTCGCGCCGACGGCCCTCGTGTATGGCCTGCGGCTGCTGTTCCATGCGGTCGACCCCCATAGCTACGGCCTGGCCGGCGGCCCGGACCTGTTTTCACAGCTGAGCAACCTGATCGCCGAGTTCGGGTTCATCGCCGCCGCAGCCCTCGGCGCCGCGGCCGGGACAACCGACCTATCCGACGGCATGTTCCGCCACCTAGTCATCACCGGTAGGTCCCGGCTCGCCCTGTACCTGGCGCGCATCCCGGCTGGCCTGGCCATCGTCTTCTCACTCGTGGCCGTGGCCTTCGTGATGAACTGCCTGGTCACCGCCTACGAAAGCCCGCCGCCACCGGCATCGGTGGGCCTGTACGGCGTCACCGTCCCCTACCATCTCGACCAGGCCGAGCTGCGGTCCTTGCTTCTGCGGGACGCCCAGCAGGACGCCACCAGGCTCCCGCTACAGCTAGGCCCGGGTGCGATCACCGATACCACGGCCCAGGACCGCTCGGCAATTGAGCGGAACATCGGCAGCCTCTATGCCGACTACCTCTCCGATGAGGTCAGCGGCTCGAATCCAGCCGGCAACGAGATGGTCAAGATCGGACTGTGGCTCGAGCTCGAAATCGGGATCGGGTACGTGGTCGGCCTCGGCCTTGGGTCACTCACCGGGCAGCGGACGACCACGACCATTGGCCTGATCGCGCTGGAGATCATTGTGACCCCGCTCCTGGCCCGCACGCAGATCCCCTACTTCATCAACGGGCAACGGCTCATCATTGGCATCGCGATGGACCAGTTGCGTCCGGCCGGGCTCGCATCAGCCAACGTGGCGGGTGGTCCCGGCCAGCTGCTGTTCGGCGGGCGTGGAGCACTTGGCATTCCGGCCATGCCGACCTGGGCGATGATCTCGGTGATCGTCGGCTGGATCGTGGGCTGGTCGGCGATCGGGGCCTGGCGGATGATGACCCGGGCCGCCTGACCGGCCTCGGCCGGGCCTGCTCGCGGCCATCGGCGTTCCCGGCGCCCGGCGGCGCCGGGGAACGCCCGGCATTTTCGTGACCGCGCTCACCGGTGGTGCGGTACGTTGCTGCTTACTCGCGGCCGCTCGGTCAGTTGCCGCTCGGTCAGGTGCCGCTCGGTCAGGTGCTGTCCGGTCAGGTGCTGTCCGGTCAGGTGCCGCTCGGTCAGCTGAAGCTCGGTCAGGTGGCGCCCGGTCGGCTGCCGCTCGGTCACAGGAGGTTGGGCCCGTGCGAATCGGTGTGCTTGGGGCCGCGCGCATCGCGCCTGCCGCGCTGATGAAGCCGGCCAAGGTCGTTGACGGCGTTGAGGTGGGCGCGGTCGCGGCCAGGGACCACGGTCGGGCCGAGGCCTTCGCCGCCCGGCACGGCGTGCCAACGGTGCATGGCTCCTACGAGGACCTGATCGCCGATCAAGACCTCGACGCGGTCTACATCCCGCTCCCCAATGGCCTGCATGCCCGCTGGACGCTGGCCGCGCTTAAAGCCGGCAAGCACGTGCTGTGCGAGAAGCCGCTCACCTCCAATGCGGCTCAGGCCCGAGAGGTCGCGGCGGCCGCCGACGGCACCGGCCTCGTGGTCATGGAAGCGTTCCACTATCGCTACCACCCGCTAGCCCAGCGGATGGCCGAGATCGCCGGCGGGGCCGACCTCGGCCGCATTGAGCGGATCGAGACGTCGATGTGCTTCCCGCTCCCCCGCTTCTCCGACATTCGCTACAACTTCGATCTGGCCGGCGGAGCGCTCATGGACGCCGGCTGCTACGCCGTCAGCGCCCTGCGCCTGCTGACCCCGGGGGAGCCGCAGGTCACCACGGCCCGCGCGCTGACCATGCGACGGGACCCGCGCATTGACCGCGCGATGACCGCGCAGTTCAGCCTGCCGGGCGGAGGGACGGGCGAGATCCGGGCGTCGTTGTGGTCCTCGGCCCTGC
>Ga0335072_10013866_pt1 | contig 11464 bp, 5 predicted proteins | sample Lox_Sample_21_FD_206725 | JGI IMG/M metagenome (GOLD analysis project Ga0335072, IMG submission 206725) | Soil microbial communities from Loxahatchee National Wildlife Refuge, Florida, United States - Lox_Sample_2.1 | ecosystem: Environmental > Terrestrial > Soil > Wetlands | place: USA: Florida...
CGGGCGGCAGTTCGGTCTCTTCTTGTGGTGATCGGTATCGCCGCGACACTGGTCGCGGCGCCGACTCGGATGAATCTTGCGGCGGCGAACCAGTCGCCCGCTTTCGCCATCGCATCGGTGCTGCCGGCACGCGGCCAGGTGGTAGGTGTCGCACATCCGGTGGTGGTCACCTTCAGCGGGCCCGTCGCCGACCGGCGGGCCGCCGAGCGGGGCCTGGACGTGACGTCGATACCCGCGATGACTGGCAGGTACGAGTGGCTCGACCATGACGTCGTGCAGTGGGTTCCCGACCGGTTCTGGCCGGCGCACAACACCGTGGCGCTTTCGGTGGGCGGCCTGGCCACGGAATTCCAAACCGGTCCTGCCGTCGTCGGCGTCGCCAAAATCTCGGAGCACACCTTCACCGTGACCATCGACGGAGCCGAACCGGGCACGTCGATCCCGCTGCCCGCGCCGCACCACCGAGCCCACTACGGCGAAGACGGGGTGATGCCGGCCTCGATGGGTAAGGCCCAGTTCCCGACGCCGGTCGGCAAGTACACCGTCCTGGCCAAGCGCCGAACCGTGGTGATGGATTCGAGCAGCGTCGGCATCCCCGTCGACGATCCCGAGGGTTACCGGCTCACGGTGGATTACGCCGTCCTCATCAGTAGCCGTGGCCTCTATGTGCATTCAGCTCCGTGGGCGGTCCAATCCATGGGGGCCGAGAACACCAGCCACGGCTGCATCAGCCTGAGCCCTGCCGACGCCGAGTGGTACTTCAACGCGGTCAACGTTGGTGACCCGGTCATCGTGCAGGAGTAGCGGTTGTGCGGGATTAGGGTGTGCCGCCCATGCAACCCGGAACGACGGCCGGGGCCGGAGCGACCGCCCCGACTAGAAAAGGCGCCGGCCCGGGAGGTGCCGGTGCGGGCAACGGGCCGGGCAGAACTACCGGAGCGGACACCGGGTTCGCCGGGACGGTCGGCACACCCTTGCCACCCGCCATCGGGACGATCGGTGCCGCGGCGACAGGCGGTACGCCCGCCGCAGCCGGCACGACCGGTACTACCGGCACCGGGGGCACGACGGGAATCGGAGGCACCACCGGCACGACCGGAACGACTGGGGCGAGCGGACCAGGCAGGACCACCGGTGCGATCGGCGCTGCGGCACCCATCTGCTCGACGCACGTGGGACCGCCGGTGGGCAGCGGTTTGGCTGTCGCGGCCGGACTGAAAGCCAGCGCAGCCCCGCACAACCCCGCGCCGACGACTAGCGCGATGTTGAAACGATCAAAGGTATTCAACATTCTTCCTTTACGCGTGCCCCGTCATTCCGGTAATCGCCCCCGGATCGGAACCGTATCGCGCTCCGGAAATCTTGCCTAGATGGGCGACCGAATTGGTTGCGGAACCGATACTGAGCACGCGTCACGTCGTAACCAAGTCTTTTCTGAATGGTGACCTGCGGCATGGTATTGACGTGCGCCGCCAGCCTCCTTGCGTGAGGCCGCAGCGCAAATGCCCTGCACAACAAGGGATTTCCTGAAGTCTGCGCACTGCTTCCCGTCTCGGGGCTACTTCAAACATCGGACTGTCAAGAAATCGCCGCCAGTCGGCCACTGTCTTGTCTCGGGACGAGAGAAATGCGTTCAGTTCGCCCGGCAAACGGCGGTTAAATACGATGCGTGTAATTACGTCCAGGGCTATGTAGCGGGTTTAGGAATGGTCACAATTCGGCATGCGGTGCCGGCCGACCGGCTCGCGAAGGCATGGCCGCGAACTCGGACCTCACTTCTGGTCGGGTATCACCGCGCCGACGGTCTTCGTCAACCACACGGGTGCCAGCACCGAAACCGCGGTGGCTCCGCCGGTGGCGCCGAGCACGCCCATCCAGGCGACCGGTCCCAGCGGCGTGCATCCGAAAAAGTTGCTGAGAACCGGGGTTTGGATGATGCCGATCAAGACGCCGGCACTGCCCAGGGCGGTCGCCACGACCAACGGGCTGTGTCGGCGGGTGAGCAGCGTTTGCGCCAGCTGCGTGGTCACCAGTGCGGTCAATCCCATTGTGGCCGTGCGACGTTCGGTTCCCGGCGTATAGCGCCCGATGGCCCAGGCCGCCGTCGCGCCGGCAGCCGTGACGACGCCGCGATTGACGATCTGGCGCATCAGGGGCGCGTCGAGCGAGGGCGTCGGCCCGGTGAGTACCGCGTGCTGGTGTGCGCGGCGCGCCTCCTCGGCCTCTTCCTCGGATTCGAAGTCGGCCTCGTCGGGCTCTTCGTACTGCGAGGTGACGGCGACCGCGAGCGCCGGGAACATATCGGTGAGCAGGTTCACCAACAGCAGTTGACGGGTTCCCACCGGCGCCCGCCCGGCGCCGAACGCCGTCCCGATGATGGTGAAGAGCACCTCGCCGACATTGCCGCCGACCAGAATCGTCACCGCGTCCCGCACGCCCGCCCACATGCTGCGGCCCTCGACCAGAGCGTCGATCAGCACGCCCAGGTCTTCGTCGGTCAACACGATGTCGGCGGCCCCACGCGCGGCCGAAGAACCGCGACCGCTGACCCCGATGCCGACGTCGGCCATCCGGATGGCCGCGGCGTCGTTCGCGCCGTCGCCGACCATCGCGGTCACCCGCCCGCAGCGCTGCAACGCGGCCACGATCTGCACCTTCTGTTCGGGACTGACCCGGGCGAAGACCTGGACGTTGGCGGCGAGTTTGGCGTGCGCCTCCTCGTCCAGGCCGGCGAGCTCGGCCCCGGTCACCACCCGCGCATCCGGCGGCAGGCCCAGTTGGCGGGCGATCGCGCGTGCTGTTATGGGGTGATCGCCGGTGATCAGCACCACGTTTCGGTTGGCCTCCACCAGTGCCTCGATCAACGGCCGCGAGGACGGCCGCGCGGTGTCGGCCAGTCCGACGTAGCCCAGCAACTCGAGATCCTGAGCCGCGGCGTCGACGGCGTCGGCATCGGTTTCGTCCTCGTCGGTGGGGTCGTGCTCCCACCGGCGTTGCGCCACCGCGAGCACCCGCAGGCCTTGTTCGGCGAGGCTGTGCACCAGCGACTCCGCGTGCTCCTGTGCGGTGTCCGGGTCGGCGAACCGGCAGCGCGGCAGGACCGTCTCGGGTGCGCCTTTGAGCATCAGCATCGGCGTGTTGGAGTCGCCGTTCATGGTCCCGATGGAAGCGGCGAAGCCGCGACTGGACTCGAACGGCACTTCGGCGAGCACCGTCCACTCCGAATCATCATGTCCGTCAAGTGAACTGGCTGCGTTCAGGATGGCTTCGTCGGTGGCGTGCGCATGGCCCTGGCCCTCGTGCGGCTCGGGGGATGCCCACGCCGCCTTGAGCAGCACGACGACGGATTGCGGATCGTCGATGGAGGGATGCGGCCCCTCCGGGTTGGCGTCTGCCGGCACGGCGCGCACGACCCGCAGCCGGTTCTCGGTGAGGGTGCCGGTCTTGTCGAAACAGATGGTGTCGACCCGGCCCAGGGCCTCGATGGTGCGTGGCGAGCGGACCAGTGCGCCGTGTGCCGTCAAGCGCTGAGCGGCGGCCAGCTGGGACAGGGTGGCCACCAGCGGCAGGCCCTCGGGGACCGCGGCGACCGCGATCGCGACTCCGTCGGCGACCGCTTGACGCAGCGACGCGCGGCGCAGCAACGCCAAACCGGTCACCGCGGCGCCACCGGCCAGCGTCAGCGGAAGGACCTTGCTGGTCAGCTCGCGCAGCCGGGCCTGTACACCGGCCGACGTTTCGACGTCGGCGACCGCCGAGATCGCGCGCTGCGCGGCGGTGCCGACCCCGGTGGCGACGACGATCGCGCGGGCGTGTCCGGCGATGATCGTGCTGCCCTCGAACAGCATGCTGGCCCGGTCGGCGTCGTTGACCGCGACCGGCTCCACCTGCTTGTCCACCGGCAACGACTCGCCGGTGAGCAGGGACTCGTCGACCTCGAGGTCCTCGGCCACCAACAGGCGACAGTCTGCCGGGACGACCTCCGGCGCGGCCAGGTCGATCACGTCGCCGACGCGCAGCGACTTCGCGGACACCGTGGCGGTGCGCGTGGTGTGCTGGGCGGCCTCCAGTCGGCGCCGGGTGGTCGCCACTGCCGGGACCACGACGCGGCGCACCAGCTGGTCCTGTTCGGCGAACAGCTCCGCAGCGGCCGCCTCGGCCCGCAACCGTTGCACCCCACCGGTTATCGCGTTGACCGTCATCACGCCGGCCACCAGAAGGGCGTCGACGTTGCTGCCGACAATGGCCGATGCCGCGGCGCCGACTGCCAGGATCGGGGTCAGCGGGTCGGCGAGTTCGTGCCTGGTGGCCACCAGCAGACGCCCCAGTGTGTGTGCCGGGCCACGCAGCGGCGCCGCCACCGGTTCGTAGGACAGGTCGCCCAGAACGCGGCGCCACGTCGGGGTTCCGGGCTCGAGGGCCAGCGGGCGAGCGCCCCCGGCCAGCCGCGAATAGACGATCTCGGGGTCCAGCGCATGCCAGGCGGTCAGCGGCTGCGGGGTGGGATCGGCCAGCCGGAGCACCCTGCTGGCCGACCAGGTCCCCGATACCAAAGCTGTTGCGGCGGCGGCGTTGACGGGATTGAGCCAGCGCCGGAAGCCAACCGCGTTGGTGGCTCTGCCGTCCTCGCCGGTGACCAGCAGCAGGCCGGCCAGCGTGGTGCCGCCCTGGGCAAGGTGCACCGCGGATTCGCTGGCGGACCGGGCCACCGGAATCGCCGACAGGATCCGCACCGCCGCCGCGAGATCGGTGCCGGTGATGATGTCGGCCGTCCACGGTGTGGCCGCGCGGGGATCGTCGAGCGCCACTCCCACGTCGGCGATGGCCAGCGCGGCCAACGTATCGGTCGACGCGAAGTCGCGGTGCAGTGCGGTGATCAGCAGTACCGGTCCGCGATCCGTGCGCAGGTCACGGACCAGTTTCAGCAGCGGCGTGCCGGGCGGATGTGTGGCACCGACGCTGGCGGACAGGTCTTCGGTGCCGGCGACGTGGCGCAAGACCACCCGCGCTCCGGTGCGGTGTGCGGTCTGGAACAGCGGGATGGCGAACGGGTCGACCTCCCACCCGACATCGACGCTGCCCACCCGCTGGCCGTCGACCACCAGGTCGGCGTGTTCGAGGCCCTGGGCGGGTGTCGCCGAAGGCCCTTGCGACTTAACCCATCTCAGCCGCGCGCCGGTGGCCGGCAGTTCGTCCGGGTCGGGTTCGGGGGCTTCCTCGCCATGCAGCAGCGCGTCGGCGACCTCGTAGACGCGGTCGTCGTCCCAGCCGGGTTCGTCGCCCTGCGCGTGCAGGACGGCGCGGTGGTCGCCGCGCAGCGCGGCGCCGTCGATGACGACCACCCGCACCCGGTCCAGGCGGCGCAGTGCGCCCGGGTCGAGCACGAGTTGTCCGGCGTTGGCCAGCCCGCGACCCAGTACCGCCGCGAACGCCTGCCGGCCCATGTGCGCCGCTCGTGGCACGCCGGCCAGGATCGCGCCGGCCGCGTCTTCGGTGCCGCCGCCGGCCAGCAACGCGCTCGCCGCGGCAATCAACGAGCCGTTCGCCGCCGAATCGGCATAGCTTTCCACCGGCCCCTTCATCGACCCCTTGGCGGTGTCGATAGCGGCGTCGATGGCTCCTCCGACTACGACGTGGGCTTCGTCACCCGCCGCTGCGGCTGCCCAGTTATGGCGCGGCGCCTGAGTTTTGACTCCGGCCGACGAGATGACCGGGACCACCGGAGCCTGCGGCCGCTGGGGGGAGGCCAGGTGCGGCTCCCGGTCTCGCCACACCCGCCGGTGCGCCGCCGCCTCGGAGAGTTGCAGGCTACGTTGCGCCAGATCCAGCATCGGCGTGCCGAACGCCTGCGTCATCCCGTTCGCCGCCGCCGTCGCGGCACTGAGCGCGATGTCGGTACCCACTCGACCCAGCCGCGACTCCAGCAGGGACACCATCCGCGGTTGGTGGTTGATCAGAGCGACCGCGGCCCGGGTGGTTTGCGGTGCGGCGGGCAACCGGGCCACTGTGCCGGTGATGGCGGCCGTCATCGCGACCAGATCCATCGCCGCTGCGGTGAGTGGCACCAGAATCGCCAACGGGTTACCCGGATCGGCGAACGCCGCGGCCGGTGCCGGCGATCCCGAACTCACGAAGGTCAGATCGGCCGCGACGGCGCCGACCACTTCACGTATCTCGTCCAGGACCTCGTCGGAATCTGTGCCATTCAGGCCATCGTCGATCTCAACCACCAGCCGGCCCAGCGAGCCTTCGACGTGGGCCTTGGCCACGCCCTCGATTCTGCGAACCGGCTCCTCCACCACCGCCGCATGCTCGTCCCACCGCGGGAACGGCAGCAGCGGATCCAGGTCCAGGTGCACCCGCTGGCCGCTGCGCCAGCGCACCGGCGGCATGGGGTGGCCTCCGGAACCGTTGGAAGCGGGCGTGCCGAGCACTCGGCCGGTCGATTGAGCCGCCGACTGCACCACCGGGCCGACCAGCTCCACTACCGGGCTGGCCAGCATCTGCACAGTGCCCGCAGCACCCGCAGCGGCCTGCGCGCCCGCGCGTACTAGTTGTGCTGCTCCACCGGTAACGCCGTCGGCCAAACTTCCCACCAGGCCGACACCCGGAATCCTCACTCGGTCACCCTTCAACTATTGATACCGCGCCTAATACTCCTGGCGTGGTACCCGGCTGTCCACACATGAATCAGATGTGAACCCGAGAGTAGGCGTCGCGAACCTTATCGGCTTGGCGGCAAGCCGAACGCGGGGAACAGCGCCGGGTCGAGAAAGACGGTCAGTGCTGCAATTCCGGTGGCACCGACCGTGATGACGTGAATGGAGTGGGCCCGCAGGACCTGGTCGGCGGCGCGCCGGTATTCGGCGACCGCGGGTTGCCCGTTCGCCGCCGTCGGGATCAGCACCATGTCACCGGCGGTGGTGAAGGCACGCGCCGCAAGGAAGCGCGTCACGGCGTCCCGGCCGGTGAACCAGATAGGTACGGGTGGCATTTCGAGCTTGACATCGGTTTGCAGCAGTTCGGTGAGGGCGGCCATGTCGGCGTTTTCGAATGCCGCGCAGTAACGGTCCAGCAGGTCACGGCGCCCGGGGTCGTCCGGCTCGGCCGCGCTTTCCTCGCTGGGTGCGACCTCGGCGAGATGGGCGCGGGCGCGCTGCAGGGCGCTGTTGACCGCGGCGGGCGTGGTTTCCAGGAGTTCGGCGACCTCGGCGGAGCTGAACTGTACGACGTCGCGCAGGATCAGCACCGCGCGTTGGCGCGCCGGCAGCTCCTGCATTGCGGTCATCACGGCCAGCCGGACACTTTGTCTTGCGGTGAAGGCGGTTTCCGGGGTCTGCAGCATCAGGTCGTCCGGGATCGGCTCCAGCCAGTCATGAAAGCCGCCGCCTCCGTCCAGACTGACGTCCGGGTCGACCGAGGCATCACCCAGCCCGGCCGGCAGCACGCGGCGGGCGCGGTTTTCCAGCGCGCGCAGGCATGCCGTCGTCGCGATCCGGTACAACCAGGTGCGCAACGCCGCACGCTGCTCGAACGCGTCGTACCCGCGCCAGCCGCGCAGGTACGTCTCCTGGACCAGGTCCTCGGCGTCATGCACCGAGCCGAGCATGCGGTAGCAGTGCGCGATCAACTCGGCGCGAAACGGCGCCGCCTGCTCGATGAATTCCTGTTGGGCCGGCACGATCGCTCTCCTCTCTACATCAGTACAGATCCACCCGCGGGGCCAAATTAATCGCCCGGCGGCGATGAATCCGGGCGGCGGTCCGTATCTCAATTGGTATGACCATGAAACAACCAGTTCAGGCCGACGGCCTCGTCGGCACCACAGCGATCGTCACCGGAGCCGGCCGCGGCTTCGGCCGCGCCATCGCCACCGCGCTGTCGGCGGCCGGCGCTCACGTGGTCGGTGTCGCGCGCACCCAGGCGCACCTCGACGAGGTGCGCGACCAGGTGGGTGACGCCTTCACCCCGGTGGTCGCCGACGCCGCCGACCCGGCCACGGCCGACCGGCTGCTGGAGGACTACCGGCCACGCACCCTGGTGTTGTGCGCCGGGGCCGCTCCGCAGCTGCGTGCCCTGCAAGACCAGACGTGGGAAACGTTCAGCCAGAACTGGAACGTCGACGTCGCGCAGGCCTTCCACTGGGTCAGGCAGGTGCTGCGGCGCCCGCTGGCGCCGGGTAGTTCGGTGATCGCGCTATCCAGCGGCGCCGCGGTCAACGGCTCGCCGCTCAGCGGTGGCTATGCGGGGGCCAAGGCCACCGTCCGGTTCATCGCGAGCTACGCGGCCATCGAGTCGCAACGGGCCGGGCTGGGGATCAGCTTCGTGTCGGTGCTGCCACGGCTCACGCCGGCTACCGACCTGGGTTCGGCGGCCGTGGCGGCCTACGCCGAGCGTCAGGGCGTGGACGTCGAAACCTTCGTGCAGGCCTCGGGACCGGCGCTCAGCGCCGAGCAAGTCGGCAAGTCGATAGTGGAGATCGCCGGTTCCCGGGTAGACGGTGCCTATCTACTCACATCCACCGGCCTGTCGTCGCTGGCCTGAAACTCGCGAGATTCGAAAGGGAGATCGCAATGAAGACACCTCCGATCGTGTCCGCCGAGGAGTGGAACGCGGCGCACCAGCAGCTACTGGTGAAGGAGAAGGAGCTGACGCGGGCCCGAGATGCGCTGGCCGCGCAGCGGCGCCGGATGCCATGGGTGGCGGTGGACAAGGAGTACGAGTTCGAAGGGCCGGACGGCAAGGTGGACCTGGCCGGCCTTTTCCAGGGCCGACGCCAGCTGGTCGTGTACCGCGCCTTCTTCGAGCCCGGCGTGCATGGCTGGCCCGATCACGGCTGCCCGGGCTGCTCGATGATCGCCGACCACATCGGGCACCTTGCCCATGTGAACGCCCGCGACACCACGCTGGTGTTCGTCTCACCGGCGCCGCAGGCCGACATCCAGCGCCTCAAGGAGCGGATGGGGTGGGAGCTGCCGTGGTACACGATCACCGACAGCTTTGACGTCGACTTCGGCGTCGACGAGTGGCACGGGACCAACGCCTTCATTCACGACGGCGCCCGCGTGTACCGCACCTATTTCATCAACAACCGCGGCGACGAGGTGCTGGGCAACACCTGGAGCATCCTCGATCTGACGGCGCTCGGGCGCCAGGAGAACTGGGAGGACTCGCCGGAGGGCTATCCGCAGTCCAAGCCCTACGAGTGGTGGGCCTGGCACGACGCGTACCCGGAGCATGTGCCGTCGCGGTGGTTCGGTGAGCCCGACCCGAATGATCCCAACGACCAACGTCCGCCGCGCACGAGTTAGGGCTCGGCGGCCTTGGGGCTCGGCGAGCGCGCGCAAAATGCCGGCCCCACCGCCCGGCGTATCTGTGTACATTTGCGCGCGCTCGCCGCCAACGAGTCAGTCGTCGCTCCAGGTGCCCGGCATCATCGGCAGGCGCGGGCCGCCGCCGAACCCGTCGTCGGCCAGCGTGATCAACCCCGCCGCCGGCCCGGCTTCGGCCTTGGCGGCCGTTCCGGCGAACCCCTGGGTCCCCGCGCCCGTGTCCGAGGGTTCCAAGTCCATGTATTCGTAACCGCGCCCGAGCATTTGCACCTTGGTCCGCCGGCGCCGCTGCGGTTGAGCGTCCTCCTTGGGTGTCGGCGCGACGGTGGGGGCCTCGGCGCTGTCGGGCTCCGGAGCTTTCTTTCGGGCGCGGGTGCCCGCCGCCCTCCCGACAGCCGAGTTCAGGTCGCCCACCAGATAGCCGAAGTTCTCCACGCCCGCGCCCATGCCCATTCCCGCACCCATGGTGGCGCTGACGCCCGCGCCGGTCAGCGTCGGTGGTGCGCCGGTCGGCGGCGGTGGCGCCGCGGACGCCGGTGCCGCAGCGGTCGCCTCCACCGGAGCCGGTGCCGGAGACGTGGGGGAGGTCGGCACGCTTGGGGCAAGCGCCGCCAGGGGCGGTGTGAAGGACGGCACGACGGGCGGCGCGGGCGGCGGCACGGCAGCCAGCGCCGCCAGGCCCGTGAGGCCGGCCGGCGCCAGCGCAACGCCGGCGGCCAACGTCACCAACGGGGCGGTCAGCAAAGGCACAAACACTACGAGCAGCACCGCGGTTTGCTCGAGCAGGGTCTTCAGCAGCGCGATGGTGTCGGTGATGATCGTGCCGATGGCTTCGACGGTGGTGAACACAATGGTGAGACCGATAGCCGCGGGATTGCCCGAAGCGAAGGCCGCCGTCAGGTCCAGTGCGATGAATGAGAACGTCTGGGACAGGTAAGCGACATAGGAGCCGATGTCCATCGGGTAGCCGAGAGCGAACGCGATGTTGAACGGGCTGAGGAAGATCAGTGGATTACCTAGCAGCGGCAGGTAAGGATCAATCCCGGCAAACATCGACGCCAAGAAGGGGTTGTTATACAGCGCGTTGGCCAACGGGTCTAGGACGTTGTTGTAGAAGTCGATGAAGCCGATGCTCTGCAACCAGTCAGAGACCTGGGTCTGCGTGTCCGAGGGCAACGGGAACGCTTGGTAGAAGGCGTCCACCAGCGCCTGAAGATTCACGATCTGCGGCGCCGCCGTGGTCTGCGGTGAGGAGGCCACCGCGGCAGTCGAGACCGCGTGGTAGGTACCCATCACGGTGGCGGCCTGGATCCACATCCGGATGTAGTCGGCCTCGTTGAGTGCGATCGGAATGGTGTTGACGCCAAAGAAATTCGTCGCCAGCAACACCGCATGAGTGGCGTGGTTGGCGGCCAGCTCGGCCAGGGTCGGCATCGCGGCCCGGGCGGAGGTGTAGGCGGTGGCCGCGATTTCCTGCCGGGCGGCCATCGCGGTGCTGTCGGCGGCGGCTTGGGTGAGCCATGCGACATACGGGGCATGGCCGGCCGCATACGCCGCCGCGGTCGGGCCCTCCCATGCCCCGGCCTGCACCGCCGCCACCAGCGCGGCCAGCTCCTCGGCCGTCTCGGTATAGACGGTGCTCAACGAGGTCCACGACTCGGCCGCGGCCAGCAACGAACCGGGTCCGGGCCCGCTGCTCAACAGGGTCGAATGCACTTCCGGGGGTGCAGCCATCCAGATCGCGGCGGTCATCGCCGACCACCAGGGGCGCCGGAACAGCTGAACGAGACAGGCAGCGTCATGAGGGGGCCGCTCTCTCCGGGGTACTCCGCCCCGGGCTAGCAGGACGCGATGACGCGAGTCTCCTGGCTCTCGGATCGCTGCTCGCCTCGCCTTCCAACCAAATGGCCGTGGCGTTGTGAGGGTCGCTCCCCGATGACAGTGGCGGGACCGCGCCGGATTCGCACCGGCTTCCTGCGTCGTCATCGCCTAACGGGCGTTATTTTCGCATCCCGACGGCCCGGAAGGGCTGCAGTTGGAAGAATCGGCGACATGACCAACATGGCTGCCGGCCCCCCGATCGTCGACACCGAAGACGGTGGACACGAGCAGTGTTGGCCGCTGCCGACTGA
>Ga0335072_10013867_pt1 | contig 11464 bp, 11 predicted proteins | sample Lox_Sample_21_FD_206725 | JGI IMG/M metagenome (GOLD analysis project Ga0335072, IMG submission 206725) | Soil microbial communities from Loxahatchee National Wildlife Refuge, Florida, United States - Lox_Sample_2.1 | ecosystem: Environmental > Terrestrial > Soil > Wetlands | place: USA...
CTGGCTACCTGTTCGCGCATGGCGCTTTAACATCATTCAGTCTGACGGTTCTATGGACCGGGATGTTCTTCTTCGCATCGCCGGCGGCGAGTTCCGCTTATCTTACAGTCAGCGAGATTTTTCCGCTGGAGATGCGTGCGCTAGCGATCGCACTGTTCTATTCAGTGGGTACCGCGGTGGGAGGGATTGTCGCGCCGTGGTATTTCGGCCGCCTGATCGACACCGGGTCGCGCGCTGCGCTGATGGAGGGTTATCTGGTCGCTGCAGCGCTGATGATAGGCGCGGCGATCGTCGAAGTGTTTCTCGGTGTCGCAGCCGAAGGAGCCAGTCTCGAAAAGATTGCCCAGCCGCTCTCATCGGCGAACTAGCGGCCATTCGATCATGAAAGGGAGCACTAATCGGCAGCTTGACCTAACGGCGTGGGATCAAACTTATACAAAGTGTGACATAATCTGTTCGCCGAGGACGCGCATATAGTGAATCTGGCTGTCGAGCCGTCCGCCGACCGGACCTACCCACAGCTTTGTTGCACCGGCCTCGGCCAGCGCTTCTATGCGAGCAATCCAATCGCCGGGATTGCCGGCTAGGGCGAAGCGTTTGACCGCGTAGTCGGTCAAGCCAAGCTGATCCATCCTTTGAGGATTGCGCCCTTCGTTGAGAACGTGATCATAGAGCACATAGCCGTCGACGTATTCCTGGAGCTTCTCGCGGAAATCTTCTGGCACGTGCTTGCCGTCGAGACCCTGGCGCATTGAGTGGTTGAGAATCGACGAGACTGAAGCCTTGACGTTGGCGATGGCATGGTCGCGGTCCTCATGCAGCGAGGTGCGCGTTGTGAACCAGATATCGACGGAGGATGGATCACGGCGAGCCTCAAGCGCGCCGGCGTGAATCCGTGCAATCGTGTCCTTGATAATTTCGGGAAGCAGTCCGGTGCCCGCGATCACGCCGTCGAAAATCCGACCGCCCAGATGCAGCATTTTCGGACCCTCGGCGCATAGCGAAATCGGGATGCGCGGGCGGACGGCCTCGCGTGACCAGCGTACACGTTGTGGACGGCTCCGATATGTCGCGGTGCCGGTGGCGAGCAAATTACGCACACAAGTGACGTAATCTTTGAGCCTGGCGCGCGAGGCAATCTTGTAACCGATATTCAGGACGGCGCTGTCGCCGCTGCCGATATCCATGAAGGCCCGTCCACCGGTTAGGCTATCGATTGACGCTAGAAACGAGGCCATCACCTGCGGTTCGCGTGTCAGTGGGTTGGTTGGGCGCAGGCCAACGCGGGCACGGGTCGAGGCCATCGCGGCGATGGTCGCGCGAACGTAGGCGTCGCCGCCAACGAAGGCTGAATCATAGGTGCCGACGGCCTCAGCACCATAATCCTCGGCCATCCGTACGAGATCGCTGAACTTGCCGGTATCTTCGCGGCTGAGAAGCGCGCTACCCGGAAAAAGATTGATGCCGAATGCGACCTTCATGCGACGATTCGCGGGCCGATGCGGTCCCGCCTCCCGTTATGTTGGCGCAAATCCGCCGCGTTGCGCATGCGTGGCGCAATCGCACTTAGATGAATCAGCGACAGTGCGCTGCCGCGAGGAATACACCTCGTGAGGCTCTGGCGACAAGTGCGCAGGTGTCTTGCGTCGTTTGTAAAGGCAGCGCTAATTCACCTAGTCTGACTAGTATAAGAGCGGCCGCAAACCGCATTGAAGCGCCGCCCTTCCAGATTATTGAACCGATGAGGACTGACTATGGCGAATCTGCTCGAAGGAAAAATAGCGCTTATAACAGGATGCAGTAGCGGCATAGGCCGCGCGACCGCGATCAATTTTGCACGCGAGGGCGCGGTCGTAACGGGTGCCGATGTCAATCGCGAGGGCGGGGAGACGACGATAAAAATGATTGGCGATAGTGGCGGCAAGGCGGAGTTTGTGCTCGCTGACGTCACAGACGCGGCTCAGGTACAGGGCCTTATTGCAGGGATCGTGAAGGCTCACGGACGGCTGGACTGCGCCTACAACAACGCCGGCGTCGAAGGCGATGTGATCGAACTTCACGAGACGTCAGAACGCAGCTACGACCGGGTCATGGCGATCAACGTCAAGGGCGTCTGGCTATGCCTCAAGCATGAAATTCAGCAGATGCGCAAACAGGGCGGTGGCGCGATCGTCAATACAGCGTCGGTCGCAGGGTTGTCGGGCTTTCCGAGCCTGTCTATCTATGTCGCGAGCAAGCATGCGGTCGTTGGGATGACCAAAAGCGCGGCGATTGAATGTGCGCAGAGCGGCATCCGCATCAACGCTGTGTGTCCAGGTCCCGTCGATACACCTATGATGGAGCGGATCGCCCACAACGAAGGCGCGCCCGGACGCAAAGAGTTCGAGGCGATCGTGCCGATGCGGCGCTATGCCAACCCTGAAGAGATCGCGATCGCAGTGACCTGGTTATGCTCACCGCAGGCGTCATACGTGACTGGAGTGACGATGCCAGTCGATGGTGGTCTGTTCGCTTCGTGAGTGGGCGGCAAGTGACTAATTAAAGAAAAGGGTTCCAATCAACAATAGAGTATCGCGGTCGAGTCACCATTTGCGATGCCTAGTGTGATTAATTAGTAGCAGACGAACCGAATCAACGAATGGAGATCGGAGCAGGTGCGGCTAGCTGAAAGCGCGATGCCCAAGGTGGCGTTACTGTTTCCGGATCAATATCGCGCGGCGGGGTGGATGCTTGGGCGGGCCTTTGTTAACGATCCTCTGTTGCGAGCGATCGTCGGCGACGAACCGGCGAGTGATCGTGCGGAGCGCATGGGGCGTTTGTTTGGCGTGCTCCTGCGGAACCATCGGCGAGATGGGCAGCCGGTATTGGGCGTGATCGACGAAGGGCACATCGCAGGCGCCGCAATCATCGAGCAGGTGGATCGTCCTTCCGGCGCTCTGGCTACCGCAGCCGCCGGATTCCCCTTCCTTCCTGCGATGATGGGAGCTGTCGGTCTGAACGGCTTGCGGCGCGCGCTGACAGTAGTGGATGAACTGGCGCGCCATCGCTTGAGCGAGCCGCACATCTACCTGGCAGTGCTAGGTGTAGAACCGGCGATGCAGGGACGTCATTATGGTGTCGCGTTGCTCAACTGTCTTCGTGAACAAGCCAACTTGAGGCCCGACATAGCCGGCGTCTATCTCGAGACAGCAACGGAAGCCAACGTTGCATACTATACGAAAGCCGGTTACCGGACGATCGGCGAGATCGTGCCGATCGGTGTGCGGGTATGGCGGATGTTGCAGCGGACTGGTGAATGAGCATTAGTAAACTTGGGAAACATGCGCTCGTTGAGCGACTTAGTCTAGGGAATCTGCAGAAGGCCGTTTGAGCATTCAAATTGCGGCGGCGTGGGCGATAATACTGCTCGGCTGCGTATCAAGCCACTCTCGAAAGGAGCATCAGGCATGGCAATTTCGACAGGATCGTCGCCTCGGATATTGGATGGCGTCCGCATTTTCGACCTGACGATCGCGGCGGTAGGTCCTTGGGCGACCAAGTTGCTCGGTGCGCTCGGCGCGGACGTGATTAAAGTTGAAGCGCCCGGCGGCGATGCGCTGTCTCATGCGGTTCCGCCACGTATCAACGGAAGTTCGGTGCTGTATATTTCGGCGAATCATAACAAGCGGATGATCGAGCTGAATCTCAAGCACGAATCGGATCGGGCGATCGCATTGGCCTTAATCGAGCGCAGCGACGTCTTCGTGAATAATATGCGGCCTGGTGCAGTTGATCGGCTAGGGCTCGGTTACGCTGCCGCCGCACGTGCGAACCCGCGTATCGTTTATATACTGGCCTGCGCGTATGGGCGTGTTGGTCCGATGGCGCAAGAAGCCGGCATAGATCCGACGGTTCAGGCGTTCAGCGGATGGTGCAGTATCACAGGTCCCGAGAATGGGCGCGGCGAAATGTTTCGCCATCTGGCTCATATTGATCTTACGACCGCGACGGTTGTAGCTCAGGCGGCTTTGCAGGGATTGCTCGCGCGGGAACGAACCGGCAAAGGCCAGTTGATTGAAGTTGAGATGCTACGGGCGGCGATGGCTATTCAGACCACAAGACTAGCCGAGTATTTCGCGACCGGGTCACAGCCAAGACCACTGGGCAGTGCGGCGTCCACGACGGTGCCTCATCAGGCATTCGTATGCTCGGATGGTAAGTACATAGCTATTGGTGTAGTCAGTGAGGAGCAATGGCCTCGCCTATGCCGAGCATTGAAATTGGAGGAGATAATAGAGGATCTACGTTTTGCCACGAATCCTAAGCGAGTGGCTAATCGCGCTGACCTGATACCGATTCTTGCGGAACGCTTTCAGTCGAAGCCAGCAGCTTGGTGGATGTTGCGGCTGACGCATGAGCGCGTACCCAATGGACCGTTCATGAACTTTCAGGAGCTTCGGTATCATCCGCAGGCGATCGCCAGCGGTGGCATTACCGAGCTTGATACATCACATTGGGGTCATCTCAGTATCGACGGACTCCCGTGGGAATTCGAGCGCACACCGGCGGGACCGATTCGTGCTGGGGGTCTTCCGGGTGAGCATGCGAGGGAAATCCTCGCCGAACTGGGCATTACGCCGGCGGAGGAGCATTAGGCAGTGGAGGCGCAGGGCAGCATGGCGGGCATGCGCGTGATCGATTTGACGCAAGGGCTGTGCGGTCCGTTCTGCTCGATGCAACTCGGCGATGCCGGCGCCGATGTGGTCAAGATAGAGCCGCTGACAGGCGATAACGCGCGAGGGTTTGGACCGCCGTTTATCAGCAATGAGAGCGCGGTCTTTCTGAGCCTCAATCGCAACAAGCGCAGTCTCGCGGTTGACTATACTAATTCCTTGGGACTCGATTTAGTGAGGCGATTGGCGCGCCGAGCGGACGTGCTAGTCGAAGACTTCGGTCCGGGCGAGTCGGCGAAACTAGGGTTGGGGTATGACGATCTAAAGGACGAGAATCCGCGGCTGGTCTACGCATCCATTAGCGCCTTTGGTGAGGCTGGTCCCTTGAAGGATTCGCCGGGGGCCGAATTGGTAATTCAGGCGATGGCGGAATATGCAGCGTCGCTCGGCAAAATCGGAGACCCGCCGGTGCGTCTTGGCGCGGACGTAGCTAGCCTCAACACCGGTATTATGGCGGCGCAAGCCATTTTCGGAGCGCTGTTCTTTCGAGAGCGCAATAGCATAGGGCAACGCGTCACGGTGAATCAGTTCGGCACACTGCTCCATCTGCGAGGGATTATGTGGCATGCGTTGAGTAATCCCGATGACTGGTTTGGTTTCCATCTCGACCATTACACCAATCCGTCGGAATATGGATATCAGGCCAAGGACGGACCTCTATATTTCATCTTGCGCCGCGGCACTTCAGAGGATTGGGATCGCTTGCTGATGGAACTTGGGATGGAGCATGTGCTCGCCGATCCGCGCTTCGACGATTTTGGGCGGCAAGCGACGAGTATCGGGCGCTACGCTCAGGAGGCTAAGCCGATTTGGGAAGAAGCGTTCACGAATAAGACGCGTGCAGAAATCATAGACTTGATTCACAGCGTCGGCGGTGACGCGGTTCCGATCCTAGAATATCCTGCGCTGGCGGCGCATCCGCAGGTTGCGGCGATTGATGCGCTCGCGGCAATTGATCATCCGATCGCAGGGACGTTCCAGACCGTCGCGCCGTTTATTCGTTTTGCGGAAACGCCGCTGGCAATCAAGCTTCCGCCGCCGCTACTCGGGCAGCATAGCCGGGAAATCCTGACCGAGGCTGGCGTTGACGAGGATGAGATCGAGCGTTTGATAGCAAACCGCGTCGTCACGCAAGCTCCGACGATCACGGGTTGGTGAATATTCCTAGTTAAGCGAGTTTCGCCACCCATGCGGGAGCAGCTAGACTTGGACCGAGAGCAAGTTTCAGCTGGAGCATTCCATGGCAGATCCGCATGATTGGGTGAACGCGAAGAGCGTGCAGAAGCTCAAAGAGTTGCAGCCGGGGTTATTCGATAAGTTTATCGAATTTGAGGAGGCAGTCTATCGGCCCGGAAGTCTCTCGACCAAGATTAAAGAACTGATCGCCGTAGGCGTGACGCACGTTACACAATGCGATGCGTGTATCGCATTGCATACCCGCAACGCCAAACTCGCTGGTGCGACTGACGAAGAGATCGCGGAAGCAGTATTCGTCGCGATTGAACTGCGTGCGGGCGCAGCGATTGGCCATTTCAAGTCGGCGGCCCACGTACTGGATACGCATCGGGAATAGGCACTTGCGCACTTGTGAGGCAAAGGTGAAAGGACTCACCAACAGCAATCGGCCAGCCGTTCATCGGTTAGGGCTACTAGCCGGTGAAATCAACGGCCGATTGGGCAGAAGGCAAGGTCGCCGACTGTAGTTTTTGTGCTGCCGTCGAGGTCCGTCAGAAAAGTCGCGTGGACGCGATTGACGAGATTAGATAGTCCAACGGTGAAGCACAACTCGACCAGTTCATCCTTAGAGAATCGCGCCGCCAGCGCATTGTAGAGCTCGTCGGGCACGCGATTCTCAACCGTGAGCATTGAGGAATAGCGCAAGACCAAACGATCAGTTTCGTCGAAGAGCGGACTCGCTTCCGGTTCGCTCATCCACCCGAGTTCTTCATTGGAAAGTCCGACGCTCCGACCGAGCATCACATGGGTGGGAATTCAATAATGGCAGGAGTTCAGCTGCGAGGCGCGCAGATAGGCCAGTTCACGGTAGCGCGGCGAGAGCTTGGAGCGAGCTGAATAGAGGGCGCGGATCATCTCCAGCATACCGGCGAGGAAATGCTGGTTATTCCCGAACATCTTGAGAACATTCATGATGCTCATCCCTTCGGCCTCGATTTCGCCGTAGAGGGCGCGCACCTCCGGTGACGCGGTTTCGGGTTCAACTAATGGAATACGAGACATCCTTATCTCCTTCGAATCAGATCAGAGTTCACTATACTCATTTCTCCGCAATGTTCGCAGAGGTGAATCATCCGTGGACAGCCTATACCACCGCGGATACTGATTGTTGCAGCGCGAATTGGCGCTTGACACCGGCGCATCGGGGGCAGAAGCCGGGCGGTGACGCACCAATGTGATCATAGCCGCAGGTTGCGCAATGCCATGTTGGTATTTCTTCGGGAAGAATCACCTCGGGTTCACGCGCAGCCAGCACTCGTTGCCAGTAAGAACTGAAAGTCTCGCAGCTCAGCCGCCTATTGTGGAACTCGCGCACAATCCGCTCCAGCGTATCGGCGATGCGGTTTACGGGCAGACCCTTCTGATAGAGCCGCGCCAGCGTGGTTGACTTGCCTGCGCCGCCGCCGAGATAGATGTCGAAGGCGTCTATCGCGCGCAAGCCTTGACGCACGCGCACGCCGCGCAGACCAATATCAGACGTGTGGTGCTGGGCGCACGCGTTGGCGCATCCACTGATCGCGATGCGGATGCCGTAAAGCTCGACATGCCGGCGGCGCAGATCCTCGATCAGTTGCAGACCGTAACCCTTTGCTTCGGTCAGTGCGAGACTGCAGAACTGCTTGCCGGTACACGCAATAATCTGGCGAGTAAGAGAATCGGCATCGAAAGCGAGACCCAAGGCTGCCAAGGCAGTTCCGAGCGCGGCCCGATCGGAGCCGCGTATGCACGGCAGGACTAGGTTTTGATCGGGGGTTGTGCGAATTGTGCCATCGCCATAATCGCGTGCGAGGATCGCGATACCCTCAAACTGCTGCCAGGTCAGCCGGCCCATCGGGACCGCGACGCCAACGGCCCAGTGTCCGGGTTGATGCTGCGGGAACCATCCAATGAAACTTTCGACCTGCGTTGGCGTCGGGGGCGGTTCCGCAAAACGGGTCAGGCTATAGCCGATACGCCGCTCGATTTCTTCCAGTACGAAATCGACGCCGAGTTTCTCCACGAGATAGCGGAAGCGCACCTGATTGCGCCGCTGGCTGCGCGAGCCCCTGTCGCGGAACAGATGTAGGATTGCTGAAGTAACGTCAGAGACCTGAGCGGTTTGTACGAACACCGGAAGGTGCCATCCGGCGTGCGGCGTCTGGCCTTGCATCCCGCCCACGAGCAGGCGATAGCCGATGGTATGGTCGAGGCCGTGAGCGGCGAGCCATGCGATGTCCTGGGTCCAGTCGTGAGCAGCATTGTCAGGGCGCCCGTTGAAACTGATATTGAACTTGCGCGGCAGATCGGCCAGTTGGCGATTATCGATAAACAGAGCCGTCACGGCGCGCGCAGCTTCGCGCGTATCGATTAACTCGGCTGAATCAAGTCCGGCCAGCGGATGGCTCGTGACATTGCGGATATTATCCAGTCCGGTTTGTTTACTGGTGAGGCCAGTTCGCTCAAGTGCCGTGATTACCGTGGGGATTTTCTCAATAGTAAGTCCCTGGATCTGGATATTGCCGCGGGTAGTGACGTCGATAATCTCATGACCGGCCTCGTAGGCGGCGAAGGCGAGGGCGCGGGCTTGATTAGCGGTCATCTCGCAGGCGGGAATACGGACGCGCAGCATATACCGATTGCGATCGTGCTTGCGCCAGAAAACGCCGTACCACTTGAGGCGTTGTAGGTCGTCGTCGGCGATCCGATCGTAACTGGTTCCCGCTTCGGCCCAGCGCAGAAGATCGGGCCAGACGTCGAAGCCGTGCTTTGTCGCTTTCCACGCTTCGACGGTATTAAGGTTCGGCATGATAACCCTGGCATCTCGCATTGGTGACTGCGCGCCATTCATATGCGAGCCGCAGATGCACAGCGGCGACCGTTAATCAGCAACCGTGATGCCAGCGGTGCGAACAAAAGAACCAGCGATTCGTCGTTGCCAGGTTGACAATTATGCCCGTCTGCCAAAAAATCGATGACGCCGAGGTGCGCATCCGCTCATCGCATAGGCATCCCTTAGCCTCACGTTTGGCGAGTTCAAGGTCGGAAAAGGGTCATACCCGTCAGTTCCGCTGGCGGTCAGACCAATTTTCGTGTTCTATTAATCCCCTTTATTCAGCGACCGCCGAAAACGGGCGGGAGAATCGGCCGCCGCGGATGATAGGATGCAATTGAGAGGAGTGTGATCGGTAGTGGCAAAGGAATCGAGTGAGAAAACTATCCGCGTCGGCGGGAACGAAATCACCCTGGTGACGGCCGGGTCGGGCCGACCGCTGTTGGTTCTTCATGACGAATTGGGCTATACGGGGCTACTCGAATGGCAGCGAGCGCTCGCGAAAGAGTACACCTTGTTGATCCCGCTGGCCCCAGGCTTCGGCCGCTCGCCGCGTATCGATTGGATAGACGGTGTGCGGGATCTGGGATCTGTATATGCCCGAATTCTACGAGAAGAGCGCCTTAACGATATCGACGTGATTGGCTTTTCGTTCGGCGGATGGCTGGCGGCGGACATGATAGCGAGCAATCCTAGCCAGTTCCGCCGCAGCGTATTAGTCGCACCGGGGGGGATCAGGGCCCCCGGCGGCGAGATCATGGACGTGTTCCAGGTCCCGGCGCAGAAATACATCGATGCAAGCGTTGTCGATCCGGCCCGGACGCCTGAGTTCGCGAAACTTTACGGTGAGCCGACGCCGGAGCGCTACGAGGCCTTAGAGGATGCACGTGCAGAATTCGCACGCTTGGCTTGGCAGCCGTATTTCTACAATCCGAGTCTACCCCATCTGTTGGAGGGCATTCCCGATCAGAAGGTCTTGCTGCTTTGGGGGACTCAGGATCGAGTAGTCCCGCGTTCGGCGATTGAGGCTTACCATAAGTCGCTGGCCGGATCGAAACTAGTGGTCTTCGAGAATTGCGGGCATCGACCCGAAATCGAAAAAACGGAACAATTCGTTAACGAAGTTAAGCAATTTCTGGCCGCCTGAGGGCGTTAAGGAGTCTTCGCCATGCACATGATGTGGTTCACCGAGCGCGCGTATCATTACGATCCAGAGGTCGAGCCGGAGAAGTATCGCGAGCTCGAAAATCAAATATTGAAGCTGCGTAGCTTTTATGGCACGCCGAACCGATTCTTCGATCCGGAGCACGGGGCTAAGGTTCTCAACCAGTATCTTGACGAAAAGGTCTACACTGACCAGGAATTGCTCAATTTCGATGGTGTGATGCTGAATGAGCATCACGGGACGCCATTCTGCCTCGGTTCGGTGATGGACGTTGAGGCTGCGGTGCTTGCGGCTAAGACCAGGCGCGTGCGAATCGTGCTGCTCGGCAATCCGGTCGCGACGGTGGCAAATCCGCTACGATTGTCGGAAGAGCTCGCGATGATCGACCTCATCTCCAACGGGCGCCTCGTCTCGGGATGGGTCCGCGGGGCTGGCAGTGAGCAGTTCGCCAACAACACCAATCCGGCCCTTAATCGCGAACTGTTCGAGGAAGGCGTCGAATTTATCGTCAAGGCCTGGACGACGCCCGGGCCGTTTCGTTACGAGGGCAAACGGTTCCATTTCCGCCAGGTGAATCCGTGGGTGCTGCCGCTGCAAAAGCCCCATCCGCCGTTCTGGATCCCCGGATTGATCAGTCCCGATACGGCAGATTGGTGCGCGCGCAATCGTTATCCGTACGTGGCGCTGGCTACCAAGCTCGAACCCACCATGGAGTTATGGGATATCTACGGCAAGGCGGCAGCGCGCGCAGGGTATCAGGCCGGGCCGGAGAATTTCGGCTATCTGCAACCCGTCATGGTCAATGACAATCAGGAGCGGGCCGAGGAATTGGGCAAACGGATCCTGTTCGGCGGCTCATTTGCGCACTTCGCACGTCCCGAATGGATGTTCCCTCCAGGCTATAATTCCAAGGAGGCGACTCGCCGCCTCGCGCGTCTCGACGCGGGTGGTAATGTGGCCGGCCGTCCGGCGCATGGCACTGGCGGCGACGAGACCGAGGAGCAGATAGAGGCGGTCAAGCGCGAGGTCTATGCGACCTATCCGCGCATGCTCGAAGATATGCAGATGATTGCGGGCACGCCGTCAAACGTAATTCCGAAGCTCAAGAAGATCCTTGATGTGCTGCGTCCCGGTATCTTCTCGTTCTGGCTCGACGGCCCGGTTTCACATAAGGACCGACTGCGCTGCCTTACTTTGTTGAACAACGAAGTTATCCCGGCGTTGCGCGAATACGGTCACAAACTGGAACTGGTGAGCCCTTTCCAGGTCGCACCTGGTTCGCGGCCGCTGGCGCGTGAATCGGCATATGAGCCGGTCGGCAATGCGGAAGCGCTTAGCGCGTAAGGAGTAGAATCGAGAAGGGCGGGGTCCGCTCCGGACCGCACCCCGCCCTAAAGTGAACCTGAGGAGGCAGTAGCTGCGGATATATTCGCAACCACCGCGTCGGGGCTTAATCAATGCGGGATCAGGCGAACGTCAGCACTGTGCGGGTCACTTCGCCGGCCTCCATCGCACGGAACGCCTCGTTTACCTGTTCGAGTG
>Ga0335072_10013868_pt1 | contig 11463 bp, 10 predicted proteins | sample Lox_Sample_21_FD_206725 | JGI IMG/M metagenome (GOLD analysis project Ga0335072, IMG submission 206725) | Soil microbial communities from Loxahatchee National Wildlife Refuge, Florida, United States - Lox_Sample_2.1 | ecosystem: Environmental > Terrestrial > Soil > Wetlands | place: USA...
CGGCATGCGAGGCGATAGGCGTTGCGACCCTGACACCTGGTGCAAGAAAATCCATCAGGCCATTTAAGATCAGCGAGAGCCTGGATGCAGGTGGCTTCGTCTCTATACTTGTCGAAGAAGGCAAGACGGTAAGCCATGGGGAAGGCTCCATTCACTCGAACCTACCACCGGATCGAATTTCGTCTACTGGTTGCAGCGAAAACTTGGTATGCGGATTATACAACCCATGCGTGCAGTAGTATGGGCGTGCCTGCGCTGACTGGCCAGGAACGCGACGGGGACATCGGCGTCGCCAGCGGGGCCAACGCCAGCACGGAGACCCCTGGCTACGGCCGCTTAGCGCAGGGACGGCCAATGCGGCCTGCCGGCGCCATTCCTGCGCTAACCGGATAGGCACAACATGTACCCTCTGCCTGCGCCAACCGAATAGGCACGAGACGTTGTTTCTGCCTGCGGTAATCGGATAGCCAAAATATCTCGGTCTGCCTGTGCCAACCGGATAGGGACAGCGCCAGATCGGGCCGGCAGAACCCGGCATCACCGCCATCTTCCGGGCGGGCGGGACTCATTTCGGACCAGCATCCCACACCAAGGCAAAGAGGCGCTGCCGGACAGCCCCGCGGGGCCTCATCTTCCGCGTTTCCTCGAAACCGATCAGGCCGCACTGGCCGGGGTCCAGACCGGATGACCCGGAAGCGTCCTGCACGGACCAAACCGGCTTCGTGCTGCCTCCGCTGACGTCTTGTACCTCCCGGCGAACCGCGTCCGTTGTCATGCCCATGCCATTGTTGCCGCCCCACCGCCCGTGGCAGTGTCGCTCCCGATGGCAACCCTCGAACTGATCGGGCTCCGCAAGAGCTTCGGCGATACCCATGTGCTGCACGGCATCGATCTCGCGCTGGCGAACGGCGAGATGCTGGTGATCGTAGGCGCCTCCGGCTGCGGCAAATCCACCATGCTCCGCCTCGTGGCCGGCCTGGAAACCCCTACCGCCGGCAGTATCCTGCTCGACGGTCAGGACATCTCCGGCCGCGATCCGGCCCAGCGCGACATGGCGATGGTGTTCCAGAACTACGCGCTATACCCCCATATGAGCGTGTTCGAGAACATGGCCTACGGCTTGCGCATCCGCGGCATGGCGCGCGACGAGATCCACCGCCGCGTCGATGAGGCGGCCGTCTTGCTTGGCCTGCAGCCGATGCTGTCCCGCAAGCCGCGGCAGCTCTCGGGCGGCCAGCGCCAGCGCGTCGCCATGGGCCGCGCCATCGTTCGCCATCCGAAACTGTTCTTGTTCGACGAGCCGCTGTCCAACCTGGACGCCAAGCTCCGTATCCAGATGCGGGCGGAGATCCGGCGCCTGCAGCGCCGCCTGGGCGTCACCAGCCTGTTCGTCACCCACGACCAAGTGGAGGCGATGACGCTCGGCGACCGCCTGCTGGTGCTGCACCAAGGCCGGCCCGCGCAACTCGCCACGCCGCTCGAGGTGTTCGAACGCCCCGCCGACACCTACGTCGCCACTTTCATCGGCGCCCCGGCGATGAACTTGCTCCCCGCCAGCCTGGCACGCGACGGCACCTCGGCGCAGCTTGCGGCCGGCCCGCTGCTGCCATTCGCGGATGGCCGCCGCGATGGGCCGGACGGCCGTGCCCTGACGATCGGCATTCGTCCAGAGCATTTGGCACTCGGCCCGGACGGTTTGACCCTCGACGTCGACCTGACCGAGCCGCTCGGCTCCGAGACGCTGATCCATGGCCATCTCACCGGCGAGGCCGCCGACATGCTGGTGGTGAAGCTGGCGGGTCACCCGCCGCCGGGAGAGCGCCTCGCGGTCACTTTGCCCACCGCCCACATCCACGTTTTCGATGCCGCATCCGGTCGCCGGCTGGAGCCGATCGGGGCAGAAAATCCGCCGGCGCGGGTTGCCGCTGTGCAATCCGCCGATTAGGGTCGGTCAGGTTATAATCGGATCGAGTCCTGCCCCATGGCCGCTCAGCCGGCGAGCATCGTCCCGACCATCAGCCCGGCGGAGATGCAGATACTGATCTCTCGCGCAGGCTTGGTGCTGAATCCGGGGCAGATGGCGGATCTGGTGCTGGCGTGGCGGCAGGTCGCCGGCTTGATTGCCGCGATTCCGCAAGGACGCAAGCTGGCCGACGACATGGCCCTGACGTTCCGCCTGCCACCTCCGGCCGACCCGGGTCCGGCGGCCCGACCCGCGGCGAATTCAGCCGCCAGGCCGGTCTCCCCGGCCGCTGCCAAGGGCAGCTCCAAGCGAGCAAGCCAGGCGTCCCAGGCCAAGGCCAGGCCGTCCCGGAGCAATGCCACGGCATCCCCGCCGAAGGCGAAGGCCAAGGCCACGCCATCCCGGGCCACCGCCGCGGCAGCCACTGCGAAGGCCAAGGCCAAGGCGAAGACACCGTCGCGGCGTCCCGCGTCCCGCCGCCGATGACAGGCGGGGGTCCGCCTTTCCTTTCCATTGCCGAGGCCGGCCGGCTGATCGCGGCGAAGAAGCTTTCCCCGGTGGAACTGACCCGCGCCATGCTCGCGCGCATCGCGGCGGTGGATCAGCAACTCAACGCGTTCCTGCTGGTCTCCGAGCGGCAGGCGCTGGCCGCCGCCCGCACCGCCGAACGCGCCATCGCGGCCGGCAGCCGCGGCCCATTGCTCGGCATCCCGGTCGCCTACAAGGACATCTACGAGACCGCCGGTGTGCGAACCACCGCGCATTCCCGCATCCTGGCCGACAACGTCCCCACCGAGGACGCCGAAACCGTGCGGCGCCTGAACGCGGCCGGGACGGTGATGCTGGGCAAGCTGGCGACCCACGAGTTTGCCATCGGCGGGCCCGCCTTCGACCTGCCTTGGCCACCGGCGCGCAATCCATGGGACACGCGGCGCTTCACCGGCGGATCGTCATCCGGATCGGGGGCGGCCGTGGCCGCCGGCCTGGCGCTCGGCGCGCTGGGCTCCGACACCGGCGGCTCGATCCGGCTGCCGGCCGCCTATTGCGGCATCGCCGGCCTGAAACCGACCCCCGGTCTGGTATCGCGCCGAGGCATCATCCCGCTGGCGCCCAGCCTGGACACTGCCGGGCCCATGGCCTGGACCGCACAAGACTGCGCTATCCTGCTGGATGCGCTGGCGGGGTATGACCCGCTCGACCCGGCCTCCGTCCGGGGTCCGCCGGTGTCCTACGCCCGCGCGGTGGAGGCCCCCCTGAAGGGACTTCGCGTCGGCCTGGTCCGGCGGTTCTACGAACATGACGTCCCGGGCTCGCCCGAGGTGCTGCAAATGATGACCCGCGCCGCCGCCACACTGCGCGGACTGGGCTGCCGGGTGGAGGAGGCGTCGCTGCCCCCGGTTCAGGAATACAATGCCGTTGGCCGGGTGATCATCTCAGCCGAGGCCTACGCGTTGCACGAGGCAACGCTGAAGAGCCGCCTGTCCGAATTCTCCCGCGTGTTCCGCGTGCGGGTGCTGGCCGGCGCGCTGATCCGGGCGGCCGACTACATTGCCGCACAGCGCCGCCGCACCGACCTGATCGCCGAGACCGCGCGGGTCTTCGAGCGCTTCGACGTGCTGATCGCGCCGCCCACCGCCGGCGCAGCCCCGCTGCTGACAGAGCAACGGCCGGACGACGGCTTCTCTCGCCCGCTGCTGACGACGGTCGCCAACGTGGCCGCAATCCCGTCACTGGTGGTGTGCGGCGGCTTCACCGCGACGGGGCTGCCGCTCGGGTTGGAGATCATGGGGCCGGCCTGGGCTGACGCTCTCGTGCTGCGGGTCGGGCATCAGTTCGAGCAAGCCGCCGGCCTGCGGGGACGGCGGCCCTCGATTTGACCCTCCGCGCCTATCCGGTTAGCGCAGGGACGCCCCCGCGACCGTACATTCTACCATCGTATGCCCTCGGCCCGCTCCTCTGGCCGTCCCTGCGCTAACCGGATAGGCACGTTACCCTTTTCTCCGCGCCAGGCGCGGGACGGCTGCGGCGCGGGCGATCGGTCTGGTAGCCTCGGTTCTCCGTGCACCACGCGGCACGGCATAGTCCGAAGATCCGTTCCGCTTTGGAGGGCAGGACATCCGCCGAACCATTCCTGGCCTGGCCGCTACCATTCTGCTGCTGACGCTCGGCTGGCGGCCGGCTCCGGCGGGAGCGGGGCAAGTGGTATCGCTCAACCTGTGCAGTGACCAATTGCTCGTCTTGCTCGCGCCAGAGCAAGTTGCTGCCCTCTCGCCGCTGGCGCGCGATCCGGCGTTGTCGTTCGTCGCGGCGAAAGCAGCGCAATTCCCGGTCGTACGGCCGTCAGCCGAGGCCGTTCTACGCCTGCACCCCGGGCTCGTCCTTGCCGGCGTTTACGGCGCCCAGACAACGGCTGCCTTGCTCGAGCAAGAGGGCGTGCCGGTATGGCGGCTGGACATGCCACAGGATTTTGCGGCGATCCGGCGGCAGACACTGCAACTCGCCACCCGCCTCGGTGTGCCCGCTCGCGGGGCAGCGCTGGTCGTGGCGATGGACTCGACGCTGCATGCGCTGACGCCGCCCCCGCGCCGGATCACGGCGCTCGCGTGGCAGCCGCGCGGCTACACCGCCGGACCGGGAAGCCTGACGGACGCCGTGCTGCGCGCCGCCGGTCTCGCCGATCTTGGCAACGGCCGGCGCCTGGGACTGGAGGCTCTGCTGCGTCATCCCCCCGATTTGCTCGTGTTGCCGCAAGGGTCCGCAGCTCCCTCACTCGCGACGGAAATTTTCGCCAGCCCCGCGCTCGCCGCGATCCCTCGCCGCTCGCTGCCGATGCCGCTTACCATCTGTGCCGGCCCTTTTACGGCGCAGGCGGCGGCGTTGGTCGCGCAATGATCGCGCGCGACGCCGCCGCGGCAAGGGAGGCGATTGACGCTCCGCGCGTTCTCGCCGGGCTCTCCGCCAGCCTCCTTGTCCTGTTATTGCTCGGGCTGCTTGTGGGCGACGGCATACTGGCGCTGCCCGACCGGCTGATCCTGTTGGAAATCCGCTTGCCGCGCACGTTGCTGGCGGCATTGGTTGGCGGTGGCCTGGGGGTGTCCGGGGCCGTGCTACAGGGAGCCTTGCGCAATCCACTTGCCGATCCGGGCTTGCTGGGCATCACGGGGACGGCCGGATTGGGCGCCGCCGTGGTGTTTTACTGGGGTCTGGCTGCCCATTTCGCGCCGGCGCTGCCCCTGGGGGGACTGGCCGGCGCGGCGGTGGGAGCAAGCTTCCTGCTTGCCTTCGCCGGCCGCGCGCTCAGCGGCGCGTCGCTGATCCTCGCCGGCATCGCCGTCTCGGCGCTCGCAGCGGCGCTGCTGGCACTGGCGCTCAGCCTGGCACCAAACCCGTTCGCACTTGCCGAGATCACATTCTGGCTGCTTGGCGGTGTCGCCGACCGATCGCTGAGCCATGTTGCCCTGGCGGCAGTACCGATCCTGCTTGGGACGGCTATCCTGCTACGCCTGGGTCCCGGCCTCGACGCGCTCAGCCTCGGCGAGGACACCGCTGCCAGCCTGGGCGTCCCCGTTGGTCGCACGCTGCGACTGGCCGCCGCCGGAACGGCGCTTGCCGCGGGCGGCGGGGCGGCGGTGGCAGGGGGGATCGGCTTCGTCGGGCTGGTCGTGCCGCATTTGTTGCGTCCCCTGCTGGGTCAACGACCGTCGGCCCTGTTGCCCGCATCGATCCTGGCCGGCGCCACGCTGCTGCTGGCCGCGGACCTGCTGGTGCGGCTGGCGCCGCTGGTGCTGCCGCTTTCCCAGCCGCTGCCGCTCGGCGTCCTCACCGCAGTGCTCGGCGCGCCGTTCATGGTGGCGATCGCCCGGCGGATGCCTCTGCCGTGAGCAGGCCATGGCCCGGCGGCAGCCCGGACGCCAGCCGCGATGGCCCGGAGGCCGATCCGGGTGACGCCGGTTTCTCCCCCGCGACCGGGCTTTCATTCGCGCACCGGCTTGTCTCGATCGGCGACCGCCCGGTTCTGCATGACATCGCGCTGACGCTGCGTCCAAACGAATTGCTGGCGGTGTGTGGGCCGAACGGAGCAGGCAAGACCACGCTGCTGCGCGCCCTGGCCGGATTGCTTCCCGGGACGCCACCGCGCGATCCGCGGCGCGTCGCCTACCTGCCACAGAACGCCCGTTGCGCATGGGCCTTGACGGTAGGCCAGGTCGCCGCACTCGGCCGCATCCCGCATCGCGACTCGGCCGAATCCCCGGTAACATGCGCGTTGCAGAGCTGCGGTATCCTGGCGTTGCGAAACCGGCGGGTCGATCGCATTTCCGGAGGAGAAGCCCGCCGCGCCATGCTGGCTCGCGCCTTCGCCACGGAGCCTGATTTGTTTTTGCTCGACGAGCCCACCGCCGATCTGGATCCGGTCGCAGCGCAGGCAATCATGCACCTGTTGCGGCAGACCGCGGAGAGCGGACGCGCCGTCGTAGTGGTCCAGCACGCGGTCGACCTGGCGATCCGCTACGCCCATCGCATCGTCGTGCTGCGGGGCGGCCGCGTTGCCGCCGACGTGCCGGCGCGCGAGGCGCTGCCCGCGCTGGCGAGCGCATTTGGCCTTCCCTTTGGCGTGGACCCCGAACCGCGCCTGCTGCCGTACGATGAACGCGCCAGTCCGCATTGAGCCGCGTCTTCGCGCGGACCCGAAGCCGCCGCCGCAGCGCAGACAATCCTGGATCGGCGTCGCGATCCTGCTGTCGCTTGGGTTGCACGCGGCGCTGATCGGGCTTGGCACGCTTTGGGCGCGCTATCAGGTGCCGGTTGCCATGATGCCGGCAGAAATACCGGCGACCGTGCAGCTTGAGATGACCCCGCCCGGCGGGGAGACGCCGCCCGCCGCGACGACGCATCCGAATACGCCGCCGGCACCACAGGCGTCCACGCCTGCCGCCGCGCCTGCGCAGGCCGCGAAGGCGGACGCCAGGCCTGTCCCCGGGAAACCCGAGACGCCAGCCGCCAAACCCGCGCCAGTCGAGCAAAAGCCCACGGACGCCGCGGCCGATGCGCCGCCGCCAGCGGAACCAACGAAGGACGCTGCCCCCGCGGCACCGCCCGTCCAGGCGGCATCCAAGGCGACACCCGATCCGGCGCCGGCGGCTGCAGCGACGGCGGCTGCGGCGACGGTGGCACCGCCCCCGCCTGCCGCGCCGAATGAAGTGTCGGGCGACAGCAAGATGAGCTTCGACTTCGCCTCGGTCGAAAGCGACACCAATGCGCTGGTGACAGGCGACATGATGGTGCCGGCCAGTCCCGATCGCAAATACCATAATCGCAAACCGAGTTATCCGCTCGATGCCGCCTGGCGCGGCGAGCATGGCACGGTCGTGCTGTTGATCCATGTCTCGCCTGACGGGTTGGTCAGCGGCGTGGACGTGCTGCGCAGTTCGGGTTTCGCCTCGCTCGACCATGCCGCGGAAGACGCCGTGCTGACGTGGCATTTCCTGCCGTCGGTCAGCGGCGGCCGTCCGGTGTCGGCCGATGTGCCGATGACATTCGAATTCGCGCTGGATTAGCCCGCGAAGCGTCGCCGCACCCGTTCCGACTGAATGGGCATCGAGCGCGAACGCGACATTTCCTCGCTAACATCTGGAATGACGGACGGCATGGTGGCGGGGTATATCTGCGATGGCGCACCATGGGGTAGGTCATGAACGTGCATTTTTCCGCGGCGCGCCAGAATTGGCTGTCAGAGCAAGTGTCGGCCGGCAAGTTCGCGTCCATTGACGATGCGGTCGCCTGGGCGATTGAAGGAATGATTCACTTCGCCGATGATGAGTTCGACTGGGCGCGCCCATTGCTCGACAAGGCTGATGCGTCGCTGGGGCGCGGCGAGGGTATTCCGGGCGACGAGTTCCTGGCGCGGTTGGAACGCCGGCTTGACGCGCTGCGCTGAACGCCGTGGCGAGGCTGACCGTCTCGCCGGAGGCACAGGCGGACGTTGATGAGATCCTGACGTATCTGCAGCGTGCCGCGGGCCGGCCGGTCGCCGCTCGTCACGGTGACAGGTTCTTGGTCGCGTTCCGGCATCAGGTTGATTTTCCCGAGACTGGCGCCAAGCGGCCGCAATTCGGCGCCGACATGCGCATCTGGGCTGTTGCCCCGTACATCGTGTTCTATCGGGTCGCTGTCGAAGATGGGACAGTCCGGGTGCCGCATGGGCGCCGCAACGTAACCACACGACTGTTCTCGTGATCGCACGCCTCTGCGGCCGATCGCCGCAAGCGCAGCGTCGCAAGTCAAGATGGTCCTCGCCTGCCCTGGATTTCCCCCACCCCACCGCATATCTAACCGTATCAGCGCCCGGCGGCCCTCCGCGCGGGCGCTTTTCCTGTCCCGAGGCTCGTATGTCCGACCGCGCCCACGCCGACCCCGCCACGGAGATCGCCCGCCGCCGCACCTTTGCGATCATCTCCCACCCTGACGCCGGCAAAACGACGCTGACAGAGCATTTGCTGCGCGCCGGCGGCGCCATCCAGCTCGCCGGCTCGGTGCGCGCCAAGGGCGAGCGTCGCCGCACCCGCTCCGACTGGATGGGCATCGAGCGCGAACGCGGCATCTCCGTAGTCACCTCCGTCATGACCTTCGAGCATAGCGACAAGGTCTTCAATCTGCTGGACACGCCCGGCCACGAGGATTTTTCCGAGGACACCTATCGCACGCTGACCGCCGTCGATTCCGCCGTCATGGTGATCGACGCCGCCAAGGGCATCGAGGCTCGCACGCGCAAATTATTCGAAATCTGCCGCCTGCGCGATATCCCGATCGTCACCTTCATCAACAAGATGGACCGCGAGGCCCGCGATCCGCTGGAACTGTTGGACGAGATCGCCAACACGCTGGCGCTGGACACGGCGCCGGTGAGCTGGCCGGTGGGCCGCGCCGCCACGTTCGCCGGCACCTACGACCTGCGCTCCCGCGATCTGCACCTGACCGCTCCGCTGCCGCAATCCGATTCTCGGCTGGCCGAACTGGGCGACGAAGTGGATCTGGTGCGCGCCGCGCTGCCCGAATTCGACCGCGACAGCTTCAACGCCGGCCACCTCACACCGGTCTATTTCGGCAGTGCCATCAAGGGCATCGGCGTGACGGACTTGCTCGATGGTCTGGCGGAGTACGGGCCGCCGCCGCGCGCGCAGCATGCCGATACGCGCACCGTCGAGGCGGCGGAGCAAGGGCTCACCGCGCTGGTGTTCAAGGTTCAGGCCAACATGGACCCCAACCACCGCGACCGCATCGCCTTCGCCCGCGTGTGCTCTGGCCGCCTGACGCGGGGCATGCGGCTGAAGCAGGTGCGCACCGGCAAGCAGATCCCGCTGCACGCGCCGCAATTCTTCTTCGCCCGCGAGCGCGAGATCGCCGATGAGGCGTTCGCCGGCGACGTGGTCGGCATTCCCAACCATGGCACGCTGCGCATCGGCGATACGCTGACCGACGGCGAGGACGTGAATTTCCTGGGCGTGCCGTATTTCGCGCCCGAAATCCTGCGCCGCGTGCGGCTGGACGACGCGATGAAAGCGAAGAAGCTGCGCCAGGCGCTGAGCGAGCTGGCCGAGGAAGGCGTGGTGCAATTGTTCCGTCCGCAGGACGGTACTCCTCCGCTGGTGGGCGTCGTCGGCACGTTGCAGCTCGACGTGCTGCAGTCGCGGCTGGCGGCGGAATACAGCGTGGCGATCGGCTTCGAAACGTCGCCCTACGCGCTGGCGCGCTGGATATCGTCACCGGACAAGGCCGCGCTCGCCCGGTTCGTGGCGGCAAACCGCGGCGCGATGGCCGATGACGTCGACGGCGATCCGGTGTTTCTCGCCACCTCGGTCTTCATGATGCGCCGCGCCGCGGAGCAAGCGCCCGAGATCGCCTTCCGCGATGTGAAGGACGTGGTGAGAGAAGCCTCGCCGGCCGCGACAGGCGCGATCGGCTGAAGCGCCGGGCGCGCTCTCTGGCGGCGGCGGCGAGGGCAGCCGGGCCGGCACGGATTCGACCGCATTCCGGCCCGATCACCCTCACCGCTTTGCTATGCGACCTCCCCGCGTACGACGCGGGAGAGGTTCGTCATATCCTGCCCACCAACAGCAGGATGACGACGATGAGCAATACCAGTCCTAACCCACCGCTCGGGTAGTATCCCCACCCGCCGCTGTAGGGCCAGGTCGGCAACGCGCCAAGCAATAGAAGAATCAGGATGACGATCAGGATTGTGTACAAGGCAGTCTACTCCCTGACATTGGCAAACGCGTTCGTCTCCGATCGCGGATGCGGATTCTCCAGGTCGACAATGGCTGCAACGCGGCAAGGAGTGACTCGGCGGCTTGAGTTCACGCGGATGTCGGCCCGAGCAATGAGACGTCACCGCCTGTTGAGCAACGGTTGCCACGCCCCTGTCCCGCCCATAGGGTGCGCCTCGCAAATCCGCGGGAGGCAACGTCATGGCCGGGCTCTATTACGAACAATTCTTCGTTGGCCAGGAGTTCGATCATCCGTGGTCGCGCACCGTCACCGAGATGGACAACACGTTGTTCTCGGCGCTCACCCTCAATGTGCAGCCTTTGCATCTCGATGCGGATTTCGCGGCCAAGACCGAGTTCGGTCAGCGTCTTGTGAACTCCATGTTCACCGCCGGACTGATGGTCGGCATGAGCGTGAACGACACCACGATGGGGACCACAGTCGGCAACCTGGGCTTCACCGACATGCGGTTTCCGAAACCGGTGTTTCATGGCGATACGCTGAAGGCGCGCACCAAGGTGGCGGCGATGCGCGAAAGCCGGTCGCGGCCGGATGTCGGCATCGTCGATTTCGAGCATACCTGCTGGAATCAGCGCGGTGAAATGGTGGCGATCTGCCGCCGCCAGGCGATGATGCGCAAGCAACCGGCGCCGGCAGCCTGACCGCCCGGCCGAAGCACTTTGCTCAATAGGGCGAAAAGCCGATCACGTTGCCCGGCGGATCGTATTCGCACACGTCAATCTCGCGATCCTCCGCAGCGGCGGCGGCACAGCCCACCAATCGCGTGGCGCGCCAGACGATCTGCGTGTAATGGCCGCATTCGCCGGCGCAGCTATTGTTGCGGATGTCATAGTCACGCGCCTCGTCTGCCCATGCCTCGACCACTTGCTCCGGTGAGGCGGTGGCGCCGCTGATCTCGAACAAGTTCTCGCCGTAGCGATTGCCGGTCTGGTGAGCGAACCGGCCGGTGCGCAGCAATGTGTCGGCCCAGTTCTGCGCCACCGCGGCAAGCCGCGGCGACCAACCGAGCGGCGGCACATCCACCTCCGCCCGCACGGCGTTGTGGCCACGCAGCATCGCCAACGCGAACTTGCCCGGCTGATCCGATGGCGGCGGCGGCGATTGCGCGTAAGGCGCGGCGTATGGCTGAGGGTAGGTCTGGCTGTACGGCTGGGCGTAAGGCTGGGCGTTCGCGGCATAGCCCGGATAGTCCGCGGCGTAGCCCGGATAGTCCA
>Ga0335072_10013870_pt1 | contig 11462 bp, 8 predicted proteins | sample Lox_Sample_21_FD_206725 | JGI IMG/M metagenome (GOLD analysis project Ga0335072, IMG submission 206725) | Soil microbial communities from Loxahatchee National Wildlife Refuge, Florida, United States - Lox_Sample_2.1 | ecosystem: Environmental > Terrestrial > Soil > Wetlands | place: USA: Florida...
AGAGGTACACGCATGTTTCTTAAGGTAGTGCCTCGCAAGCGAGGCTGATCAAGAATCAGGCATCGGCCTAGTACATTACTACGCTGCAAGCGACGTGCAGGGATCGAAGAATCACAAGCAAAACGAGTGTGTACCCTTTAAAATTCTACAGGCTGTAGTCGAGATAAAGTTGTACACTAAAGATACGTGTAGTCAGACGCTGCCTAAACACGCTCCTGCGGGAGCAGCTTGCGATTGGTGCCGTGCGAGTCAAAGACATGGTGACCCGGGATAAGCGGAAGAGCAACTCGCGACAGCAAAGCATCAGGCCTCTCACACTACTTCTGACTTTCTGGCTCTAGCTTTGACGCAGGCAAGACTTCGCCTCTCACCTGGTATTGCACAGCACGTGTGAGCAGCAACTGACATGCTAGTTTGGTCATCGGCTGCGAGCGGTGACACAGCGCTAAGATGTACAATTCGGCTCAAGTGGGCAATTGAGAAGTCGGGGTTCGGACACGTCGTTCATCCTCGCGCCTCCATCCCGCGGCCGGACGTCTGCGGATAGCGGACTTTGTAGCTGGATCGCTGCAGGAATCGGAACCACAAAGATGCCGAGTCCAGCAGCGAGGAGGCGGCCAACAGCCGGGCCAGCTGATGTCAACAGCTGATGCGGGCGAACAGCAGATACTAAAGAATAACGTGGTGCCAAGATGGAGGTTAGATGCTGGTCGGCGACGTGCGGCGAAATCGACGTAACGCTCAGTGCTGTGCTGTGCTGGCAGAATGCGTGGGCGAAGGCAGCAGCAGCAGTCAATGTTGGACACACTCAGGCTCGGCAGATCCGTCTGGGCCTGCTCGACGCAGTAAGAAGCGTCTGGAGCTGAAGCACAGGGCAGCGCAAGGGCAACAACGCTTTTGAGTAAGACGGAACAACAGCCGTTGGCAAACAGTAATGTGGTTAATAAGCGGCCAAGAAGCTTGTTGCCGTTTGGAGATGGGAGCTCCGCACAACGGTGGGATGGCAGAGCGCCCGATTCCTCGCGGCAGCAAATCAGCACCGGCAGCACAGGCAAAGTTGCAGCTCTGTACAGTAGCTTGCCGGATGGCGCCGGACAGCAGGCTGACGAGCGATGATTAATTGAGGTAATGCAAAGCCGAGCACGGCGATGTGGAATGCAATTTAATCCGTTGCTGCAGCTCGCTCGCCGTGCCTTACTCTGCTGTGCCATCGGGAGCCCATCCACCTCGTCCGACAGCACCTCGTGCCATTGCTCCATTTCGCGCCGGCTCTGATGCAAATCGGACGAAGAAGAGCAATCTTGCATCATCTCGGAGCTTTCTCTGTAGCCGACGCTGCCCACTAGGTAGGCCAACTACGTATCCCGTCGCCTCGGATCCACTCGGTTTCAGAAGCTCGAAGCCGCGCTGGAGTTGGCTTGGCTGATTCGGACCCGATCGAAATTCAGAGCGAACATCGACTTTCCTGCTAGCAACAGAGCATCGGGAAGCGCAAAGTCGCACGATTGATCCGTGTCCGCGGCTCTTTGACTTGGGTGCGTCATCAGGAGGAGCCGTTCAGTGCGCAAAGCTACCATCGGTGCTTCGCACGCGAGCTCGATACCATATTTGTTTTCGACGGCGCCCGCTGACATCACCGCCGCAACCAGCAGACTGAGCTGCAACATTCCGCACGACCAGGACGAATTCTCCGCTTTAATGAGGACCTTCCTGATCGTCTGAAAGTCGCCTCCCTTTGCCCTTTCGACCGTGGCAACCTGCGTCAGCAAAGATTCGCTAAAACCGGAAGCTTGCCAAGGCTGAGCCGCCTGCCGTTCCCGTTCATTACCCACCACACGTCTCCACTATCCGAAACTGCCACCAACACCAAGAATCGACTATATCTCTTCCTCAATCGCATACCAATTTCAATCTTTTCGAGCCAAGGTCGCAATTGATCTGTCCTGACGGTACACCTTCCTAAAACCTGCATTGCACCTCGATCAGCTAAACTTTGCGTCTACTTTCGCTTTCCTGAGAGACGTCCATCCCAGACGATACAATGACATCCCTCAAGAAGGCTCTGAGCCTGCTCAAATCCCCCGGCAGCCGCAGCAATGTCGCAAGCGACGCTGAAGACGACACTTCAGTCAAATCCGGGGAGAATGGTAACACAGACGGTATTCCGGTGCCCAATGGCAACCAAACCCCACGACATTCTCGCACATGGGGGCCTGGCTCACCACGAGCATCTGGCACGTTTGGGAAACGCGACAGTTCTCCCCGAAATAGCGGGTCGTTCCGTAGAGACCGCGTAAGCAGCGATGTCGCACATACTGCTCGTCACAGCCGAAGCCCCGTACGACTGCTTAGAGAGAAGTTGCATCTGGGTGAGGACTCGGGTGACGAGGGCGACCTGCCGCTTAATCGGGATGGCGAGAAGTTGAGCAAGAACCAAGCTAGAAAACACAATAAGCAAACAGAGAAAGAAAAGCGCAAGTTGGAGGTCGGAGAGGCAGAGAAGAAAGCGGTCCAGCAGCGCCTTGATCGGGAGGAGAGACTTCGCGCCGAAGAGCCAGAAGAGATGAAAAAGAGGTACGGCGACACGCCGGCTAACAGCTATGCTGGCACATGGACGCATGCAGAGCGACTGGACCTCCGGAATCTCTCCGCAAAGGACATTGGCAAAGAGATCACCTTCCGCGCTCGCATTCACAACATGCGAGTGCTCAGCGCCAAATTGGTTTTCTTCATCTTCCGGCAACAGACCGTTACAGTCCAAGGCTTGCTCTATGAAGCCCATGATGTCTCCGCGCACTTCGTATACTGGTCGGAGCACGTGGATATTGAGTCAATTGTGTTGGTTAAGGGTCGTGTGCAAGAGCCAAAGGCAAAACAAGGCGAGATCCTCTCCACTTCTATCCATGACTGCGAAATCTTGGTCACGGAAATGCACGTCGAGGGCAAGGTTTCCGCCCATGTTCCGTTCACTGTTCACGAAGCCGAGTTCAGCAAAGCGGAAGCGGAGGAGGAGGACGAGAAGCGGCAAGTTGTGCCGGAACGTGTGCGCTTGAACAATCGCATTCTGGATCTGCGTACCACAGCTGCACAGGCCATCTTCAGAATACAGTCTGGTATGGTCCACTTGTTCCGCGAACATCTGGACAGTCTCGGTTTCATGGAAGTTCACACTCCAAAGCTGCAAGGAGGAGCAACCGAATCCGGTGCAAGCGTGTTCAAAGTCGACTACTTCGGTCGACCCGCCTTCCTCGCACAATCTCCGCAATTGGCCAAGCAGATGTGCATGTCGGCCGACTTCCGGAAGGTCTACGAAGTCGGTCCTGTTTTCAGGGCCGAAAACAGCAACACTCACCGCCACATGACGGAATTCACAGGCTTAGATTTGGAAATGGCAATAGACGAACATTACCACGAGGTGCTTCGCACGCTCGATGGTACATTCAAGCATATCTTCAAAGGATTGTATGAGCGGTTCAGGCCCGAGATGGAGATCGTGAAACGCCAATTCCCGCATGAGGACTTAGTTTGGCTGGATGAGACGCCTCGACTTCCGTTCGCGGAAGCTGTCAAGATGCTGAACGATTCGGGTTGGAGAGACGAGCATGGCAACCCCCTACCACTAGATGAAGATTTGGGCACAAGGGACGAAGTTCAACTCGGCAAAGTCGTAAAAGAGAAGTACAAAACTGACTTCTACATTCTCGACAAATTCCCAGCTTCAGCACGACCTTTCTACGCGATGCCGGATCCCGATGACCCAAAGATCACCAACTCTTTTGATATTTTCTTGCGCGGTCAAGAAATCCTTTCGGGCGGTCAGCGTATCCACGACGCCAACATGTTGCTGAAGTCGATGGAAAACGCAAAGATCGAGCGAAGCGTCATGGAGGAGTACGTCCAAGGCTTCGAGTGGGGAACACCACCGCATGGAGGCGGTGGTATCGGCATGGAACGAATGCTTTTCCTTCTCCTGAACCTGGGCGATATTCGACACGCTTCACTCTTCCCACGAGATCCGAAATCGTTACCTGAACAAAAGCCAGTCAAGCAATTGAGACACCCAGAAGCCAGCACGATGCATCCACCGTGGGAGGGCAAGGACAGAGTCGCTGCCGGCATCGATTTCCAGACCATCGAAAAGCTTATTGCCAACTACGGTGATGCTACCAATACCAGCTGGCTTGAGCCCCGAACCCGCATCTGGCGTGATGAGTTTACCGGTGCGGCTGTCGGCTGGGTTCCCCAAGATAGCTATGCCATTATCGTCGGCGATCCGCTGTGTCACCCTTCGCAATATACCAAAACCATTTCCGGCTTCCTACGATTCGTCAAGAAAGAGACGCATCTCAAGCCGCTGTGGCTGTTGGTTAACGCCGAAGTCGAAGAAGTGCTGGCCGAGAAATTCAATTGGCGCAGCTTCTCCGTGGTCGCAGAGCAGCGAGTAAATCCGTCCAACAACCCGGCATCGCACGACGCCGACTTGCAGCGGAAGATTCGGCACGCAGAACGCGAAGGCCTTAAAATCGTTGACATTCCTATTGGCACGCCAGTGCCGGCTGAGGCGCAAGAGAAGGTGGACGCGCGCGTCGAAGACTGGTTGAAGAACCGCAAGGGCAAGCAAGTGCACCTGACCAACATCCACCCATGGCAGGACATGGAACACCGGCAGTACCACTACGCAATGACGAAGGAGGGCACGATCGCGGCGCTCGTCGTGCTGGCGCAGCTGTCGCCCGACCACGGCTGGCAGATCAAGTACAGCCTGGACTTCCCGGGCGCGCCCGGCGGCACCATCGAGTACCTGGTGCTGCACTCGCTGAAGGCGCTGGCGTCGTCGGGCGTCACGTCCGCCACGTTTGGCGGCGGCGCCATGGGCCAGCTCGTCCCGGGCCACAACCTCAAGGGCACCAAGGTCAAGATGCTGGGCAAGGCCTATCACGCTATTGTCACGGAGCTCAAGCTTACCAACAAGAGCGAGTTTAGAGATAAGCTGGGCGCGTATGAGGAGCCGGTGTACATCTGCTACCCGCCGCATGGTCTGGGCCCGATGGGCGCAAAGGCGATTTTGGGCTTCTTCGAGGATTAGAAGGAGGCGTGTCAAGAGCGGGCTTCTAGGAGTGCTGGATTGCCACATTCCGTGGAGGATCAAGTACGAAAATTTTGCGTTCGAAGGCAAATGTGCATGGTTGGAAGGTCAGCCGTCGAGCTTTCTCTGGTGTGACGAGGCGGGCTACGACTGGACAGGTTATCGTGAAGGGTGAGCTTGTTACGTGCTTATGGTTCGCTTTGCTCTTTCCTTTATCTTCTCAAAGACCGAAATGGCCGCCGGTGTTTTTCCATATGCGCGTCAAGGTCGATTGCTCTGCTGAGGTATTCTCTTCGTCCCGGCATGTTGGCTTAGAGATGCCTTGCAAACGTGTACAGTCCTTCCACTTAAGTTGTCGCAGTGCTGATCGAGGAGAACATATCTACATATTATAACTAGTTTATTGACGCGAAATGCAGAATCCGACAATTTCCACTCTTTGTTTGAATCATTTCTACGGGCTTTCATCTCCTTGTCATTCTCTGACTGCACGTTCAACAACGGCGTTGCGATATGGCAGGTTTCCAGGTTTCCTCGCGTCAGAGAATCACGGCATATTTCGCTTGTTCGAGGTTGGCAGTTTAAGACTATTCTCAATGTCGACACAGCCCATTGCGCGAAATCTGGCAAGGTCTTCGAAGACATAGCAGTTGCGTCCACGAAAGCGAAGGTCTTCCATCACCCGCCGTTACTGCTCTGCCAGCAATGCAGGAGGTATGGCGACTTCCAATCACAATATGGCAGGAAGCATGGCTTTCACATGCTCGTTGCCTTTGTGTTTTCAATTGCTGTCTTCTCCGCTCGAGGTAATCAAAGAACTCGTCAGTCCGGGCCGCCGCAAGAATGGATATTCACGCAATGCTCTTCCGAGCACCGGTAAAGATCTATCTTATCTTTCAAATGCTGCTGATGGCACTCGGTTTGCTGGTGACGGTGCTGACAGGAGCATTCGGCCTGGTGCATCCAAACTCAAACGCGCATTTCGAACTGCGGTTGATGACGCTGGCAGTTACCGTCCTGTCTACGCTCATGTCGGTTTACGTATTAGGCCCGCAACAACCGGCTCCAATCACTCGCAGCACGCTTCTGTTGAACCATATAGCACGGCTGTCACCGCTCGTCGTCGTGCTGGCGTCTTTTATTCAGTACACCCTCGAGATTAACCGAAAGTGGGCACCACACGACCGATAGCACAGAATAGAGAAAAGGAGTGCAAGGCAAAATCTAAATTTGAAGAGCTAGAGGAGGTATTTCTCATGCGCGAGGGCACGGCAATTTCATGACTCCATGTGTACCTGCAGCGCAATGCTATGCGACCGCTGCACAAGAAACGAATAGCAGAACTCCCGAACAGAGCAAAGAGCAAATGTCACCCACCACAAAAACTTCCGCCTCACAACAACGCAGCCAGACCAGCCGCAAAGCCCACGAGCGCCATTCCACGACTCGCCATGTTCGCCACCGCGCCGCCCGTGTACTGCTGCGCAGCGACAGACGTCTTGGAGCCGCCGGTAGGGCCAGCGTGAGCAGTGCTGTTGCTGTTGCCGTACACAGGTTTGACGGTGGTGGACGGGCCATACGAACCTTGGCCTGCGCCGGCTCCGGATCCCGAGCCAGATCCTGAACCAGATCCTGAGCCAGATCCATATCCGTATCCTGATCCATATCCTCCCGCCGGCGAGGACGACTTGGCACCGCTGCCCGCTCCCGCGTTCGCCGAGCTCCAGTATTGACTGGCGGGCACAGGGACGACCGATGCAGTCTCCACAACCTCAGTTGTCGAGGCGTAGCCTGCGCCGGCACCCGCGCTGGTCGAGGACTCGGCCTCCGTTACCGGGCACACGGTCGTGCTGATGGCAATCACCGACGTAATGACCTTGGTGTGTGTCTGGCTCTCCGGGTGCGCAGGGCAGTTGGTCACTTCTGGCGCACACGATGTCACGGTGATCAGCGTGGTGCTGTAGACGGTCGAGGTCGTGTACGGGCCCTTGGTGTGAGAGTGCGTGCCATTGTGGCCGTGAGTGCTCACTGGTGGCGGCCTCGTGGGACGGCCGCTGCCAGAGTGTCCATGGCTGTAAGATGACGTCGTGGTGGGATGGACAGGGCCACCTGGGGTGCTGCTGGAGCTTGATGCGGAGGAGCTCGCAGATGCGCTGCTCGACGAAGAGGAGCTAGATGTGGAACTGGATGTAGAGCTGGATGTCGATGATCTCGATGATGAAGAGCTGGAACTCGAGCTGCCGACAACCGGAGAGCCCGGTGTTGAGGAGCTCGATGAAGATGGGCTGGAACTGGAGCTGGAGCTAGATGAAGAGCGTGATGACGAGCTGGAGCTAGACGTGGTGCAGGACGTCGAGGAGCTCAAGGAGCTGGATGCTGAGGAACTCGAAGAGCTGGACGACGAAGAGCTGGAGGAGCTGGATGATGAAGAGCTAGAGGATCTGGACGATGAAGAGCTCGAGGAGCTGGACGCCGAGGAGCTCGAGGAGCTAGATGATGAAGAGCTGCTACTCGTTGAAGACGTGGTACTAGATCCTCCGTGGCTCGATCCTCCGTGGCTATATCCTCCTCCGGCTGACGAGGAGCTACGGGTCTGAGAAGATGTTGTGCTGCTACCGCCGTGTCCGTAGCTTGACGAGCTGCGGCTCGACGAAGTGCTGGAGCTTGATGAGCTGCGGCTTGACGAGGTGCTGGAGCTTGATGAGCTGTGGCTCGACGAGGAGCTGGAGCTTGATGAGCTTGACGAGCTCGATGAGCTGGATGAAGTAGTCGTTGTGCACGATGTCGAGGAGCTGGTGGAGGACGAAGTGGTTGTCGTGGACGACGCAGTGGACGAAGAGCTTGTAGAAGACGGGCAAGCACCGTTGAAGGTGGTGTCACTACCGCAGCCGTCCAGGATAATCTTCATCCAAGTGGCATACTCCTTGCCGCAGATCTGATTCTCTTGCGAGTATGTTGCCTCCCAAAGCATGATACCGCCGAACGCCGGATTGGAGTAATACTGGGTCACAAGTTCATTCACCTCAGTCGGAGTCAAGTAGTACTCAGAACCTGCGGACGCAGCGGCTCCGGACGCAGGCAAGCCCATGTAGATTTTGACTTCTGTGTTGGACGAGTCGACACTGAACCACTGTTCGATATTAATGTTGTTGGTACCAATTCCATTGGTATAATTAACACCGGCACGGGCTGAGCACTGGGCCGTGTTATAGAACTGAACGAACAAGAAATCGAACCACGATGCGGCAATGGCTGGTGCAAGATGGGCATCGGGAATCACGCACTGCGGAGCGCCAGAAATGTAATACGTCTCGTCACACTCGGCATAAAGACTCCGGAGTTGGTTGATCATTGCGGCGTAGCCGCGGCTCATGTAGTCAGTGACAGGATTTCCCTGAGAATCCGTGGGGTAGGAGCCGTAGAAGTTAGACTCAATGTCGAAGTCGAAACCGTCGACCGAAGCAGTACCAAATGGACGAGGTCCGCCCCCGTTGACCCATGCGTCAGTCTGAGGGCCAAAAGCTCCCCAGAGGAAATTAGCAAAGTTGACAGCGGTGGTGTCGTTGGCGATCCAGTAGTCAACAGGGTAGCCGCCTCCAATGGACAGAAGGACTTTAGTGCCGAGACCTTGACATGTTGTGATATCTGGGCCGATTTGAGGACAATCGTTGAGGAGACCGGTCTCGACGCCATCCGCGTTGCTGTAATAGGTACCGGCACAGGCATCTCCGAAGTTGTCTCCTGGCCATCCACCGGGTCCTTGGTCGGGGAAAACGTCAATGAACGCAATAATGACAATGTCAATGTTCGGATTCTCGCAAACGGTGGATAGACGCTGTTGAGACGGGCCTTGTCCCTATAGGATCATTCAACTGCGTGATAGACGAGGCATCGCACCCAATACACTGCCACATTGTTATTCGCACTGGCATCAAAAGTAGCGAAGGCGGTTGAAATTAGAGCCGCCGAAGCAGCGAGGAAAGTCTTTAACGAAGGCATGATTTAAAAATTAAGCGAGAGTATCGAAAACAAACGAATGAGTGAACGGCCGAAGCCAGGAACGAGCGTGAAGAGGTGAACGAACGTTCGCACAGTTGCGATTATTCTACAGCAGCGGTGCGCGTAGGTTGATTTCCTACCAGGCGGATGGTGGACTGGACGGCGGCAAGTACATGTATGGGTCGTGATTGCCCTGCCGGCTTTCCGACAGGGTGCAGGCAGCCCATATGCCGTATTCTTCATAGTTGCTTCCATTTCATTATAGCGCCTCAGCCCGGCCACGGCCAGCCGGAGAGTCGTAGCCATAGGGAGAGGTGGGATGGTTGCATTGTGACCGGCAAGAAGCTTGCGTAGCGTGGATTAGGGACGATGGCGCTGGAAACTGGATGGATAGGGTAAAGCTCTTACCTCTTCTTCCTGTGTGGTCGCTTGTGGCGTTGAGGTTTGACGCCGCGTTCGCGGAAGTACCTGCATAAGACGGAGCCAAGACTGAAAGGGGCTGAGCGATTTCAGTCCACCGCACTAGGCGACGCCCCGTATGATAAATTCGGAAGGATGCTGATGTTTTTCTCGAAGCCACCCGGCATGTCATTCGCTCTATATCCCTAGCAGTCTCGTCGTCGGAACCAAATTTACGATGGGCCCACCTTGACCTCGGCCGACCCAAGGTTGTTGCGATACTGAAGGATTCTGTTAGCAGAGCCTTTCCAAGACATTCATCTTAAAGGCCCAGCTGCCCACCGAACTCCGAGAATGCCCCTGAGAGGAAGGGCCCGCGTGCGGTGGTCAGTTACTGCTAGTCTGTACCTCCCTACGACGGCTTCTACTTCGTTCTTGTGTAGCTCCCAGTGTAGCAATGGAGCCGAAAATGCGTGAGAGAAGCTATCGCCGCTATCTCTATGTGCCATCGGCGATTTGAAAAATCCACAGTCCGCTGCCCCCCATTGTGTTCGGAGGCCGGAAATAGCTCAGTCCTTACGCCGTTAGCAGCCTGGTGTGAAGTGGGGAGACCGAAACGCGCGCGTTCGTAGATGAGATGAGCAAACCCGCGGTATACGCTGGCTCGAGAGCAGGGGATGGCACAGCGTGCCTCCCTTTGGAGGTTTGTGGGCGGGTACCTTGCAGTGACGGAGCTAATGCGAATTCGCGAGGGACCACGCCGCGTCATGGCATCGTATTTCCGAAGTTTGCTAGGCGCAGCCGAGGAATTTCAAGTGGCTCGTTTCCGAACGTATGTATCATAAGCGCTATATGCTGGGCGCCTAGCGGTCTGGTGGAGTCTGTGGGAAATTTGCAAGCGGATTCCCGTTTTATGCAATGACTGAATTTTCCAGAGCATCGAGGTACAGCCCTGCATTGCCCACCGTCTTTCAGATTCTGCAACGGAACGGTTCCTCCGGCTCGGCTGAGATCTGCCAAGCTTTGAACGGCTGATAATCGAGATCATTGCTGTCCGGCCACGTTCTCTCGACCGCATGTCCGTCTCGTCGCTAGCGTAACAAAATCGGTGACCAAAACAAATGATCCGTTGCTTTTGATCCGACTGTCGAGTTCGTGGGCGCGTATTACGAGCTTGCGGGCCTAACGCGGCGCTGAACTATGACGAACGAGAGGCCTGCTCTCAGCTTTCCCGTATCCTCGCAGTCTCTCATTTCGCCGTACCTGCCTGGCAAATCAGCCATCCATGATCAGTCGACGCCGTTCGTCACTCTCACCTTTGCGCAGTCGCTCGATGGCGCCATCACGCTCTCGCAAGGCACGCAGACCGTGCTCTCCGGTCCTGAGACGAAAGCCATGACGCACTTTCTCCGCTGTCAGCACGACGCCATTGTCGTGGGTGCCGGAACAGCAATCTCTGATGATCCCTCTCTTAACTGCAGGATAGAAGGTGTTACGATCAGGGACCAGCCACGCCCGGTGATAATCGATCCAAATCGCAAATGGAACGTTGCCGACTCAGCCTGTCTGCGCCTGGCAAGACAAGGATCAGGCCGAGCTCCAATAGTCATCGTTGCTCACTTTGACGAGGCAGTGGATTATGAAGAGACAGAAACCGCGCCGCAGTACGTGGAGATACCGCGTAGGCCTGTTGCAGCCCATACGAACTCAGTAACAGAGATACCGTGGATCACCATCCTTGAAATGTTGAAGTCACGAGGATACCGGAGTGTCATGATTGAAGGAGGCGCCGCCGTCATTAACGGACTCTTGAGACCAGATAACATCCACCTCGTAGACTCAGTCATCGTGACAATAGCACCCACATGGCTCGGGCAAGGCAGCGTCACCGTCTCGCCTGAGCGACGGGTTGAGGGCGAGGAGTTGAGAGCAGCGCTGAGGTTGAGAGACACGAAATGGTATCAGTTTGGAGAAGACG